>OJQQ01000011.1_pt1 | contig 332740 bp, 296 predicted proteins | sample 1599021 | NCBI WGS metagenome assembly OJQQ01 (sample SAMN03922521, study PRJEB24848) | human gut metagenome | isolation source: stool sample | host: Homo sapiens | place: Germany | collected 2010-02
ACATAACCTCAGGCGAATACCAGCAATACTATCAGAGCATGTATAAGGACAGGTAAAAGTGGCTTTTACGGATGTAACGTTCGGCCCGAAATGCAGGAAATCTCCCCAAATAATAAACGAATAGCCAAGAATACGCTTCTGCTCTACTTCCGGATGCTTTTCACCATGGCGGTAAGTCTCTACACTAGCCGAGTGGTATTGAATATTCTGGGAGTCGAAGATTTCGGCATCTACAATGTCGTGGGCGGAATAGTTGCTATGTTCGGATTTATTAACGGCTCCATGGCATCGGCGACACAACGATACCTGACATTCGAATTAGGCCAAGACAACAGAAATCAATTAGCAAAAGTTTTCGCCACCAGTCTTTCAATACATGCCATTATATCTTTTTTCATTGTATTATTAGCAGAAACGATCGGACTTTGGTTTTTATGGAATAAAATGCAAATACCGGCCGACCGCATGAATGCCGCATTCTGGGTATTCCAGTGCTCGGTAGCGGCATCGGTTATTATGATTATGAGTGTACCCTATAATGCGGCTATCATCGCCCATGAAAAAATGAGTGCATTCGCCTATATTTCAATCATAGAGGTCTCTTTGAAATTACTGATCGTTTATTTTCTTCAATATTTTCATGTCGATAAGCTGATATTGTATGCCGTATTAATCGTTATTGTCCAGTTCATTATCCGTCTATGTTACAGTTGGTATTGCAACAGGCATTTCAAAGAGACAAAATATCGTTGGATATGGGATAAAACGCTGTTCTGCGAAATGACAGGATTTGCCGGTTGGAATCTTTTCGGCAACCTCGCAGCTATCACATTTACACAAGGACTCAATCTTCTGTTAAATATGTTTTTCGGTCCGGTTGTCAATGCGGCCAGAGGTATCGCCGTGCAGGCCCAAACCGCCATCGGTCAATTCTGCAGCAACTTCCAAACAGCCCTCAACCCACAAATAACCAAATCATATGCAACCGGAGACCGGGAATATATGCACAGCCTGATTTTCCGGAGTGCCAAATTTTCATTTTTTCTCCTGCTGTTCCTGTCATTGCCGGTCCTCATTGAAACCAAGGCGATATTGACGCTCTGGCTGAAAATCGTCCCTGACCACACAGTCGTATTCCTAAGAATCATGCTATGCACAACATGGGTGTATGCGATCTCCAATCCGTTGATTACAGCAGCTTCGGCCACAGGTAAGATCAAACTCTACCAAAGTGTCGTCGGAGGTTTATTATTACTGATCCTGCCGATCTCTTATCTTTGTTTACGGTTGGGACTTCCCGCATACAGTGTCTTTATCGTGCATCTAGGCATGGAGATCACAGCGCAATTCGCCCGGCTGTGGATGCTGCGGCGAATGATTCGGTTGTCGTTGCGGGAATATTTCACCAAAGTGATCTGGCGTATATCCAAAGTTACGATAATTGCGCTTGCAGCGCCTCTGGCCGTTGCATACTGGCTGCCGGGAGAAGGAATATGGAACCTTCTGACGATCTGCCTGATTTGCGCCATATCGACAAGTATGTCCGTTTACTGGTTCGGACTTACATCCGGAGAGAAAATATATATATCCTCGAGAGTCTCATCTATCGTATCAAAATTCAGAAAATGATTTCCATTACTTCAAAGGAAATGTGCTGCGGCTGTGCAGCATGCGAACAGCGGTGTCCCAAGTCCTGTATTGTGATGCACGAAGATGAGGAAGGGTTTCTTTATCCGCAAACAGACATGTCAAAATGTATAGATTGCGGCTTGTGCGAAAAAGTCTGTCCGGTACTCAATCAGGGCGAAAAGAGAAAGCCGCTCTATGTATATGCCGCAAAAAATAAAAATCCTCAAATTCAGCTATACAGCTCTTCAGGAGGTGTTTTTACCCATATTGCAGAACAGATTATTCAGAATAACGGTGTGGTTTTCGGAGCTCGTTTCGACGAGAATTGGGCTGTTAAACACGACTACACCGAAACACTCGAGGGACTCGCAGCCATGCGAGGCAGTAAATATGTACAAAGCCGAATAGGCAGTACTTACCAGCAGGCAAAAGATTTTTTGAAAGCCGGACGTTTAGTGCTCTTTTCGGGCACTCCCTGTCAAATAAGAGGTTTAAAGCTTTTTTTGGCAAAAGAATATGAAAATCTATTGACCGTAGATTTAGTTTGCCACGGTGTTCCCAGCCCCGAAATCTGGCGACAATATTTACATGAAATAATAGCGACGGGGGGGGGCCGACATACAAATTCCGAGTTGCGGATCACATCCCAAATTACGGGTATCAATTTCAGGGACAAGACGACCGGATGGCAAAGCTACAGTTTGCGGTTCACACTCCGCAGAGAGACCGGGTTCGGTCTTCCGGAGACGGCAGACATATCCAGAATACACTATAAGGATCCATTCTTTTACTGCTTCCTGGCGCATGTGATGGAAAGATATTCATGCTACGCCTGTCCGGCAAAAGAACTGAAAAGCGGCAGTGACATCACCCTCGGCGATTTTTGGGGATTTCGCGGCACCAAAGACTTTCCGGATGACAACAACGGTATAAGTCTGTTGCTGATTAATACTGATCAAGGCAGCAAATATATTACCGGCACATTACGTTCGGAGCAATCCTATGAAAAAGTCATCAAACAAAATCCGATGATCACCGCCAGTCTTATCAAGGATCCGAGAAGAGATACTTTTTATAAGGCGGTTGCAAAGTCTTCGCTGCACCGGCAGAGCAAAAAACTGAGGCTAATAAACAAAATCAAAAGATATGCGAATCGGCTTGCTGACATTACCCTTGGAAACGGGATACGGTAGCATATTGCAGGCATATGCGCTGAAAACGGTACTGACGCGGCAAGGGCACGAAGTCATACTCATTCGCCGTCTCGTTAAAAAAAAGCGGTTCGACGGCTGGAACATCTTGAAACGAAGCGTCAAGAAATACATATTCAGGAAACCGGCCTGTGTTTTCTACGATAAGAAAGTCTACGACGAATACCCCGTAATTACCCAGCACACGCAACCATTCATCGACAAATGGCTGCAACCCTTTTCACCGGTCTATTATAACAGCAGAGCATACGAGGACATCCGCGATTTAAAATGCGACGCCTACATCGTAGGTTCCGATCAGGTATGGCGCAAAGGGTGTATGGAGGAGATCAAAGATTATTACTTCTCCCCGATCGACGGCCGTACAGCGAAACTAATTGCTTACGCGGCGTCATTCGGTATCGACGAATGGACATATTCGAAGAAAGAGACCCGATTCTGCACCCGGAAGCTAAAGGAGTTCACCGCAGTCAGCGTACGGGAAGATTCCGGTGTGGAATTATGCAAAAGGCATCTCAACCATACCGCTGAACATGTTTTAGATCCGACAATACTTCTGTCACCTGCGGACTATCGAAAACTCATCGGCGAAGAAGGGGCCGAAAAGTACACAAACAAAATAACGGCTTTCATATTAGACCGTTCCGAGGACAAACTGGCGGCACTGGAAAAAGTTTCGAAGGTCTTAGCCATGGACTACAACTTTGCAGCGACGGAAACCGAAGACAGACTGGCCCCTCTCGAAAAAAGAATAGCGCCATCCGTAGCGGACTGGCTGAAGGCGATGTATTATGCCGATTTTATTTTCACGGACTCCTTTCACGGCTGCGTTTTCTCCATTCTGTTCAACAAACCGTTCGTATTATATGTCAACAGAAACAGAGGCGTCGCACGATTCGATTCGCTGTTGAAGCTGTTCAAAATAGAGAACAGAACCCTATCCGATTCAAACGAGTTGGAGAGTTGCCGCATAAGACAATCCATAGACTGGAAGCCTATAAATGCGAAACTGGAAGAAATGCGTTCGAAATCCATGCGTTTCCTCGAAAATGCGCTTAACGCAAAAGACGAACAATAAAATCCGACTGATGAATATAACCTTCCTGCTACGTTTGTGGCCCGTATACGGCGGCGGAGAAACCGTAACGATCTGCCTTGCCAACGAAATGATAAAACGAGGGTGGAATGTATCTGTTCTCTATTTCAAAAATAACACACGCCCCGACTTGCCTTTCATCGATCCCGCCGTAAAGGCCGTTCAAATACCCGATATCCGCTGCGACGAGTTTACGACTCGCTTTCCCGATGCCGACAAAGTAACCAGCTATCTGAAAGAATATATTCAGGAAAACGACATCCATTATCTTATCAATCAATGGTGGCCGGTCGAATATATCCGTGGAATAAGGGGACGGTATAAGACAAAGATCGTCACATGTCTCCATCAGGCGCTTTATACCCCAATGATCGAGGGAACGGGGATAAACGGATTTCTGAAAAAAAGATGCACTTCGCTGTATAAATTCTGGAAAAAGAGACATAGTTGCAGGCAGGTGACAAGATTCCTTCCGCATACGGATAAATATATTTTCCTGTCTCCGGCCTTTCAACATCAGTACGAGCAATTTGCCAACCATAAAAATACGAATCGACAATTGGGTGCCATCCCCAATCCGCTGGTTTACCCGAACGAAATACGGCCGGAAGATTTGCAGTCGAAAGAGAAGACCGTTCTTCTCGTAGGCCGGATGGTGGAAATCCAGAAACGCATAACGCGGGCGATCAAAATATGGAGCGCCATCGAAAACGATCCCCGCTTGGACGAGTGGAATTTCCGAATTGTCGGTGAAGGACCGGATTTGGCCATGTATAAACAACTGGCGCAGACATTAGGATTAAAGAGAATTTCGTTCGAAGGCTTCCGAAATCCGCAGCCCTATTACAAGCAGGCCGCCATTTTCATGATGACCTCCGCCTTCGAAGGGTTTCCTATGACATTGGTCGAAGCACAACAATGCGGTGTCGTTCCGGTTGTAATGGATTCCTACCTGTCGCTGCACGACATCGTCGAAACCGGATACAACGGCATCATCGTTTCCAATGAAGACCTTACGGGTTATGTAAACAAAATAAAAGAGCTGATGACAGACACCTCCCTTCGGGAAAAACTGGCAATGAACGGCCTGCACTCCTGCCGCAGGTTCTGCGTAGAAGAGATTGTCAACAATTGGGAAGAACTGTTCAACGACCTAAGTGCAAACCGCCGATGATTTCGAATGTCAACAAACTTATAATCTGGATATTGCTTTTTTCATGCTGCTGGGGATTACTCACTCCTCAGTTTGTTTTGCTTCCGGTGATTCTGGCGCTGTTCTATATGATGAAAACCATTCTGGAAAGACAATCCGGAATGTTTAAGAAACACCTGATCGCATACTTCATCTTTTTCATAATCAGCGGATTCTCAAGCTTATATTACGAGCAGCAAAGCCTATTCAAAACATTCAGCTCGATTGCCTGCCTGCAATTTTTCACAATTCTGTCTTATTTTGTTTTCCTATCCGGCAAATACTCTATAAAAGACATAGAAAAGGCAATGGTGATCGCCTACGTTATTTTCTTATGTTGTTTTACAATCCAACTGATATCTCCCGATGAAATATTCAATCTGGCAACGGACTATATGGATATCGGACGATTTACCATGTACGGACAACTGATCGCCTATATCTGTCTATTCTATTTTTACGGGAAATATTTATTTTCAGGCAAGACCAAATACCTGCTATACATACTGCCTGCGTTCTTCGTCCTTTTTATAGCAGGATTCAGGACCCAGATAGCTGCCATATTATTGGCATTGGGCCTGTTTACCTACTCGGTAAAGAAAATCGCGAGTATAAAATATATGCTTCTGTTCCTTATTGTCATAGGTGTTCTCTACCAAACTTCGGTCGTTCAGAACTCCATAAACAACATGATGAAACGGCAGGAAGCTGGTGACACATTTGCCAACGAAGATTATATACGGGTCATCCAATTCAACTATTTTACAAAAGAGCATTTCAAATCCCCCGTCGAATATATATTGGGAAGCGGAATCCCCAATCCCAGAACGAAATACGGTCAGCCGTTCTATACTGTCGATCTTACATTAGGTCCTTATAACGGCTGGCAGGACTGGGGTATCGTCGGACTGAGCTGGATGATCGGAATTCCAGCCGTATTGGCCCTTCTCTTCCCCGTCTTTCGAATCATCAGAAGAAAATGCGATGACAAAATTCTCTTTTTGAAATTCTTCTATATTTTTCTGCTGCTGTCAAGTTTCACTACCATAGAATTTTACAGAGTCGGTTCCTTCTTTTTCCACGGGTTATTATTTTATCTGTACGAACTATACCATAGACACTCTAAACATGATAACATCGGACACACTCAAAAGGTATTGGGTCAAACTCGCCGTGTTGTTAATAGCTGACGGAGAGAAAAAAGCACAATGGCTGAAAAAGCACCGCATATTCCATCATATCGGAGAAAACTGCAGCTTCAAAACGAATATTCTTCCGGCGGAACCGTTTCTTGTCTGCCTGCACGATAACGTACGCATCGCCGCCGGCTGCAGACTAATCACCCACAGCATGACATGCAGCGTATTCAACAGAGCCACCGGCTCCAATCGCTTTTATTGTCAATACGGCAAAATAGAAATCCATAGTAATGTTTTCGTGGGGGGGGGGAAGTACCATCATGTACGGTGTGACCATCGGTGAAAATTCGATCGTCGCGGCCGGCTCCGTCGTTACAAAGGACGTACCCGCCGGCAGTGTAGTGGGAGGCGTCCCGGCTAAGATCATAGGCACATTCGAAGAATCCATGAAAAAAGCGGAATCGTTCAGCAGCAATTTCAGAGGCAAAACTACGGATTATTCCGTTGCTGCTCTTTTGAAAATAAAACCCGTTCAGTTCGATATCGACAAACAATGAAAACAATTTGCTATATAATCCCCTATTTCGGAAAATTACCGAAAAATTTTGCACTTTATCTATTAGGCTGTGCACAAAATCCGACTATAGATTGGAAAATACTGACCGACGACAGAACGCCTTATGAATTTCCAACGAACGTACACGTCAAATACTGTAACTACGAAGAGGTCAAACAACGGATAAAGGCTTGGTTCGATTTTGAAACCGTGATTGACAGGCCGTGGCGATTATCGCTTTTCAAGCCGGCATATGGAGAAATCTTCGCAGAAGAACTTTCCGGATATGATTTCTGGGGACATTGCGACATTGATCTGATGTGGGGAAATATACGGACATTTTATTCGGAAAACAACCTGAATAAATATGAGCGGCTCGGCTTTTTGGGGCATTCCACACTGTATAAGAACACGCCGGAAGTAAACGCCCGTTACAAGCGGATCGTCCCCGGAGAAATCAATTACAAAGACGTATTCAGCGGCAGAAGCAGCTATAGCTTCGATGAAAACGGGATGGATGCGATTTACCGGTATCTGAACATTCCGTATTTCGACGAAGTGGTCTTCGCAGATCTGGAAAAATATGAACCGGGATTCGTTCTAGGCCATTTCCCCGCTTCGGAAAAGGATAAAAACAAATATCAAATATTCACATGGGAAAACGGCAGGTTATATAGAAACTATCTGCAAAAAGACGGAATTCACCGCGATGAATTTCTGTATATCCATTTTTTCTGCCGTCCCATGAAATACGTCGCCGACCGTTTGTCCGCAAACACGACATATTACATGTATCCCGATGTCATGACAGACAAGCCGATCGGAGTAAGTGCGGAAAGTTTGAAAAAATACGGCACCCGCAACAGCATCGCCTTCTTAGCAAACAGCATATGGGCAAATCGACACAAAATAACATGGCAGCGAATCCGGAACAATTTCCGCACCTTTTTGAATTATAAACGTCACAGCAACGAATAACAGCACGGAAGCGCACATCCATCAAATGAAGCGAATCCTATTTATCGCCACAGAGTCTGCACCGGGGATGATTCCATACACATCCTCTGTCATAAATGCATTATCGAAAAGCAATGAATTCGAGATATACGCAGTGGTTGTCAATTCCGGAAAACGATCTTACCGCAACTACCTGAAGGGAGTCGAGCATATCGAATATATAGAATATCCCCGCTCCAAACTTCTCAAGTTAATATACAAAATATATCCGGCAAGAATCATACACACGATAAAAAGAACTGCGAAAACACACAAAATAGATGCAATTCATCTACTAACAGGAGACTTCAGTCTGTTTTTTTATATTCTATGCCAACGCCCTAAAGAGCGGTTGTACTATACGGTTCATGACCTGAATCAGCACGAATCGGATACAATGACTTTTCTAGGCAGGCTCTTGCACAAATACGTCGTATGGTGTACACATACCTACCTGAAAATCATTCCGAATCTAACGACATCATCGCAACATCAGTACGAAACTTTAAAAAAAAGCTACCCGAATAAACACGTTGTATTCAATCATTTCCCCTCGTTAGTAACCCAAGCGATAAAAAATGGAAGAAAACAAATAGAGGAGCTGAAAAACACATCCGGTTACATTCTGTTTTTCGGTACTGTCGATCACTACAAAGGTGTCGATCTGCTGATGGAGGCATACGATCAAAAAGTTTTCCACGACAAACACAAGCTGGTAATAGCAGGAAAAGGCAGGCAGTACGTAACCGACAATAAAAACATTATCAGACTGAACCGGTTCATCGAAGATGCCGAAATCAGAGATCTGTTCACCAAAGCCGCAATCATAGTTTATCCGTATCGTTCGGCCACCATGTCGGGCGTGCTTTCCCTTGCGTTCTATTTCAGGAAGAAAGTCGTGATGTCGGATGTGCCTTTTTTCAAAGAATACGCCAACCGGGACTCGCTGTTCTTCAGAACCGGAGATGTCGAAGATCTGGCCGACAAGCTGCAACAGGCATTGGATTCCGGCAACGCCAGCACAAATGCGAATCTGTATGCGGAATTCTATTCGGAGAATATATTGGAACAGGACTATATAAATTTGTACTCAGCCCCGGCGGACAAACAGATGTGATGCTATGAAGGTATTGATATTGAATCCGATCCTTTTTACGGCGGACAATAATGTAATTCCCAAAGTCAAATCGATAAAAGACACGATGATTTACAACATGTGTCTCGGATTCAAACAACTGGGGCACGATGTAACATTAGCCGCCGCCGAGGAGTATGCTCCTGCAGAAAAAGAAGCGTATGATTTCGAAATTCTTTTTTTCAAATCCAAGTGTAAAAAACTTTTCCAGCCAGCCATGTTGCCCTTTTCTCCTGAGCTATGGCCATATATCAAAGAAAATGAAAAATCATTCGATCTGCTTATATCCAGTGAAACATTTTCATTTCAGTCTTTATTCGCGGCAAGAATCTGTCCCGAAAAAACCGTAATCTGGCAAGAACTGACCGATCACCAAAACAAATTCCATCGAATTCCATCGAAAATATGGCATAATGTCATTGTACGCTTATTCATGCAACGGATTGCAGCAGTAGCGCCCCGCTCAAGGCCTGCTTACAAATTTATTAGCAAATATATGCCGCAAACGGTAAAGCAAATCGTTGATCATGGAATTAATGTCGATAAATTCACCCATTCGGTCAAAAAAGAACGCCAAATAATCAGTTCGTCACAACTGATTCATCGAAAAAATATCGACGGAATAATTCGGATTTTCCAGCAATTCCATGAAATGGAAGCATATGAAGACATTAAATTGTTGATCGCAGGACGAGGCGAAGAAGAAGCAAATTTAAAAAAATTAGTGACGAAACTGAAACTCACTAAAAGTGTCCGTTTTCTCGGATTTTTACCACACCAAACTCTGAATAAATACATCCGAGAATCCCTTTGTTTTCTTATTAACACCCGCAAAGATCTAAATATGGTGTCTATTCCTGAGGCGATTGTTTCCGGCACCCCTATTTTAACAAACACCCAACCGGCTTCAGCCGGCTACATCCAAGCGAATAAGCTGGGGATAGCCAAGAATCAATGGGGAATAGACGAGTTAAAAGAAATCATCGACAACAACTCCTTTTATGTCAAAAACTGCATCGGCTACCGGGACAACCTGACAAACGTCCATTCTGCGCAATTATTGACGGACATCTATAAAAAATCAATTCAAAAACAGTAAAATACCATTTCCGACATATCAGACGCAACGCCTAACTAGAGAGCCTCAGTATGCTGTTCAATTCATTTGTATTTCTACTTGCATTTCCGATAATCTTCGCCGCATATTATCTCTGTCCGATAAAATGGCGCAGCTGGCTTCTATTACTGATAAGTTATGCAGTCTATATGAACTGGGTGCCCGTATACGCATTGATCCTCTTGTGGGTAACTCTGACGACCTATACCGGCGCTCGTTATATATCCCGCAACAGCCCCAAGAACAAGCTAAAAATGACCGTCGCAGGAATTTTGACCTTGCTGCCGCTGCTTTTCTTCAAATACTACAATTTTATAAATAATATCGTATACGATATATTGACGCCCCTCCACCTGCGCATCGAAATAAATACAATGCATTGGGCCGTTCCCATCGGCATATCCTTCTTTTCATTTCAGGCATACGGATATCTGGCGGACGTATATTACAGACGGATCGACTGCGAACGCAACCTCCGGGACTATGCACTGTTCATTTCATTTTTTCCGCAAATAGCTTCGGGTCCTATCAGCAAGGCGAAGGACCTGCTGCCGCAAATCAAAAGTCTCAAAACTTTCGATGCCGACAAAGCGACACAGGGGTTGCAACTGTTGTTATGGGGCTTGTTTCTAAAAGTCGTGTTAGCGGACCGATTAGGTCTGTACGTAGACAGCATTTATGACAATTACACCTACCAGACGGGGTTCTCCCTGTTCGTCGCCAGTTTGTGTTATTCGCTGCAAATATACGGAGACTTTGCAGGTTATTCGTTAATGGCTATCGGAGTCGCCAAAGTCTTGGGATTCGATCTGATCAATAACTTCAACCGCCCCTATTTCGCAACCAGCATAACCGACTTCTGGCACCGATGGCACATTTCGCTGTCCATCTGGCTCCGTGATTACGTATACATTCCGCTGGGCGGCAGCAGATGCAGCAAATTACGCACCTATTGGAATATTTTCGCGACTTTTCTAGTCTCCGGAATCTGGCACGGCGCGAATTGGACATTCATCATATGGGGAATTATTCACGGAGTCGCGCAAATAGCCGAAAAGGCATTGCGTCTTCAGAAGTATGAAGGGGGGGGGAATCGCCGGCTTCGTATTATCATCACATTCCTTATCGTCAACTTCGCATGGATATTTTTCCGGATGCCCTCGATAACGGACGCATGCAAGGTCATCGGCAAAATATTCACGGATTTCGGAACTACCCTGTTTTTATCAAACAGCAGCAATATGATCTACATGCTCGTCGCCGTCTGCATATTGTTCTTTAAAGACATGCGCGACGAATTCTTCCCACGCCGGTTTCTCTTCTTCGAAAACAGAAACATAGCAATCAGGTGGAGTTCCTATCTGTTTCTAATGTTTCTAATCCTTCTGACGGGCGTATTGGATTCCGGACAATTCATTTATGTAAACTTCTAACGCATGCGGAATTTTCTGATCAAATCGGCCATATTTCTTACGTTATGCGGTCTGCTTGACTTCGGTTTGGGCAAAATCTTCGGTTATCTGACAGTCCATGCAACCGGCGGATATACAAAACGGGATAATTTCATATCCGACGAAGTCGATGCAAACATCCTGATTTTCGGCTCGTCGCGGGCCGCTCATCACTACGTCCCTTCGATATTGTCCGATTCATTGGACATGAGTTGCTATAACTGCGGATTGGACGGCAACGGCATCATATACGGGTATGGAAAGCTAAAAACGATTACGGCCCGGTACTATCCCAAAATCGTCATACTGGACATCCAGCCTACATTCGATCTGTTTACAAACGACAATTGCAAATACTTGGCTCCCTTGCGGCCGTATTATCAATATCCGGGAGTCGATTCATTATTCTGGGACATAAATCCGTCCGAACGTTGGAAAATGATGTCGAATTCCTACCGGTTCAATTCGAAATTCTTGAGCATTCTAATGGATAATTTATCGGATCGAGCCGTATCTTCCGATAACGGCTACATGCCTTTATACGATACGATGACTTACGAGCCGTCAAAATCCACCGCAAAGAAAAACGAAACAGATCCTGTCAAAATCCGTTATTTTGAGCAATTCATTTGTGAAGTAAAAAGACATTCCGCCCTGTTTGTATTCATATCGCCCGAATACGGGAGCAATGCCGACTGGCCTGACATCGTGGAAGGCATATGTGCAAAATACAGCATTCCCTACTACAATTACCTAAGCGACAAACGCTTTGCAAACAACAAAACGTATTTTGTCGATTCATCGCACCTGAACGACAACGGCGCAAGAGCCTATACGGAAATAGTTGCAACCGATATAAAATCCAAATTGAAAACTCGCTGTCTTACCTCCGATCGCTTTTATGAAAGTTCTGCTTGCCAATAAATTCTACTACCGCCGCGGCGGAGACTGCGTATGCACGCTGAATCTGGAACAGCTGCTCAAAGACCACAATCACGATACTGCGGTATTCGCCATGCAGCATCCGGAAAACCTCCCGACTCCGTGGAGCAAATATTTTCCGAGCGAAATACGCTTCTCGCCGGGATCGAACATATTCGAAACCTTCCGGCGGCCATTCGGTTCGAAAGAGGTAAAACGGAAATTCAGCGCATTACTGGATGACTTCCAGCCGGACGTCGTTCACCTGAATAATATCCACACGCAATTATCCCCTCTGATCGCCGAACTCGCCCATCGGAGAGGTATCAAAGTCGTATGGACGCTGCACGACCTGAAACTGCTGTGTCCCCGGTACGACTGCCTGCGCAACGGAGAAACGATCTGCGAAGCATGTTTCACGGACAAACATAAGGTATTGGAGAACAAATGCATGAAAAACTCGTGGCTGGCAAGTATACTGGCGTATAAAGAAGCCCGGAAATGGAACAGGGAAAGGCTTGAGGCATGCACCGATTCGTTTATCTGCCCCAGTCAGTTCATAGCCGACAAAATGATACAGGGAGGTTTCGATAAAAGCAAAATGCATACATTATGCAATTTTATCGACGTTGAAAAATGTGAAGAAGCAGACTATCTGAAAAAAGATTATTACTGCTATATCGGCCGCATATCGCATGAAAAGGGAATAAAGACTCTGATCACCGCCGCCAACCGGCTGCCCCGCAAACTGGTCATCATCGGCAAGGGTTCGCTGGATGCCGAGATGAAGAAACTCGCGGGGCCAAATGTCGAATTCGCAGGATTCAAGCAGTGGAACGAAATAAAACGAATTGTCGGTCAGGCCCGCTTTTGCGTAATTCCGTCGGAATGCTATGAAAACAACCCGCTTTCGGTCATCGAATCCCAATGCTTGGGCACGCCGGTACTGGGCGCTCAGATCGGCGGCATTCCCGAATTGATTCAGGAGGGATGCAACGGTTTGCATTTCAGAAGCAGGGATACGGACGATCTGACCGCCAAGATTCAGGCAATGTATGACGCTCCATTCGACTATCCCTCCATTGCCCTCGAAGCGAAAAAACGCTACAACTCGGAAACATACTATAAACAACTCATACAGCTATACAATCTATAATTCAACCCTTCGGTTTATACAAATCATTCTGTCAAAATCATGTCTGTTAAGAATATCCCGCACCCCACCGACGCCAGCATTATCCTGACCTATCGCTGTCCGATGAAATGCAAAATGTGCAACATCTGGTTCAACCCGACGAAGAAGGAGGAAGAGATCAAGGCGTCGGATCTCCGTACACTGCCGCGCCTGAAATTCATCAATCTGACCGGCGGAGAACCCTTCGTCCGCGAGGATCTGGCGGAAATCGTGGAAGAGTGTTATAAACATACGGAACGCATCGTCATCTCCACCTCTGGATGGTTCGAAGACAAAGTCGTAGCCTTGGCGAAACGATTCCCCAACATCGGCATCCGCATCTCGATCGAAGGACTGAGCTGCAAGAACGACGAACTGCGCGGACATGCCGGCGGATTCGACAAGGGGCTGAGGACACTGCTCACGCTGAAACAAATGGGACTGAAAGACATCGGATTCGGCTGCACCGTGTCGAACAATAATTCCAAGGATATGCTCTCGCTCTATCAGTTGTCGCTGTCCTTGGGCATGGAATTCGCCACGGCGGCTTTCCACAACTCCTATTATTTCCACAAGGACGACAACGTAATCACCAACAAGGACGAGGTGTGCAAAAACTTCGAACGGCTGATCGAATGGCAGTTACAGGAGAACCATCCGAAAAGCTGGTTCCGCGCATGGTTCAATATGGGGCTGATCAACTACATCGAAGGCGGCCGCCGCATGCTGCCGTGCGAAGCGGGTTCGGCAAACTTCTTCATCGATCCTTTCGGCGAGGTATATCCGTGCAACGGTCTCGAAGAGAAATACTGGCAGAAATCGATGGGCAACATCCACGAAACACCCGACTTCATGGATATCTGGGAGAGCGACCGGGCGCAGGAAGTCCGCGCTATGGTCCGGAAATGCCCGAAAAACTGCTGGATGGTCGGCACGGCCAGCCCGATTATGCACAAATACATGAAATACCCGCTGAAATGGGCGATCAAAAACAAGCTCCGCAGCCTGCGGGGAAAACCGGCCTGTCTGAACAAGAAGTGGTGCGATGTCGGCCAAGACCCGATGCAGGGCGATTTGCGGGAAAAATTCTAACCAAGTCGTGGATGCCAAAAAGAATGACCGTTTTCCGGCCATGAAAATAGTCGTCACCGGAACCCGCGGCATACCGAATATCATGGGAGGCGTGGAAACGCACTGCGAAGAGTTGTTTCCGCGTATTGCTCGAAAAGGCTTCGAGGTAACCGTTATACGGCGGAAAAGTTACGTACGCGACACGCTGTCCAGCTACAAGGGCATCACGCTATCGGACATCGAAACGCCGCGGAAAAAATCGCTCGAAGCGATCGTCCACACGTTCAGGGCCATCGTGCGGGCCAAACGCCTGAAAGCCGACATCGTCCACATCCATGCGGTGGGCCCGGCACTGCTGACACCGCTGGCCCGTTTGCTGGGAATGAAAGTCGTATTCACCCACCACGGGCCGGACTACGACCGGGACAAATGGGGCATGGCGGCCAAAACGGCACTCCGCCTGGGCGAGGCCGCAGGCACGCTCTTCGCCAACGAAGTCATCGTGATCTCGCATGTGATCGACGACATGCTGATCCGGAAATACGGACGTAAAGACTGCCATGTGATCTACAACGGCGTCCCCTCGCCGGATGTCACCGACTATCCGGAATATTTCGGGGAGCTGGGGATCGAACAAGAAAAGTATATCTTCGCAATGTGCCGGTTCGTACCGGAAAAGAACCTGCACCACCTGATCGAAGCGTTTTCACGTACCGAGCACAGGGAATGCAAGTTGGTCATTGCCGGGGACAGCGATTTCGAGGACGACTATTCCGCAAGCCTGAAGAAATACGCCCGCGAACAGGGAGTCGTGCTGCCCGGATTTATCAAGGGCAGGAAATTGCACGCATTGCTGTCGCATGCCCGGTGTTTCGTACTACCCTCCTCGCACGAAGGGCTCCCGATCGCACTGCTCGAAGCAATGAGTTACAGGCTGCCTGTGATCGTGAGCGACATCCCCGCAAACCTGGAAGTCGGGCTCGGGCAGGAATTCTATTTCCCGTTGGGCGACAGAAGGGCTCTGGCACGCAAACTCCAGGAAAATATGGACGCCCCTTACCGGCAAATAGAGTATCCCATGGAAAAATACGATTGGAATGCGATCGCCGAACGGACGGCCTCGGTCTACACCAAATACGCGAAACCGGGGAAATAGCCACAGCCCTATTCCCGGCGGCTGATTTCCGCCACGGTCGCCCCGACGAAAGCTATGAGCTCCGCCGGGGCGATTTTCAGTTGGAGGCCGCGGACGCCGGCGCTGATGTAGATGGCCGGAAGCGACGCGGCCGAGGAGTGGATGTAGGTCGGAAACTGTTTTTTCATGCCGATCGGCGAGCAGCCGCCACGGATGTAACCCGTCACGGGCAGCAGCTCCTTCATCGGAATCAGGTCGGCCTTCTTGTTGCCCGATACGCGTGCGGCGGCCTTGAGGTCGACCTCGTGGTCGGCGGGCACCACGCATACGAAATGCCCCGTGCGGTCGCCCCGCAGCACGAGGGTCTTGAAGACGCTTCCGACATCTTCTCCCAGCTCTTCGGCCACGTATGTCGCCGCAAGGTGTTCTTCGTCGACCCGGTAAGGGACGAGTTCATAGGTTATCTTAGCGCGGTCGAGCAAGCGGGCCGCATTGGTCTTTTCGACTTTTCCGTGTGCCATTTCTGCTTTTGGTGTTCGATTTTTCGACTTAAATTATGCAAAAGTAATTTATTTTGACCAAACAGGTTCTTTTTAATTATTTTTGCAAAATGCTCCGTGGCAAAATTACATACAGGCTGCTCGCCTCGCTGATCGCAGCTTTGTCCGTGTGCACGACCCTGTCGGCACAGAGCACCCGTGTCCGCGGCCGTGTGACGGATGCCGCCAGCGGTGCCCCGATGCAGTTCGTGAGCGTCGTGTTCCCCGGCACCACGACCGGCATCACGACCGATGAGGAGGGTATCTATACGCTCGAGACCCGCGATACGGTGGGGCGCGTACAGGCCTCGATGGTCGGCTACGCCACGCAGACCAAGCCGCTCACGCGGGGCGGCTTCAACCAGGTAGACTTCGCCCTGGAAGCGGTCGAATTCGGCATCGGCAGCGTCGTCATCACCCCGGGCGAGAACCCCGCACACCCGATCCTGAAAGGGGTCGTGCGCCGCAAGCCGCAGAACAACCCCGACGAGTACGAACGCTACCACTGCGCCACGTACACCAAGATGGAGCTCGACCTGACGAACGTCAAGCCGCGCTTCCGCAATAAGCGGCTGCAACGCAACTTCGGCTTCATCTTCGAATACATCGACACGTCGGCGCTCACCGGGCAGGCCTACCTGCCGGCCATGATCTCCGAGACCACGGCCGACTTTTACCACAGCAAGCGCAACCCCTCCCTGTCGCGCGAGATCATCCGCGCCAACCGCGTATCGGGAGTGGAGGACAGCTTCGCCATCGCCCAGTTCACGGGGCAGATGCACGGCAACGTCAACTTCTACGCCAACTTCATCGACATTTTCAACGTCCGTTTTGCCAGCCCGCTCTCCGACGGGGGACTCTTCTATTACGACTATTTCCTGGTGGACAGCATGCAGGTCGACGGCCGCAAGACCTACAAAATCCGGTTCCACCCCAAACGGCTCACCTCCCCGGTGCTCGACGGCGAGGTGAACATCGACTCGGCGTCGTATGCCCTGCAATCGGCCTCGGCGCGCATGCCCAAGGGCGTCAACGTAAACTGGATCAAGCACCTGCGGCTCGAAAACGAGAACCGCATCGTGCGCGACAGCACGTGGTTCCGAAGCCGCGACCGCGTATCGGCCGAATTCTCGGTCACCACGGCCGACTCATCGAAACTGACCTCGTTCATCGGGACGCGCGAGGTGGTCTACACCGACGTGCGGATCGGCGAACCGATCCCCGCCGAGGTCATACGCATGGACAACAACGTCGTGATCGGCGACCAGGGGCAGGAGAGCAGCAAGGACGAAGCCTTCTGGGAGAGCGTCCGCCCCTACCGGCTGAGCGACAAGGAGAAAGGCATCTATTCGATGGTCGACTCGGTGCAGAACGTCCCGCTGTACCGCAATATCTACACCCTGATCAACACGGTCATCGTCGGTTACTGGAACACCAAATACATCGGCATCGGCCCCTACTATAAGCTGGCGAGCTTCAACAAGCTCGAAGGGTTCCGCATGCAGCCGGGATTCCGCACCACCACGGCCGTCAGCCGCCGCATACGCCTCTCGGGGTATGCGGCATACGGCACGCGCGACGGGATGTTCAAGGGCGGCGGCAGCGTCGAGCTGGCTTTCAACCGCCGGCTGACGCGCAAGCTGACCGTCTCGGGCCGCCACGACGTGATGCAGCTGGGCGCGGGGCAGAACGCCCTCACGGAGAGCAACATCCTCAGCTCGCTCCTCTCGCGCGGCGACTCGCGGCTCTCGATGGTCAACCGCGGCGAGGCCGCCTACGAGCACGAATGGCGGCACGGGATCAGCAACTTCCTCGGCGCCCGCATCCAGAAGATCTACGGCAACCGGTACGTCCCGCTGGTGCGCCCCGACGGCACGGTCATGAACTCGGTATCGGACGCCGCCGTACACGTCGGGATGCGCATCTCGAAGAACGAAAGCATCTACCGCATGCCGTTCGACAAGCAGTACATGGGGACGAAATACCCCGTCCTGACCCTTGGGTTCACGGCCGGGATACCCCGGGTGCTGAGCGGCAGCTATGAATATTACCGCCTCGAGGGCGGCATCCACTACAAGCCCGAGCTGCCGCCGCTGGGCTACTCGGACATCACCGTGCAGGGTGGCAAGATCTTCGGCAAGGTACCCTACCCGCTGCTGAAGCTCCACGAGGGAAACGGCACCTATTTCTACGACCCGATGGCGTTCTCGTGCATGAACTTCTACGAGTTCGCTTCGGACACCTGGGTGGCGCTGTTCTTCGAGCACCACTTCAACGGCATCCTGCTGGGGCGCATCCCGCTCATCAAAAAGCTCAAATGGCGCGAGGTGCTGGTATGCAAGGGCGTGTGGGGCACGCTGTCGAAGGAGAACGACGGCAGCCTCGCCGCAACACAGGCGCCGCTGCTCTTCCCGTCCGGCATGACATCGGTGTCCGATCCTTATGTCGAAGTGGGATTCGGCGTCGAAAACATCTTCCGGCTGCTGCGCGTGGACTTCATCTGGCGCGTCACGCACCGCAACCCGAAACCCGGGCAGGAGATCCAGAATTTCGCCGTCAACCTGGGCATAAAACTCAAATTCTGATGCACGGAGGCCGGGAACCCGGGGATTTTGACTACCTTTGGGCTGGAAAAAAGGGGACAACTATGATAAAAGGTGCAATATTCGACATGGACGGGACACTCGTGGACAACACGCCCGTCCACATCCGTGCGTTCGAAATCTTCTGCGAACGATACGGCATCCGCGACTGGAAGGAGAAACTCGGCCAGGCATACGGCATGGGCAACGACGACATCATGAAGCTCATCATGCCCGCGGAGGTGATCCGCGAAAAGGGGCTCGCGGCACTCGCCGAAGAGAAGGAATCCATCTACCGGGAGATCTACGCCCCCGAGATCGTGCCGATGCCCGGGCTCACCGACCTTTTGCAAAGGCTCCGCGACGCAGGCATACGCTGCGCCGTAGGTTCGTCGGGCTACAAGCCCAATGTGGATTTCGTGCTGGAAAAATGCCGTATCGAGCCTTATTTCGACGCCAGGATCAGCGGCGACATGGTCTCGCGCTGCAAACCCGACCCGGAGATTTACCTTACGGCCGCCGCGGCCCTGGGGCTGACTGCGGCGGAATGCGTCGTCTTCGAAGACGCCCCGGCGGGGATCGAAGCAGCACGCAGGGCCGGGGCCGGACATATCGTGGCGCTGGCCACGACGCTCGACCGCGCAGCGCTGGCGCAGACCGATGCGGACAGGGTCATCGACGATTTCCGCGACATCACCGACCTTGCCGCTTTGCTGAAATAACCCGGGCACAGAGGCCGGACAGGCCGTCCGCAATTTCTGCGGCTCCTCCGCCCCGGCGCCCAGCAGTCGTCATCGACGGGTTCCGCGCCACCCCAGCCCGGCAACGATCGGGCCGCGGCGAATCGGCAGCATCGCCGATCGCAAGGCATACGGATGCTACCTGCCGCAGGCCGTGCCCAAACGCACCGTACACCCGATACCCTATCGCCATCCCGATGAAAAACTCGCGGATGGCATTTTTTTGCAGGACGTGCATATCATACGGAAAAAATTGATACTTTTGCGCGGTTTTAATCCCGTATGGCATATGTTCAAAGGAATCGCCACCGTCGCCCTGCTCGTCCTGTCGAACGCTTTCATGACGCTCGCCTGGTACGGCCACATCGCATTCAAATCCAAGCTCGAACGCTTCGGCATACTGGCCATCGTACTGCTCAGCTGGGGCATCGCCTTGTTCGAATACTGCTTCCAGGTTCCGGCCAACCGCATCGGGTCGTCGCAATTCGGCGGGCCGTTCTCGATCTGGGAACTGAAAGTCATCCAGGAGGTGGTCTCGCTCTCGGTCTTCACGCTGTTCGCACTGGTTTTCATGAAGTCGGACTCCCTGCGCTGGAACCACCTCGCAGGTTTCCTCTGCCTGATACTGGCGGTCTACTTCATCTTCCGGAAATAGCCGCGCCCGCAGCCGGGTGTACGGCAGTACCCGACAGGCGATGCCTGCCGATAAAATCCATACGTATCCTCCCGGGCCCGAGTTCCCGGTTAGGCCTGCTCTTCCCGCCGGTCATGGCGGTAAATCTGATACGAGTTCACGAAGTTCTGCCAGACAATATATGCCGTCGGGGCGATCGAGGAGATCGGGTCGAGGAACGACTGCGACATCCATACGGCCAGCACCGTGTTTTTCTGTCCGAGCGACTGCCCGCCCGCCGGGGCGTCGCCGTAGCGGCGTCCCAGCGTGCGCCCCACCTTGAACTGCACCAGGCAGATCACCAGAGCCGCGAATGCCAGCCACAGTTCGGTCGCGGGCGAAGCATCGTGCAAATCGAGGATAAAGGCCGTCGTACGGCCGATGATCACCACCAGCGACACGAGCCACATGTAGAACGAAATCTGACTGTGGTTCCCGATCCATTTCGCCGCCCCGGGCAGCACGAAACGGCAGAACTGCGCAGCCGCGAAGGGCATGATCAGCAGCGGCGCGATACGTGCCAGTATCTGCGTGAAGGAGCACGCCCCCGTCCCGGCAAACGACAGGACGACGGGTGCCACGAGCGCGATCACCATGTTGCACACGAGGCTGTAGGTGGCCATCGTCGGGACATTGGCCCCGAGCATCCCGGCGATCACCACCGCGGCCATCGCCACGGGCGCCAGCACACAGATCATCGCCCCCTGCGCCACGACGGGATTCAGCGGCAGCAGCAGGAAGTAGACAGCCACACTCACCACGACCTGAAACAGCAGCAGCCAGAAATGCAGCATCGAAGGCTTCATCTGCCGGGGCTTGACGCGGCAGAATGTGACGAAGAGCATCAGGAAGATCAGCGAGGGTGTAATCATCTGGTGAGTCCACCCCTCGAGGGCGGTCACGGGGCGGCAAAGCAACGCCCCGACCACCATGGCCGTCGGCATGGCGACGGTCTTGACATTGCGGTGCAGGTATTCCAGTACGTGCATTATTTCATGGTTTCAATCGTTAGGACAACATGCTGCCCGGAGGCCGTCCCGATCCCGCACACCGTACCGTCCAGCGGGTCGGGGTCGAGCAGGAACCCGCAGGCGTCGCCGTCCCAGGGGTGGCCGTCGAGCGAGAGGATGCGGTCGCCGGGGGCGATGACGTCCGCGAGCGCCTCGTCCCACACCTGCCCGACGACGAGCTGCCCGGCGGAAAGGGCCAGCGTAAAATTACAGGCGGGCTGCGGCGGGGCTTTCGCCTCGCCCCCGCGGGGTATGAACAGGAAGCGCTTGCGGCGGAAATCGAGCACGACCTGCCCCCAGTCGAACAACTTGCAGCCGAGGATCCGGTTGTGGCCGAAGGTGCGCTTGACCGGCATGTCGGCAATGGCCGTCCCCTGAATTTCGAACCGGGGGATCGTACCCCGGAAATGGCTGTTCACCCTGTTGCGGTTCGTCCAGCCGATAGCCGTCGCATATCCGTCGGCCCAGCGCAGGCTGTCGATGAACCACAGGGGCGGGGGCGCATCGCCGGAATCGGCATAGGAGAAATGGAAATAGCCCGCCGAGCCGGTGTCGAATTTGACGTACATCCGGGCCTGCCTGTCGCCGTTGCGGCATGTCACCGGCAGAAACGGGCATCCGCCGCCCAGCTCCATGCGCGACATGCGACGGCCGCGGGGCAGCCCCAGCCTGCGGACATCGTCCGTGACGGTGATCGTCGAGTCGGCATTGGGCATGCGGACGGCGCACCAGCGCAGCAGGTCGCACCCCGCGATGCCGTCGACCCGCAGGCAGGCGAAGACCAGCGAAGTGTCGGGCATGACCAGCACCGGATGGTCGCGGAAAAGCGCGTCGCCCATCCGCAGGCTGTCGAGCCGAACCAGGTCGATGGGGACGACATGGCCCTCGAAATCGCGGACTTTCCGGGTTTTCACGGTCTCGGCCCCCAGTTCGCAGCGCAGCGATTCGCTGATGCAGGTGCCCGACGCCCCGGTGTCGAAGATAAAACGGCGGGGGCCCGCAGGCGTGCCGAGCACCACGACATATTTGCCGTGCTCGACCGTATAGGGCAGGTCGAACCGCACGGCAGGACGCCGTGCGCAGACCTCCTGCACCGCGACCAGACTGCACAGGACAAACAACAGGCGCTTCATCGGCACACCGGCCTTATGAAAGCAGTTCCCTGACCTTGGCCGAAATATCCTTGCCGTCGGCACGTCCGGCGAGCTTCTTCGTGACCACGCCCATCACCTTGCCCATCTCCTTCACCGACGTGGCGCCGACCTCGGCGATCACGGCCCTGACCTCGGCCTCCAGCTCTTCGGGCGTAAGCTGCCGGGGCAGGAACTCCTGGAAGACGGCGACCTGCGCCAACTCCTCGGCCGCGAGGTCGGGGCGGTTCTGCTCTGTGAAGATCGCGGCGGAATCGGCACCCTGCTTGGCCAGTTTGGAGATGATTTTCAGTACGTCGGCATCGGGCAGCTCGGCAATTTCCGGGCCCGCGGTCTTGGCCTCGATGATATACTTCTTGGCATTGCGCAATGCGCCCAGGCGCACGGTATCCTTGGCCTTCATGGCCTCCATGATACCTTTCGAAATCTGTTGTTCGAGTGACATAATTTATCTATTTTACAAAAAACAATCGTTTGTCCGTCCTCTTCCGGGGCGCCCCGCCGGGCGGCACACAGTGCTTGGGGCGCCACAGCCGGAGCGTAACCGCCGCAAAACCGGCACCGGAGACCGACCGCACGGCCGGCTAATCGTCCCCTCCGCTCTTCCCGCCGAGCAGGAAACCCAGTATGTCGGCCATCAGCCGGTCGCGCTGCACATCGCTCTCGAGGGCTTCGAACGGAAAGCCCATGACGAACGTGCGGCTGTCCGCGCAGGCCACGCCCGCGCAGCGGTTGTTGTCCACATAGCGCATCACGGGGAAAGCCCCACCACCCGCGGGTTTCAGGGCATCGACCCGTTCGACCCGGTATCGGTCGGGGCGGAAATCGTTGACATAGCGGTACTCGTCGCGCGAAAAACCCGCATGCGAAGTCACGACCCGCACCCGGTTGCGGTCGGCGGCCTGGTCGCCGTCGTAGGTGTAGTGCAACACCTCCTCGGCAAAAGCGCGGTCTTCACCGGTGGCCTCCCCGCCCATCCAAAGGTCGGTCGCCACGTAGCTGCCCGACACGAAAAGGGCTCCGTCACCGGCCATATAGCGTCTCAGGACATCCTGCAATTCAGGCGAAAACGTTTTGAACGCATACCCCGCCACACCGCGCCCGATAGTCACGGAGCGCTGTTTTCCCAGAATCAGGTCGACTGCGGAATACTCCTCCGGTAACACGCCGCGATCCTCCACCGCCCGCACCGAGGCCGAGCAGAACGAATAGCCCGCCCGGGCTATGGAACGGCCGTGCACATAGGGATAGTCGAACGTATTGCCGCCGATTACCTCCGTCTCGTAGTCACAGTTGCAGGCGCCGAGGGCGATGCTGTCGACCTCGCACCTGGCCATCGCCAGGTCGAACACCTGCTGCCCGCCGATGAACGAAATGTCCTGTTTGTCGGGCACCCCGCCGTCGAGCTCGGTATAGAACCCGGCCAGCGAATCGCGGCGCATGCTCAGCGGGGCGCTGATGCGGTCGAATCCGTTTACGACCAACACGTTCCCTTTCCCACCGGGGATACGGCAGGCGGCGACGACCTCGCTGGGAAAACTCTCCCCGCCTTCGTTCACGGCGGTCACCTTATAGCTGTAAATGCGCCCCGGTTCCTGCTCGGAGAGCAAATAGGGCTTGTCGGTATAGCGGCCGTTGTCGAAGCCGCCGTCGTCGATGCGCGTATAGACCACATAACCCGTCGGGGCGGCAGTGACTTCGAGCGAGTCGATCACCGGCGACCAGGAGACAGCCACCTTTCCCTCCCCGGCGAAGTGCGTGGAAAGAGCCTCCACGGGGAGCGGCTGCACCACATAAGGTAATCCGTACTGCGAACTGATATACTGCAAGATACCCTTGTAGATAGCGCGGCTCACGAGGAACTTGAAGCGCGGGTCGCTGCCATAGCGCATGTCTGCGAAATTCTGGTGCGAGAGCAGTTCGAGCAGCATGGTCGGGGCACCCGGCACGCGCGCTTCGTAATAGGCGCGGTTCCAGAGCCCGCGGCGGTTCCATTCGGGTTCGCAGGTACGGCGGATGTCGGAGACGATCTGCGTCATGACGATGTCCGTCAGGTCGCGCGAACGATAGCGGTCGGCACCGCCCTCGAAACGCCCCTTGTTCTCGCGGGTATAGAAGATGCCCAGCGTGCCGATGGTCTCGTCGTTGAGCCGCACGCCCGCATCGGAATGGAAGGCCAGCGCCATGTCGACCGGAATCCGCAGTCCCGTGCTGTCGGGCATCCGCTCCGAACCGCCCATCAGGGCATTGACCCAGTGGGCGCGCGACATGTAGTCGTCCTTATAATCGTCGGCGTTCTCCTTCGGGGTGTATACCTTCGGGTCGAACCCCGCCCACTGCAGCCAGTAGCGGGCGCCCTCGCAGAAACGGGGATAGCCGCTCGTCTCCTCGGCATATTCGACGCCGGGACGGCGCAGCGAATCGCAGACCGAGCGGGCGACATTGCCGTAGCCGCCGCCGACCTTCACGGCGTCGGCCGTAACGATACGTCCTGCCTGCCGCGAGCGGTTGGTAAGCGTCACGACCGGCTGCTCACCCGGCCCGAAGAGGAAATGCCCGAGGTAAATCCATGTCCCGCCGCCCATCGTCTGGTTCACGGCGAACGTACTCTCGCCCCCGAGGTGATGCACCGTATACTGCGCGTCGTCGGTGCTTCCGGGCACCGTTTCATAGCTTACATAGACGGCGTATTCACCCCGCTCGGGGATGGAGGCACGCCACGCGGCGCGGCTCTCGGCACCCCCGGCAACCGTCCGCACACGGCGGGTCGTACCATCCCGGAACGGGTTTTCGCCGGTGCGGTATACCTGCCGCGTATGCGCGAATCCGACACCGCCCGGCTGCCATTTCTCGGGGCCGTCCGTCTCGGCGTATTGCCCGGCGGCATCGTTGTCGGCCAACACCTCGTATTTCTGCACATCGCGCTCGCGGGGCAACATCACGCAGGCTCCCGCATTTTCGAGCATCGGCACCAGGTAAGGCAGCACATAGCTCTGGGTATAGAGGTCTTCGCAGGTCATCCACAGCCGCGAACGCTGCCATTTCCAGCGGTTCGCAGGCTGGTCGAAATAGCGTCCGTGGCTCTGCCACAGCGCGATATGGCGCCCGGAGAGCCCCTGCGTGGGAGCTGCGGGCGAGGACTGGCGGACGACGAGCGGCCGCTGCGAACGGTTGACGAAGGGCACGACCTTCTTCTTGCGCAGCAGTTTCCTGAACTCGGCGTCGGTGCGGTAGGCCATCGGGATCAGCCCCCGCACTTCGCGCTTGTCGGAATAAAGCTCGATGGAGGCCTTGCGGTACTCCGGCGGCAGGACGGCACGCACCGAGTCGTACATGGCCCGCAGGTTCTGCTCGCGGAACGGGTAATAGGAAAGCCCCACCGAGGTGTAAATGCGCACCCGCTTGCGCGAGGCGTCCACGCCCTCGATCCGGACAAAGCCGCCCGAAACCTCACGGGCGACGATACGCGACAACGTACGGCCGATCTCGCGGCGAGTCACGGCGTCGACCCCGGCGGCCGGGGCTTGCTGCCAGCCGAAGCAGAGCAGCAGAAAAAACGACAGGAATTTAGTTTTCATTCTTCTTGGCAAGCAACAACATGCCGGCCATGGTAAAGACGGCATTGTAAATCAAAAGTTCGAACCCGATCCGGTAGTCCCACGCCTCGCGCGCCCAGTATTGCACGAGGGCGCTCAGCACGGGGGCGGCGACGGCGACCACGGGCATCCAGCCGTCGCGGATTCTCAGGCGCGTGAACATCCCGAAGGCGAACATACCCAGGATCGGCCCGTAGGTATAGCTGGCAACCTTGTAGACGAGGTTGATGACGCTGTCGTCGGCCAGGTATTCGAAGCCGAGGATCACCAGCGCCATGCCGACGGCCATGCCGACGTGCACGCCCTTCCGGATGCGGGTCAGGCGTTCGTCACCGTAGCGCCTGGTGCCTTGCAGGATGTCGACCGTGAACGAGGTCGTAAGGGCCGTAAGGGCCGAACCGGCAGCTGAATAAGTACTCGAAATAAGCCCTATAACAAACAGTATGCCAACAAATACCGGCAATCCACCCTCGACAGCCACCAGCGAGAATACCTGGTCGCCCTTTACGGGCATCGCAAGGCCGGTGCGGCCGATGTAAATGTAGAGCAGCACACCCAGCACGAGGAACAGGAAGATGACGAATATCTGGCTGACGGCCGTCAGGACGATGTTTTTCTGCGAATCGCGCGGCGTGGCGCAGCTCAGGTTCCGCTGCATCATGTCCTGGTCGAGCCCCGTCATGGAGATCAGCAGCACGACGCCCGCAAGGAACATCTTCCAGAAATAGCGGTCGGAGGAGGGGTCGTCGAAGAAAAACACCCGCGAATAGGGCGACGCGGCAACCTCGCGGGTCATTTCGCCGAACGACATGCCGAGCGCCTGCATGATGAAGACGATCGACAGCACGAGGCTGCCCACCAGGCAGAAAGTCTTGAGCGTATCCGTCCAGATGAGCGACTTGACACCCCCTTGCTGCGTATAGAGCCAGACGAAGAGCATAGTCACCAGCGCATTGAGCCAGAAGGGCAGCCCGTAGTGGCTGAAAACCAGCAGTTGCATGACGGCGCAGACCACGTAGACACGCAGCGCGGCACCCAGCATCTTCGACACGAAGAAGAACCATGCCCCGGTATGGTGCGAGAGGATGCCGAAGCGCCCGTCGAGGTATTCGTAGAGCGACACCACCCGGAGGCGGTAGAAGGTCGGGATGAGCAGGAACGCGACGACCAGCTGCCCCACGGTGAAACCGGCGACCATCTGCATGTAGGAGAAGGAATCGACGGCGACCGAGCCCGGCACCGAGATGAAAGTCACGCCCGAGATCGCAGCCCCGATCATGGCGAAAGCCGCCATATACCACGGCGTGCTCCGGTTGCCGGTGAAAAACCCGGCATTGTCGGCACGCCGTCCAGAAAGCCAGGCGACGACAAAAAGTACGGCTATATAGCCCAATACGGTGGCGATAACGGCGAGAGGTGTCATAAGCGGAGTCAGCGTTCGGATTTAAGTTACAAATATAGCAAAAAAGGCTGTACGGCCGCAATCGAAGGGCATTTTTCGACTAAAAAAACAACATCGGGGAACGGCTTGCGCCCGCCCGGGGGCCGTGCCGGGAAAAACGCCGGGGGTAAACGGGAGAACGAACGGCAAAGCAACCGGAAAGGCCGCCCGGCAGAGATGCCGCGCAGCGCCCGCACACCCGGGAAACCGACATGCAGCGCAGGAATAAGTATTTTTACTGAAGGTTTGCACGGAGCGGCCAGCTATCTTTGCACCAAAAGGATAACACCATGAAACAGGAACGACATGCTACGACACTCGCGGAGGATTTGCAGGAGGCTTCGGCCAGCGCGGCCGAATACGGGGAGTTTTTCACCGGGTTGACGGGGATCACCGACAGGAAACCCGTCGACGACGCATTGGGCGAGCGAATACAGGGCTATGTGCTCGGCTGGCTCGAGGGGCATCCGCTGACGGCATTCGACGACTATTCCGCGACCGCCTACCGCCGCACCTATCTGGGCCGATCGCCGGAAACGGGATGGGAGGCGATCGTGATGAGCTGGCAGGAGGGCAACCGCACGAGCATCCATGCCCACCCGCAGTTCGCAGGCTACCACTTCGCCGACGGCAGGTTCCGGCTCGAAATCTTCGAGCCCGCAGGCGACGGCACGGCACGTCCGGTGCACAGCGCCGAGGTCGAAGCCCCGTGTGCATTCTTCGCAATCGGGAAGCCGGGATGTTTCGACAACCACATACACCGCATCACCTGCCTGAGCCCCACGGGGCACAGCCTGCACGTCTATTCGGACGACGCACTCCGCGGCGAGGTATACGGCGAAGCGGATGAATAAGCCCCGGACTCCCTTCCCGCTCCCCTGCTCCGGAGCGACCGCAACCGCCCCCCCCGGGAATCACGGCAGCAGGGACAACGGGTAAAACCGGAACACCGTGACTGTCCTCCCCCGAAACCACAGATGCAGGGGCATGGGTAAAACCGGAGCAACCGCCCCCGAATAATCAGGTAAAAACAAGCCCCGGAGCCACACTTCCCGCCCGGGGAAAACAAACCCCGGAACAGGCGTTCCGGGGTTTTCCATGCAGCGGGGGTACCGCGCTGCTTCATGCCTTGCGGTAAGACAGCGCCCCCGAGGGGCACTTCTCCACCTGCGCAATGATCTTGTCGGTCGTGGAATTCTCCAGTTTCACCCACGGACGCTCCGAGGGACGGTAAACTTCCGGCAGCATCTTGACACATACGCCCGCATGGATGCAGAGATGCGGCTGCCATACCACGACGATCTCGCCGTTGGTATATTCGATACGTTTCTTTTCCTGTTCCATATAAATAATGTTCATGTGTGTCCGTCAGCAAGCAAAAATAGCAAAAAAACGGACACGATGAAGGCGGAGAGCGGCGGATATGTCAACAAAACCAGTTTTAGGGTATACATTTCTGGCGCACCTGCCGGACACGGCAGCGCCGCGCCGGGTATCGGGCGGCGCCGGCAGCCAAAGCACGAGATCCCAGAGAGCGGCCAATGCAGGGTTACCGGGCGGCGGCCAAAGCACGAGATCCCGGAGAGCGGCCTAAGCAGGATTGCCGGGCGACGGGCGGCGCCAGTGATCGTGAGACCCGACACGGCGGCCGGGAGCCCGGACAGCAGGCATTGCCTGCGACAGAAAGCAGGAACCAGCCATTGCGGACGTCCCGAGCCCGGATACCGGATCCGGCTGCAGGGCCCGGATGCCGGCATTGCAGACACCCGGATACCGGAAGTGCAATTTTTGCAAACTCCCCGCACCGATTGCCCGCCCCCGGAAACAGGCCGCAAGGGACAGGCGAAGATCACGCCTAAGGTGTTCAGGGTTGATTTTGGAAATATATTAAAAAAATTTACTTGGAATTTTGTTTTTTCGGACAAAATACATACATTTGTCCCAACGACAGCATACATGGCAATATTTCACCATATCCATCATCACCATCACCACTTTCCGAAGGGGTAAGACGGATATGCACATGTAAACGAAACCATAAAGTTTAACAAAAGTATATACGAAGCTCACCCCCTGCGGGTGGGCTTTTTCGATGCTTATGCCGCGGGCGGTGTGCCAAAAACGAGACAAAAATGCTGAGAATCGCAATCCAGGCCAAGGGCCGACTCAACGAACAGAGCATCGAACTGCTCTCCGAGGCGGGCATCCGCGTCGCCGAAAGCAAACGCAAACTCATCTCGCGCGCCGGGGGCTTCCCGCTGGAAGTGCTCTACCTGCGCGACGACGACATCCCGCAGGCCGTGGCGATGGGCGTCGCCGACCTGGGCATCGTGGGGCTGAACGAAGTGGCGGAGAAAGGATTCCGCGTAGAGCAGGCGATGGATCTCGGGTTCGGGAACTGCCGCATCTCGCTGGCCGTGGAACGCACGGTGGCATACGAAGGGCTGGATTATTTCCGCGGCAAGCGCGTCGCCACCTCCTACCCCAACATCCTCACGCGGTTCTTCGCCGAAAAGGGCATCGACGCCGAAATACACACCATCGAGGGTTCCGTGGAGATCGCCCCGGCGGTCGGGATGTCCGATGCGATCTTCGACATCGTATCGTCGGGCGGCACGCTCATCTCGAACGGGCTGGTCGAAGTCGAGAAGGTCTTTTATTCCGAGGCGGTGCTGATCGCCAACCCGGAAATGGACGAGGCGAAGCGCCGTGAAACGGCACAGCTCACCTTCCGCTTCAACTCCATCCTCGAAAGCCGGGGCATGAAATACGTGCTGATGAACCTCCCGGCGGAGAAACTCCAAGAAGCGATCGTCATCCTGCCCGGCATGCGCAGCCCCACGATCCTGCCGCTGGCGCAGGAGGGATGGTGTTCGATACACGCCGTGATCAGCGAATCCCAGCTCTGGGAACGCATCGAACGGCTCAAGGAGATCGGCGCGGAAGACATCCTGGTGCTGACGCTCGAAAACATGATCCGCTGACCCCGAAAAACACCCGGATATGGAAATGCTGAAAATCTACAACAACCCGCCGCGCCGTGAATGGCCGGCCCTCACGGCCCGCTGCACGCGGCAGGAGGGCGAAATCACGGAACGGGTCGCCGCCATCCTCTCACAGGTGCGCACGGGCGGCGACAAGGCGCTGCGCGACCTCGTGGCCCGCATCGAAGGTTACGTCCCCGAGAGGTTCGAGGTTTCCCGCAGGCAGCGCACCGAAGCGGCCAAAGCCGTGCCGCAACGGCTCAAGACGGCGCTTGCGATCGCCAAGTCCAATATCGAAGCCTTCCACAGGGCCCAGCTCCCGCCGCAGGTCGACATCGAAGTGATGCCCGGCGTGCGGTGCGTGCAGCGTGCCGTAGCCATCGGCCGCGTGGGGCTCTACATCCCGGGCGGCAACGCCCCGCTCTTCTCGACGGTGCTGATGCTCGCCCTGCCCGCCCGGATCGCCGGGTGCGGCGAGGTCGTGCTCTGCACCCCGGCCGGACGCGGCGGGAAGATTGCCCCCGAGGTGCTTTTCGCCGCCGACCTGTGCGGCGTCGACCGCATCTTCGCCGTCGGCGGGGCGCAGGCCGTGGCCGCCATGGCCTACGGCACGGAAAGCATCCCGCACGTCGAAAAAATCTTCGGCCCGGGAAACCGTTACGTCACCCGCGCCAAGCAGCTGGTAAGCGCCCAGGCCGTGGCCGTAGACCTGCCGGCAGGCCCTTCGGAAGTGATGGTGCTGGCCGACAACAGCGCCCGGGCGGAATTCGTCGCCGCCGACCTGCTGTCGCAGGCCGAGCACGGGGACGACAGCCAGGCCATCCTGGTCTGCCGGACGGAGCGTTTCGCACGGCAGGTGACCCGGGCCGTCGAGGAGCAGATCCGGTACCTCAGCCGCGGCGAGGCGATCCGCAATTCGCTGGCCAACAGCCGGATCGTATTGTTCGACGAGGAATACAAGCAGATTGCGTTCGCCAACGCCTATGCCCCGGAGCACCTGATCGTCTCGATGCGCGACGCATGGGGCATCGCCGCCAAGATCACGGCCGCGGGCAGCGTCTTCATCGGCAATTACTCGCCCGAAAGCGCCGGGGACTACGCCTCGGGTACCAACCACACGCTACCCACGGGCGGCTGGGCCCGTGCCTGCAGCGGGGTGAACATCGACAGTTTCATGCGCAAGATCACATTCCAGGAGCTGACGCGCGACGGGCTCGACGCGCTGGCGCCCGCAATCACGGCCATGGCCGAGGCCGAAGGGCTCGACGCACACGCCAACGCCGTGCGCGTCCGGATGAAAGGAGGGATACTATGAAACCGCTGTCGCAGTTGGTGCGCCCCAACATCCAGGCGCTGCAACCCTACTCCACGGCCCGCGACGAATATGCGGGCGGCGGGATCGACGTATGGCTCGACGCCAACGAAAGCCCCTACGACAACGGCGTGAACCGTTACCCCGACCCGCACCAGCGGGCGCTGAAAGCCCTGATCGCGGAACTGAAAGGCGTGGACGCCGGGCGGATCTTCATCGGCAACGGCAGCGACGAGGCCATCGACCTCGCATTCCGGATCTTCTGCCGGCCGGGGCTGGACAACGCCGTGTCGATCGCCCCGACCTACGGGATGTACCGCGTGGCGGCAGCGACGAACGACGTGCAGATGCGCGAAGTGCCGCTGGGAGCCGGCTACTCGCTCCCGGTCGGGGCGCTGCTGGCGGCAGCCGACGAGTACACGAAGCTGATGTGGCTCTGCTCGCCCAACAACCCCACGGGCAATGCGTTCCCGGCGCAGGAGATCGAAAGCCTGCTCCGCCGCTTCGACGGCATCGTCGTGCTGGACGAAGCCTACATCGACTTCGCCGACGGCGGCGGGTTCCTGCCGCGGCTCGGCGAGTTCCCGAACCTGATCGTCCTCCAGACGCTCTCCAAGGCGTGGGGCATGGCCGGGCTGAGGCTCGGACTGGCTTTCGCCTCGGAGGAGATCGCCGGCCTATTCGGCCGGGTGAAATACCCCTACAACATCAACACGCTCACGCAGCGGGCTGTCGCGGAATCGCTCCGCAGGGACATCTCGGCCGAGGTGGCGGCGATCCGCGCCGAACGCTCGCGCCTGGCGGCGGCACTCGCGGCATGCTCCTGCATCGGGCAGGTCTACCCGTCGGAAGGCAACTTCCTGCTGGTGAGAACCGCGACACCCGACCTGTTGTACCGGGAGCTGGTCGCAGCGGGGGTCATCGTCCGCAACCGTTCGCGGATCGCAGGTTGCGAAGGCTGCCTGCGCATCACGGTCGGGCGCCCGGAGGAGAACGACCGCATGTTGGAAACCGTCAAAAATTTCCGCCCATGAAAAAAGCGCTCTTCATAGACCGCGACGGCACCGTGATCGCGGAGCCGCCCGCGGATTACCAGGTCGACAGCCTCGAAAAGCTGGAATTCATACCCGGTGCGATCTCGGCGCTCCGGACGCTCCGGGGGCTGGATTTCGAGCTGGTGATGGCGACGAACCAGGACGGGCTGGGCACGGAGGCCTTCCCGGAGGAGGATTTCCGGCCGCCGCACGAAAAAATGCTGCGCACGCTCGCAGGCGAAGGCGTCGCCTTCGACGACATGCTCATCGACCGCACGTTCGAAAGCGACGATGCCCCGACGCGCAAACCCCGTACGGGCATGTTCGGCCGCTACACGGACGGGTCGTACGACCTCGGGGCGAGCTACGTCGTCGGCGACCGGGCGACCGACATCCTGCTGGCGCGCAACCTCGGGGCGAAGGGCATCCTGCTGGCGCCTGCCGCCGAGGGGCACAGGATGCTGCGGGAAGCAGGCGCGGAAGAGGCATGCGTGCTCATCACGGACTCGTGGGCCGAGATCGCGGAATACATCCGCCGCGGGGAACGGCGGGTCGTCGTGACGCGCGAAACGCGCGAAACGCGAATCACCGTACGGCTCGACCTCGACGGCCGGGGCTTCGGCACCTGCGGGACGGCGGAGAACGAAATGGCGGAGAACGGAACGGACGGCAGACCGGAAAATACGGCTGGCAGTAAGAACGGCACATCTGACGATGCGGCGTACAACACCTGTGGCGCTGTACGGAACGGCGGAAAGGAAACCGGAGCGGGCACCCTGCCGGAAACCTCGGAAAACGGCCTGTCAAGCAGCCCCGGGAACGGCACACCGGGAAATCGGGCGGACAGCCCCGGTACACCGGGCACGGACATCCCGCCGTGTTCCCCGGCGGGATGCGGCGGCGCCCCGGGCGACGGGATTTCCACCGGGCTGCGGTTCCTGGATCACATGCTGGCCCAGATCGCCCACCACGGCGGGGTGTCGCTCACGGTGGAGGCGCACGGCGACCTGGACATCGACGAACACCACACGATGGAAGACGTGGCGATCGTGCTGGGCGAGGCCATCGACCGCGCCCTGGGGTCGAAGGCGGGCATCGGCCGCTACGGCTTCGCACTGCCGATGGACGACTGCCGGGCGCTGGTACTGCTCGACTTCGGGGGGCGCATCGACTTCGAATGGGACGCCGAATTCCGCCGCGAGCGGGTCGGGGACGTCCCGACGGAGATGTTCCGCCACTTTTTCCACTCGCTCTGCTGCGCGGCACGCTGCAACCTGCAGATTTCGGCGCGCGGTGGGAACGACCACCACAAGGCCGAGGCGATCTTCAAGGCTTTCGCGCGTGCGCTGCGCATGGCCGTGGCACGCACCGGCTTCGGATACGACATACCCAGCAGCAAAGGCATACTATGATAGCGATCACGGATTACGATACGGGCAACCTGCGTTCGGTGGCCAATGCCCTGCGGCGCATCGGCGCCGAATTTACGGTCACGTCCGACGCCGCGGTGCTGCGGCAGGCGGACAGGGTGCTCCTCCCGGGCGTGGGCGAAGCCTCGTCGGCAATGGCCAAACTCCGCGAACGGGGACTGGATGCGCTCATCCCCACCCTGACGCAGCCCGTACTGGGCATCTGCATCGGCATGCAGCTGATGTGCCTGGACAGCGAGGAGGGAGACACCCGCTGCCTGGGCATCTTCCCGGCGCACGTCGTGCGGCTGAGAGGCGGGGAAAATCCGCTGAAGATTCCCCACGTAGGCTGGGACACCGTCGGCAGGCTCCGCAGCCCGCTTTTCGACGGCCTCGGCGAAGGCACCTACCTCTACTATGTCCACTCCTTCGCGGCGCAGGCGTGCGACGCCACGATCGCCCAAACCGACTACGGAGGGATATTCAGCGCCGCCCTGGGGCGCGGCAATTTCTTCGGCACGCAGTTCCACCCCGAAAAGAGCGGGCGGGCGGGCGAGCGGATACTGCGCAATTTCCTAAAACTCTGACGACATGAAAATCGAAATCATACCCGCAACGGACATCATCGGCGGCGCCTGCGTGCGCCTGACGCAGGGCGACTACGGCCGCCGGACGACCTACTACCGCGACCCGCTGGAAGCGGCGCAACGCTTCGAAGAGGCGGGCATCCGCCGGCTGCACATGGTCGACCTCGACGGCGCCAAGGCGTCGGAGCCCCGCAACCTCGCCGTGCTGGAACGCGTGGCGACGAAAACCACGCTCGAAGTACAGTACGGCGGCGGAATCAAAAGCCGCGGGGCACTGCGCAGCGTATTCGGCGCAGGCGCCAGCCGCGCCATCTGCGGCAGCATCGCCGTGCGCGAACCGGAATCGTTCGCCGAATGGCTCGCCGAATTCGGCGGCGGGAAGCTGATCCTGGGCGCCGACATCCGCGACGGCGCGGTGGCCGTACAGGGATGGACGGAGCGATCCGAGATGACGGCGCAGAAACTTATCGCCCGCTTCGCACCGCAGGGGCTCGCGCAGGTCATCTGCACCGACATCGCCCGCGACGGGATGCTGTGCGGCACCTCGGCGGAATTCTACGCTGGGTTGCAGGGACAGTTCCCCGGGGTGGAAATCACCGTGAGCGGCGGCATCGCCTCGATGACCGACATCGAGGCGCTCGACGGCGCGGGGCTGCGCAGCGTAATCGTCGGCAAAGCTCTCTACGAAGGACGTATCACCCTCGAAGAACTGGAAAGATGCTTGCCAAACGCATAATCCCCTGCCTCGACATCCGCGAGGGACAGACCGTCAAGGGCATCAACTTCGTCGGGCTGCGCAACGTCGGCGACCCGGTGGAGCTGGGGGCGAAATACGCCGCCGAAGGGGCCGACGAACTGGTATACCTCGACATCAGCGCCACGGAAGAGGGGCGGCAGACCTTCACGGAGCTGGTCGCCCGAATCGCCGAACGCATCGACATCCCGTTCACCGTGGGCGGAGGCATCGCATCGGTCGCCGACGCCGGGCGGCTGCTCGACGCCGGGGCGGACAAGGTCACCGTCAACAGCGCCGCCGTACGCGACCCTGCGCTGATCGACGCCATCGCGTCGAAATACGGGTCGCAGTTCGTCGTCGCGGCCATCGACGCGCGGATGACCGACGGCGTATGGCGCGTCACGACCCACGGCGGCAAGCGCATGACCGACCGCGAGCTTTTCGCATGGGCGCACGAAGTCTGCCAGCGGGGCGCGGGCGAGCTGCTCTTCACCTCGATGGACCACGACGGCACGCGCGACGGCTACCCGTGCGAGACCTTCGCACGGCTGGCCGAGCTGCCCATCCCCATCATCGCCTCGGGCGGCGCAGGGTCGGTGCGGCACATTGCCGACGTGCTGACGCTCGGCCGTGCCGACGCGGCGCTCGCGGCAAGCATCTTCCACTACAACGAAATCCCGATCCCCGTGCTCAAACGGGAATTGAGCCGGCTGAATATCAACGTAAGACAATAGACACCATGGAAATCACAGCAAAACCCTTCGAGGCGCTCGACGCCGCGAAGCAGGCCGACGGACTGATCCCCGCCATCATACAGGACGCGCGCACCCTGCGGGTGCTGATGCTCGGCTACATGAACCGGGAGGCTTACGAAAAGAGCCTTGCCGAAGGCCGCGTCACCTTTTACAGCCGCACGCGCCACCGCCTCTGGACAAAAGGCGAAACGAGCGGCAACTACCTCGACATCGTATCGGTCACCGCCGACTGCGACAACGACACGCTCCTCATACGCGCCATCCCCCACGGCCCGACCTGCCACACCGGGGCGGCAAGCTGTTTCGACGGGGCCGCCGCCGGGACGGAAGGTTTCATCCGCTACCTACAGGGCGTCATCCAAAGGCGCCATGCCGAGATGCCCGAGGGCTCCTACACGAGCAAACTCTTCGACCGCGGCGTGAACAAGATCGCACAGAAAGTGGGTGAAGAGGCCGTGGAAACCGTGATCGAAGCCGTGGCGGGCAACCGTGAGGCGATGGTCTACGAAGCCTCCGACCTGATATACCACCTGCTGGTGCTGCTCGAAGCCACCGGATGCTCGATCGCCGACCTCGAAGCGGAGCTGGCGCGTCGCCACAGCTGAAAAAGCGGCACACCGCCCGGGAGCAGAATGAGCATGAGCCCCACGGCGCAGCGCATGGAAAAGGCCGGCATGTCTTCCGACATGCCGGCCCGTTTATTCACCATGCCGCCGTCCAACGGACGGCAGCACGCCGTTACTTGAAGACCAATGCACACTGCATGCCCTTCTCGGCGCTGCCCGAAGCGGCCTTGGAGTTGAGTACGGTTTCATGTTTGTTGACACGCATGTTGGGCGAGCTGGAGCCTTCGAACGACATGGCGGAGACGCAGCCCAGCTCCTTCATGACCTTGGCCAGGTCGAGCATCGAAACGCCGACGCTGCCCTCGACCTGCTGGCCGCAGAATGCGAAGACCTTACCCTGGGCCGTGACACCAACCGCAGCACGTGCATACGCGGGATTGTTGGCATACCAACCGCTGTTACTACCGTCGTTGCAGATCGTCTGCGCTTCGGTCAGGACATTCCCGTTCCACAAAACCATCGGGATTCCGGAAACGGCCGTCTTTGCATCCCACACGGTACCGTCGCTCTGAATCCGAGCCGTGAAACTGCTGCCGTCCCTGAACGGGAATGCATAGAGTTTACCATCGAACTTCTGCGACCAGGCCATCTTGTAAGCACCGTTGTTATCCTGTCCGATCGTAGCGAACGAATTGATGGCATGAGGATCCTGAACGAACTGTCCGTCACGGATGATGGTCTGAACTGCGGTACCGGCAGAAGATACACCGACCAGGTATACGTTCCAACTGCCGTCCAAACTTTCGAGCTCCTGAATCGTCTTAAGATCGGAGCCGTTGCCGACAACGCCCATCGTCGACTGCGGGCCCATGATGGCGATGTAAGCGATATTATTGTCGACGCCGTTCAGCTTCGTGGTCTTATAGACCTTGATATATTTGGGCAGCGTGCCGAAACTTCCCGTCTCGTCCGTCCAGCCCTGGCTCAACAGGGGGTCGGTATAGCCGGTCTGTTTGACGACATAGGTGTAGTCCGTCCCGCCGTAGGTGACCACCAGCGTCCCGTCGGCGAATTCGAGGTCGAACGTCCGGTCGGCGGGGGACTTCAGGGAAGCGCCCGGCACCAGCTCGATGTCGAATACCATGGCATTGACATTCATGCCCGTCTTATAAGCGATCGTGATGGTGTTGCCGGCGATGACAGCCTCTTCGTCCCCGACCTTCGCCGAAAGGATCGGGTTGGGGATATCCTTGGGCTTGGCCGACATCAGGTAGGTTTCTTCGTGGAGGTAGCCCACGTTCACGACGACGCTGTAAGGAGACGTGAGGTTGACCTCGGCGGTCGCCGTGCCCGGCGTTTTGAGGATCGCACCCCAGGTCATGTCGAACGTAACCTTCACTTTGGAAAGGTCGGTCATGTTCTGGAACTCCCCGAAGGTAATGGTCTTGTCGGCATCCGAAATAACGGCGGAGATCGTCGAGTCGCCGTCGGCAGCCGTCACGGAAACGAAAGGCTGGGAAACTTCCGAGGGCCATTTTTTATCGTCGTCCGAACACGATGCAATAAGAAACGCACCCATGCAGCACAACAGCGCAGTCAACAGGGGGGGGGTAAAAAGTTTTTTCATAATCAGGTATTTTAGATTGAATAATTATGGGTTAGTTCTCCTTCGGGTACTTTAAGAAATTTATTCGGGGAAAATCTCGATACAAGTAATTAATTTTACAATAGGAATGTCAGACCACAAGCATCACACTTATATAATATAACAATCCATTTTAAAAATATAAATGCAACATTATTTCCACACGAATGTAGTAATAATATTTATTATGACAATGTTTTTTGAGCAAAAAAAGTTAATAAATAAACCCTTCAAAGTAATATTTTTTGGATAACAAAATACAACTAACTGATTTTATGCGACATAAGAATATATAAAACAATCCATCAGGACAAGGCAAGGCGGACGGGCTCGGCGACCGCGGAGAAATAAAACCGGGCGGATCGGCGGTCGGAAGGGGCGGGAGTGTCGGGAAGGGAAAGGCTGACAGACCGGAAGGGCAGTCGGAGGGCTGTCAGAGGGCTGTCAGAGGGCTGTCGGGCTGGAGGCAGGAGGGTTCCGTGGAGGAGGGAACCGGAGCGGATGAGGGCTATACGATCATCTGGTTAAGTTTACGGTATTCACGCGGAGTTTGATGGTAAACGGCCCGGAATGTCTTGTAAAAATGGCCCAGGTTGCGGAATCCGCAGTTGCTGCAAATTTGTTTGATCGGCATGTTGGTGATGGCCAGCTGCGTGATGGCATAGCGCATACGGAATTCATTGACCAGTTCGGTGAGCGTCTTGTAGAAATGGATGCGCACGATTCGGTTCACATGGTCGATATTCCGATCGCACAAATCGACAAAGCCCGCCACGCCCCGGGCAAAATGCTCGGGGCTGTTGTATTTCTGAATGGCATTGAAGAGCCACAAGGGGATCTCGGAATTATCCTCGACCTCCTGATTGGCCGTAATAGTCCGGAAAATAAAGAGCAGCAAACTATCCAGCTGCAGCCGGGAGCGCCGGTATTTCATCGCCTCTTCGGCTCGCGAAGAGAGTCTTTTGACGATATCCTGCGAGAGTTTGATATGGAAAGGCAGCAGCGTGGAGCACCAGAAATAGAGGTTGCTGTCCCCGAAATAGCGGCTGCGCAGAAAATCAATCGTTTCGGTCGGGAATGCGATGTTGACCAGGGTGATCCCGCGCCCCGTCGCCGAAAAAGTATGGCAGTCCCGCGGGCGGATCATCACCATGTCGCCGGCCGAAAGCCTGACCTGCCTCCCGTTGACATGATGGTACCCGGTGCCTTTTTCGATCCACAGGATCTCGGCATAATCATGCGTATGCAGCGATAAATCCTGGCTCGACGTAATATTTACCCGGGCAATATGAAAAACTTCATTGGCGCTCAGGAAATAGGATAATTTAAATTGGGAATCCCGCTTCATCGGATGGCATTTTGGGCAAAAATAGCATTTCGAAACGATATTAGCAACCCTGCCCGCCCATTCCCGCACGCCGAAAAACCCCGGTTCACCGCAATTCGGGCGAACCCTACTATATATTAAGGTAATATAGACCCCCGCGCTAATCCGGCAGCGAAAAAAAATATTCCTCCGCCTTCGGGGTCGCCACGCAGGAAGGCTGGGAATAAACACACTGGCAAGCAGGAACCCTCCGGACGAGAAACAGCGAAATATCGGAATAACGTAAAAAAGCTTCGAAATGCAGGAAACTTTGTCGGTGCTACATGTATTTTCATCCGATATATTTGCAATAGTAAAATAAGTCCCGGAAATGAAAGGAATCATCACGACCATACAACGCATGTCGATCCACGACGGCCCCGGCATCCGCTCGACGCTCTTTCTCAAGGGCTGCGACCTGAGGTGCGCATGGTGCCACAATCCGGAAACATGGAGCAAATACCGTCAGTTGCAGTATATCGCAAGTAAATGCATCCGCTGCGGAACCTGTATTGCGGCCTGCGACCAAAAAGCCCTCCGGGCCGGGGAACGGCTTGTCATCGACCGTGCCGACTGCAACCGCTGCGGCAAATGCACCGAGGTGTGCCCGACGGGCGCCATGTCCTGGATAGGACGCGAAGTGAGCGCAGACGAGGCAGTCCGCGAATTATCGGCGGACAAAATCTTCTTCCGGACTTCGGGCGGAGGCGTCACGCTGTCGGGCGGGGAGCCGTTGCTGCAAGCCGGTTTTGCACGCGAAGTACTCGGCGGCTGCCTCGCGCAGGGAATCCATACGGCCGTCGAGTCGAACCTTACGGAAAACTGGGATGTCGTCGAAACGTTTCTCCCGCTGGTGAAACTCTGGATGTGCGACCTGAAACTGGCCGACCCGGAACTCCACCGCCGCTGGACGGGACAGGGCAATGGACGGATAATCTCCAATCTGAGGCAACTCGCCGACAAGGGGGTGCCGATAATCGTACGCACTCCGGTCGTCCCCGGCGTTAACGACACGGCGGAAGCCATCGACGCATTGTGCCGCATCATATCCGGTTTGGGCGGGAACGTCGCTTACGAACTGCTGGGCTTCCACCCCCTCGGATTCGGCAAGTTCGATGACCTCGGAATGACGAACCCCATGGCGGGCACCGGGGCCCTCGACGGCAGCATACTGGAGGAATTAAAAAAAATACCCCGGCGTTACGGAATAAAAAGCAAACTGTAAAATACCGATTATATGAAAGATTACAACGAAAGGATCGCCCGGCTGCGGCTGCGCAAGCTGGCACAAACGCAGGAAAAAATACGTGTCGAAGGCGCCCTCGACGAGGATGATTACGGGCGTATCGTACCGCCCCCGGGGGTGTGGCATATCCTGCCGAACAACCCCGACGGATCGTTTTACGGGTACGACGCATGGGCGGACAACTTTTGCGACCTGATGTCCGTACACCCCGTATATATCGACCCCGACGATGCATTCGCAGGGCGGTGGATGTATTTCATGTCCAAGATGCGACCCAACAAATGGAATCCGGATTATCCGTACGACCATCTGAAAGAGAACATTTCCCGATACGACATCATCTGCGGCATCGGCGACGACGCACACTTCGCCCCCGATTATGAAATGGGAGTACGGCTTGGATGGGGCGGGCTGGTCGAACGCATCGAACATTGGAAAAAGGTCAACACGACCCCGGAGCAACAACATTTCTATGCACTGCACCTGCGGGTGATCCGGGCCGTGCAGGGCTGGATCCAACGCCATGTGGACGAGGCGCGTCGTCTGGCCGCAACATGCGGCGACCCCGAAAAAAAGGCGCTGTTGACCGAACTCGCAGACATGAACGAACGAATCATCTCCGACGCCCCGGCGACCCTGCGCGAAGCCTGCCAATGGATCATCTGGTTCCATCTGGCGTCCCGCACCTACAACCGCGACGGCGCCGGGGGACAGATCGACTCGCTGCTGCACCCTTTCTACGAACAGGACAAGGCAAACGGGATCCTCGACGATGAAACGGCCGTATATTACCTGGCCTGCCTGCTCATCAACGACCCGATATACTGGCAGCTGGGAGGGCCCGATGCATCGGGCCGCGACCAGACCTCGCACATCTCGTTCCTCGTCCTCGAAGCGGCGGACAAGATCAATACCTCGCTCAACCTCACCGTACGCGTCCACGACGGGCTCGATCCGCAGCTGTTCCGAAAATCGGTGGAATACCTGGTGAAAAACAAAAACGGATGGCCGCGATTTTCCGGGGACAAGGCCCTCGTGGAAAACTTCATGCGGAACGGATACAGCGCAGAACTGGCACGCAGGCGCATCGCCGTGGGCTGCAACTGGATGTCGCTTCCCGGATTGGAATATACGATGAACGACCTTGTAAAGGTCAATATGGCGCGGGTATTCGAAATTGCCTATTACGACACGGTGAAGGATCCCGCCCCGACGACGGAGCGCTTGTGGGAGAAGTTCGCACACCACCTCGCCCTGGCCGTGCATACGGCCGCCGAAGGAATCCGGCATCATCTGAAATACCAGAAATACAACGAACCCGAACTGCTCCTCAACCTGCTGAGCCACGGCCCGATGGAAAAAGGGGTGGATGTATCGGACGGCGGAGCGGAATACTACAACCTTTCGATCGACGGCGCCGGGCTGGCAATCGTCGCCGATTCCTTTTCGGCGCTCGAACAGCATGTCGAACGGCAGAAACACCTGACATGGGAACAGGTTACCGGAGCCCTGCTCGACGATTTTGCCGGTACGGAAGGTGAAAAGATCCGGCTGCAGCTCCGCAACAGCGGACGCTACGGAGCGGAAGGATCGGCCGGGGAACGCTGGGCGCTGCGAATCAAAGACGAGTTCACGGCCCTGGTACGCCGCGAGTCCGAACCGGAACTCCGCCGCTGCTTCATCCCCGGATTCTTCTCCTGGGCCAATACGATAGGGTTCGGCCGAAGCGTCGGGGCGACACCCGACGGCCGGCGGGCCGGGACGCCTATTTCGCACGGGGCGAATCCCACGCCGGGGTTCGTTGCCGACGGGGCTTCGCTTTCGCTGGCAACCGTCATCGCACGCATCCAGCCCCGCTACGGCAACACGGCGCCGATGCAATGGGAACTCGACCCCTCGTTCGCGCACGAGGAAAATGCGGAACTGATCGGCTCGATTATCAAAGCCCACTTCGAAATGGGAGGCACGCTCATCAACGTCAACATCATGGATAAGCAAAAAGTGCTCGACGCGCACAAGGATCCGTCGAAATATCCCGACCTGGTCGTCCGCGTCACAGGGTTCACCGCCTATTTCTCGATGCTCTCGCCCCAATTCCGCCAATTGGTCGTAGACCGTATTCTCGTAAGCTGACACGACTCATACCCGAACAAACCTGCTAAAATGAACCTGAACATGAAAATTATCGATTGTTATGCCCCGCGTGAAGCGGGCTACCACCCTTTCCTCATCGGGCCGGTGTGGCAAACGGCCGTTCTCAATTATGCCCCGGCGGAGTCGCTCGAACAGATCGACAAGCTGGACGTACACCACCAGACCGACGAGTTGTTCGTATTGCTCGAAGGGAATGCGGTACTCATCGCCGCGGCGTTGGACGACAGCGGCATCGCAGGGTACGACCTGCAGGACATGCAGCCCGGCATAGCCTACAACATCCGCCGCAACGTATGGCACAAAATAGCCATGAGCGAAGGCAGCCGCGTGCTGATCGTCGAGAATGCCGACACTCACCGGGGCGACTTCGAATTCCGCGGGCTTTCCGCACAGGAACGGGAAGAACTGTGCCGCCGGGTGAGGGATTGCAGAAACGCCTCAAAACATTGATATCATGGAAACGAACGTCTTATCCGGATTGTTACTGATCCTGCTGGCCGGCAGTTGCTCGGGCGTTTTCTCCGTCCCGTTCAAATTCAACCGGGGCTGGGCCTGGGAGAACAACTGGTTCATATGGAGTTTTGCCGCGCTGCTGGTCATGCCGTGGCTCATGGCATGGCTGACCGTACCCCGGTTGGGAACACTCTACGGCGCAGACCCGCACAGCACATCGTTGGTGGCGCTCTTCGGCCTCACTTGGGGTGTCGGAGCGATTCTGTTCGGCAAGGGGATAGATTATCTGGGCATCTCGCTCAGCCTGCCGATCATGCAGGGGCTCATCAACTCCATCGGCACGCTCATGCCGATCGTACTGCGCGATCCGTCGGAACTGGCTACTCCCGCCGGGCTGAGAATACTTGCGGGAGTGGCGGTTATCCTGGCCGGCATCATACTCTTCGCGCTGGCAGGAAGCCGGAAGGAGCAGTCGGAAGGCTCCCGCCAGACGGGTGCGCAGTCCCGCTCCCGGTTTCGCAAAGGATTGGTCATCTGCCTGCTGGCCGGTATATTCGGCCCGATGATAAATTTCGCATTCGTTTACGGGGCCCCGCTGCAACAGCAGGCCGTAGCCCTGGGGGCCGACCCGGTTTATGCGGGCAATGCTGTCTGGAGCGTCGCCCTGACCGCCGGATTCCTGATCAACGCCGCCGAATGCATCCGGCTGTTCCGTCGCAACCGCACGTGGAAGCACTATGCATCGCGTCGCGTACCTGGCGTCACGCTGGCCGCCGTCGCCGGAATAGTATGGTACATGAGCATCATGCTCTACGGGATGGGCGGCAACCGGATGGGTGAAGCCGGTGCCTCCGTGGGCTGGGCGGTCATGCAGTCCGTAGCGATCATTGCGGGGAATGCCGCAGGAATCTGCTCGGGCGAATGGCGCGCAACGACGCGGCACGCCCAATGGCCGATGGCAGCCGGACTCTGTTGTTTAGTCCTCGGGGTCGTGATATTATCGCGGGGATTATAGTCTCGAACCTAAAACCTTAAAAATATGGATCTGATGAAAATTTTTGGCAAAACGAAACTCGCCGGTTCCCTTCGGAACCTGGCCTTGGCCTTAAGCTGCGCCGCAGGAGTGTTATTCGCCTGCCCGGCAGCTGCGGAAGAGCCCGCAGACCGGGTTCAGGGCGTGGTGACCCTCGAATCGGGCGAACCCCTGGCGGGTGTCACCGTCATGGTCGAAGGCAGCCATACGGGCGTGACTACCGATGCCGATGGGCGCTTCGAACTCAAAGGCGTAAAAAACGGAACCGTATTGGCCTTCTCATTCATCGGCATGGAGCCGGCAAAGGCCACCGTCACGGGCCCGACGCTGCACATCAGCATGAAAGAGAGCGCAATTGCAGTCGAAGAGGTTGTAGCCATCGGTTACAGCACCGTCCGCAAGGAAGAACTTACGAGTTCCGTCACCCGGGTCGACGCTTCCGATTTCAACGGTGGCGTTACGACCAGCCCCATCAACCTGATCAGCGGCAAAGTCCCCGGCCTGACGATCCGCAATACGGCGGGTACGGATCCCAATGCGGCTCCCGAAATACAGCTCCGCGGCGTAGGGTCGATCCGCGCCGGAAGCACGCCCCTTATCATCATCGACGGGGTTTACAGCACGATGAACGACCTGCAGGCGATCAACGCACAGGATATCGCCTCGTTCAACGTACTGAAAGACGCATCGTCCGCGGCGATCTACGGCACGCGGGGCAGCAACGGCGTCATCATCGTCGAAACGAAAAATGCGGAACAGGGACGCGCACATATCGACTACACGAGTTATTACTACACGGAACGCGCCGCCCGCAAACTCGATATGATGTCGGCAAACCAGTATCTCGACTACCTGACGCGCCACGGGCAATCGGCGGCGAACAACGATTACGGGTTCTCGACCGACTGGACGGACGAGCTGTTACGCAACAACTTCAGCTATTACCAGGGCGTTTCCTTTTCGACGAGCGGCAAAAATTCCTCGCTGCGCGCCTCGGTCGGTTATCGCAATTCCGAAGGAATGGTGCTCCGCACGGGGAACGAACAGCTGATGGGACGCATCAACTTCAGGCAGGATTTCTTCAACCGGGTGCTGAGCATCGAGGGAACGGCGAGCGGCACGGACACCAAAATGCAATATACCGATTACAGCGCATTCATGCAGGCAATGGTATACCACCCCACGGCTCCCGTCTACGGCGCTGACGGCAAATTTTTCGAATACGAGGGCGTGGGGCCCTACAACCCCGTGGCCATGCTCTCGCAGGTGGATAACCGCGGCGAACGGTTCAACTATGCGGGCAACATCACCGCCACGCTCCGTCCGGTAACGGGGCTGAAGGTCGTGGCATCGCTCTCGTCGAACAACGAGAACTACGAAGCGAGCAAATACGTGAGCCGGGAATCGAGATACAGCATCCTGGGCAATTACGACGGCTCGGCCGAGATGAGCAATTACTTTTACAAGACCAATACGCTCGAAGCCTATGCCGATTACAACTGGACGGACAACGTCCACAATTTCGGCGTGATGGCCGGTTACTCGTACAGCCAGACCAAGCGTACATGGTCGAATGCATCGAATGCCGGGTTCCTGACCGACGCACTCGGGCCGAACAACATAGGGAACGGCACATGGCTCGAAGAGGGGCTCGCATCCATGGGACGGGGCGAAGACGAATCCAAGCTCATTGCATTTTTCGGCCGGGTGAACTATTCCTACAAAGGGCGCTACCTTTTCAACGCCAGCATCCGCCGCGAGGGTTCGACCCGCTTCGGCGAAAACAACAAATGGGGCTGGTTCCCCGCCCTGTCGGGCGCCTGGCGCATATCGGAAGAACCTTTCATGGCCGGGGCGAAAGCCGTCAGCAACCTCAAGCTGCGCGCCGGGTTCGGCATCACGGGCAACCAGGACATCCCGCTCTACGCCTCTATTTCCAAATACAACGACCTGGGATACGCCTACATAAACGGAAGCTGGCAGAAGGTCTACGGCCCGACGACCAATCCCAACCCGGATCTGCGCTGGGAGAAGAACACCGAGTACAATGTCGGCGTCGATGCCGGGTTGTGGGACAACCGCCTGACCGCATCGGTCGATTACTATTACCGCAAGACCACCGACCTGCTCGACTGGTACGACGCGCAGGTTCCGTCCAGCATCTACAATACGATATTCACGAACGTCGGGACGCTGACCAACCAGGGTGTAGAGGTCGCCCTGGGTTGGGATGCCGTGCGCAGGGAAAACCTGACATGGCATATCGACGGGAACTTCTCGTACAACGCCAACGAACTGGTTTCGCTTTCGAACGACACCTACAAAGCCAACCACATTCCCTACAACACGCTCAGTTCGCCGGCCAACGGGCAAACGACCTACATTTTCGAGGCGGGACATCCGATCGGCACCTTTTACGGGCTGAAATACCGGGGCTTCAACACGGCCGGCAAATGGGTTTTCGAAGACTACGACCACAACGGCTCCTATACCGAAGACGACTTCACCTATCTGGGCAGCGGCCTTCCCAAGTGGAATTTCAGCCTTTCGAGCTCGCTGACCTGGAAAAACCTCGATTTCTCGTTCCTGTTCCGCGGTGCAGCCGATTTCATGGTGCTAAACACGAAGCGCATCTATTATGAAAACTCGGTGTCGCTGCCGTTCAACCTGCTCGCATCGGCCATAGATTCGCCGCTGAACGACTCCGCCGTATTCTCGGACTATTACCTGGAAAAAGGCAACTACCTCAAACTGGACAACCTGACGCTGGGCTATACGTTCCGCTTCCCGAAACTCTCATGGCTGGATCACATCCGCATCTATGCCACGGCCACCAACCTCTGGACGATCACCGGCTATACGGGAGTCGATCCCGAAGTCGGTTCGGGGCTTACGCCGGGATTCGACGACTCGGGCTATTATCCACGCGCTACGACCTATCTTTTCGGTTTAAACATCAAATTCTGAGACAACAATGAAAAAACTGATATGTATCCTGTCGCTGTCAGGGGTCATGGGATGTACGGACTTGACGGAAAACATGTACAATGACCTGAACAAAACTAATTTTTACACATCCGCCGCCGAATACGATGCCGCATTCATGAACCAATACGCTTTCCTGCGCAGCATGTCCTGCTGGAACGTCTACTACCTCCAGGAACTGACCACCGACGAAGCCTGCCTTCCGCAGAAAGGCCGCGACGGATACGACGGAGGCATCTACCAGCGCCTGCACTGGCATACGTGGACGACACGCGAAGAGATCATCGAAGGGGCATGGCTCGAACTCTACAAAGCCGTCGGATTCTCCAACCAGATTCTCGCGGACATGAAGGCGGCCGACAATAAGATTCTGCCCGCGCCGACACAACGGTTGTTCATCGCCGAAACCCGTGCGCTGCGGGCGTATTTCTACTGGATGCTGTGCGACCTCTTCGGCAACGTCCCCATCGTGGAAAGCGTTTCGGAAGAGAATCCCGCCACGCGCAGCCGCAAGGAGGTTTTCAGCTTCGTCGAACAGGAAATCAATGCCGTAAAGGAGTTGCTGCTCAGCCACTCCGATGCCAACAGCTACGGAAGGTTCACCCGCGAAGCCGCCCTCGCCCTGCTGTCGCGCCTTTACCTCAATGCCGAGGTCTATACGGGCGAGTCGCGTCTGGACGACTGCATTACGGTTTCCCGAGAGTTGCTTCAGTGCAACTTTTCGCTCGACAACACCTGGGACGCGCCCTTCGCCTGGGAAAACGAGAACAGCAAGGAAAATATCTTCGTCATTCCCAACGACGAGGTAATGGCCAACGAAATGAGCGCGCTGTTCTATCGCAATATCCACTGGTCGCAGGGCTCGCAATGGGAGTGGAAGAACCCCAATGGCGGGTGGAACGCAATCTGTACCGAACGCAGCTTCATCGAAAAATACGACATCGTCAACGACCGCCGCTGCAAATACGACCCCCGGAACGGCTATTACGGCCAGTTCATGTGGGGCCCGCAGTTCGACCAGGGCGGGAACCCGATCCTCGGCACGAACGAGTTTGCGGGGCAGCAGCTCGACCTGACGTTGGATCTTCCCGACATGGTGAACAACAAGGAGAACGCCGGAGCACGCAACATCAAGTATAAAGTGAAAATCGGGGCAAAGGGGCTGGCGAACGACTTTGTGATATTCCGGCTCGCGGAAACCTATTTCAACCTTGCCGAAGCGACCCTCCGGCAGTCGGGAACTCCCGACACGGAAGCCCTTGCGGGCATCAACGCGCTGCGCTCCCGAGCCGGAGTCCCGGCCTATACGGCGCAAACGCTGACACTCGACGAACTGTACGACGAAAAGGGACGCGAGATGTGCTACGAAACGGCACGCAGAACCGACATGATCCGTTTCGGGCGCTTCACCCTGCCCATGTGGGACAAAAACTATACGGACAACCCGAGGGTGACGATTTTCCCGATCCCGTATACTGCCGTCTCGATGAACCCCAACCTCAAGCAGCACCCCGAATATGAAAACATGTAAAACCAGAAACAACCGACCGTTATGAATATCCGACATTATCTTTGCGCATTGCTCTGCCTGCTGTCGGCAGCAGGGTGTTCCGACGAGAAAACCCCGTCGCTCGACTATACCGCAATAGACGAACTCATTGCCGAATGCATCCAGCTCCACGATTCGGCCGAAGAGGGCGAGGGACTCGGCGAATATGTAAAAGGCTCGAAAGATATTTTCCAAAAAAGCATCGACGAAGCCTCCTACGTCCGTAACAATACCGACCGGCAGTCCGCACTGGACAATTATTGCGAAAAACTGGCTACGGCACGCGACGTATTCGCCGGCAGCAAGGTGTCGCCCGCATGTCCGCTTTTCGACGGCACGGGATACATAGATTGCGGTGCGGCGGCACAGTTTCTCTCGGCCAATATGACCGTCGAGGCATGGGTTTACATCAATGAAAAAACCGGGGGCAGCATCATCGGAGCCGAAGGTTCCGATGCCAACGGCGGATTGGGCGGCCTGCTGATCCGCCTGGCCGAAGGAGTGGATTACGCGATCGACTTCTGCATGGTGAACAATACCTGGTCGAGCTGCCTGTCCGGGGCCGGCTCCGCACCGCACAAACAATGGATACACATCGCAGCGACTTTCGACTCGGAGAACATATGCCTCTACCTGAACGGGGAATTCGCTTCGGCGATCAAAATCGCTCCATACGTCCCCGACTCCGACGGCAAATTCATCATCGGCGACCTGGCGCTTTTCAGCGGCCGGCAATTCCGTGGCAAAATCTACGACGTACGTGTCTGGAACACGACCCGCACCCCGGAACAGATTGCCTCGGCCTACGACCGGCTGCTTACGGGCGACGAGGAGGGGCTGGTCGCAAACTGGCAGCTCGCAGTCAAAAGCGGCGACAATATCGTCGACGTTACGGGCCGCTACCCCGCTACGCTCGTAAACATCAAATGGTCAGACCTCGACAACCTTTAACCAACAGACAACCGACATGAAAAAAGCACTTAATTCCCTGGTTCACATATTGCCGATGCTGGTATTCGCATTTTCGGCAACGGGTTGCAATGCCGTAATGCCCGACCGAATCATCGGCAGCAATCCCGAACAAGAATACGGCGACAACAACTACATGCAATGGGCTCGTGAAACCCTGGCCGCCATCGACCGGGATCTGCGCATCGACGGGACGGATTCCTACTACGAAAACCAGGATCGCACACAGGTGTCCTTTATCTGGGGGAACATTTTCCTGCAATACACCTACGCCGAAGGCGCCGGATTGCGTGCCGACGAATGGAAAGGCGCGCTCATGTCCTGCTACCAGAACCTGGAACGCCACTGGTCGCCCGACTACAAAGGCATTGCAGGCTACTGCACGCTGCCCGTAACGGCGGGCACCCCCGACCGTTACTACGACGAGAACGGCTGGATGGCCATCGGGCTGGCAAGGGCATACGAGCAGACCGGAGACCGGACATACCTCGAAAAAGCCCGGCAGGCACTGAATTTCACCATGTCGGGCGAAGATGACGTGCTCGGCGGAGGCATCTATTTCCAGGAAACCTTCGCCCAATACGAACCCCAGAAAAATACGATTTGTTCGGCCGTGGCTATCCTGGCATCCATGAAACTTTATGAACTGACCAATGAACAAGGGTTCCTCGAAGACGCCCGGCGCATCGAAGAATGGACGCGGGAAAACCTGCTCGACGGCTCGGACGATTTATTCTGGGACGCCAAGATGGTCGATGACGGGGCGGTCAATACCCAGAAATGGTCGTACAACGCGGGATTCATGATCCGCGGGTGGCTGTATCTATACAAAGCCACAGGGGAAGAGAGTTACCTGCGACAGGCCAAAGCGACTTTGGCATCAGCCGAAGCACGCTGGTTCAACCCGGTCAACGGATCCCTCAACGACCCCGGTTATTTCGCATTCGCGCTGGTGGATGCGTGGTTCGACCTTTACGACCTGGAAAAGGATCCATCCGTGTTGTCCAAAGCATTGCAGGCAATCGGATTTATCCACGAATCGCTGCGCGACGCAAACGGCCGTTACCCCGAATACTGGAATGCGCCGCTCACACAACCCCTCGCTGAATACGACCTGCGTATGCAGAGCTGCGTGGCTTATCTCTATATGCGTGCGGCCGGATATATCCGTAAATAACGACTGCGATGAAAAGAGTCTTCATTCCTTTCGCATCCCTGCTGGCCGTATGCTGCACAAGCACGCCGGAATCACATGTCAATCCGCTGATAGGCACCGAAGTCTGGCAGGGCGGAATAGCCATCGCCGGACACGAAGAGGCTTCGGGATACACGTTCCCCGGCGTAACGGAACCTTTCGGCATGACCGAATGGACGGCCCACACCCTGCCCGACAAAAAACCGGGGACACTCCACCACCGCGTCCCCTATTGGTATGCACACGAATACATCTCGGGATTCCTGGGGACGCATTATCCCAGCGGAGCCGTAATGTTCGACTACGGTGCCCTGGAGCTCATGCCCCTGACCGGCACGCTGAAAGTCCGTCCCGAGGAACGCAGTTCGTCGTTCCGACACGAGGCCGAACGGGCCCGGCCGTCGCTCTACGAGGTACATCTCGACGACTATGACATTCAGGTTCGGATGGCGGCGACCAAAGCGTCGGCGGTCTTCGATTTCGTTTACCCGGCCTGCGACAGCGCCTACGTCGTAGTGGATGCCATGCCCTCGCTCTTTACGGCCGGGGCACCGGCCGAAATCAGCATTTCACCCCAACGGCGGGAGATCTCCGGCAAGAGCGCCATGACCGCACGGGCCTATCGCGAGACGGGATTTTTCGTTGTCCGCTTCGATAAGGAGTTCGAAGACTTCGGGACTTTCAACCAAAACATGGATTACCCCGAAGTCATCGAAAACCGGTATCTCTTCACAGAAAAGGATGGCAAACTCGTAAACGGCCTGCGGGGTGTCTATACCCACCAGTCCGACTGGCTGGGGCCCGTGCGCTCGGAGCGCATCGACCCTGTCGTGGATTTCGACTGGGACTGGTACCGTCCCGCCGACGATATCGACGTAAAGGATTACCAGGTAACATGGACAGGGAAACTCAAAGCGCCCGAAACGGGCAGCTACCTGCTCGGGCTGCAATCCGATGACGGGGCACGGCTCTGGCTCGACGGGGAGTTGGTAATCGACGACTGGGGCCCGCATGGTTACAGCATGACGCCCACACAGAAAAACGTAATGCTGGAAGCCGGTCGAATGTATGATATCCGTGTCGACTACTACCAGCATGAATGGAATTCGCGGGTCAAGCTGAGCTGGATCCGGCCCGGAGATGCAGCACGGAAATTACTGCTTCGCGGAAATAAACGGTTGGCATGTTCCACCAAATGCGGAGCCTATGTCCGGTTCGAGGCTGCCGCCGGAGAAACCATAAGGGCATGGGTCGGGACATCGTTTATCAGCGAAGAGGACGCCCGTGCCAACCTCGAACGCGAAATCGCCGGAGCCGGGGTGGATAAAATCGCCCGCGCAACGGCTGCAAAATGGAACGAGGCCCTCGCCTGCATCGAATTGCCGGGAGCCACCGAACAACAGAAGCAGGTCTTCTATACGGCGCTTTACCACGCATTCCTGCTGCCGCGCAGCATTTCGGAAAACGGCCGATACAGGAGCCCGTACAACGGACAAGTCTGCGAAGGCGAAAGTTTCACGGATTATTCCACATGGGATACGTTCCGGGCACTTCATCCGCTGCTGGTGCTTCTGAAACCCGACCTGGCGTCGCACATGGTCACCGGACTGCTCAATGGATACGACGAAGGCGGTTGGATGCCCAAATGGCCGAACCCGGGCTACACGAACTGCATGATGGGGACGCACTCGGATGCGATCATCGCCGACGCCTATGTCAAGGGAGTCCGCGGATTCGACGAGCAGAAGGCGGCCCGTGCCATGCTCAAGAATGCCAATGTGAAAGGGAACCATATTGCCTGGGGACGCCTCGGAATCGAGGATTACAACAGCCTGGGCTATGTTCCGGTCGACCACTACCGGGAATCCGTAGCCCGGACGATGGAATTCGCCTACGACGACTGGTGCCTGGCGCGTTTCTTCGAGGCGAAAGGGGATACGGAAAAGGCCCGCGAATACGATCTGCGAAGCCAGCGTTTCAAAAACGTACTCGACGCCGAGACAAAGTTGGTGCGCGCCCGTCGCAGTGACGGCACATGGGCAGCGCCTTCGGATTACAATATCAGCGTCTGGAGCGGGTTCAACGAAACGGGAGCCCTGAACTACCGCAAGAACTACACGTTGTTCGCACCGCACGATGTCCCTGGCCTGATCGAATTCATGGGCGGAAACGATGCCATGGCCGCTTTCCTCGACGACATTTTCGACAACGGGATATATTATGTCGGCGACGAATTTTCGATGCACGCCCCCTACATGTATAACCTGTGCGGGATGCCGTGGAAGACGCAGCGGCGCGTTTACGACATCGTAAACACCTACTATCTGCCGCAGCCGAGCGGATTGCCGGGGAACGACGACTGCGGACAGCTCAGCGCATGGTATTTATTCAGTGCCATGGGATTCTATCCCATGTGCCCGGGTTCCACCGAATACCAGCTGGGAATTCCCTGCCTGCCTGAAATCATACTGCATCTACCCAATGGCAGGGATTTCCGCATCGTCTGTGAGAATTTCGGATCCGGCAACTGCTACGTACAATCGGTCACCCTCAACGGGAAAGCGCTCGAACGGCCGGCAATAGACCATGCGGATATTCTCCGCGGCGGGGAATTGAGGTTTTCGGTCGCCGATACCCCGTCGGAAACCTGTTTCACCAGTAAATCCCGGTAATTGCCGCCGAAGGATCGTTTGAAACGGATATACTTCGCGGCGACTTGCCCCTGCCGGTTGTCCGCCCCGGAGGCTCGACGGCCCGACACCCATCGAATAACGCTGTAAACGAACAATTTACAGCGTTATTTCTTTATCATAGAGAGACATCGGGCATAAAAGGGGGGGGGCAGGGAACAAAAAAGGGACACCTTTTACAAGGATGTCCCTTTTTATTTCGTAGCGGGTCCGAGACTTGAACTCGGGACCTCATGATTATGAATCATGCGCTCTAACCAGCTGAGCTAACCCGCCATTGCATTAAAGCGAGTGCAAAGGTAATAGAATTTTTCATTCGTGCAAAATCTTTCGGCAAAAAATCACCGGAAAATTCGCAGTCCGGGGCTTTGGCACCGATTTTGCCCCGCCTGTGGGCAAACAGAACGACATGTCGCTGACAGATACATCACGCAACGAAATTACCAATTCCCTGAGCATACTCAAGGTAATCGCCGGCGTAGTCCTGCTCGTCGCGGTCTCGTGGGAAATCATCGGCGGAGACCACACCCGCTTTTCGCATACCTACCTGACCGTGCAGCTGGCGGTCTGCATCCTTTTCCTGTGCGATTTCTTCGTACGCTGGGCGGCAGCCGGGCATAAAGGGCGCTTCTTCGGGCGGAACATCCTGTTCTTCCTGATCTCGATCCCCTACCTGAACATCCTCGACTGGAGCGGCGCAAACCTACCCCGCTACTGGGCCATGCTGATCGGGGTGATGCCGCTCATGCGGGCGTTCCTGGCGCTCTACGTGGTCGTGCGATGGCTCGTGGACAACAAGATCCGCCAGCTATTCACGGCCTACATCTTCACGGTCGTGGTCTTCACCTACATCTCGGCACTCGTCTTCTACGACTACGAAATACTCGTCAACGACAAGCTCCACGGCTTCGGGAACGCCCTGTGGTGGGCCTGGATGAACGTCACGACCGTCGGTGCCGAAATATTCGCCGTCACAGCCATCGGCAAGGTCATCACCATCCTGCTGCCCACGCTGGGGATGATGATGTTCCCGATCTTCACCACTTATATATTACAGGAATACACGCACAAAAAGGAATCCGACCAATAAGACCGCCCGGCCCGGGCGGCGGATACCCCTATCCTGCGGGAATCGCTCCCAACGAATGCATAAAAGGCTGTCTGCGCCGTGCAGACAGCCTTTTACACCTGTTTGCGGAACTATTTTTTCTGCTCCTTGAGCAGGTCGCGGATCTCCGCCAGCAGCAACTCCTCCTTCGTGGGTGCGGGTTCGGGCGCAGGCGCCGGAGCGGCGGCCTCCTCCTTTTTCCGCATCAGCCGGTTCATCAGCTTGACCATCAGGAAGACGCAGAATGCCAGGATCGTAAAGTCGATGCACTGCTGGATGAAGGCGCCGTAATTCCAGTAAACGGGTTCGGCAGCCGCCTTCACGGCAGCTTCGCCGCCGCCCGTCACGACGTCGCCGACGGCATGCACGGCACTCGAAGTCATGTCCCGGAACTTCGAAATGTCGAGCCGCAGCTGCGAGAAATCGGTATTGCCGATCAGCGCCCCGATCGGCGGCATCAGGATGTCGTTCACCAGCGACGACACGATCTTGCCGAACGCACCGCCGATGATTACACCGACGGCCATGTCCATCACGTTCCCCTTGAGGGCGAACTCCTTGAATTCTTTTAGAAAAGCCATAAGTCTGAGGTTTAATTATTTGATGGTGCAAATATACTATTTTTCCGGAAAATCGCACGAAGCAAGGGCAGCCGGCTGTATACCGGCTGCCCTTTTTCCGGACGAATGTGCCGGACGGGATTACCCGATCTCGACCAGTACGGCGTCGGTAGCCACGTTCTCGCCGGGCTGTACCAGCACCTGCTTTACCGTGCCGGCGTAATCGGTCGTCACGGAATTCTCCATTTTCATGGCCTCCAGGACTGCGATCTCGTCGCCGGCCTTGACCGTATCGCCCACTTTGACCTTGAGTTCGATGATGCGGCCGGGCAGCGGCGCCGTCACGGCATTGCCCGTGATGACGATCTTCTTCACCTCCTCGGCTTTCTTCTCCTCGGCCTTGGGCTCGGCGGGTTTGGCCGCGGCGTAGGCCTTGACCTTCATGTCCGTGAGGAAAGTCTTGGCTACCATCGGGAACAACTCGAGCAGCAACACCTCCTTCTCGTTGGCGGCGAGCTTCACGCCTCCGGCTTCGGGAAGTTCGGGGTTGGGCTGCATCTGGTATTTCGACGTATCGTAGGGGGTTTCCTCACGCACGCCGCAGATCTTAAAGCGGAATTCGGGGTCGATTTTCACGGGCGTGTGTCCGTACTCGCCCTTGACCAGGCCGACGAACTGCGAGCTCTTGTTGGTGTACATCGGACGCCCGGCCTTCTCGTCGAGGGCGCAGTTGACGGCCTGCGCACCGACGATCTGCGAGGTCGGGGTCACCAGCGGCGGCAGGCCTGCGGCCAGGCGCACCGAGGGGATCAGCTCCATGGCGCGCGGCAGGATGTCCTCGGCCTTGAGCTGCTTGAGCTGGGCGACCATGTTCGAGTACATGCCGCCGGGTATCTCGGCCTTTTGCACCAGTTCGTTGGGAGCCGGGAAACCGAAATAGGCCTCGATCTTGCGGCAGGCGTCGATCGTGCCGTCCTCATCGTCGGCCTTGGCGGCCGCGATAGCCTTGTCGAACAGGGCGTCGATCTCGGCGGGAAGCTTGTCGGTCAGCGGGTTGAATGCCTTGGGTTCGGGTTTGTCCGCGCCGAACACCGACTGGTTGAGCTCCTTGCGGATCTCGCGCAGCTGGGTGTTGATCTTGGCCACGGCCTCCATGTTCACGCCGGTGTCAACACCCAGTTTGCCGCAGAACACGTGGATCAGCTCGATGGCCGGGGCACCCGTGCCTTCGGCGAAATACCAGCAGTTGGTATCGACGATGTCGACGCCGGCCACGATGGCCGCGAGCACCGAAGCCAGGCCGTAGCCGGGGGTACAGTGGGTATGGAAATCGACCGGAATCGAGATGTTCTTCTTGAACAGCTTGACCAGCGTGGCGACACGGCGCGGCGGGATCAGGCCCGACATGTCCTTGATGGTAATCATGTCGGCGCCCAGTGCGGCCATCTGTTTGGCCTTGTCGAGGAAATAGGCATCCGTGAAGACGGGCTGCGGCTGTTTCTTGCCCATCAGGCGCTGCATGAAGGAGGGTTCGGGATATTTCGGGTCGACCGTATAACATACGGCGCAGTCGGCGATGCCGCCATACTGCTTGACGTATTTGATCGTCGATTTCACGTTGTCCACGTCGTTCAGGGCATCGAAGATACGCATGATGCCCAGCCCGCTTTCGATCGCGTTGCGGCAGAAGCCGTCGATCACGTCGTCGGGGTAAGGCGCGTAGCCGAACAGGTTACGGCCGCGCGAAAGCGCCGTGAGCTTCGACACCTTGCCCACAGCCTTGTAGATCGTCTCCAGGCGCGTCCACGGGTTCTCGTTGAGATAACGCATCACCGAGTCGGGTACGGCACCGCCCCAGACCTCCATCGCATAGAAATTTGCATCCTTGTAGAAGGGCAGGCAACGGTCTACCTGTGCCTGCGACATGCGCGTCGCGAACGAGGACTGCTGTCCGTCGCGCAACGTAAGGTCTCTGATTTTGAGATTTCTCGCCATTGTGATATTTTTGATTAAGGGTTCTTGTTGCCGCTTTTACTGTTATTCCAATAACAAAGATAATAAACAATTTGAAATTCCAACCATTTTACAGGGATTTTTCACAAAAAACACCGGAAACGGTTACTTTTCGTAAAAGCGCCCCGCCCGGAAGCGCCCGGCGGGCTATGCCTGAATATCCTGCTCGGGGACGAACAACTGCTTGTACGACGTCCCGTCGAGGTACTTCTTCTTGAAGATATTGACGCAGAAGACGAACATCTCCAGCATCAGCGGCCCGAAAATCACGCCCATGAACCCGAAGAGCGACAGCCCGATGAAAACGCCGAAGATCGTCACCAGCGGATGCGTATCGGCCATCTTCTTCTGCATGATGAACCGCACGACGTTGTCCACGTGCGTCACGACCAGCCCGCCGTAGAGGAGCAGCCCGATGGCCGGCCCCCAGTCGCCCGTCAGCGCCATGTAACCCGCAAGCGGCAGCCATATGAGCGCCGTCCCGAAGATGGGGATGATCGTTGCGAAACAGGTCAGCACGCCCCAGAACAGCGGGCTCGGGGCGTTGAAGACCAGGTAGCCCACGAACGCCACGACGCCCTGCACGACGGCCAGCAGGGGGATGCCGATGGCGTTCGAACGGACGATCATGTGCACCTCGCGCATGACGCTGCTGCCCACGTCCCGGTTGAAAGGCAGTATCTCGCGGCAGTAGCCTTCCATGCGCAGGCCGCCGATGAGCATGAAATAGAGCACGAACAGCAGCACGATGATGTTGATGCCGAAATCCATGATGCTGCCCAGCACCCACTGCCCCAGCCGGGGGATCACGCCCACGAGCGACGTGATGTTCTTCTCCTGCCAGAGGTTGTATCCCGTCTTGTCGTGGATCAGCGCAGCGATGTGCTTGAGCGGCTCGACGACCGACTCGGGCGCGAGGGCGATGTCCTGCACCTGGTTGACGACCATCCAGACGATCAGGCTGATCGGCACCAGGAAACACAGCACCGCCTCGCCCAGCAGCAGCGACGCGGCCAGGCTGCGCCGCCATTTGCGGCAGGCCGTGAGGTAATGCATCTGCCGCCGGAGCAGCACGTAGATCGTCATGGCACCCAGCACCCCGCCCAAAAACGGGGTCAGCTCGATGAAGATCGTGACCCCCAGTCCGAGGATCAACACGAAAAGCGAATAACGCCAGTATAGTTCCTTGAAAGCCTGCATGCGAGTCAGCTGCACAAGGAACGTGCCGCACGTGCAAGACAGTGCCCGTCAACAGGTTGAAAAATATTTGAACAAAATTTGCGGTGTTCTGTTGCGGCTGTGAAATATTTGGTTTAAATTTGTATAAGCAAATTATGGACGGCTTTATGGAAATAACGGTTTCCACCGGCACCCTGCATCACCGATACGGTGCGGGAGAAGGTATGCAAACCGGACATCGGCTATCGCCGGGCACGGCCTGCGATACGCAACAACGAGGGGTATCTCACACGCGGAGTATCCCTCGCAACTTTATACAAACCCCAGCATACCATGGATCTCAGAGCCTTCCCGAAAGGCTGCCGGGGGTTAAAATCCTGTGAAACTTCCGCCACCCCACCGGCGGGAGCGGAAAAATCCCCGATCTTAGTGCCGCGAACCACGACACCACGCTATGAAGAAACCGAAATATCCATTACACTCTTTTATTTACTAATCCATTAAAAAGTATGAGAAAACATTTACAACATTTCCTCATGACGGCCGCCCTGATCCTGTTCGGAGTGTCCGCCGCTGTCGCGCAATCGGCAGTTACGGGTAAAATCGTAGATGAGACCGGCGCACCGCTGATCGGTGCCTCTGTGACCGTACCCGGCACATCGCAGGGTGTCAGCACCGACGTCGACGGCAACTTCACGCTGAAGACCGATGCCAAGGAGATCGAGATCAGCTACGTGGGCTACGTCCCGACCAAAAAACCCGTCACGGGCCCGAACGCACGCCTGGGCATCATCCAGATGGAGCCCGACGCCGTGGCATTGCAGGATGTCATCGTCATGCAGTCGGTGGCCGTGCAGCGCAAAACCCCGGTAGCCGTATCGACGGTCAACGCCGAGGAGATCAGCTACAAACTCGGCGGGCAGGAGTTCCCCGAAATCCTGAAATCGACCCCGGGCGTCTACGTGACCAAGGACGGCGGCGGCTTCGGCGACTCGAAGATCAACATGCGCGGTTTCCAGGCGGCCAACGTGGCCGTAATGGTCAACGGCGTCCCCGTGAACGACATGGAGTGGGGGGGGGTATACTGGTCGAACTGGGCCGGCCTCTCGGACGTAACGCGCAGCATGCAGACCCAGCGCGGCCTGGGCGCCTCGAAAATCTCGTCGCCCTCGGTCGGCGGTTCGGTCAACATCGTGACCAACGGCATCGAGGCCAAGCAGGGCGGCACGTTCTCGTTCGGCGTAGGTAACGACGGCCTTTACAGCCTTTCGTTCAGCCTCTCGACGGGCCTCACCAAGAGCGGCTGGGCACTGTCGGTACTCGGCGCGAAGCGCTGGGGCGACGGTTACATCCAGGGAACCAACTTCGAAGGCTACAACTGGTTCGTCAACATCTCGAAGCGCATCAACGACCGCCACCAGTTGTCGCTGACCGCCTTCGGCGCCCCGCAGAAGCACGCGCAGCGCCATGCCCTCGACGACGGACTGAAGATCGAGGAGTGGCAGAAGGCCAAGAACTTCATGGGCGAAAAGGATATGTACCGCTACAACGCCGAGTACGGTTTCGACAAGAACGGCAGGCAGCGCTACTCGCACTTCAACGAATACCACAAGCCCCAGATCTCGCTGAACCACCAGTGGCAGATCGACTACAAGTCGTCGCTCTCGACGGCGCTCTACATGTCGATCGGACGCGGCAGCGGCTACTCGGGCCAGGGCCGCACCTCGGCAGACCGCAACATGTGGAAGGGTACCAACTACGGCGTGCTGAACACCACCTTCCGCAACCCCGACGGCACGTTCGCCTACGACAAGATCCAGGAGATGAACGCCGCCAGTCCCGACGGTTCGCGCATGATCATGTCGAAGAGCAACAACAACCACATGTGGTACGGGCTGCTCTCGACCTATACCAACCAAATCTCCAAGTCGCTCGAACTGTCGGCCGGTATCGACGTGCGCTACTACATCGGCGAGCACAACAACGAGATCATCGACCTCTACGACGGTAAGTACTACATCGACGACGACAGCCGCAAGAACGTCAAGGCCGAGCAGAACGCCGCCGCAGCCGATCCCAACTGGAAATACCAGAAATTACAGGTCGGCGACAAGGTTTACCGCGACTACGACGGCCACGTACACCAGGAAGGCGTATTCGCCCAGCTGGAGTGGACGAAGAAAAACCTCAACGCCTTCGTATCGGGTTCGGTTTCCAACACCGGCTACTGGCGCTACGACCGCTTCTACTACGACGCCGCACACGCCGAGTCCGAGCACGTGAACTTCATCGGTTACACGGTCAAGGGAGGCGCCAACTACAACATCAACGAGAAACACAACGTATTCGCCAACCTGGGCTACATCAGCCGCGCCCCGTTCTTCTCGGGCGGCGCATTCCTGCAGAGCACCACGAGCAACGCCAAGAACCCCGACCCGCTGAACGAAAAGGTCTTCTCGGCCGAGGTAGGCTACGGGTTCCGCTCGGGCATCCTTTCGGTCAACCTGAACGGTTACTACACGCTCTGGATGGACAAGTCGGTCGTACGTTCCAGCTCGATGGCCAACGGCGACTACGCCCGCGTGAACCTCTCGGGTGTGGACGCACGCCACATGGGCCTCGAACTGGACTTCGTACTGCGCCCCAACCGCTGGCTGGACGTGACTGGTATGCTTTCGCTGGGCGACTGGCAGTGGGACAGCGACTCGAAGGGCTACATCTACGACACGCAGGGGCAGCCCCTGACCAAGGCTTTGGACGGCACGGTCGCCTCGGGCATCATGGCTGAAGACCACGCATGGCTGAACCTGAAGCAGAAAGGCATCAAGGTCGGCGGTTCGGCACAGACCACCGGAGCCCTCGGCGTCACGGTACGCCCGATGAAGGGCCTGCGCGTCAGCGCCGACTGGAACGCCTACGGCAACAACTACGCCGACTTCTACATCGGTTCGCAGACCAGCCTGAGCGGTAACTCGACCGTCGACGTGAAAGACCCGTGGAAAATTCCGTGGGGACACCAGCTCGACCTCTCGGCCAGCTACGCCTTCAAGATCGGCAACGTACGCGCCACGATCTACGGCAACGTGAACAACGTCTACGACTACAACTACATCATGGACGCGCAGTGCGCCGCAGCCGACGAAGGTATCTGGCAGAACGTATATGCCGTCATGTACTCGTTCGGTCGTACCTATACCGTAAGACTGAAAATTAACTTCTAATTACAGCGAACCATATGAACAAGCATATTGTAAAATACCTTCTGGCCCTTGCGACGATAGCATTCGTGGGGGGGGGTTGTAATGTCGACGATTACAACGAGGAGTATCTGGACGGGTTCAACCCCGACAAGGAGATCACCGACGTCCAGGTGCTGAAATACACGATGACCGACGCCGACTACGCCAGCGTCGCGTCGAACGCCGTCAACAAGGCGATCGCCGAAGCCGCAGGGCCCGATGCAGTGGCAGCCCTGGCCGCCGTAGGCACTGCAAAATGTTTCTCCGAAGCCGCTTCCGCCACGACGTACCTGCCCGCATTCCTGGCTGCAGGTTACGACAGCTACCTCTCGAACGGCTCGACTGTCACCGTTACCTATAAAAACCAGCGCGGCGAGATATCCGAGGCCATCACCGGCATCGCTTCCGCCTCGACCTACGAGCTCAAGGCCGCCGACTACGAGGTAGCCTGGGGCGAGGAGATCACGGCCGACTACTTTACACCCGGTAAGCCGGCAGCCAACTACCTGCCGCGCATCCTCAAGGAGGCCGTCAAGAACGCCGAGGCCGGCGACTACGTCATCGCCGAATACGCCTACTCCGAACAGGAGCCTTCGACCGGAGGCGGCGAAATCCCCGAGACCATCAACAAGATCAGCGAAATCATTGCCCCCGGCGACTATACCGTGCAGGGCACCGTTTCGGCTGCCTATGCCCGCGGCTTTATCGTCGACGACACCACGGGGGCTATTCTGGTATATCTGAACGCCCCGTCGAACTACTCGCTGGGCGATGTAGTGAAGGTCAAGGGTGCCGTTACGGAATACAACAGCGGCATGCAATTCGGCAACACGGCCGAGATCACGCTCGTGGAGAAAACCAAGAATTTCGCCTTCCCCACGGCACAGGCCATGTCGGGCAGCGAGCTCGACGCCTACCTGACCGCAGCGTCGATCAAATTCGTCAGCCTGACGGGTACGCTCTCGATCAGCGGCAACTATTACAACCTCAATGTGGACGGTGCCGCGACGGCCACCGGCAGCCTCTCCTTCCCCAACAAGGGGCAGATCGACGGGAGCCTGGACGGTAAGAAGGTCACCGCGACCGGTTACCTCTTCTCCGTCAGCAAGAGCGGCGGCGCACCCAAATTCGCCAACATGATCGTCGCCACGATCGCCGAGGAGGGTTCGCAGCCCGAATTCACGCCCGTAGGTATCGTCGCATCGGCCGATCCCGGCACGTTCAGCGTAAAGGGGCAGGTCGCTGCGACCTACAAGCGCGGCTTCCTCATCAACGACGGCACGGGGTCGATCCTCATCTATACCAATGTCGACCCGACCGGAACCTATGCCATCGGCGATCTGGTCAGCGTGGAAGGTACCACTTCGGCTTATGCCGGGCTGAACCAGTACCCCGCGGCATCGACCGTCACCAAACTCAATACCGAGGCCGATACGTTCACCTACCCCGCGATCCGCGAGATGGACGGTACCGACATGGACGGCTACCTGACGCTGACCACGGCGCAGTACGTGCGTTACACGGGTACGCTGAAAATCGACGGCAACTACTACAACGTCATCAACGACGAAGCGCTGACGGCACAGGGCAGCCTCTCGTATGTCCTGGACGGCGCCGTAGACGCAGCACTCGACGGACAGGAAGTCGTCGTGGAAGGCTATGCGATCGGCGTATCGAGCGGCAAGTTCCTCAATACGATGGTCACTTCTGTCAAGTCGGCAGCCAATGCTTCGGCAGCTTCCTTCGGCATGACCCGCGCCGCGGTGACCAAGAACCGCTATGCGATTTACACCTTCGACGGCACGTCGTGGGCAGCCGCAGAAAACACCACGATGGTCAACCCCGAGGACTACACGCAGATGGGCGCCACCAATCCCAACTTCAGTTCATCGTTCTCGCAGGACACCTACCTGCCCCTCTACCTGAAGTACAAATATCCCTACGCCCTGGCCGAGGAGAAGATGAACGTGGCATACCACTTCTACGACTCGACGGACAAGGTAACCCTGCTCTTCGCCGACGAGTACACTTACGACGGTGCGGACTGGATCAAGACCGAGGACACCGAGACGCTCGACGGCCCGTTCAAGAAGGTCAGCGGCAAATGGAACTTCGACCCCAGCATGACGCTCGTCGTGGCCCCCGACCGCAGCGCTTACAGCAAGAGCTTCTACCAGGCTTGCGTGGACTGGGTGCTCCAGAACAAGGACGCCGCCTATACGACGGACAACCGCAGCGGCAGCCGCCTCACGGATGCGGAGTATTACAGCGGTTGCGCAGCAAGCTACACCAACCTGAACTGGCGTATCAACACGCTCCCGAAATACTATTGGAGCGAAGCCGGCGACGACGTATCGGCCTACGACAACTGGGGGTCGGACGACAAGGAAGCAGCACGCGCTTCGTACCAGGCGTTCTACGACGAAGTCGAAAAGCGTTTCGGCGAGGTAATGTCGGCCGCCCTGGGTACGCTCTACCCCGATGTCAAGATGATCTCCGGCATCGACGTGATCTACACCGTACAGATGATGCTCTACACGCAGCACATCGGCTCGGGCACGGGCAAGGTGACGCACGCATTCGAGTTCAAGCTCGTCGACACCGGCAAGTTCGAATACGTACGCATATACGCACTCTCGCCGGAGTATGAACTGATGAAGGATGCCAACTTCGAATAACGGAATCCGATCCAAAGCAAAGGGCCGCTCTAAGGAGCGGCCCTTTTTATTTTTCAATCATCGGACGGATCGGATCACGGGACAGGGAAAACCGCTGCAAAAGGGGAAGCCGGCGATTCGTGCGGGCGGAGCGAACGGCCTCGGATACGGCCATACGGACGGAGTACCCGGATATGGTCTTGACGCGCTACCCTACTTTCGGGGCAGCAGCCGACGGCGCAGCAGGTCGCAGGTTGCGGCCGGCGCCGAATGGTCGAACAGCTGCCCGCGGATACCCAGCGCCGCTGCGGCGGCAATATTGGCCGGGCGGTCATCGATAAAGAGCGTCTGCGCAGGATCGAGTCCGTAACGGCCGAGCAGTCGCCGGTAGATTTCCGGCTCGGGTTTCACCACGCCCTCCTCGCAGGAGACCACCTCACCGTCGAAAAGCCCGTAGACGGGGAAACGGCGCAGGAAGTCGATGAACTCGCGCGACATGTTCGAAAGCACATACAACTTGTAGCCGGCGGCCTTCAGGTCGCGGACAAGCTGCTCGGTGGGCTTCACGGGTTCCTGCATGTCGATCGACAGGCGCAGGTACTCCTCGCATTTCGCGCGCGGGCAGGCATTGATCCCGGAAAGGATGCCGGTCACCTCGTCGAGCGTCGACACCCCGCGGTCGTAGTCCTCCCAGAAAGCCGGCATGGGCTCCGAACGGATGAAACTGAAAAAGTCGTGGAATTCTTGCGTACACTTGCTTCTGTCGCGGGCAAAAAGCACTCCGCCCAGGTCGAAAACGATATTTTCCATGGGGCAAAGATAGCCATTTTTTCGTTTGGTTCATGATTTGCAGGCTGGCGCATAACAAAAACTCCGATTATGAACTATGGCATAAGCATCCTCTTCCGCGCCATTCCCCTTGCGATGGCAGCCTTCTGTTTCGCTTACGGCGCCTACGTTTTCGCCGCCGGCGACGACCCCTCGCGGCTCACGGCAGGCCCCGTGCTCTTTTTCCTGGGCTCGATCTGCATCGCGCTCTATTGCACCGCCGCCACCATCATCCGCCAGATCATCGGCACCTATACCGCCGCCGCGAAATACCTTTTCCCGGCCATCGGCTATGCGGTCGCCGCCATGACGGTCATCTGCGGGCTTTTCATCATCCAGTCGCACATGACCGGGGCGTTCGTCACGGGGCATGTCGTCTGCGGGCTGGGGTTCATCACAGCGTGCGTCTCGACGGCGGCCACCTCCTCGACGCGGTTCAGCCTGATCCCCAAGAACTCGGGTGACAGCACCTTCTCGGTCAACCCCGCAGGCTTCACCCGCGGGCAGAGTTCGCTGCTGATCTTCATCGTGTCGGCCATAGCCGCCGGGGCATGGGTGTGGTGCATCCTGCTCTTCGCGCTGGGAACGCTCCCGGCGCATATCGTGGCGGGAAGCGTCATGTTCGGCATCGCCTGCGTCTGTACGTCGCTCATCGCGCTGGTGGCCAGCATCGCACGCCAGGCACGGGGCAGCTATACGATGGAAGAACGCCGCCGGTGGATGGGGCTGGTGCTCGCGATGGGCGGCCTGGCCTTCGTGCTGGGGCTGATCCTCCTCTTCACGCTCCGGGGCGAGGCGATCAGCTTCGTGGGCTTCGTGCTCATAGGGCTGGCACTGATCTGCTGGAGCATATCGAGCAAGGTCATCCTGCTGGCAAAGATCTGGCACGCCGATTTCCCGCTGGCCAACCGCATCCCGATCATCCCGGTGCTTACGGCGCTGGCCTGCCTCTTCCTCGCGGCATTCCTCTACGAGGCGGCGCTCTCCGAACCCAAATATTTCGTCCCCGCACGCGTGCTGGCGGGCTTCGGCGCCATCTGCTTCACGCTCTACTCCATCGTCTCGATCCTCGAAAGCGGCGCGAGCAAGAAGTAATTCGCGCGAGCAAAAAGCAACGAGGCCCAACCCCCGGCGCGGACTTGCCCATACCCAGCCTGCGCCGCGCCCCGGTTCCAACCCTCAGCCGTATTTCCGGCCTTTTCTGAGGCCGACATGAAGCCGCCTTCACAGGACGGCATCCAATAAAAAACCACCCTTTGCGGGGTGGTTTTTTATTTCACAGCAGCCGGCGCCGGAACATCGCCTTTCGCTGCGGGCCGAAGCCAGTACAACGCCTTCGCCGGGAGCCGGAGCCGGAGCCGGAACATCGCCTTTAGCCGGGAGCCGGAGCCAGAGACGGGGCAACGCCCGGCCGCAACCCTGCCTGTCCCGAATCCGGATTCGGGCGGCACCCGCCCCTCCCGGCTGGCAAGGCATCAGAAAAGGTGGCAGGCCACCGTGAGCCCGGCCATGACGATGGAGACCATCGACATCAGCTTGATAAGGATGTTGAGCGACGGGCCCGAAGTGTCCTTGAACGGGTCGCCGACGGTGTCGCCCACCACGGTGGCCTTGTGGCACTCGGAGCCTTTGCCGCCGAAATGCCCCTCCTCGACCATCTTCTTGGCATTGTCCCACGCGCCGCCCGCATTGGCCATGAACACGGCCAGCACGAAACCCGAACTGAGGCCGCCGACCAGCAGGCCCATCACGCCGGCCACGCCGAACACGAGACCGACGGCTACCGGCACGACGATGGCCAGCAGGCTGGGGAACATCATCTCGCGCTGTGCACCGCGGGTCGAAATCTCCACGCAGCGGGCATAGTCCGGCGTGCCTTCGCCCGTGAGGATGCCCTTGATCTCGCGGAACTGGCGGCGCACCTCGTTCACCATACTCTCCGCAGCACGTCCCACGGCGTTCATCGTCAGGCCGCAGAACAGGAACGACATCATGGCGCCGATGAAGATGCCGATCAGCACCGTCGGGTTCATCAGTGAGACCTGGTAATACTCCATGAAATCGAGGATCGAGGCCTTCTCGACCAGCTGCGAGGTGCCGTTGGGCAGGTCGAGCATCGTTATGCCGTTATGCAGCAACCCGATGCGGATCTCCTCGATGTAGGATGCCAGCAGCGCCAGTGCGGTCAGCGCCGCGGATCCGATGGCGAAGCCCTTGCCCGTGGCAGCGGTCGTATTGCCCAGCGCGTCCAGCGCATCGGTGCGCTTGCGCACCTCGGGGCCGAGGCCGCTCATTTCGGCATTGCCGCCCGCATTGTCTGCGATCGGGCCGTAGGCGTCCGTGGCGAGCGTGATGCCCAGCGTCGAGAGCATACCGACGGCGGCTATGCCGATGCCGTAGAGCCCCAGCGACATGTTCATCGGAGCCATCATATTTTCCATGTCGAAGCCGATGGCGCACAGATAGGCGAGGATGATCGCGGCACCGATCGTCAGGACGGGGATGGCCGTCGAGATCATGCCCGACCCGACCCCGGCGATGATGACCGTGGCCGGCCCGGTCTGGGCGCTTCCGGCGATCTTCTGCGTCGGTTTATAGGAGTGCGAAGTGAAATATTCGGTAGCCTGTCCGATGATGATACCGGCGACGAGCCCCGTGATGACCGAGCACGACAACCCGAGCCAGTTTTGGATACCCAGCAGGTAGAGGATACCGAACGTCGCGCCGGCAATCAGCAGCGAACTGAAATTGACACCCACGCCCAGCGAGCGGAGCAGCTCGCGCATCGAGGCGCCCTCCCGGGTTCGCACGAGGAAGATGCCGATGATCGAGAGCACGATCCCCACGGCCGCGATCAGCATCGGCGCCAGCACGGCCTTGAGCTGCATCGCCATGCCGTCGGCCGTGGCGAACGCCGCCGCGCCCAGCGCCGCCGTGGCGAGCACCGAACCGCAATAGCTCTCATAGAGGTCGGCGCCCATGCCGGCCACGTCGCCCACGTTGTCGCCCACGTTGTCGGCGATGGTCGCGGGGTTGCGCGGGTCGTCCTCCGGAATCCCCGCCTCGACCTTACCCACCAGGTCGGCACCCACGTCGGCCGCCTTGGTATAGATACCGCCGCCGACGCGTGCGAAGAGCGCCTGCGTCGAGGCGCCCATGCCGAAGGTCAGCATCGTCGTGGTGATGACCACGAGTTTCTGCGGCCCCGACACCTCCACGAAGCGTTCGAGGATAATATACCAGAACGAGATGTCCAGCAGCCCAAGCCCCACGACCACGAGCCCCATCACGGCGCCGCTGCGGAAGGCGACCTTCAGGCCGCGGTCGAGCGACTGGCGTGCGGCGTTGGCCGTGCGTGCCGAGGCGTAGGTCGCGGTCTTCATGCCGAAATAACCGGCAAGCCCCGAGAAGAAACCGCCCGTCAGGAAGGCGAAGGGCACCCAGGGGTTCTGCACCCCGGCGCCGTAGGCCAGGTAGGCGAAGAACAACGCCAGGATGATGAATACGATCAGCACGACCTTGTACTGCTGGCGCAGGTAGGCCATGGCGCCCTTGCGCACGTGCTCGGCGATCTCGCGCATGCGCGGGGTACCTTCGTCCTCGCGCTTCATGCTGCGGTAAAATGCCCAGGCTACGGCCAGGGCAATGACAGCAGCGGCAGGGACGATCCAGAAAATCAAAGGAATGTTCATTTCGATAGAATTAAGGTTTTTAGAGTTTGTCGAATCGGTTATTAATACAAATATAATAATTTATCCCGATACTGTACTTTCCCGGACGGGCCGATATACAGCACAAAAAATCCCGGCACAGGCACTCCCCCTCCTCCCGGACAGCGCGAGGCCGGCGAGCAGGGGCCCGCAGCATCGGGCTTCCGTGTCATTCCCGAAGGAAATCCGTATCGTCCGCAAACGGGTGGCGCTCCCGCGCCATGCGTGCAACGGCACCCCGCAGCTTCGCCCCGCCCTGCGGCAACGAAAAACGGAAAGGAGCGAAGCCTTCGAAACGATTCGAATCTTCGCCCCTTCCCGTTTATGCGCCTGCGGCGTTCAGCGGATCACCGCACCGCTACGAGCCGAAGTTGTCGTAGAGGATATTCTCCGACGGCACTCCGAGGTCGTCCAGCATCTTGACCACCGACGCGATCATCATCGGGGGGCCGCACATGAGGTAGATGCAGTCCTCGGGCGCCTGGTGGTTCTTGAGGTAATTCTCATAGAGCACGTTATGCACGAAGCCCGGGGTGTATTTCACGCCTGCGGCATCCGCCTCGGGATCGGGACGGTCGAGCGCCAGGTTGAACTTGAAATTGGGGAACTCCTTTTCGATGGCATGGAACTCGTCCACATAGGGAGCCTCCTTCAGCGCACGGGCACCGTACCAGAACGACACGGGGCGCTTGGTCTTCTCGGTCTTGAACAGATGCATCAGGTGGCTGCGCATCGGGGCCATACCGGCACCGCCGCCGATGAAGATCAGCTCCTGCGTGTCGGGCAGGTTGTCCGGCAGGAAGAACTCGCCGTAGGGGCCCGAGATCGTCACCTTGTCGCCCGGCTTGCGGGAGAAGATGTACGACGAGCAGATACCCGGGTTCACCTTCATGAACCCGCCCGTAGCCTTGTCGAACGGCGGCGTGGCGATACGGATGTTGAGCATGATGATATTGCCCTCGGCCGGGTGGTTGGCCATCGAGTAGGCACGGAACGTAGCTTCGGGGTTGGTCGTGACCAGATCCCACATCTTGAACTTGTCCCAGTCGGCACGGTAGGCCTCGTCGACGTCCATGTCCGAGAACTTGATGGCATCGTATTTCGGGATGTCGATCTGGATGTAGCCGCCGCTGCGGAACTTGAGGTTCTCGCCTTCGGGCAGCTTGACGACGAACTCCTTGAGGAAGGTCGAGATATTGCGGTTCGAGACCACGGTGCACTCCCACTTCTTGACGCCGAGCACGGCTTCGGGAACCTGTATCTTGAGGTTCTCCTTCACCTTGACCTGGCATCCCAGGCGCCAGTGCTCCTTGGCCATCTTGCGCGTGATGAAACCGGTCTCGGTGGGCAGGATGTCGCCGCCACCCTCGATCACCTGGCATTTGCACATGCCGCACGAACCGCCGCCGCCGCAGGCCGAAGGCAGGAAGACCTTGTTGTTGGCCAGCGTTGCGAGCAGCGTCGAGCCGCTTTCGGTCGTGATGACCTTCTCGCCGCCGTTGATGTCGATCGTAACTTCGCCCGACGAGGTCAGTTTGGCCTTTGCAAAGAGAAGCAGCCCCACCAACAGAAGGGTCACCACCAGAAAGGCAATGATTGCAACTATAATAGTCAATTCCATTTTTTCCGAATCTCTTTTAAGGTTAGAACTGAATACCCGAGAAGATCATGAAGGCGATACCCATCAGGCCGGTGATGATAAACGCGATACCGGGGCCCTTGAGCGCCGCGGGAATCTGCGAGTAGGTCGTCTTCTCGCGGATGGCGGCCATCATGACGATGGCGAGCCACCAGCCCAGGCCGGAACCCAGGCCGTAGACGATCGACTGCCAGAGCGACGTCAGCTCCAGCGCATCGACCTTCTGCTGCATGAAAAGCGAGCCGCCCATGATGGCGCAGTTCACGGCGATCAGCGGCAGGAAGATACCCAGCTGGCTGTAAAGCGTCGGCGAGAACTTCTCGACGGCCATCTCCACCAGCTGCACGAAAGCGGCGATGGTGGCGATGAAAACGATGAACGTCAGGAAGTCCAGGTTCACATCGGGCAGCCCGGCCCACGAAAGGGCACCTGCCTTGAGTACGAATTCATACAGGAGGTAGTTCAGCGGCACGGTCATCACCATCACGAACGTAACGGCGGCGCCGAGGCCGAGGGCCGTTTTTACGCTCTTCGAAACGGCGATGTAGGAACACATGCCGAAGAAGAACGCGAAGACCATGTTGTCGATAAAGATCGACCGGATAAAGATATTCAATGATTCCATACGTTACCCTCCTATTTTTCCTGTAAATCCTTATTGCGCGAACGGTGCACCCAGATGATGCAGCCCACGATGATCAGCGCCATCGGCGGGAAGAGCATCAGCCCGTTGTTGTAGTACCAGCCGCCCTCGGCCGCATACCAGCTCTCGGGAACGATACGGAAACCCATCAGGGTGCCCGAGCCGAAAAGCTCGCGGAAGAAAGCCACGATCACCAGGATCAGGCCGTACCCCAGGCCGTTGCCGATACCGTCGAGCAGCGACGCCCACGGTTTGTTGGCCAGTGCAAAAGCCTCGATACGTCCCATGACGATACAGTTGGTGATGATAAGGCCGACATAGACCGACAACTGCTTCGACACCTCGTAGACATAGGCTTTGAGCACCTGGTCGACCAGGATTACCAGCGCGGCGATGACCACCAGCTGCACGATGATGCGGATGCGCGAAGGCACGCCGTTGCGCAGCAGCGACATCACCAGATTCGAGAAACCCGTGACGACGGTCACCGAAAGCGCCATGACGATAGCGGGCTTGAGCTGCACGGTGACGGCCAGCGCCGAACAGATACCCAGGATCTGCACGATGACCGGGTTGTTCGCGGAGAACGGCCCCGTCAGGAACTTCATATTCTTAGCCGAAAACAAAGGCTCTTTTTCTTGCTTACTCATTGTTTCCTACATTTTCTTCGTTAGACTCATCCCGCACGGGAGCAAACACGACATCCTCGATTGCGGCCTTGCGCTTGGCTTCGAGCAACGGCAGGTAGTGGTGCAGGCTGTTGTAAAGCATCGCCGTCACGCCGTCCGAAGTCTTCGTACCGCCCGAAATGGCGTCCACTTCGTGCTCGGGATCCTGTGCGCCGCCCTTACGCAGCTTCACGGAAACGAACTCGTCGCCCTTGAAGATTTTCTTGCCGACGAACAGCGCCTGGTATTTCGGCGTGGCGATCTCGGCACCCAGGCCCGGGGTCTCGCCCTTGTGGGCCATGATGATACCGGCCATCGTGTCCATATCCTTTTCGAGCGCCACATAGCCCCAGACCGGGCCCCAGAGACCGGTACCCGTAACCGGGATCACCACACGGCCGTCCTTGGCCTCGAACACGGGGAATTTGCCGTCGTCGAAAGCGCCCTGCAAGTCCTTAAGTAGTTCGAATACGTCCTGTCCCTCGACCTTCTCGCCCCGGGCGTCGACGACGTAGGCGTCGATGAAGGTATCGTAATCCTGATCCTGCGCCGAGAGCGACGAGAGGATCGAGGATTTCTTTTCGTTCAGCTCGTTGGCATACTGGCGCTTCTGGAGCGAGAGTGCCGCCACGGCGAGCAGCGTCGCCACGATCACGACCATCACGGTCGAATACATTATAATATATGCGTTGCCGTTCTTGTCGCTCAGCATCCCCTTCTTCTTCGCGTCCTCGATCTCGACGAACGCCGAAGCGGGAGCCGCGCAAACGGGGCACGTTTCGGGAGCGGCCTTCCCTTCGTGGATATAGCCGCAGACTGTGCATTTGAATTTTTTCGTTGCCATATATCTCCCCTATTTCGCCAGTTTAACACGTTTCTTTCTGCGCGAGATGTTCGCCTCGACCACGTAGTAGTCCACCAGCGGAGCCAGCGCATTCATAAAGAGGATCGACAGCATCATGCCCTCGGGATAGGCCGGGTTGACCACGCGGATCAGCACTGCCAGCGCACCGGTCAGCAGCCCCACGATGTACTTGCCCGTATTGGTCTGGGCCGAGGTCACGGGGTCGGTGGCCATGAAGACGGCACCGAATGCGAAACCGCCGATGATCAGGTGGTACCATGCCGGATAGGTCGTCACACCGATCGCCTGGAAGAAATAGCCCATCGCCAGCCCGCCGACGAATACCGAAACCATCGTGCGCCACGAAGCGACGCCCGTGAACAAGAGGATCGCGGCGCCCAGGAGGATCGCCAGCGTTGAGGTCTCGCCGATACACCCCGGAATGAAACCGAGGAAGGCATCCATGGCCGAGTAGCCCATCTGGCCCGTGGTGCTCAGGTTTTCGAGTGCCGTGGCGCCCGAGAAGCCGTCCACCACCTGCGGCACATAGCCCGGGATATTGGCTGCGACGTTCTTCATATCTTCCGTCATGCCTGCAATCCACACCGTAGCGCCCGACATCGAGGGCGTATAGGCGAAGAACGCGAAGGCGCGGGCCAGCAGCGCGGGGTTGAAGACGTTCATACCCGTACCGCCGAACACCTCCTTGCCGAAGATGACCGAGAAGGCCGTGGCCAGCGCCACCATCCACAGCGGGATGTCCACCGGCATGATCATCGGGATCAGCAGGCCCGTCACAAGGAAACCTTCATTGACCTCGTGGCCGCGGGCCTGTGCGAAGGCGAACTCGATGCCCAGGCCGACGACGTACGAAACGACGATGATGGGCAGCACCTTGAGGAACCCGAACCAGAGAGAAGCCCAGAATTCGGGCTGTACGCCCTGCGAGAGGAAATGCAGGTAACCCGTGTTATAGAACCCGAACAGGAGCGCCGGCATCAGGGCGACGACCACCATGATCATCGTACGCTTCATGTCGTTGCAGTCGCGTATGTGCGCGCCTTTCTGCGTCGTGGTGTTCGGTACGAACAGGAATGTCTCGAACGCATCGAACGTCGACTCCAGGAAGCCCAGCTTGCCACCCTTGGTGAACGTGGGCTTGATCTTATCTACCAAATTGCGTAATGCGCTCATCGTTATGCCTCCTTAATCATTAAGTTAATACCGTCGCGGATGATCTGCTGTATCTCGATCTTCGAGGGGTCTACGAATTCGCACAGGGCGAAATCCTCCTCCACGACCTCGTAGATGCCGAGGTTCTCCATCTTGTCGATGTCGCCGGCAAGGCAGGCCTTCAGCAGGTACATCGGGTAAATGTCCATCGGCAGGTACTGCTCGTAGAGCCCCGTCACGACGAACGGGCGCTCGCCGCCGTTCATGTTGGTGTCGAGGTCGTAGGCCTTCTTCGGGCAGAGCCACGAGAAATAGGAGCGCGATACGGAGAACTTGTTGAAACGGGGCATCGCCCAGCCCAGCAGCTCGTACTTGTCGCCCTCGGGGATCACCGTAAGCTGATTGGCATAGAAACCGAGGAAGCCGTCGGCCGGGGTCTTCGTGCCGGTGAGCACGTTGCCCGAGATGATGCGTACATGGTCGCCCTCCTTTTGGGGTTTCACGTTGCCCCGGAGGATCGAATCGACCCTGGCGCCCGCGACGACGCGGCAGTACTGCGGTTTTTCGATCTCAGAGCCGGCTACGGCGATGATCTTCGTCATGTCGACGCGGCCTTCGTTGAACAGGCGGCCGATGATGGCCAGATCCTGGATATTGACCGTCCACACGACGTCGCCCTTGTTCACGGGGTCGATGTGGTGGATCTGGATGCCGACGTTGCCCGCGGGATGCTTGCCCGCGAAGGTGTGCAGCTCGGCACCCTTGAGCATGGGCATCTGCCCCTCGGCCTTGGCACGCACCGAAAGGTGCACTTTGCCCGGCGTGAGGCGGCGCATCACCTCGATGCCGGCCTGGAGGTTCTTCTGCTCGTTGCGGAGCACGAAGTTGTAATCCGGGGCCAGCGGCGCGGAGTCGAAGGCGGAAATGAAAACGGCCTTCGGCGTGTCGTTCGGGTCGGCGATGATGCCGTAGGGCCGCTGCACGATCATCGGCCAGAGGCCGGAACGGAGCAGCAGTTCGACAATCTCCTCGCGGGACGCTTTCTGGAGGTCGGGCTTGGCGAACTCCTCGTAGCTCTGCGTGGCATCCGGCGTTACGGTTACGGAGAGCACCTTGCGCTTCTCCCCGCGGTTGACGGCAGCAACCGTCCCGCTGACAGGCGACGTGAAGAGGACACGCTCGCTGTACTTGTTGAAGAACAGCGGCGTACCGGCTTTCACCTCATCGCCTACCTTAACCAGCAACTTGGGAGTCACGCCTTCGAAATCGAGCGGCGAGAGGGCATACTCCGAAGCCTGCGGGGCGTCGGCCAGAGACTCCTGAGCCTTTCCCCGGAGATTGATGTCGAGACCCTTGCGTAGTGTAATGATTTTCGACATGGTTAAAGATTTTGATTGTTATGTTTGGATATTTTTGGGTTAAATTTCGGGCCGGTTTTTGTTGTTAGCCTGCTAACAGCATAATTCGCGTGCGAAAGTACGAATTTTTTCCGAAAAATCCGTATGCATTATCTATTATTTTTTAATTTACTTAAAATTTGTACTTTTGTCGCAATGACTGCCCAATTCGTCAACATACACACCCACCGCCCGACAGGCCGGGGCATCGAGCTCCGCACCGCCGGCATCCACCCGTGGGACGCAGACAAAGAGGACATTGCCGCACTCGGCACGCTCCCGGCGGACGTACAGGCCATCGGCGAGACGGGTCTCGACTACGCTCGCGGCGCCGGGCGCCAGCGCCAGCTGGCCGCCTTCCGCGCCCAGCTGGCGCTGGCGCGCGAACGGCGGCTGCCCGTAGTGCTGCACTGTGTCAGGGCCTTCGAGCCCGTCATGCTGGAACTGGCCGCCCGCGAGCCCCGTGCCGTCATCTTCCACGGGTTCATCGGCTCGCCCGAGCAGGCACGCCGCGCACTGGAGAAAGGCTACTACCTCTCGTTCGGCGTGCGGACGTTCTCGTCGCCCAAGACCATGGAGGCGCTGCGCGAAACGCCCCCCGGGCAGCTCTTCCTCGAAACCGACGACAGCGACACCGGCATCGAAGAGGTCTACGCGCACGCGGCAGCGGTGAGAGGCACCACCGTCGAAGCCCTGAAACGGGCGACGACCGAAAATTACGAACGGATATTCGCCCCGCAAAATGGATAACTGGCTTGAACGCACCGAGCTGCTGCTCGGCAAGGAAAAACTCGACCTGCTCCGGCAGGCGCACGTGCTCGTCGTGGGACTGGGCGGCGTAGGCGCCTATGCCGCCGAAATGGTCGCCCGGGCGGGCGTGGGACGCATGACCATCGCCGACGCCGACGCCGTGGCGCCGAGCAACATCAACCGCCAGCTGGTGGCCCTGCATTCGACCGTAGGCCGGCAGAAGGCCGAGGTGCTCGCCGACCGGCTGCGGGACATCAACCCCGCGATCGGGCTGACCATCGTCAACCGCTACATCCGGGACGAGGAGACCTACACGCTGCTCGACGCCGCCGCATACGATTTCGTGGTGGACGCCATCGACACCCTCTCGCCCAAGCTGGCGCTGATAAAGGGCGCCCTCGACCGTTCGCTGCCGCTGGTCAGCTCGATGGGCGCCGGCGCCAAGACCGACCCCACGAAGATGGAGATCGCCGACATCTCGAAGACCCACCACTGCCCCCTGGCGCACATGCTCCGCAAGCGGCTGCACAAACTGGGCGTCCGCAGCGGCTTCAAGGCGGTATTCTCGCCCGAGGCGATGCGCGAGGGGGCGATGATCCTCTGCGACGAGCAGAACAAGAAGTCGAACGTCGGCACGATCTCCTACATCCCGGCGCTGTTCGGCATCGGCTGCGCCTCGGTGGCGATCCGCACGCTGATCGGGGAAATGGACTGACAACAAAACCATAAACACATACGCCAATGAAACCTAACATCGTATTTCTGGACGAGTACACCCTCGGGGGTGCCGACCTGACCCGCCTGCACGAGCTGGGCCGGTACACGGGTTACAGCACGACCGCGCCGGACGAGGTCGCGGATCGCTGCCGCGATGCCGAAATCGTCATCACCAACAAAGTCGTGATGCGCCGCCAGACGCTCGCCGCACTCCCCGGGCTGCGCCTGATCTGCATAGCCGCCACGGGCATGAACAACATCGACCTCGACGCCGCGGCCGAGCTGGGCATCGCCGTCAGGAACGCCGCGGGCTACTCGACGCACTCCGTAGCCGAAACCACCCTCGGGGCGGCCATCGCCCTGCGGCGGCACATCGTCTACTACGACCGCTATGTCAAGAGCGGCGCTTACTCGGCCGCCGGGCAGCAGTTCCACTTCGCCAAACCCACGCACCAGCTCTACGGCTCGAAGTGGGGCATCGTGGGGCTCGGCGCCATCGGGCACGAAGTGGCGCGGCTCGCCGCGGCCTTCGGCTGCGAGGTACGCTACACCTCGACCTCGGGCGCCGTGCGCGAAGAGCCCTACCCCGCCGTGTCGCTTCCCGAACTGCTGGGCTGGGCGGACACGGTCTCGGTGCACGCGCCGCTGAACGACCACACGCGGGGGCTGATCGGCGCCCCGGAGCTGGCCGTGATGAAGCAATCGGCCATCCTCGTGAACGTCGCCCGCGGCGGGATCGTCGACGAGGCGGCACTGGCCGAAGCCCTCGACCGGGGATCGGTCGCAGGCGCCGCGCTCGACGTATTCTCGCGCGAGCCGCTGGCCGCGGATAACCCGCTGCTGGGCATCCGCGAACCCGACCGGCTGCTGCTCTCGCCCCACAACGCATGGTCGCCGCGCGAAGCCATCGACGTGCTGGTAGGCTGCATCGCGGAGAATATCGAAGAATTCTGCAAGGCCCGATAGCCATGGAAGGAATGGAAACGGCAAGCCCCGGCGCCGCAACGGCCGCCCCGACGCCGGACGAACGCCGGCAGCGGGTTTTCGACTGGCTCGACGCCCGCGGCATCGCCTACACGTGGTACGAACACCCCGAGGCACCGACCATCGAGGCCGCACGCCGCTACTGGCGCGACGACGGGTCGAAGCACTGCAAGAACCTCTTTTTCCGCAACCACAAAGGCAACCGCCACTACCTCGTATGTTTCGACTGCGAACGGAACCTGGCCATCCACGACCTGGAACACCGCCTGAGGCAAGGCAAACTGTCGTTCGCTTCGGAGCAGCGCATGGAGCGCTGGCTGGGGCTGCGTCCCGGTTCGGTGTCGCCCTTCGGGCTGATCAACGACCCGGCCAGGCACGTGCACCTGTTCCTCGACGCCAGCCTGCAACGGCTGCCGGCCTACTCGTTCCACCCCAACGACAACCGGGCGACGGTGGTGATCTCCCGTGAGGAGTTCCTGCGTTACCTGGCGGCCGTAGGCAACACCTACGAGTTCATCGAACTCTACTGACCCGCCCATGCGGTATATCGAAACCAAAACGATCCTCTCGAAGCTGCGGACGGCCGATCGGTGGTTCGGCATCGCCTACAACATGAACCTCTACCGGGGATGCCAGCACGGGTGCATCTACTGCGACACGCGCAGCGACTGCTACGGGATCGGGGACATCGCCCAGATAGCCGTGAAGCGCAACGCACTGGAATTGCTGCCCGCCGAGCTGCGTGCCCGGCGGAAAAAACGCGCCACGATCGGCACGGGGTCGATGAACGACCCCTACATGCCCGTCGAGCGCGAGCTGCGGCTGACACGCCGGGCACTGGGCATGATCGCCGACGAGCGTTTCCCGGTGCATGTCATCACCAAGAGCTCCCTGGCGGAGCGCGACGCCGACATCCTGCAGGAAATTTCCGCCACCTACGCGGCGGTGAGTTTCACCGTGACCTGTGCCGACGACGCGCTCAGCGTCCGCACGGAACCCGGCGCCCCGGCCTCTTCGGAGCGGTTCCGCGCAATGGCGGCACTGGCTGCCAAGGGCATTTATACGGGTGTCACGATGATGCCGCTGCTGCCGCTGATCAACGACACGCGGGAAAATGTCGAAGCCATCGTCCGCCGGGCGAAGGACGCGGGGGCGTCGTATATCCTCCCGATGTTCGGCGTGACGCTCCGCAGCGGGTCGAGGGAGCATTTCCATGCCGCCCTGGAGCGCGGGTTCCCCGGGCTGAAAGCACGTTACGAAGCCTGTTTCGGCAACCGCTACGAATGCTTCGGCCCGAACTGCCGGGCGCTGGACGACACGTTCCGCAACCTGTGCGCAAAGCTGGGCATAGCCACCCGGATGGAGTTCTACCGGCCTGCATCTGCGCAGCAGCAAACGCTCTTTTAATTCCCGGAATTTGCCACGCTCCAAATAAGGGTTTATCCCGACACGTCGCCCCTAACGAAAAACACCCCGGAATCGACATTCCGGGGTGTTTTATTGAAAAGGCAGGCTATTTCATCTCCACGAGCGCCTTGCCGGTCATTTCGGCGGGCTGCTCCAGCCCCATCAACTTGAGCACCGTCGGCGCGACGTCGGCCAGGATGCCGTCGTACACCGACTTCACGCGGTCGGAAACGACCACGATGGGCACGGGGTTGAGCGAATGCGCCGTATTGGGCGTACCGTCGGCATTGACAGCGTTGTCGGCATTGCCGTGGTCGGCGATCATGACGACCTCGTAACCGTTCTCCTTAGCAGCCTCGACAACTTTGGCGACGCACCCGTCGACGGCCTTCACGGCCTTCACGATGGCATCATAGACGCCCGTATGGCCGACCATGTCGCCGTTGGCGAAATTCAGGCAGATAAAGTCGAACTTCCGCTCGCCGAACGCAGCAACCAGTTTATCAGCGACTTCCGGAGCGCTCATCTCGGGTTGCAGGTCGTAGGTGGCCACCTTGGGCGACGCGACGAGGATGCGGTCTTCGCCCGCGAACTCCGCCTCGCGGCCGCCGTTCAGGAAGAACGTCACGTGGGCATATTTCTCGGTCTCGGCGATGCGCAGCTGCCGCAAGCCCTGCTTCGAAACGAACTCGCCGATGGTGTTGGGCACGTTCTCCTTGTCGAAGAGGATGTGCAGCCCCGTGAACTTGGCATCGTAGGGGGTCATGCAGCAATAGTAGAGGGGCATGGTGTGCATCCCCTCGGCGGGCATGTCCTCCTGCGTCAGCACGATGGTCAGCTCCTTGGCGCGGTCATTGCGGTAGTTGAAAAAGACCACCACGTCGTTGGGGCGGATCATGCCGACGGGCTGCCCGTTCTCGTCGATGCGCACGAAAGGCTTGATGAACTCGTCCGTAACGCCCTCGTCATAGGATTTCTGGACGGCTTCGACCATGTCCGACGAACGCTCGCCGATGCCGCTGACCAGCGCGTCGTAGGCGACCTTGACACGTTCCCAGCGCTTGTCGCGATCCATCGCGTAGTAGCGCCCGATCACCGTGGCGATCTTGCCCGTCGTGGCTGCGAGGTGCTTTTCGAGGTCGGCGACGAACCCCTTGCCGCTGTGCGGGTCGGTGTCGCGGCCGTCCATGAAGCAGTGCACGAAGGTATTTTCGAGGCCGTAGGCCGCCGAGATGTCGCACAGCTTGAAAAGGTGCTCGAGCGACGAGTGCACGCCGCCGTCCGACACGAGGCCCATGAAATGCATGTTCACGCCGTTCTTTTTGGCATGTTCGAACGCTGCCTTGACCTCGGGGTTCTCCAGGATCGAATTGTCGCGGCAGGCGCGGTTGATCTTCACCAGATCCTGGTAGACCACGCGGCCGGCGCCGATATTGAGGTGCCCGACCTCCGAGTTGCCCATCTGGCCGTCGGGCAGGCCGACGTTCTCGCCGTCGGTGCGCAGCTCGGCATGGGGATATTTCGCCGTCATGGCCGAGATATATTCGGGATGGACGGTCGAAATGACATCGGCCTTGTCGTGGCGGCCGTTGCCCCAGCCGTCGAGGATCATCAGTAATACCTTGTTATTCATAATTATCCGGTTTTTAACTATTCTTTTACTTTACCCGGGCCATAATCAGCTCCACGGCCTTGTCGATGGCGGCCTGCAGCCCGTCGGGGTTCTTGCCGCCCGCCGTGGCGAAGAACGCCTGTCCGCCGCCGCCGCCCTGCATCAGCTTCGCAGCCTCGCGCACCACGGCACCGGCGTTCACGCCCTGGGCCGTGATCTCGTCGCCGAGCATCACCGTCAGCATGGGTTTGCCGTCGTTGACCGACCCCTGCACGAACACCAGTTTCGGGGAGCGGGCACGCAGGTTGTAGGCCAGGTCTTTGACGAACTCGGGCGTACGGTCGGTCTGCGTGGCGATGAGCTGCACCCCGTGGCGCTCGGGCGTCGAGGAGATGATCTTCTCGGCCCACTGTGCGACCTGCTCGCGGCGCATGGCCTCGACCTCCTTCGAAAGCGTCTCGTTGCTCTCGAACATCTTCTTTACGGCCTGCAGCACCTGCGGGTTGTGGAGGTATTCGCTGATGTCGCGCATCGTATCCTCGGCGGCGTAGATGATCTTCTCGGCCTGTTCGCCCGTGACGGCTTCGATGCGGCGCACGCCGGCCGAGATGGCGCTCTCGGTCAATATCTTGAAGAACCCGATGTTACCCGTGGCGCTGGTGTGCGTGCCGCCGCAGAGCTCGACCGACGTACCGAAGCGCACCATGCGCACCTTGTCGCCGTACTTCTCGCCGAAGAGCATCATGGCACCGCATTTCTCGGCCTCCTCCTTGGTGGCCTCGCGGTTCTCCTCCAACGGATAGTTGGCGCGGACGGCGCGGTTGACGAGCATCTCGACCTGGCGCAGCTCGGCGGGGGTCATCTTCTGGAAATGCGAAAAGTCGAAGCGCAGGATCTCGGGCGTCACCATCGAACCCTTCTGCTCGACGTGCGATCCCAGCACCTTGCGCAGCGCCTCGTGCATGAGGTGCGTCGCGGTGTGGTTGTTGGCCGCGGCCTGGCGTTTGGCAGCGTCCACGACGGCCGTAAACTCGGCCGCAGGGTTTTCGGGAAGCTCCTTGACGATATGGATAATCAGTCCGTTTTCCTTTTCGGTAGCCACGACGGCGATGCGCTCGTTGGCATTCTCGATATAGCCGATGTCACCGATCTGGCCGCCCGAATTGCCGTAAAACGGCGTGCGGTCGAAGACCAGCTGGTAGGAGGTCTTGCCTTTGGAGGTCACGCGGCGGTAACGGGCGATCTTCACCCGCTCGGTGAGCGTGTCGTAGCCCGTGAAGACGCTCTCGCGAATGGGGAACAACTCCACCCAGTCGTCGGTATCGACGGCCGCGGCATTGCGCGAACGCTCCTTCTGTGCCTGCAACTCGGTTTCAAAGGCCGCCAGGTCGACGCCGACGCCCTGTTCGCGGGCGATGAGCTCCGTCAGGTCGATCGGGAACCCGAACGTATCGTAAAGTTCGAAGGCGTCCTTGCCCGAGATCAGCTCGCGCCCTTCCCTGCGGGTCTTTTCGACCACGCCGTCCAGCAGGCTGATGCCCGTGGCCAGCGTACGCAGGAACGAGGCCTCCTCCTCCTCGATGACCTTTTCGATCAGCGCCTGCTGGGCCTTCAGCTCGGGAAACTGGCCGCCCATCTGCTCCACCAGTCCGGGAACCAGCCGGCAGATCGTAGGCTCCGTAAAGCCGAGGTAGGTATAGCCGTAGCGCACGGCGCGGCGCAGGATGCGGCGGATGACGTAGCCGGCCTTGACGTTCGACGGCAGCTGCCCGTCGGCGATCGAGAAGGCGATGGCACGCAGGTGGTCGGCGATGACGCGCATCGCCACGTCGCACTTCGCGTCGGCGCCGTAGGTCTTGCCCGAAAGCTGCGAAATACGCTGGATCGTAGGCTGGAACACGTCGGTGTCGTAGTTCGATTTCTTGCCCTGGAGGATCATGCAAAGGCGCTCGAAGCCCATGCCGGTATCGACGTTGCGCGCCGGAAGCTCCTCCAGCGAGCCGTTGGCCTTGCGGTTGAACTGCATGAACACGAGGTTCCAGATCTCGATCACCTGCGGATGGCCCGCATTGACCATCACGCGCCCGGGCTTGGCGGCGATCTCCGCCTCGTCGCGCAGGTCGAAATGGATCTCCGAGCAGGGGCCGCAGGGGCCGGTCTCGCCCATCTCCCAGAAATTGTCGTGCTTGTTGCCGCGGATGATATGGTCTTCGGGCAGAAACTGCTTCCAGTAGTCGTAGGCCTCCTGGTCAAAGGGCACGCCGTCCTCCTCGGAGCCTTCGAAAACCGTGGCGTACATGCGGTCGGCGGGAAGTTTGTAGACGCCGTGGAGCAGCTCCCACGCCCATTCGATCGCCTCTTTCTTGAAGTAATCGCCGTAAGACCAGTTGCCCAGCATCTCGAACATCGTATGGTGGTAGGTGTCATGCCCCACCTCCTCCAGGTCGTTGTGCTTGCCCGAAACGCGCAGACACTTCTGGGTGTCGGCCGCACGCGGATATTTGCGGGGCGCATTGCCCAGGAAAATATCCTTGAACTGGTTCATGCCCGCGTTGGTGAACATCAGCGTGGGATCCCCCTTGACGACCATCGGTGCCGAAGGCACGATCACATGGCCCTTGCTCTCGAAGAAGTCCAGAAAGGCCCGGCGAATTTTATTCGATTCCATATATAAGATTTTATCCGATTTCCACGTTTGTGATTTCGGGTTGCAAAATTACACAATTAAAGTTAAATTTGCATCCTATTAACCGGAGTTTTTTCCGCAATGAAGCAAAAAGGGCAGAGATTCGACACGCAGGCGCTGACACAGGAAGCGCAGGCGCTGACGCGCGACGTGGTCACGGCACCTTTCCGCCTGCGCACCTACCGCCTGATCCGGAAAATACTCATCGGCTTCATCCTCGTCTCGATCGCCAACGTACTCTTCTCGTACTTCTTCTACACCCCCAAGATGTACCGCATCATCCGCGACAACCGCGACCTGGTGATCAAGTACCGCATCCTGCAAGACCGCATCCGCACCTCGCAGCGGCGCGTGGACGAAATCCGCCACCGCGACAACTACGTCTACCGCTCGCTCTTCTCGACCGACACGATGACCCTCGACGGCGTGTGGCAGCCTTATCCCGACACCAAATACGCCGCGATGGCCGGGGACGACTTCGCCCCGCTGATGGTCGGCACCTGGAAACAGCTCGATGCGCTGGCCCGCATACTCTACCTCGAATCGGTGTCGTTCGACGAATTGCAGGCATTCGCCCGCGACAAGGAGAAAATGTCGTCGGCGATCCCGGCCATATGGCCCATCGACCGCTCAGCGCTGCACAACGACCATATCGGCGCCTTCAACATGCGGCGCATGCACCCCGTGCTGGGGTATATCCGCCCCCACAAGGGCATCGACCTGGGCTGCGACCGCGGCACGCCGGTCTACGCCACGGGCGACGCCGTGGTGGAGGTCGCCTCCTCGGGGGGCAACGGCGGATACGGGCGCATGGTGCTGCTGAACCACGAATTCGGCTACAAGACCCGCTACGCGCACCTGAGCAAAATCCTCGTGCAGCCGGGCGAACGGGTCGCCCGCGGGCAGGTCATCGCCGAAACGGGCAACACGGGCATCTCCTCGGGCCCCCACCTCCACTACGAGGTGATCCACAAGGGCATGCCGGTGAATCCGATCAACTATTTCAACCGCAACATGACCGCCGCGGAATACGACGCACTCATGGAGAAGATGCGCGATACGAACTTCGAAAAGCTCTGACATGGCAGGAAAGAAAGACCTGGAGCGGCTCCGCAGGCGTAAGCGCCGCAAACAGAACATCATACGCGCGACGGTGCACTTTTTCGTGTGGGCCGGGGTCGCCGTGCTCTACTACGTCGGGTTCTCGCTCTTCTTCGACACCCCCGTGGAGTACGAGCTCAAACACTCGACCGACCGCCTGCGCCGCGAATACGCCGCACTCACCCAGCGGTACGACTCGCTCACGACCGTCATGCACAACCTCTCCGCGCGCGACCGCAACGTCTTCCGCATCCTCTTCGAATCGGATCCCTACGACTTCGATTCGGAATACGAACGCCGGCAGGCCGTCACCTACGAAAACATCTTCAACCGTTCGTCGCGGCGGCTCAAGCTCGAACTGCGCGAACGGGTCGCCGACATGGAGAAGCGGCTCGACGAGCTGAACGCCTCGTACCTCGACCTGCAGGCGCTCATCGACTCGGCGGGCAGCGGCTGCAACAACATCCCGGCCATCCAGCCCGTGATAAACAAGCAGTTGACGCTGCTCACGGCCTCGTACGGCATGCGCATACACCCCTTCTACAAGACCCTGCAATCGCACCAGGGCGTGGACTACACCATCCCCGAGGGGTCGCGCGTCTTCGCCACGGCCGACGGCGTGGTGCGCGACGTGGCGCTGCGCAACTCCACGTCGGGGCAGACGGTCGTGATCGACCACGGCAACGGCTACGAGACTTCGTACAGCCACCTCTCGAAGATCAACGTCCGCAAGGGCCAGCGCGTGAGCCGCGGCGAGATCATCGCCCTCTCGGGCGACACGGGCCTTTCGCTCTCGCCCCACCTCCACTACGAAGTGCGGCTGAACGGCATGCGCGTCGATCCGATCCACTACTTCTTCATGGAACTCACCCCCACCGAATACCAGCGCCTGATGCGCATCGCGCAGTCGGGCATGCAGTCGTTCGACTAAAAACAAAGGAGATGGGAAACGACTGGACAAAGGATTTCGGCTTTGCGCGCGAAGAAATTTTCCGCAGCGAAGAAACGCTCCGCACAATCCGCCATATCCGTGCCTCATGGGGCGGCGAACCGGAGTTCCTCTGGGAGAAATTCCCGGACTACGCCGTTTTCCGGCGGCAGGACAACGCCAAATGGTATGCCGTGATATTGACGGTGCAGGCCGGCAAACTCGGCCTCACGGACGAGGGGCGGACAGAGATTCTCGACATCCGGGCCGATGCGGAGACCATGGCGCGGTCGCTGGACTTCGAACATTATTTCCCCGGGTACCATATGAATAAACGCACGTGGCTCACCGTACGGCTGGACGGCAGCGTACCCTTCAGGGAAATCGCCCCGCTGATCGCCCGCAGTTACGAACTGGCCGGGAAAAAGTAGCCCGTCATGCAAATCCGACTCATCCTGCTCGACTTCGACGGCACGCTGGCCGACACGCGGCGCGCCAATACGCTCGCCTATGTGGCCACACTGCGCGAGGCGGGCTATACGCTCACCGAGGAGGAGTATGCGGCAAAGTATTTCGGTATGCGGTGCAACGAGTTCCTGACCCGTTACGGCATCGCCGACCCCGGGGAGCGCGAGCGGCTGCGGCTGCGCAAGATCGCGCTCTACCCCGCGTTCTTCGACACCGTGCGGCTCAACCGCCCGCTGTGGGAGTTCTGCAGGCAGTTCCGGGCGCAGGGCGGCCGCGTATGGATCGTATCGACAGGCAGCCGCGCCAACATCGACAACGCCCTGCGCCACCTGGGGATCACGGTCGCGGGACAACGGACGGGGAGCACGGGTGCGGCAACCTCGGGTGCGGCGGGCAGAGACTTGACAGGTGCGGATGAGGCATGGCTCCGGACAGCCGGCACGGCAACGATAGATGCAGGTACGCCAGCACACGCAACAGTCACCCCCGAGCCCGGCGAAGGGCCGAACGGCTCCGTGGACGGCATACTCTCGGGCGCCGACGTCGAACACAGCAAGCCCGCCCCGGACTGTTTCCTGGAGGCCATGCGGCGCGAGGACTGTACGCCGCAGGAAACGCTGATCTTCGAGGACTCCGAAATCGGGCTCGAAGCGGCCCGCCGCAGCGGAGCGGCCTATTTCAGGGTAACGCTCTGACCATCGCCGCCCAGGCCGTTCCCGGCATCCTGTATCCGACATCCGGCGTCCGGCACCCGACATCCGGCTCCCTGTATCCTGTATTCTGTATCCTGCGTCCTGCACCTCGCACCCGACACCCGGCACCCGCTGCCGGACGCACTCATTCCTCCGCGCTGTCCCGGCCGATCTTCCACAACCGAGCCATGTAATTTCCGGGAGTAATCACCATCCGGCAGCGGAACTCGTCCGCCCCCGTCACGACACAGCCGGTCAGCGCTTGCAGATCACGTTGAAATCGCAGTACTTGCAGGTATCGGCATCCTCGCACTGGCGGAACGGAACCGAGGTGTCGTAGAGTTCGGCGAGCTGCGCGCGCAACAGTTCCTCGAAACGCTCGCGGTAAAGCGTATAGCGCGCCCCCTTCACCCCCGTTTGCTTGTCGTCCAGCTGCGGCGAATAGCCGGGGCGGTTCATGTTGCGGACGTAATAGAGTGCCGGTTCGACGTCGCAGCCGCGCGACCGGTGCAGCATCATCGCGTAGAGCAGCGTTTGCAGGATGTTCGAAAGGCGTTGTTTGCCCGTGCCCGTGAACAGGCTCTCCACGCCGTCGAATTCGAGATGCGGCGCCCCGGTCTTGTAGTCCACCACCCTCAGCGCCCCGTCGTCGAGCGTGTCGATACGGTCGGCGATGCCGGCGAATTTCATCTCCAGGTCGCGCCCGCCCGCGCGGAAGCGGAACGGATAGGCTACGGGCTCCTCCAGCCCCGACACGGCGAAAGCATCGTGCGCAGCGTCGTAGGGCATCACCCCGCCCCGCAGGTAACGGATCACGATGTCCTTCACCAGCAACAGGTTGCCCGAATAATCCTCGGCCGTGGCATGTTTATCCTGCAAATAGTTCTCGTTGATGGCCGCCTCGACCGCCTGCGCCACTTCGCCCGTACGGATCATCGCACGCAGGGTTTCACCGGGATGCGCCTCCCCCGCGATGCGGGCGTAAAGCGTCTGCACGGCGGCATGGAGGATCGTACCGAACATCGGGGCGTCGACCTCCTCGGAAATTTCGTCATCGGCCTCCAAGCGGGCTATGGAATGGAAATAGAAGCGCAAGGGGCAGGCCACATAGCGAAAAAAAGCCGTCGGCGAGAGCGTCGCAGGGCTTTGGGCGTCGACGAAACGCTCCAGCCGGGCCATCACCCCTTCGTCCTTGGGCACCTCGATCGGCGCCGTTTCGGCCAGGTTGACGTCCACCCCCACTTCGACCTTGCGCACGTCGAAGCCGCTCTCGTAGTCCAACTGGTAGATATAGCGGCTCGGCTCGCCCGTCGACTTGTCGTCGGCGTGCGAGCAATAGAGCATGTGGACGGTCTTGGCGCGCTGGATCAGACGGTAGAAATAGTAGGCATAGACACCCTCGTGGTGCTCGGGCGTGGGCAGCTCGTAGGCCGCACGCAGGTTGTAGGGGATGAACGATGCCTGCGCCATATGGTTGCCGGGGAAATTGTCGTCGTTCATCGAAAGGATGATGACGTTTTCGAAATCGAGGTTGCGGGTCTCGAGGATCCCCATGATCTGGATGCCCTCCAGCGGCTCGCCCTCGAACGGGATGCGCAGCGTCTGCAAGTGCCGGCGCAGCAGCGAGGTGTAGACCTCGGCCGTAAGGTCGATATCGCACTCGTCGAGCGAGTTGCGCAACTTGGTGACCTGCTCGGCGATGACCGCCAGGAATTCGACCCGCTGCCGTGCATCGTCACCCTCGTAGGGCTGGCGCGCCACGGCGGCGACCACGTCCAGCATGTAGTCGGACAACTCGCGCCACGTCGCGGCGGGCGTAAAGATCCGTTTCAGCAGTTCATTGCGGCCCAGCCACGCGGCATCGACCGAAATGCGGCGGTCGCGGACGATCTCCTCGTGCATCGTGCGCGTGAGTGCGGCGTCGCACTCGGCCACATAGGGGTGTGCGAGGATGCCGGCGACGTCGGCATGGTAGAACGTGCAGCCGTCGCCCTTGCGGCGGCGGTGGTTCTGCAACTCCACCAGACGCTCGACGAACGTGTAGGCCAGACTTTGCCGCAGGGGGAAGCCCATCGTCACGTTCACCCGTCCGATATCGGCGGGCAGGGCGTACAGCAGCGGCAGCAGCAGGTTCTCGTCGGTAAGCACCACGGCGGTCTCCTTGCCCAGCGCGGGCCTGGCGCCCGCGGCGATACCGGGGTCTTCCTCCCTGCGGCGGCGGGCAAGGTCGGCGAGGATCGCCGCGGCATACTTGCACTGCACGGCGTTCGAGACGGCGGCGACCGACACGATCTGCTTCTCCCCCCGCATGTTGTCGTGCCGAAGTTCCGTGCGGGGCGGGAACTGCGCCACGTTCGAACGCACGAACATACCCGCCTCCTGTTCGGGGTCGTCCTTATAATAGGAGTCGTAGTCCCAGTAAAAATCGGTTTCGGCCGCCGTGGCGAGGAACCCGAAAAGGCGCTTCTCGCACTCGGAAAGGGCGTTGAACCCCGCCACGACATAACGCCGGGGCTCGGGGAAGGCGAACCCGCCCCCGCGGATGCGGTCGGCGGCGGCGCGCTGCACCATGCCGTTGTAGGCGATGCCGAGCGACGAGAGACGCTCCCGGAAGCGGCGGTAGATGGGGCCGAGGGTCTTCCAGATCGCCAGGAAACGGCGTTTCTCCTCCGATAGGTCGGCCTGCTCGCCGAACGAGGACCAGAACGAAAGGATGCGCAGCTGCGCGGGCGTGAGGTAGGAAATATCGGCTTCGATCTCCTTGATCTCCGAGATGTTGCGGAACAGCATCTGCGCGTCGATCAGGTATTTGTCGATCGTATCGAAGTCCGTGAGGAGCATGTCGCCCCAGAAATAGAACTTGTCGAAAGGTTCGTTGTGGTAGGCCGAGTAGACTTTGTAGAGCTCGGTGATGAGCCGCACGCGGTCGCCCGTATGCAGCCCCGATATTTCGCCCGTCAGGTCGTCGATCGTCACCCATTCGGGCTGCCACATCGGCCGCCCGGCGATACGCCCCAGGGCATCGACGAAAAACAACCGCGCACGCCGCGACGGGAAGAGCACCGCCCGATCGGACAGTCCCTCGCCATAGCGCGCATACAGGTCGGCGGCCACCTCCTCCAGAAATCCCTTCATAGCAGTTCGGACAGCCCCGGCGACTTTCCCGGCGGTATCGTCCGCCCGGAATCCGGAAGCCCCCTTCGCATTATTGTTCCATGAGACTATTCTACGTGGCTGATCTCACCGCCCATGAACTTGGCGCCGCCGCGCACGACGGCAGGCTGCCCCTTATAGGTAATACGGGCGTTGGTCGTGGTCTTGCCGATGAACCGGTCGGTGATCCACAGCGACACGTCGGCCTTGCTCTGGGCATTGACCTCTGCCGACATCACCTCCAGCCCCGAGGCCGCGACCCTGCCCGTCGAGGCGAACAGCGTCAGGTAGCCCGCCTTGCCGGTGAGCGTCGCGCTGCTGCCGCCCGTGAGCTCCATCCTGAGGTCTTTGACATCGAACGCCGCCGTGAGCGACGCCTTGCGCCCCAGGGTCAGGTCGAGCAGCACCGCATCCACCGTTCCCTCGAACACGGCTGCGGCGCCCGACAGCGAAACGGACTGCAACGTATTGTAATAAACCGTCACCTGGGTGCGGTCGGGACGGCGCGAATCATACTTCTCGCTGATACGCAGGGTTTTGTCCTTCACCTCGGCGCGGAATTTCGAAGTATAGGAGCCTTTCGTGTCGTATACGATCTTGGGGGCCTCGGTGTCGGGGACTTTCACGAATTTGATATCCAGGTCGGCATCCACCGCGACGGCCTCGAACGTGGTCAGCCACTCGTTATGTTCCGTAGGACTTGCGGCACCCGCCTCCTGTGCACGGCCGGAGGCTGCGAAAACCAGCATCACGGCGCTCAGAATCATCTTCTTCATACATTGTAGGTTTAAATACGTCGCTAAAATACAAAATTATTGCGAACCCCGGTTTGCCGTTCGGGATTTGTTTTGTACTTTTACTACCTAAAACGACATTTCGGACAGTGAGGGCGAGAATTCTGAATGCAAGCGCAGGGTCGGGCAAGACCTACCAGTTGGCGTACAAATACGTGCGCGACGTGGTCGAACAGCCCGGCATTTACCGCCACATCCTCGCCGTGACCTTCACCAACAAGGCCACCGAGGAGATGAAATCGCGCATCCTCAAGGAGATCCACCTGCTGGCCTCGGGACAGCCGAGCTCCTACCTCGACAACCTCTGCCGCGAATTGTCGCTCGATGCCGCCACGGTGCGCCGACGCGCCCGGGAGGTGCGGTCGAAGATCCTGCACGACTATTCGCGCTTCACGGTGCTGACGATCGACACCTTCTTCCAGCGCATCCTGCGCGCCTTCATCAAGGAGCTGGGCATCGACCTCAATTACAACGTCGAGATCGAAACGGCCTCGGTGCTGACCAAGAGCGCCGACACGCTCATCGAGCAGATCACCACCGACCGCGACCTGCAGCGCTGGCTCACGGACTTCGTGCAGGAGCGCATCGACGAAGGCAAGAAATGGGACATCCGCGACGGCATCCTCACGCTGGGCGGCGAGCTGTTCAAGGAGAAGAACAAGGACGCACTCTCGGCGGCCCGCCCGCGCGAGGAACTGGCGCGTATCGTGGGCGAAGCCACGGCGCACGCCGCGGCGACCAAAAAACGGATGCAGGACGCTGCGGCCGAAGCCGTGCGGATCATCGGGGACGCAGGCGCCTCGGTCGCCGACTTTCCCTACAAAGGCTCGGGCTTCGCGGCCTATTTCTACGCCGTGGCGGGCGGCAGTTTCGAGCGCTACGGAAGCCGCGCGGAGGCGGCCTGCACCAGGGACGAGGCGTGGGGAAAACCCGGCAGCACGGCACAGGGGCTGCGTCCCCGGCTGCAACCCCTGCTGCGCGAAATGTGCGGCCTCTACGACGAGAACGTCCGCGCGTGGAACACCTGCGACCTGCTGCGCGAGAACTACCGCAGCTTCGCGCTGCTCTCCGACCTCTATGCCAAGGTGCAGCAGATGTGCGACCAGGAAAACATGATGCTCCTCTCGGAGACCAAATACATCCTCTCGGAATTCATCGGCCACAACGACGCGCCGTTCATCTACGAGAAGGTCGGCAACCGCTTCGAACACTTCATGATCGACGAATTCCAGGACACCTCCGTGAAGGAGTGGGAGAATTTCCTGCCCCTGCTGCAAAACGCCATGGCGCAGAGCGGGGCGACCTCGGTGCTGATCGTGGGCGACATCAAGCAGTCGATCTACCGCTGGCGGGGCGGCGACTGGAAAATACTCCACTCGCAGGCGCAACGGGCGCTGGGCGCGGACAGCACCGAGCTGGTCAACCTCACGGAAAACTACCGCAGCCTGCCCGCCGTGGTGGATTTCAACAACAAGGCCATCGGCCGCGTGGTCGAAGCCGACAACCAGGCGCTCAACGCGACGCTGGACGAAGCCGCGGCGCGGGGCGACATGGACGCCCGCACCGCCGCCGGGCTGCGCGACACACTGTGCGACGCCTACCGCGAACATGCGCAGACACCCCGCCGCCTGGGCGGGAGGCCGGGCTATGTTTCGGTGGAGACCTTCGCCGAACGGCCGCCCGTCGTGGAGCGCATCTGCGAGGTGCTGGACAAGGGTTTCCGTCCGTGCGACATCATGATCCTGGTGCGCGGGGCGACCGACGGCGCCAAGGTGGCCGCCGAGCTGCTGGATTTCAAACGCCGCAACGACGACCCGCGCTACCGGTTCGATGTGATGACGCAGGAAGCGCTGATCGTGGGCAACGCCCCCGTCAGTTCGTTCATCGCCGCGGCGCTGCGCCTGTCGCTCAACCCCGACGACTCGCTCAGCCGCGCCGTCTACAACCACTACCTCGGCCGCGGGTTCGACCGCCCGCTGCCCGGGGACGAACGCACCTTTTTCCGTTCGATCCGGCTGCTGTCGCCCGAGGAGGCGTTCGAGCGGATCGTCATGCGCCACGCGCTGCACGACGACAGGCAGCAGACGGCCTACCTGCAAGCCATACACGAACAGATCATCGGCTTCTGCGCCAGCAAGATCGCCGACATCGCGCTGTTCCTCGACTGGTGGGAGCAGCAGGGGCAGAACCGGTCGCTGAGCGTCGACGAGAGCGCAACGACCGTCGAGATCACGACCATACACAAGGCCAAGGGGCTCGAAAAGCGCGTGGTGCTGATCCCCTGGTGCTCGTGGCAGCTCGATCCCAAGTCGGGCGGCAACGTGACGAACATCGTCTGGGCCGAGGCACAGGGCGATGCCGGCGCCGTCGGGCGCTTCCCGGTGAAATACAAGAAGTCGATGGCCGAATCGGGCTTCTCGGCGGAGTACTACCGCGAGCTGGTCTATTCGCACGTCGACAACATCAATCTGCTATACGTGGCCCTGACACGCGCCGCCGAGTCGCTGCACGTCTTCATCCCCCGCAAGGGCGGCAAGAGCGTCGGCGGGCTGCTGCTGCAAAGCATCGGAGCCGACGGCGACAAAGCGCTGCTCGACGGCACCGAAGGGCGCCGCACCGTGACCGAGGAGGGCGAAAGGTTCGAATTCGGGCTCTTCACGGGCCCCGTGCCCGGCGGCGGCAAAGCATCCGACGGCAGGCACGTCGTGCTGGAGAATTACCCCACGGCACGCGCCGACCTGCGGCTGAGGCTCCCCTCGCAACGCTATTTCGAGGAGGAGGACGAGGTGGAACTCTCGCCCCGCAACTTCGGCATCCTGATGCACAAGGCCTTCGAGGAGGCCGACGACCGGCAACAGATCTACGAGGCCGTACAGCGGATGCGGGACGACGGCACGCTGTCGCCCGGCGAAGCCGAAGCGCTGCGGGGGATGATCGCCCGGGCGCTGGCGCACCCCGTCGTGGGCGAATGGTTCGGGGGCGGCTGGCAGCGCGTGCGCAACGAGAACGAGATCATCGTCCCCGGCGCCGGGTCGACCCGGCGCCCCGACCGCGTGATGATCCGCGGCACGCGGGCCGTGGTCGTCGACTACAAGTTCGGAAGCCGCGAACCCGGACGCTACCGCCGCCAGGTGGGCGAATACCTCGGCCTGCTGCGGCAAATGGGCTACACCGAATGCGAAGGGTACCTGTGGTACGTGAAACTGGGGGAGATCGAAAAAGTGGAAGGATAAGATGAACGAAACCATCGGCATCATACCGCGTGCGTTCCGCCGCCGGGGAGTGTGGGTCGCCTGCACGCTCCTGCTGCGCGCAGGGCTGAATTTCCTCGGGCTGGCCATGCTGCTGCCCGTGCTGGCGCTGGTGCTCGACCCCGGCAGCCTCGAGGGCGGCGGGATGCTGGCACGCGCCTACGACGGACTGGGCTTCGCCTCACAGCGCAGTTTCGCGCTGGCGGTCTGCGCGGCCGTGGTGGGCGTGATCGTCCTGAAAAGCCTGCTCGGGCTGTGGCTCGCCCGCGTCGAACGCAACTATATCTTCGCACTCTACCGTACGCTCTCGCGGCGGCTGCTCATCACCTACCACGACCGGGGGCTGCCGTTCGTCAAGGCGTCGAACTCGGCCGTACTGGCCCGCAACGTCAACGTCGTCTGCCTGGCCTTCGCGGCGGGCGTGCTCAAACCCGCCGCCGCCATCGCCGCCGAGGCGATGCTGCTCGTGCTGCTGTTCGGGGCGCTGATGTGGTACACGCCCCTCGCGGCACTGCTCGCCCTGGCGGTCTTCCTGCCCTCGATCTGGCTCTATTACGGACTGGTGCGCAACCGCATAAACCGCTACGGGGAGCTGGAAAACAAGGCGCAGCGCGAAAAGGCGCGGCTCGTGGCCGAGACCTTCCGCGGCTATGCCGACATCGAGATCAACAATGCCTTCCCGATGATGCTCCGCCAGTTCGACCGGGCGATGGATCAGGTGATCCGCACGCGCCTGCGCGAAACGGCGATCGGGCTGCTGCCCCAGACCTTCACCGAGGTCGGGCTGGCCGTGGGCATGGCCCTGCTCGTGGCACTGAGCCTCGGCGACGGCGACGGGCGGGCGCAAATGCTGTTCGGCGTATTCGCCGTGGCCGCACTGCGCCTGATGCCCTCGGTGCGCAACATCATGACCGGCTGGACGGCCATCAAATACAACCGCTACACGATCGGCATCCTGCGCGACGCCGCAGCGGACTGCCCCCCGGCGCCGGCTACCCCGAATCCGGGGAAAGCGGCCGCACGGAACACCCGGGACTCCACGGACACCGCCCCGGCCTGCGGGAAAACCCCGGAGGCAAGCCCAGTTCCCGGCACCTCGACAAATGCCCCGGGACAGCACAACACCCCGGAACGACATAATATCCCCGGACGGAGCGACACCCCTGAACAGCACAGCACCCCGGAACAGCACACTTTCCCCGGACGGAGCGATACCGCAGAGTGCCGGGACACACCCGTCCCATCCGCCACCCCCGGCCCGCGCAGCACACCCGCCGCAACCGTTGCCGCCGGCAATTCCGGCACTCCCTGCAATCCCGGCACTCTCTGCAACCCCGGCACTCTCTGCAATCCCGGCACTCCCGGGAACCCCGCCGCCGATAGTATCCGCACCCCCGAAAAACTGCCCTTCAGCCGCGAGATCGCCGTGCGCGACCTTAGGTTCCGCTTCGCGGACGGCGGGCGCGAGCTTTTCCACGGCCTTTCGCTGACGATCCGCAAGGGCGAGCGCATCGGTATCCGCGGAGCCTCGGGCGCCGGGAAAACGACGCTCTTCAACCTGCTGCTGGGACTGTACGAGCCGACCGGGGGTGAAATCGTCATCGACGGCACGCCGCTTACGGCGGCCAACCGCCGGGCATGGCAGAACCGCATCGGGTACGTCTCGCAGAGCCTCTTCATCGCCGACGGCAGCTTCGCGGCCAACGTCGCGCTGGGCATCCCCGCCGGGGAGGTCGACCGGGAGCGGGTCATGCAGGCGCTCCGCGCGGCACAGCTCGGGGAGCTGGTCGCCGGACTGGCGAAAGGGATCGACACCCACGTCGGGGAGTGCGGCTGCCGCCTCTCGGGCGGACAGCGCCAGCGCATCGGCATAGCCCGTGCGCTCTACCGGCAGGCCGACGTGCTTTTCTTCGACGAGGCGACCTCGGCGCTCGACAGCCGCACCGAAGAGGAGATCAACCGCTCGATCGCCGGGCTCGCGGCACGGGATGCCGGGCTGACACTGGTCGTCATCGCCCACCGCGAAAGCTCGCTCGAATACTGTAACAGGATCATAACGATAGGAGAATAAAACATGGAATACCTCATAGCCGGCATACGCATCGACATCCCGCACCGGTTCACGACAGGCGCCTTCGGCATGGCGCTGGCACCGTTCGCGGCCGGAAACAAAACGGAAACGGACGCCGGCAGCAACCGTATGGCGGGCCCCGTGCCCGGAACGGCGACAACCGCAGCGCCCTCCCCGTCGGAAACACCGGGGACGGAAAGGAGTGCACCCCGCCCTGCGACATCCCCGGCGGGCACGGCACAACCAGACCTCATCCTGCGCACGGGACTGCTCGCCGGCGACACGGCCGGCTATTGCGAACTCGACGCATTCGACTTCACCGACGCCGATGCCGACTGCCGTTTCGGCCGCGACACGGAGGGCTACCTGCTCACCATGACACCCCGCGACGGCAGCGCCCCGGCACGGTTCCACAAAGCCTTCGGCAGCCCCGACGCCACGAGCGACATCACCCCGGAGCACAATCCGGCGCTGTTCCGCTTCGGGCTGTGGACGATGTTCAACATCGCCGCGCTGGAACGCCGGGCGGTAGCCGTACACTCGTCGGTGATCAGCCTGGACGGGCGCGCCGTACTCTTCCTCGGCGAATCGGGCACGGGAAAGAGCACCCACACGCGCCTGTGGCGCGAGCATATCCCCGGGGCACGCCTGCTCAACGACGACAGCCCGATCATCCGGATCGCCCCGGAAAGGGCTGCCGAAGCGGCAAGTGCTCCCGCGGCAGACACGATTCCCGCCCTGCAAGGCGTTCTCGCCTGCGGGTCGCCGTGGAGCGGCAAAACCCCGTGTTACCGCAACGTGAGCAATCCGATAGCGGGCATCGTGCGGCTTTCGCAGGCACCGCAGAACCGCATCCGCCGCCTGCGTCCCATCGAAGCCATCGGGGCGCTGCTGCCTTCGTGCCCGCCGTCGTTCGCACACGACGAGCGGCTGGAAGACGCCATCTGCCGCCTCGTATCCCAAATCGTGGCGCAAGTCCCCGTCTACCACCTCGAATGCCTGCCCGATGCCGCGGCAGCCCGTCTCTCCTGCCGCACAGTTTTCGGTGACGACGCCCCAAACACCCTCCGCTGATGCTGCTGACCAACCGCCTCTTCTTCGAACAGGTCGAAGCGATGCTCGCCGAAGGACACGAAGTCCAGATCCGCATGAAAGGGCACAGTATGCGGCCGCTGCTGCGCAACGAACGGGACATCGCCGTACTGACCCCAATTGCGAAATATGCCCCGGCACCTGTCCCGGCAGCCGGAGCACCTGCGGATCCCGTCCCCGAAACCTGCGCCGCCGACGGCAATGCCAGCACCGCCCGCCAGACCCGATTTTCCGGCGACACCCCCGGCACGGCACCCGACCTGCACACACCCGCCTGCGGCACCCGCCATCCGGCTCCGTCGCCGAGCGGCATCAGCGCCCTGCGGCCGGGCGACGTCGTCTTGTTCCGCTGCGAAGGGCGCCATATCCTGCACCGCATCGTCGGGATCGAAACAGGCATCCGCTGCGAAGGGAACCGTCCCGTATGCGCACCAGCCGCAGGGAATGCCCCGTCCCCGGAGGCATCCGCGGAAAACCCCGCAGAGAGGGATTCCGCCGCGGGGACGCTCCGTTTCACCCTGTCCGGGGACGGTAATTACCGCACGAAGGAGCATTGCCTCGGCGAGGATATCGTCGCCGTGATGACGGCTGTCATCCTGCCGTCGGGACGCATCGTCCGCACCTGCTCCCGCCGCTGGAAACGGCGGTCGCACAGGTGGCTGGCACTCCCCCAGGGCGTGCGGCGTTTCGTCCTCCGGGTCATGTGGCGGCTCGGAATCCGGTAACCGGAAGCCGGCCGGCAAACGCGGCCCCCTGAAAACGGCAGCCTGCAAAAAAGATTACGGCCGCCGATAAAAAGAAGGCCGAAACCCGCACGGGTTTCGGCCTTTTCGAATATATAGAGGGGCACATCGCACCCCTCCTGGTGACAGATTACTCGCCCAGCGCGAAACGCTTGTAAGCGACAACCGTAGCCTCTTTGTCAGCCTTGTGGATGAACTCGGCGATCGTCTCCTTCTCGCCTACCACCGGCTGGTTCAGCAGCGTGTTCTCCTCGAAGAACTTGCGCATCTTACCCTCGGCGATCTTCTCGAGGATAGCCTCGGGCTTGTTGGCGTTCTTGGGATCCTGCTTCATGGCCTCGACGGCGATCTTACGCTCGTGCTCCACGATCTCCGCGGGGCAGTCGGCCTCCGAAATCGAAACCGGAGCCATCGCCGTAGCCTGCATGGCAACCGTGTGGGCGACCTCGGCGGGAACCTCCTTGTTGAAACCGAGGATCGTGCCGAGCTTCTTGTTAAAGTGCACGTAAGCGGCGCAATAGGGAGCCTCGATGCGGGCATAGTATGCCAGTTCGATCTTCTCGCCCGTCTGTCCCGATTTCTCGGTCACCATCTCCTCGACGGTGTGGCCTTCGTCATTCTTCGAGGCCATCAGGGCGTCGCGGTCTGCGGCGTCGTTCTTTACGGCAACCTCCAGCATCGCGTTGGCCGATGCGGTATATTCTGCATTCTGAGCCACGAAATCGGTCTCGCAGGCCAGGCAGAGAAGGTAAGCCTTCTGGCCTACGATCTTCGTAACGACGACACCCTCGGTAGCGGTGCGGTCGGCGCGCTTGGCAACGACGAGCTTGCCTTTCTCGCGGATAATGTCCTGAGCACGTGCAAAGTCACCTTCGGCCTCGATCAGGGCATTCTTGCAGTCCATCATACCGGCACCGGTCATCTTGCGGAGCTTCATTACATCAGCAGCTTTGATTTCCATAATAATTTTCCTTTCTTTTTATTGTTAATTGATTTCCCCAAAAGGCGATTACTCGGCCTTGGCCTCGGCTACCGCTTCCGCAGCTGCCTCTTCGGCTACTGCTTCAACGGCTGCTGCTTCGGCTACAGCTTCAACTGCTGCTTCGGCTGCGGGCTCCTCGAACGGAGTCTCCACAGCTGCGACAACCTCGGCTACGGCGGCCTGCTCGGCATCGATGGCCGCCTTCACGGCCTTTTTGATGCGGGGCTTGCCCTCCTTCTTCACGGGAGCGTCGGCACCTGCCTCGGCCTCCTGGGCTTCCTTCTCCTTTTCGAGCTTACGCTCCTCGGTACCCTCGGCGATTGCGGCGCACATGGCTTCGAGCACCACGGCAATCGACTTGGTAGCATCGTCATTTGCAGGTATAACGTAATCAATGTCGGTCGGATCACAACAAGTATCTACCATTGCAAATACGGGGATGCTCAGGCGTTTTGCCTCCCTTACGGCGTTGGCCTCCTTCTGCACGTCGACGACGAACAGGGCGGCCGGCAGGCGCGTCAGGTCGGCGATCGAGCCGAGGTTCTTCTCGAGCTTCGCGCGCTGGCGGGAAATCTGGAGCTTCTCACGCTTGGAGAAGTTATCGAACGTGCCGTCGCTATTCATCTTGTCGATGGTAGCCATTTTCTTGACGGCTTTACGTATGGTGGGGAAGTTTGTCAGCATACCGCCTGCCCAACGTTCTGTGACGTAAGGCATACCGACGGCTGCCACCTTTTCGGCAACAATATCCTTGGCTTGTTTCTTCGTGGCTACGAACAGCACGCGGCGGCCGCTCTTGGCGATCTGCTTGATGGCTGCGGCAGCCTCATCGATCTTGAGCACGGTCTTGTGCAGGTCGATGATGTGGATGCCGTTCTTCTCCATGAAGATGTAAGGAGCCATTTTGGGGTTCCATTTGCGCTTCAGGTGACCGAAGTGCGCACCGGCTTCCAATAATGTATTAAAATCTGTACGTGACATTTTAATTCAATCGTGTTTGTTAATTTTAATTCTCTTTTCTTCAACCCGACGGGTAGCGGCCTGGCCGATCCCACGGGTTTTCCGCGGCGGGGCAACCTGAAAGTAATACGCGTATAGATAATATAGGTAGTCTTTCCGGTTTGTGACCCGCACCGTGCTTGCCGAAATTCGGTCGTACGATTAACGCTTGCTGAACTGGAACTTGCGGCGTGCTCCGGGCTGACCGGGCTTCTTACGCTCAACCTCGCGGGGATCGCGCGTGAGGAACCCGGCTTTTTTGAGTGCCGGACGCATCTCAGCGTCGATTTCGCACAATGCGCGTGCGATGCCCAAGCGAGCGGCCGAAGCCTGTCCCGTAACACCACCGCCATCGAGGTTGATGACGATGTCGTAATTCTCCACCGTGTTGGTAGCCAGCAGCGGCTGCTTCACCTGGTACTGGAGAATTTCGAGCGGGAAGTAAACTTCAAGCGCCTTGCGGTTGATTGTAATCTGACCCTTACCCGGCTTCACGTATACGCGAGCCACAGCGGCCTTACGACGACCTACGGTGTTTACAACTTCCATAACTCTTACTTAATCTCGTTTAACTTAATGGTCTTCGGGTTCTGCGCTGCGTGCGGATGCTCCGTACCGGCATATACCTTCAGGTTTCTGAGCAGCGCGGCGCCCAGACGGGTGCGGGGCAGCATGCCCTTGACTGCTTTTTCGACGATGAACGTCGGTTTCTTGGCCAGATAGTCGGCAGGCGTAGCGAAACGCTGGCCGCCGGGGTATCCGGTGTGACGCGTGTAGACCTTGTCGGTCATTTTTTTGCCCGTGAGCTTCACCTTGTCCGCATTGATGACGATGACGTAGTCACCGCAATCCACGTGGGGCGTGTAGCTGGGCTTGTTCTTGCCTCGGAGGATCTTCGCGATCTGCGATGCAAGACGTCCCAATACCTCATCCGCAGCGTCGATGACGACCCATTCCTTGGTCACCGTCGAAGCATTGGCCGAGATAGTCTTGTAGCTTAATGAATCCACTGTGTTTTACGTTTAATTTAACTTGTTTGTAATCCGTTCCCCGCACTTTACGGGTGCGCAAAGGTACTAAAAAGTTTTCGTTCTGCAAAATAATACGGATTAAAAACGAGAATAGTCGTCAACGCCGACCCGGACTTCCCGTCCCGGGACGGACGGACGCACCGGCTGCCCGGCAGGCCGGGTTCTGTCCAGCCGGAAAATCAACGGAAGCGTATACCTCACCCGCACCGGTTCGCCGTTCCCGAGCCGTCCGGGTTCCCATTTGGGCGACAGGGTGAGCACCCGCCCCACTTCCCGGATCAGGGCCAGATTCTTCCCCTGCTCCACGGCGATGTCTGACAGCGTCCCGTCCTTTTCGACAATGAATGTCACCACGATGTCGTCTTCGACTTCATCCTCGAGCGCCTCCCGGGGATATTTCAGGTTCTCCATCACCCATTTGCGGAAACTTTGCAGATCCCCGCCCTGAAATAGCGGCATCTGTTCCAGTTCCCCGGCTACCTCCTCCTCCAACGGAATTCCATCCGACAACCCCGCCGCGAGCGAATCCGCGGCCGTAGGCACCGCCAACTGGATATTGACGGGCATTACCAGTTTAGTGCGCACCGCAACGTCCCCCAGGCGTCCGGGAGTCCACCGCGGTGCGGAGGCGAGCACACGCAGGACTTCGGCCGAGCAGCGTTCGTCCGTCGAACTGACCACTTCCGGCTCCTCGACCGCCCCTTGCCTGCCGACGACGAACGACACGACCAGGCGCGCCTCGACCCCCTCGCGGAACATCTCCCCGCCGAAACAAAGATGCCGGAACACCCAGTCCCGGAAAGCGAGCACATCGCCCCCCTGGAACCGGGGAGGCTCGTCCACGCGCAGGTAAACAGTCCGGTCGGAAGCGGCGGTATCCGGCCTTACCACGACGGAAGAATCCGGCAGGATGGCCGGATGTGCCGCAGCGCTGCCCGCAAAGTACGGGAGCGCAGCAAGGAGAAAAAAGAATCGGGTCATTTTCAAATGGATTCGGGTAGACGATCCCTGCAAACATACGATTTTATATCCGGAATTACAAATCGAACGGGCAGGCGGGAAACAGGCCGCAGGTCAGCGACCGCTACGGGAACGTCCGCGGGCATGGCGGACGACCTCGTAGCGTCCCGCCGAATCCGTCACGAGCCGGTGCACGCCGGGGTTGTCGGGCAGGTAGCGCACCACGACCGAATCGCCGATGCGGGCCGTATGGAGGTTCTCTTTCTTGCGTACCTTGCCGATGTACGTCTGTCCGCCGACCTCATAACGGTAATCGAAACAGCAGACCGCATGTTTCTCACGGTAACGGCGACCGTGCGGCCTGTACCCGACGAATCCGACCCGCGATGAGCAGCCTGTCAGCACGGCCTTCGTCTCGGCGCCTTCCGCCTGCAACCTTCCGCAGATATGCCCCGACCGGAGGATGGCCGCCCCGAGCAGGGCAGCCGGCACGCAGAGAAACGCAACGATCCATTTACCACGGCTCATAATTCAAGAATCAGTCCGGACGAAAATACGAAAAACGCGGAACGGATGCCGTACGACGACGGCAGAGCCGGATTATGGCGGTTCGGGGTCATCGTTGCGGTTCGGGGCAGAAGATATATTCCGGGCTCCACTCCGCCGGAGGCACGACGGCAGGCCAGCGGTGCGAAGTGTCGGGCTTCAGCAGGAAGTCGATCGGAAGGAGATATTTCACGGGCACTTTCGCGCTGTTCGCAATGCCGCCTCCCATCCGGGCAGGCGCCCAGCGGGGCGAGCTGCGCACGACGCGCACGGCCTCGCGAACCAGCGCCGGCGATTCCGAAATACCTATCGGCCCCGCCTTCCGCTCCGGCAGCAGCTCCTTGTACCGTTCATCCGTCCCCGGGGACTCCTTGCCGCACTCCTCATCACCACGGGCTGCCGCACTCAACGGCCCCACCTGCGTAACGTTCCCGAGCGTGTCGATGACGAAGCTAACGAGGATACGCCCCTGCTCGCCCCGGTCGAATGCCTCGCGGGGATAGCGGACATTCCGGTACACCCAGGCACGGAACTCCGTGAGGTCTCCGCCCATAAAGGTCGGATATTGTTCTAAGCCCGTGTGAAAGACGCACTCCCCGGCTTCGGGATCCTGCGCCGCAACCCCCTGCGACACACACAGGGCAAGCAACCATACACAGCATTTTTTCATAGTCAACGTTTTTTCACCGGATACAAGCGGATCGGAGTTTTCATAAAGATACAAAAAAATCGCACTGTTGTCCAATAAAACGCATCCGGCAACAAAAAAAAACGGCATGAAGAGGGAGAGCGTGACGGGAGCCGGAGACCCCGGCGAGGGAGTCCCTACGGGGGCGGAAGAGCGGCGCCGAGTGCCTGCAAAAACCCGGCACGACCACTCACAAAAAAGGCGGGCTCCGAAAACCGGAGCCCGCCCCTATCGCGGACGGCACTTCTGCCGCCCGGCGTAGTATTATCCGAGGAACGACAGCAGGATACCCGCAGCGACGGCCGAACCGACCACGCCGGCCACGTTGGGCCCCATGGCGTGCATCAGCAGGTAGTTCGAAGGATTCTCCTTCTGGCCTTCGGTCTGCGATACGCGGGCAGCCATCGGGACTGCCGAAACGCCTGCCGAACCGATCAGCGGGTTGATCTTGTTCCCGTCCTTGCTGAAGACGTTCATCAGTTTGGCCAGCAGCACGCCTCCGGCGGTTCCCATGGCAAACGCGATGACACCCAGCACGAGGATCCCCAGCGTACGGAAGTTCAGGAACGCCTCGGCCGTAGCCGTAGCGCCGACCGTGAGGCCGAGGAAGATCACCACGATGTTCATCAGTTCGTTCTGCACCGTCTTGCTCAGGCGATCCACCACGCCGCACTCCTTCATCAGGTTACCCAGCATGAGGCACCCGACCAACGGGGCCGCACTGGGCAGCAGCAGCGAGATGATCACGGCGATGATCAGCGGGAAGAGGATACGCTCCAGCTTCGAAACCGGGCGCAGCGTACGCATCTTGATGCCACGCTCCTTCTTGCTGGTCAGCGCGCGCATGATAGGCGGCTGGATCACCGGCACGAGCGCCATGTAGGAGTAGGCCGCCACAGCGATCGGGCCCAGCAGTTCGGGGGCCAGCATCGAGGTGAGGTAGATGGCCGTCGGGCCGTCCGCACCGCCGATGATACCGATGGAACCGGCCTGCGCGGGCGTGAAGCCCAGGGCGTAGGCGCCGAGGAACGTCACGAAGATACCGATCTGCGCGGCGGCGCCGAGCAGGAAGCTCTTCGGGTTGGCGATCAGCGGGCCGAAATCGGTCATCGCCCCCACGCCGACGAAGATCAGGCAGGGATAGATACCCAGTTTCACACCCAGGTAGAGGTAGTCGAGCAGTCCGGCATTCGCCACGAAAATATCCCAGTGGACATGTCCGTCGGCGAAAAGCTCGGTATGGTAGAGGTTCGCACCGGGCAGGTTGGTGAGCAGCATGCCGAAGGCGATGGTGAACAGCAACAGCGGTTCGAACTTGTGCCTGATAGCCAGGTAGAGCAGGAAGAATGCCACACAGATCATGGCGACGCTCCCCCATCCCATCTCGGTGAAGAAACCCGCGATGCCCGTCGAACCGGCGAAGTTACGCAGGCTGTCCCATACGAAGTCAGCGTTCGAGGTTAGCATTGTCAGCATAGGGCTATTCGATAACGATCAGGTTATCGCCTTCCATAACCGTAGCGCCCTGCTGGATGCAGACCTCCTTGACTACACCGGCACGGTCGGCGTCGATATTGTTCTCCATCTTCATGGCTTCGAGCACGACGAGCGTCTGGCCCGAGGCCACCTTGTCGCCGACCTGCACCTTGACCGAGAGCACGGTGCCGGGCAGCGGGCATTTCACGGCGTAACCCGACGAGGGTGCCGAAGGGGCGATGCGGGGCGAAGGCGAAGCCGTCGCGGGGGTAATCATCGCACTGTTGGCGTTCTTGGGAGCGGGCATCACCTGGGGCCGCGATGCGGCAGAGGTCTTGGCGCCTTCGATCTCGACTTCGTAGGCCGTACCGTTGACGACGACGTGCGCCACCGTCGAGGCATCGTTCACCTCGTCGATCTGCACGGTATAATTCTGTCCGTTGATTTTCAGTGAGTAATCTTTCATTGTTATTTAAGTTCTATTTCCTTTCGGGAAGCGGGGTTAAACCGTGAATTTTCGAATTCCAGGGCGAATAGGCACGCTTGATGCTCATGATGGTCAGCACCTCGGACTCCCTGTCGTGCAGGGCGCTCCGGTAGAGTTTCAGGGCCGTGGCGATGGCCGCGATCTCCTCGTCGTGGATCTGCCCCGGAACTACCGCGGACTTATTGGCAGCGGCAGTCGCAGCGGCCTGGCGGCGCGTGAAGACATAGCCGAAGAGCTTCATGACCCACACCAGCAGAACCAGCACGAGGAACACGAGGCAGATACTGATGAGTGCCACCCACAGCATCTCCGCCCAGCTCCAGTCTATTACCGATAATATTCTCATACTCATAATACGATTCTATTACAACGGAATGTTCGAATGCTTCTTCGCGGGGTTCTGCAGGCGCTTGGTTGCCAGCGACTGCAGCGCACGGATGATGCGGAAGCGCGTATTGCGCGGTTCGATCACGTCGTCGATATAGCCGTAGCGGGCGGCGTTGTAGGGGTTCGAGAACTTGTCGTTGTACTCTTTCTCCTTTTCGGCCACGAACCTGGCTTTCTCTTCGGGCGATTCGATCGCTGCGACCTCCTTGCCGTAGAGCACCTCGACGGCGCCGCTGGCGCCCATCACGGCGATCTCGGCCGTCGGCCATGCGTAGTTGATATCACCGCGGATGTGCTTCGACGACATCACGATATAGGCGCCGCCGTAAGCCTTGCGCAGCGTGACGGTGACCTTGGGCACCGTAGCCTCGCAGTATGCGAAGAGCAGTTTCGCGCCATGGGTGATGACGCCGCCGTACTCCTGGGTCGTACCCGGCAGGAAGCCCGGAACGTCCACCAGGGTCACGATCGGAATGTTGAACGCATCGCAGAAGCGGATGAAACGCGCGGCCTTGCGGCTGGCGTTGATGTCGAGCACGCCGGCCATGAACTTGGGCTGGTTGGCGACGATGCCGACCGACTGGCCGTTGAAACGCGCGAAGCAGGTGATGATGTTCTTGGCGTATCCGGGAGCCGACTCCAGGTACTCGCCGTTGTCCACGATCGCACGGATGACCTCGGCCATGTCGTAGGGTTTGTTGGCGTTGTCGGGGATGATCTCGTTGAGCGAATCCTCCAGGCGCGTGATCGAGTCGTTGCAGACGGCCAGCGGGGCGTCCTCCATGTTGTTCTGCGGCATGTAGGAGATGAGCTTGCGGATCAGCTCGATGCCCTCCTCCTCGGTATCGACGGCAAACTGCGCCACGCCCGACTTGGTGGTGTGCATCGTGGCACCGCCCAGCTGCTCCTGCGTCACGTCCTCGCCCGTCACGGTCTTCACGACCTTCGGGCCGGTGAGGAACATGTTCGAGGTCTCCTTCTTCATGATGATGAAGTCGGTCAGCGCGGGCGAATAAACGGCACCGCCGGCGCAGGGGCCGAAGATGGCCGAAATCTGCGGGATGACGCCCGACGACATCACGTTGCGCTGGAAGATGTTGGCATAGCCGGCCAGCGCGTTCACGCCTTCCTGGATACGCGCACCGCCCGAGTCGTTCATGCCGATGCAGGGGGCGCCGTTGCGCAGGGCCATGTCCATGACCTTGCAGATCTTGTCGGACATCGACAGCGACAGCGAACCCGCCGTCACGGTGAAGTCCTGTGCGAAAACATAGACCAGGCGTCCGTTGATCGTACCGTAACCGGTCACTACGCCGTCGCCGAAGGCATGGCTCTTGTCCATCCCGAAGTCATAGCAGCGGTGCGTCACGAACATGTCGAACTCCTCGAAGGAGCCTTCGTCGAGCAGCATCTGGATGCGCTCGCGGGCCGTGTACTTACCCTTGGCATGCTGGGCGTCGATACGCTTCTGACCGCCTCCGAGACGCGCGGTTTCGCGGTTCTCGATCAGCTGGTTGATCTTGTTCTGAATTTCACTCATAAGTATGTAGGTTTGTAATTTTTCCGAACCCCGGAATTTCCCGGCAGGTATCGCCCGCGGCCTGCGGCCGCGTTTACAGGTCTGACCCCACCCTAAGTCACTCCTTCGGGAGGGACTTCTGTTCCGCCTTTGGCGGAATTCGGAGATTCCGCAATATTCCTTGTTACACTATTTGTTCTTATTCTCGCAAAGCTCGGTCAGGATGCCCTGGGTCGATTTGGGGTGCAGGAAGGCGATGGTCATTCCCTCGGCGCCCTTGCGCGGGGTCTTGTCGATCAGGCGGATGCCCTTGGCTTCGGCATCGGCGAGCTGCTCCTCGATATTCTCGCAGGCAAGCGCCATGTGGTGGATACCGACGCCGCGGTTCTCGATGTATTTGGCGATGGTCGACTCCTCCGAAGTGGGTTCCAGCAGTTCGATCTTGGTCTGCCCCAACATGAAAAACGCCGTGCGCACCTTCTGGTCGGCGACCTCTTCGATGGCATAGCATTTCAGGCCCAATACGTTTTCCCAGTAGGGAATTGCTTCATCGAGGCTCTTCACTGCGACGCCAAGATGCTCGATATGAGAAACTTTCATAGCAAATATAAAATTTAAGTTAGTGAATATTTCGCGTCAAATACCAGCTTGTTATTTTGCGAACACAAAGATAGGGTATTAAATTGGAAATACCCAAGAGATTTCTGGTATTTTTTTCCGGATTTATGCTCCTTTCGGGAAGGCCAAGCGCTTCACAGCGAACTGTAAATGTCGATCAGCCGGCGGGCGACGGCGTATTCCGAGAAAAGTTCGGCGCGGCGGCGTTCGCGGGCTTTCATCTCGCGGCGGAAATTCGCGTCCGACAGCACGTTTTCCAGCGCAGCGGCCACCTCCCCCGCCGCCCCAGGGCGGACATAGGCCGCGGCGTCGCCGGCGGCTTCGCGGTTGAGCTGCGTGTCGCTCAGCACCATGGGCACCCCGGCACGCATCGCCTCCACCACGGGCACGATCGACGCCTCGATCCCGGCATCGGGCAGGTAGACGAAGGCATGGGCGAGGCGGAACAGCGCCGGCAGGTCGTCGGGGCTGAGTTCGTAGATAAAATCGACGCGCGAGGCCATATGCCGCCCGCGGGCAAATTCCAGCAGGGAATCCGAATAGGCCGTGCGCCGGCCGCAGACCACGATCCCGACCCGCTCGGCGGAAGATGCGGCAGGACGCACGGCGGTGTCCGCCGGGGCCTCACCGCGCATGCCCGTGGCGATGCCGCCCCGCCCTGCCGCTGCGGCGGCACCCCGCCCCGGATCCCGATCGGCCGCCAGCCCGGGCAGCTCCGGGCCAGCGGCCGCGGCGGCGCGCTGCGCTGCGCGGAGCCCCTCCGCACGGATCGCACGTTCGCGTTCGCCGAGCGAGCCGACCGCCTCGAAGAGCACCTCGTGGTTATGGCGCGGTTCGACAGTGCCGAGCATGAGGATGAACCTGCCGGGCAGCATGTATTTGCGCCGCACCGCCTCGAGCTGCGCACCGCCCGGCGTTTCATGCGGGACGCGCGCGGCGAGGGGCATCACGACCTCGATGCGCCCGGGGTCGATCCGCAACCGCTCCGACAGCTCGGCGCGGGCATCGCGGTTGACCGTAATGAGCAGGCTGGCGGAGCGCAGCGCACGGCGGTAGAGCCGCAGCAGCACCAGCCGCTCGGACAGCGAATAGAGGTGCGGGTAGCGCAGAAAATTGAGGTTATGGACGGTCATCACGCTGGGGATCTTCCGCAGCAGCGGCAGGGGCAGTCCGGGGCGGAAGCCGTGGTAGAGGTCGAACTCCTTATAACGCGCCCCGTCAACGATATACTCGTGCTCGGGGGCATATTCGGCCAAAAGTTCGGCAAGGTGCCGGGAGTAAGTCCCGGCAGGTGCAGCCGGGGTGTCTTCGAATCCGATTTTCATAACTCTGCGTAAAATTTTTCGTCTATATGGCAAATAATTGTTATCTTCGCTGAAAATAAGGCTGCCTTTTTATGAAGAAAGTTTTGCTCACTTTACTCCTGGCCCTGGCACTCCCCGTTGCGGCGGCCGAGGCGCAAAACATCGCCCTCGGCGAACGCGTACCCGAGGTGAAGGTTCCGGCATGGCTCCGGGGCGGGAAACCCGCCACCACCCCCGGCCTGACGTACGTCGAGTTTTTCCACTCGTCGAACCCGGCCTGCACCGCGTCGCTCGAACAGCTCCGGGCGATAACCGACAAATTAGGCGCCAAACTCCACGTCGTGGTCGTCACGCGGGAAAACGAGGAGAAAATCGCCCCCCTGCTTTCGCCGTTCCTCTCGCGGCACATCTCCGTCGCGCTGGACACCGGGGGCAGGATATTCTCGGCGTTCAACGTGCAGTACGTCCCGTTCGGGGTGCTGGTCGACAGCCGGAACCGGGCGCTGTGGATGGGCAACTCACTGCAGCTGACACCCGAAATCATCGAAAAATCAAGTAAATAGCACCATGTCCTTCACGAAGATAAACCATTACGAAAAAGAGTACGCAGATACCCATCACGACACGGCGCTCAACGTCACGGAAGGCGTTGAAGACCAACCTATCGTAAGCCCTTACTTCACGCGCCGCAAGAAACGGCGGCTTTCGACCGACGAATACGTCGAAGGCATCCTCGCGGGCAACATCACCACCCTGTCGCAGGCCATCACGCTCGTCGAAAGCAACAACCCCGCCCATTACGCGCAGGCGCAGCAGATCATCGAACGCTGCCTGCCGCACGCCGGGAAATCGGTGCGCATTGGCATCACGGGCGTTCCCGGGGCGGGTAAGTCGACCTTCATCGAGGCCATCGGCAACATGGTCACCTCGCTGCGGCACAAACTGGCGGTGCTGGCCATCGACCCCTCGTCGGAACGCAGCGGGGGTTCGATCCTCGGCGACAAAACCCGCATGGAGAGCATTTCGGGCAACCCCGACGTCTTCATCCGCCCCTCCCCTTCGGCCGGATCGCTGGGCGGCGTGGCACGCAAGACGCGCGAGACGATCATCCTGTGCGAAGCCGCGGGCTTCGACGTGGTATTCATCGAGACGGTGGGCGTCGGGCAGTCCGAGACGGCCGTGCACTCGATGGTCGACATGTTCATGCTGTTGCAGATTTCGGGTGCCGGCGACGAGTTGCAGGGCATCAAGCGCGGCATCATGGAAATGGCCGACATCATGGTCATCACCAAGGCCGACGGCGAGAACATCCACAAGGCCGAACTGGCCAAGACCCAGTTCCAGGGGGCATTAAGGCTGTTCCCCGTCCCGGAATCGGGCTGGCGGCCCAATGTATACACCTGCTCGGCCGTGGCCGCGACGGGGCTCGAAGAGGTCTGGAAAGGCGTCGAGGAGTTCCTCGACCACATCCAGGCCAACGGCTATTTCCGCCACAACCGCAACCGCCAGAACAAATACTGGATGTACGAGTCGATCAACGAAGTGCTGCGCAACTCGTTCTACCACGACCCGGCGGTCGAAGCGCGCATCGCGGAGTACGAAAAGCGCGTGCTGGAGGACAAAATATCGTCGTTCATCGCCGCCAAGGAGCTGCTGGACATCTATTTCAAGGATTTGAAATAAACGGCGTCCCATCTCATACGCCCCCGTTTCAGCACTTTTCGGCCGGCTGCCCTTCCCCAAAACGAAAACCGCCTTCGGGAGAGATCCGAAGGCGGTTTTCTTTCACTGCGCCAATCCTGCAATCCTCGGGCCGCGAATCGCCGAAGCGGAACCCGCCGGCAGAAACTACCGGGGCGAAATCCGGGAGCAAAATACCGGCACGAAAAGCAGGGACAAAAACCGGGAGCAAAACGCCGGAGCGAAATGCAGGGACAAAATCCGGGAGCAAAATACCGGCACGAAAAGCAGGGACAAAAACCGGGAGCAAAACGCCGGAGCGAAATGCAGGGACAAAATCCGGGAGCAAAACGCCGAAGCAATAAGCGGGCGGGAAATGCGGGCGAATAAGCCGACGCGAAATGCAGGCGTCCCTACCCCGCCGCATACTTTTCCCGCAACAGCTCCGCCAGGCCGGGCATGCCTTCGGCGGCACGTTTGCGGATCAGGGTCAGCGGATTGCGGATGCCCGCCGTATCGGGATTACCGGGATCGACGACATAAATCGGGATTTCGGGGCGCACGCAGCGCACCAGTGACGCGGCGGGATAGACCGCCAGCGAAGTCCCCACGACCACCATGATATCCGCCGTCTGCGCAATCTGCGCGGCACGTTCGAACATCGGCACCGCCTCGCCGAAAAAGACGATGTGCGGACGCAGCAGCGCCCCGTCGGGCGCCGTGGCGTCGAGCTTCTGCTCCCAGCCCTCGATCGGGACGACCAGATCGGGATTGCGCGACGAGCGCAGGCAGGTCAGTTCGCCGTGCAGGTGGGTCACTTTCGACGAGCCGGCACGCTCGTGCAGGTCGTCTACGTTCTGCGTCAAGACCTCGACCTCGAAATCCCGTTCCAGCCCCGCGATGGCCTCGTGCCCGGCATTGGGCTGCGCGGCGAGCATCTCGCGGCGGCGCGTGTTGTAAAACCCGATGACCGTGGCACGGTTATGCGCCAACGCCTCGGGCGTGCAGACATCCTCGATCCGGTAGGAAGCCCATAACCCGTCGGAATCGCGGAAGGTCGCCAGACCGCTGTCGGCGCTTACCCCCGCACCCGTAAAAACGACGATTTTTTTCATAAACTATAACTTTAGATAACCTAATCTATGCCCAACGGCAGCAAGCAGTATCAACAGACTGAATCCGACTGCCTTCGTAACTCCGACGGCGACGCCTTCGGTCGAAATATCGTATGCCAGCATCGCCGCCAGCACGAAAAAAGCGATCCCCAGCGCAACTTTCGCCAGCAGGGACTTTCGCCCGGCGGGTTCGGTGCGATCCACGGGTTCGGTGCGATCCGCAGGTACAGTATGATCCGCAGGTACAGTATGATCCGGGAGCACCGCGCGATCCTCAGGCACAATGCGATCCGGGCGCCCGTTGCGGGTACGGAATCCCGTATTCCCGGCAGCCCTGCGGGATTCGGCCCGGCCGCCGGCACACCGCCCTTTGGGCGTCCATGCCGTGAGCAGTGCGGGCAGGCCGAACAGCAGGGAACTCACTGCCGCATGCAACGGCGACTGCCCGACCCACAGCAGGTTGAGCGGGAACATCACCAGCGCAACCGCAAGCACCGAAACAACCGCAAAAATCCATTTCCGATTCATAGCAACCTCCTTTTATTACATATTCGCCTGCATCCGGCGGGATGCCGTGAGTTTGCGGCGCTTCATGCGCAATTGCCAAAGCCGCAGTCCGGCATCGGAGCGCAGGCGCCGCCAGCGCCACAGGCTGTAAAGGCAAGCGGCAAACGACACGGCACCAAGCCCGAGCAACATGCAGGCCGTCGTCCGGTCGTCCGGAGCCTCCGCAAAGACGACCGACGGCATAATGACGCCCATGACAAGCGACAGGCACAACAGCATCAGCCACGCATCGCGCCACCGCTGCCGGGGACGCTTGCGCCGGTAATCCGCATATACATCGCAGATTCCCAACAATATACTCGCCGCCAGCAGCACCCCGCAAACCCACAGGGGCAGCACGTCGGAGCGCAGCAGCAGAAAAAAGAGCAGCAACCCGGCTGCCGCCCGCAAAGCGGCCCGGATCCGCACCCCCTTCGGGTTGCGGACGTTGCGGGGCCTTTTTATAAACATCGGATTCGACATAACACCGGCTTTTATTGATCCTACCATTTACTGCGTCTCGAATCAAGCCATACGGGAACAACGACGGCCGCAACCGCCATCGCCTTGAGCAGCATCCCCCCGAACCCGCGGGCCAGCGAACATTCGCCGCCCAGCATATCCGAAATCTGGGACGAGCAAACCAGGGCGAACGCCCCCAGCAGCAATACGAAACAGAGAACCCTGCCCCGCCACGCCGCACAGGATCCCACGTTACCGACGGCCTCCCCGTCCTGCCCGCCGTCGTCATCGGACGGTTCGGGCCCGACGGCGGCCCATACGCCCAAAGCCCAGCAAAAAGCAATCACCAGTGCACAGACAGCCCCCTTCCAAAGCGCCTCGGCAGTCGGGAGACCTTCACCGAAACGGCGCAGCAGGAAAATTACGACGAAGGCGACAACGGCTGCCACGGGCAGGCCGAGCCACATGCGGCTGTGCAGAAACATCCGCCAGCGTCCGGCATCGAGCAGGCCGGAAAAATAGCATCTCCACATCCTGAACATCGGATTTATTTTTTTATATCGGCTTTATTTTTTTGCGGGTCGTCGGACTGCATACGGGCGTGCGGAGGCAGCGGGCCGGCCTCCCCGGCTGCCGCTGCGGCAACGGGAGGGACGGCATCCTGCAGCGGCGGCGTGCCTTCACCGGACGCAACGTCAGCAGGAGGAGCGGCGGCAGCCGCGGGAGAAACGGCCGCCGGAGCCGGCGGGAAGTCCCTGCCCGACGAAGCAACGCCCGTATCCGCGGCCGGCAGGGTCGCCCCGGCGGCCGCACGCGGCTTCTTCAGGCGGCCGCTGCGGCGCAGGGCATCGGCGATGATCCACTGGAGCTGGCCGTTGATCGAGCGGAACTCGTCGGCAGCCCATAGCTCCAGTGCGTCCATCGTCGCGGCGTCGATACGCAGTACGAAACTCTTGTTATTATTCTCTTTAGCCATCCCCAGTTAAATCAATGGTGCAGGGTTCCGGCATTCACCACGGGCTGCGCGGCTTCGTCGGCACAGAGCACTACGAGCAAATTCGACACCATGGCCGCCTTGCGCTCTTCGTCCAGTTCGACGATATGCTCGTTGCCGAGGCGGTCGAGCGCCATGTGCACCATCGACACAGCGCCCTCGACGATCTTCTCGCGGGCGGAGATGATGGCATCGGCCTGCTGGCGGCGCAGCATCACGGCGGCGATTTCGGGCGCATAGGCCAGGTAGTTGATGCGGGCCTCGACCACCTCGATGCCGGCCATCGCCAGACGTTCGTTGAGCGTGTGTTCGAGTTGGTCGTTGATCTGCTCGCTGTTCGAGCGGAGCGTCAGCTCATCGTCCGCAACGCCATTGTTATCATAGGAATAGCAGCCGGCCACCTGGCGCAACGCGGCGTCGCTTTGCACGCCCACGAAGTTCTCGAGGATGTTCATGCGCGCCGTGGCCGAGACGCCGGTCTGCCCGGCCGTAGTCGGGGCGTCGATCTCGAAAACGGCCTTATAAATATCGTCGCGCTTGATCTTCCAGACCAGTACCAGCCCGATCAGGATCGGGTTGCCCGTCTTGTCGTTGACCTTGATCGGGTCGACGTTCAGGTTGCGGGCACGGATCGAGATCTGCTTGGCCGACATGAAGGGGTTGACCCACCAATAGCCCGTTTCGTAGAAGGTACCTTTGTATTTACCGAAAAAGACCATCACGCGCGCCTCGTTGGGTTCGAGCAGCATGAATCCCGCCATGCAGATCAGCATGCAAAGGCACCAGACGACGCCCGCCGCCACCAGCCCGCCGCCGAGCGCCAGCCCGGCGTCGATGCGCTGCGCGCCCGCGACGATCGCGTAAACCCCCAAGGCCAACCCGCCGAGGATCAGCACCAATGCCAGGAAACCGTTGCATTTCCAGCCTTTGTAAACGAAATTTCCATTTTCCATATCCGTACAGTTTTAGTGATATTATTTTGATATCACAAATATATCGAACATTTTGGGATTTGCAAATTTTCCGGACATTTTTTTCACAACCGGCTTCGGCCGAAGCAAAAGAGGCCCCGCAGCCCGGTTTAGGCCGAAAGAAACCGCTCCGTGGCACAGTTCATGCAAGGTTGGAGGGCGTAAACCAAAACAAAATTTACATCATGAATCAGCAAAGACACACCAACGAAGACACGCTGACCGACATTTTCGGTTCGGAGGAAATGCGCAGTCCGGCACCCACGGAATTCATCCCCAAGGGCAAGACGGCTCCCGAGATCGCCTACCAGTTAGTCAAGGACGAGACCTATCCGCAGACACAACCGCGGCTGAACCTCGCCACGTTCGTAACGACCTACATGGACGATTACGCCACACGGCTGATGAACGAGGCCATCAACATCAACTACATCGACGAAACGGAGTACCCGCGTGTCGCGGTGATGTGCGGCCGCTGCCTGAACATCGTCGCCAACATGTGGAACACCCCCGAGAAGGCCGAATGGAAGACCGGTGCGCTGGGCATCGGTTCGTCGGAGGCATGTATGCTGGGCGGCGTGGCCGCATGGCTCCGCTGGCGCCAGCGCCGCAAGGCCGCAGGCAAGCCCTTCGACAAACCGAACCTGGTGATGAGCGCCGGGTTCCAAGTCGTATGGGAGAAGTTCTGCCAGCTGTGGCAGATCGAAATGCGCACCGTGCCCCTGACGCTCGACCACATCACGCTCGACCCCAAGCAGGCGCTGGAGATGTGCGACGAGAACACGATCTGCATCGTGCCGATCGCAGGCGTCACGTGGACGGGACTGGACGACGACATCGAGGGGCTGGACAAGGCGCTCGACGAGTACAACGCCAAGACCGGCTATGAAATCCCGATCCACGTCGACGCAGCGTCGGGCGGTTTCATCCTGCCGTTCCTCAAACCCGAGAAGAAGTGGGACTTCCGCCTCAAGTGGGTATTGTCGATCTCCACGTCGGGCCACAAGTACGGCCTGGTATATCCCGGCCTGGGATGGGTGGTATGGAAGGACAAGAAATACCTGCCCGAGGAAATGTCGTTCTCGGTAAACTACCTGGGCGCCAACATCACGCAGGTCGGCCTCAACTTCTCGCGCCCCGCAGCGCAGATACTCGGCCAGTACTACAACTTCATCCGCCTGGGATTCGAGGGGTACAAGGAGATACAGCAGAACTCGATGGACATCGCCAAGTACTGCCACCAGCAGATCGGCACGATGAAATGCTTCAAGAACTACTCGACGGAGGTCGTCAACCCGCTGTTCATCTGGATGATGAATCCCGAGTACGACAAGAAGGCCAAGTGGACGCTGTTCGACCTGCAGGCCAAACTGCAGCAGAGCGGCTGGATGGTTCCCGCCTATACGATGCCCAAGAACATCGAGGACGTGGTCGTAATGCGTATCGTGGTGCGCCAGGGCATGTCGCGCGACATGGCCGACATGCTGATGGGCGACATCCGCAACGCCATCGCCGAATTCGAACAGCTGGAGTACCCCACTACCTCGCGCATCAAGTACGAGAACAAGGAACACCAGAAAGGAAAAGTCTTTACGCACTAATATGCCCCGTCCGGCCGCAGGCGTGTCCGGGAAGGGCATGCCGGGCCGCCGGCACCGGACGGCAGACCGACAGCCGGGAGCGGGCAACTCCCATATCGGACTGTACGTACGGCGTGACGCCGAAGCGTCACAGGTCACCGTCCCGGCACCCCTGCTTCGGCAGGGGTTTTTACGAGAGGGCTCCGGCACCCCGGAACGAATGCCGGAAAGCGGGCGCCCCGGCGCCTGCAGCCAAAGCATTTCGCGCCCTGCGGGGTTGCGAAGGGTCGCGCTGACGGCTTCCACTCGCAGTGGAGGCCGTCTTTTTTTATCGGGATGCAGCCGAGGGGCACAAAGGACGACCGCGGAATCACACAGGCCCTCAGAGGGGCATCCGCACTGGCCGGGGCACAGGAAGAAAGCATTCAGCCCGGACACAGGGCGGGCACCGGCCGTAAAGGGACAATCCGGCCGGCGGGAGAGACGCTGCGACCAATAAGACAAATATGTGCCCGGAAAGGAGAAAAACAACCGGAGGGGAGGCGGATGCGATTTTCATTATACCGATTTGTTTTGTAACTTTACGACGTTTTTATCCAACCGCAGACAAATGGCAGAAACATTCAATATCTTCCTGATCGTCATGGCCGTGCTGGCCGCCGGGGTTTACGTCGCCCTGCACTTTTTCGAAGCCGGGTACGGCTATCTGTTCAACCCGAAATACGGCCCCCCGGTACCCAACAAGGTGGGCTGGGTCGTGATGGAGTCGCCCGTGTTCATCGCAATGTGCGTGCTCTGGCTCATGTCCGGGCGGACATGGGAGGCCGGGCCGCTGGCGCTCTTCGTGCTGTTCCAGGCGCACTACCTGCAGCGCGCCTTCATCTTCCCGCTGCTGCTGCGCGGAGAGTCGAAGATGCCGCTGGGGATCGTCGTGATGGGCATGGCGTTCAACACCCTCAACGCGCTGATGCAGGGCGGGTGGATCTTCTACGTCTCGCCCGAAGGCTATTACGCCGACTGGTTCGCAAAGCCCTACATTTACGTCGGGGGAGCCCTGTTCATGGCGGGGATGGCCGTAAACCTCCATTCCGACCATATCATCCGCAACCTGCGCAAGCCGGGCGACACGCGCCACTACATTCCCCGCGGGGGGATGTTCCGATACGTCTCGTCGGCCAACTATTTCGGCGAACTGCTCGAATGGACGGGCTTCGCCGTAGCTTCGTGGTCGTGGGCCGGGGCGGTATTCGCCTGGTGGACGTTCGCCAACCTCGCGCCCCGTGCAGCATCGCTCTACAAGCGTTACGCACAGGAGTTCGGGGAGGAATTCACGGCGCTGAAACGAAAAAAGATCATACCTTTCATCTATTAACCTACCGGAAAATGTCATCACTGTTCACCCCTTATAAATTAGGCCCCGTGACACTGCGCAACCGCACGGTACGTTCGGCGGCGTTCGAGTCGATGGGGCGCCATTTCGGCCCCACGGAGCAGCTCAAGGAGTACCACGTTTCGGTGGCACGCGGCGGCGTGGGCATGACCACGCTGGCCTATGCCGCGGTATGCCGCAGCGGACTGTCGTTCGACAAGCAGTTGTGGCTGCGCCCAGAGATCGTGCCCGGGCTGCGCGGGATAACCGACGCCGTACACCGCGAAGGCGCGGCGACCGGCATCCAGATCGGGCATTGCGGCAACATGACCCATTTGACGACCGCCGGGCAGATCCCGATCGGCGCATCGACGGGGTTCAACCTCTATGCCTACACCCCCGTGCGGGGTATGCGCAAGGACGAGATCGCGCAGGTGGCACGGGATTTCGGGAAGGCCGTCCACACCGCGCACGACGCGGGGTTCGACTCGGTGGAGGTACATGCCGGGCACGGCTACCTGATCTCGCAGTTCCTCTCGCCCTACACCAATCACCGGAAGGACGAGTACGGCGGGACGTTGGAAAACAGAATGCGCTTCATGCGGATGTGCCTCACAGAAGTGATGGAGGCCGCGGCGAAAACGGGGACGGCCGTATTGGTGAAGCACAATATGTACGACGGGTTCAGGGGCGGCATCGAGATTCCCGAAAGCATCGCCATAGCCCGCGAGATCGAACGCTTCGGCGTGGACGGCATCGTGCTTTCGGGCGGGTTCGTCTCCAAGGCTCCGATGGCCGTGATGCGGGGGCTGATCCCGATCTACACGATGAGCTACTACTCGCCCCTGTGGCTGCGCTATTTCATCCGCTGGTGCGGGCCCTTCATGATCCGGCAGTTCCCCTTCGAGGAGTGCTATTTCCTGGAAGACGCCAAAAAATTCCGCGCCGAGCTGAAATGCCCGCTGGTATATGTCGGCGGGCTGGTAAGCCGCGAAGGGATCGACAAGGCGCTGGACGCAGGGTTCGAACTGGTGCAGATGGCCCGGGCGCTGGTCAACGACCCGGCGTTCGTCAACAAGCTCCGCGAGGGCGACGCCTCGACCCGCAGCGGCTGCGACCACCGCAACTACTGCATCGCGCGGATGTACTCGGTGGACATGAAATGCTGCAAGCATTGCGACGGGCTGCCGCGCAGGATACGGGAAGAACTGGCCAAGCTGCCGTAAGCATGGAACACATGGAGAAGCGTAAACGGAACAGCGAAACGGCCGGGGCCGCGGCACAAGGCGGGACGCCGGCCGGATACCGGAACCTCGGAGACAAGGCCGGGTGCAGGAAGCACGCGGCCGAGACCCGGGACAAGGTTCGCACGGGTGAGGCCGGGTGCAGGGAACACGCGGCCGAGACCGGGCACAGGGAACGCGGGGATAAGGCCGTGACAGCCCCCTGCGAGCCCGCAGAGGTGCAGGGCGGCACGGGCGGGCGGCACGGACGCCGTCTGGAACGCGGCGCAGTGGCGCCGGGCAGCGCATGGGCGCTGGTGACGGGCGCCGGGTCGGGCATCGGGCGCTGCTACGCCCTGCGGCTGGCAGCGCTGGGCTACCGGCTGGTGATCGCGGGCGACAACCGCGCACCGCTCGAAGCCGTGGCGGAAGAGATACGAAATATTCGCCCGGCCGGGCGGAAAGCAGCCGCGAAAGAGCCGGAAGCCGTGAAAGAGTCGGAAGCCGTGGAAGGGCCGGAAGCCGCGAAAGGACTGGAAATTACGGAAGGACTGGAAGTTACGACATCCGCAAACGGAAGCGGGGCGGCGGGGCGCGAACCGGCGGCGGGGATTGCCCAGGCTACGGGGGAACCCGGGGCCAGGACGGACGGGAACGGGGCGTGCGCAGCCGGCAGTACGGAACAAAGCGTCGGCAGCGGAAAGGGAGACGGCAGCAGGAAAATGGAAGCCGTAACGCCCGACGTGCGGGTGATTGCGATAGATCTGGCGCGGGTCGGGGCGGCACAGGAGCTGTACGACCGCATGGCAGCCGAGGGGATCGGGGTCGACGTGGTGATCAACAACGCCGGGATATTCTCGTTCTGCGACATCCTCGCCACGCCGGCGGAGCGCATCGAGCGCATCATCCTGCTGCACGACCTGACCGTCACGCAGCTATGCCGCCTCTTCGCCGCGGACATGGTACGCCGCGGCGTACGGGGGCACATCCTCAACATGTCGTCCTACTCGCTATGGATGCCGTTCCCGGGGCTGGCGCTATACAGCGCCTCGAAAGCCTACATGCGTTCGTTTTCCGTGGCATTCGCCAAGGAGGTGCGAGAACGGGGCATCCGCGTCACGGCGGTATGCCCGGCAGGCGTGGCGACAGACCTCTACGGGCTGACACCCTACTGGCAGCGCATCGGCTGCAAACTGGGCGTGCTCATCACCCCCGACAGTTGTGCGCGCAGGGGGCTGAAGGCGTTGTGGAGGGGCAGGCGGTGCATCGTACCCGACTGGTGGAACCGCGCCTGGATCCCCTTTTGCAAGGTATTGCCGATGTGGGTGCTGCGTCCGGTACGGCGTTTCACGATGAAGTTCCAGAAATAAGGCGGGACGGCGCAGCCGGCCACCGCAGGACGGATCCTGTCCTGCCGGGTAAAACACGCACGGCGCCGGGCTGTGCCGCCGGGGAGAGGCAGGAAGCAGTACGGCGGAGCCACACTCCGGGGACACGGCGCACGGACAAGACATATAGATGACTATGAAAAATATTAAAAATGTAATTTTCGACCTCGGGGGCGTCCTCGTAGACCTCGACATAGACCGCTGCACAGCGGCATTCAGGCAGCTCGGCATGAACCGGGTCGCCGACCTGATAAACCCCTGCTATCCCGCCGAGATGATCGGACGGCTGGAACGGGGCGACCTGTCGTTCCACGAGGCATGCGACGCGATGCGGAAGCTCGACGGGCGGTACGACGTCACCGACGCCCAAATCGCAGGGGCATACGGCGCGTTCCTGGCGGGGGTTCCGGTCTGGAAACTGCGCCAGGTGGAACGGCTGCGCGGGGCGGGGATCCGCACCTACGTGTTGTCGAACAACAACCCGGCGTCGATGGAGGTCATCCGCGGCGAATTCACGGCCGACGGGCACACGATGGACGACTATTTCGACAAGGTATACCTCTCCTACGAACTGCGCGAGCTGAAACCCTCGGAGGCGATTTTCCGCAAGGTGATCGCCGACAGCGAAATCGTCCCCGCACAGACGCTCTTCATCGACGACGGGCGGAAGAACGTCGAAGCGGCGCAGGCACTGGGATTCGCGGTATACATGCCCGCGCCGGGAGAGGATTTCGGACACCTGTTCGAAGAGATAACCGTAACGAAATAGCAACGCCGCACGGAATGCCCGGCGGCAGGGCTGCGACCCGGCATAAATAAACGCCTCATGAAAAAGTGGATTAAAATCACATTGATCGTCACGGCCGTGATCGCCGTGATTGTGCTTGCCGTGGCGGTATCCATAGCGCCGTTGGCTAAAAATTACATCGAGAAACACGACCGCGAACTGTTAGGCCGCTCGATCCGCATGGAACGGCTGAAGTTCAACATATTCACGGGGCGCCTGCGCATCGGCGACCTGCGCATCGGCGGGGCGGACGACTCGACGACCTTCTTCCGGCTCGACAGTTTCGAGATGCGCATGCGGCTGTGGCCCCTGCTGTCCAACCGCGTGGTCGTCAAGAAGCTCTCGTTCGCGGCGCCCGGCATAAAGGTCTACCAGCGGGGCAACTCGTTCAGTTTCGACGACATCCTGGCACATTTCGCGGGCGACACGATCCCGGCGGCCGCAACGCCCGAAAAGCCGTCGAAGCCGTGGGAAATAGGCATCTACGACATCTCGATCCGCAACGGGCAGGTGTTTTACAAAGACCTGCTGCTCGATGCCACGTGGGGCATGAAGGACATCAACCTGCACATCCCGGGCGTCTATTTCTCGGGCGAGAAGACCGACGTGGGCGCCGTCCTGAACTTCGCAGAGGGAGGTTCGCTCTCGACCGACGTGGGGTACAACATCGCGACGTCGGAATTCGACATCGGCATCCGCCTGCAGGACTTCGCACTGGCCGGGACGCTGCCCTACTTCCGGCAGGCGCTCGACGTCGCGGCGGTGGACGGACGGCTTTCGGCCGACATACGGCTGCGGGGCAATACCGAGCACCTGCTCTCGCTGCGCACCGAAGGTACGGCCTCGCTGGCGGGTTTCGCCCTGCGCGACCGCCAGCAGCGGCCCGTGGTGGGCGTAGATACGCTGGGCATGAAGCTCGCCGAGGGCGACATGGGGTCGATGCGTTTTCGTTTCGACCGAATCTATGCCGCCGGGGTCTCGGCGCTGTTCGAAATGACGCCCGAAGGCGACAATTTCTCGGCGCTGATGAAACCCACGGGCAGCACGGCAGGAACTCAGGCAGCCGGGAGAATATCCGAAAGCGGTGCAACGGACGACGCGGCACAGGATCGGACAACGGCTCCGGACGCCCCCGGGGACGTCACACCGACGCTCAGGATCGCCGACCTGGAGATAGCCCGGGGCAGCGTGACGGTGCGCGACCTGACGCTGCACCGCCCGTTCGAATACACCGTCTCGCAGATCGGCATGCACAGCCGCGATTTCGACCCGTCGAAACACAACAAGCTCACGGTGGATGCCCGCATGCAGAAAACGGGCTCGGCGAAACTGCGCTGGGAAGGGGCGTTGGACAACATCGACAACCAGAACATCACGCTCTGGCTGTCGAACCTCGACCTGCGCGACTTCGGCCCTTACTGCGAGCATTTCACGGCCTATCCGCTGACGAAGGGCAACCTCACGTTCCGCAGCCAGAACGTTATCCGCGACCGTTACCTCGACGGCACCAACCACCTCGACATGTTCGAACCGAAGGTCGACAGGAAACGCAAGGACATCAAGGCGGAAATGAACATCCCGCTGAAACTGGGGCTCTATGTGCTCAAGGACAAGAAAGGGCATGTGAAGATGGACTTGCCGGTCAGGGGCAGCCTCGACTCACCGGAATTCTCCTACCGCAAGATCGTGCTCAAGGCGATCGGCAACGTACTGCTGAAGGTGGTGACGGCACCGTTCTCGTTCCTTTCGGGCAACAGGGACAACCTGGAATACATCAACATCGACCCGCAGCAATATGCCTTCACCTCGGAACAATACGCTTCGCTGGACAAGATCGCGCAGGCGTTGCGGGACAAGCCCGAAATGCATATCGCCCTGACGCAGCGCATCAACATGCGGCGCGCCCTGCCCCGGCAGGCGGCTAACGCACTGCGGATGGCATATGCCGCACACATGAGGGCGGCGGATTCGACGCAAAGGCGGCAACTTTCGATGCTCGAATACGAAAAGATCCAGCAGACCGACATCCGCACTCCGGCGATCATGGCCTTTGCCGATTCGCTGCTGGCGGCGCAGGGTGTCTCCCCGCAGGGGCTTTCGGCCGAGGACAAGGCGATGGCGCTCTTCCGCGAACAGGCGGCCGGACAACTGGTACGCATGACGGCCGCCCGCAACAAGGCGCTGATCGACTACATGCAGTCGACGCACGGCGCGGCAGCCCCGGCTTTCCGCGTACAGGCGATGGATTCGGCGGCGATGCTAACCTACGCAGGGCGTGACCGCTACACCATAGCGATAGAAGTGGACGGCGAAACCGTGGAGGTGGCAACGGAGGACGGGGCGCCCGTCGCCGGGGATGGCACAGGGACAGCGGATATGGGTGCGGCCGCCACGACCGGAACGGCAATAGATGCAGCAACCTCGACGGGAGATGCAAGCGAAACGGCAGGGATAACAACCGCGGCAGGTGGTGCGACAGCAGCAGAGACAGCCGGGAGCGGCGAGGCGGCATCCCCGGCAAGCGGCACAGCGGGCACGGCTGCGACGAAAGTTCGGCGATAGATCCCCGGTTTGGCGGAAGAGTACATAGCGGAGTGGGCGATCCGGACGGGGAGGCCGTAAAAACAGCAAAAAACGTCCCGGAAAGTGAGGGGATCCCCTGCCGCCGGGATGCAACGGGACGCAACGGGATTGCCAGTCCTCCGGAAGGTAACGCATACGGATCGAGGCGCTATATATCCGGGGAGGCAACAGGAACAGGGAACCCGGAACAGGCAACAGAGGAATAGAAAACAGGTATCCGAAACAGGTACAGGAACGGTAGTAGGGACTGGAACAGAGACAGAGACAGAGACAGAGACAGAGACAGAGACAGAGACAGGGACAGAAAAACGTCAGGGCATCGACAAAAGGCTGCCCCGAAGCCAGAGCGGCGAAAAACACCGGCAAGCAAACCGGCAACTCACGTAACCGGAATCCGGCGCACCGCCGGGCACAGTGGATTTCGGGGAAAAAGTTTGCCGGAACAAAAAAAAGCGGTTATCTTTGCAACCCGGAATCCGGAAGGTTCCCCCGGCCGGAAATGCCCGGGATTGACACACGACAACCCTGTGGGGTTGCACAAGGCCAATCACGGGGTCAGGGTCGGGAACGACGGGGTGTAGCGCAGTCCGGTTAGCGCACCTGCTTTGGGAGCAGGGGGTCGTGGGTTCGAATCCCGCTACCCCGACAAGTTGTAAAAGGTTTGAAATGAGGAATATACAACACTCATTTTGAACCTTTTTTATATATATACCCGTTCATACTACCGTAGTTTCCCCAAATAACGCGACAAAATAATGCGTTTAGATGACATTTTGGTGCGGGGAAGTGCAAAAATGCGTGAAAAATTTAAACCCATTTTACACCATGGCTACCGTTAGTATTTATTATGACATGCGCTATAAGAGCGCATCAGGCAAAAACCAACTCTACTATCGGGTAAATCTTCCCGGCAGTCGTAATTTCAACATTAAAACCGGGCTATCTATTCCGTCGGAATGGTGGGACGGATACGAAATTGTCAAAGCTCCCCAGCGCGATAAGATGAATCGGATTTTACGTGCTGGCCGTACCAATGTGGAAGAAGCATTACTGACCGTGCAGCTTTCGGTCGGTCTGCGACTCAAAACCTCGGAAATCCGTGCCCGTGTACAGGCTATTCTCGACGGCAATGAATACAAAGACCCGGATGCAATGACATTCAACAGATTCTTTGTGCAATTCATTGATCGGAAAGATCGGGAAAACACGGCGAATACATATCGTCATACTTTATCCAAGATCAACCGATTTGCCGAAGCATCAGGTCGAACCGATGATTGGAATTTTGAGGATATCACACTCGATTGGCTCAATCGGTTTGAACGCTACCTGAAAACCCAACATCTCGACAGCAAAGGAAAAGCCATCGAGGGGGTTCGCCAACTCAAGACCAATGGTATAGCAATTCATTTCCGAAATATTCGGGCCGTAGTAAATGCGGCGATCGACGAAGAATTGACTACACTCTATCCTTTTCGCCGATTTAAGATCAAGCATGAGGAAACGGCCAAGAGGTCGCTTACGGTCGAAGAACTCCGTACGCTGCGGGATTACCCTTGTGAGCCGCATCAAGAAAAGTATCGGGATCTATTTTTATTGATCTTCTACTTGGTCGGGATAAACACTATCGACCTGTTCAACCTGACCGGTATCCATAATGGCCGGATAGAGTACCGGAGATCGAAGACAGGACGGCTGCTTTCTGTCAAGGTAGAACCCGAAGCGTTGGCTATCATCAATAAATATAGAGGGACAAAATATCTGCTCGATGTTCTCGACACGTACAAGAACTACAAAGATTTCGTACATCGTATGAATAACAATCTACACGACATCGGTACTGTGGGGCGCAAGGGACGCGGCGGAAAAAAGTATCGGGAACCGTTATTTCCGAAACTCTCGACTTACTGGGCGCGGCACACATGGGCGACTATGGCCGCCGAACTTGATGTACCTGATGAAACGATTTCCCTTGCCCTGGGACATTCATCTGGCAACCGGGTGACGAATATCTATATCAACCGAAATCAGAAAAAGGTTGATGCGGCCAATCGAAAGGTGATCGACTATATTTTCAACAAAGTTATGACGGCATGACAGCATAAAAAGCCCTCGCAGTAACGAGGGCTTTTTTGTTTCAAAGAAAATATTTGTTCTTGAGTGCGACCAGCTTATCCCAATAGGTGACGATCAAGCCGTCCATGTGGTAGTGGTATTCCCCGGCGTAGTTGGGCACGCCTCCGAGCCGATTTGCCGACCTCTCCGTGTAAAAGTGGTAGTAGTTCGCCGCCCGGCAGAAAAGGCAATGCAGGCCGCTCGGAATTGCGAATACGGGCAACCATAGCCAGCCCCAGCGCCGCGACTGCCGGACGTGGCCGAACTCATGGTCGTATACCGGTTCCCGGTCGATGTTCCCCGGTGCGATAAAAACGTACCGCCCAAGCGTCATGCCGCCCCGCACATGCTTTGTCGCATAGAACACGGCCCCGCGTTGCTCGGTGATTTTCACGCGGTCGAAACAGAATGCCAAGTACGCAAGGCCGAGCAGGTTCTGCGGGAGCTGCCACAAGTAGAGCAGTACCGCCCATGCTGTTTTCAGAAATTTCTTCATCGGTTTCGTTTTTTAAGTTCGATATAATCGGTGTAGACGATTCGCGTGTGCGGGTTCGATGACATGACCTCCTGCCGTATCGCTTTGGTTCCCCAGCGGATGAACAGGAAGCGCCGCGGCACCCGGTGTACGACCTGCCGGAGCGTGTCGACGCTCTCCACGCGGCACGCGACCGAGTCGCGCTCGATCAACCCCTCGACCGTCACCCACGGATCGCGCCAGCGAAATGTCCGCATCGAGTCGATAATGACCGCCCCGGCCGGGGTCTCCCGAACGACGGCTGTGTCCCGGAGTTTTGCCCGCAGTTTTACGACGGTCGCTGTCGCCGTCTTGGCCGTCGATTCCACCCGCTTGAGCTTGATGCCGAGGTCGCGGATGCTCTCGGCATCTGCCGCCCGGAGCCGCTCCAGCTCCGAGACGCGGAGATTCAGCACCATGTTCGACGCGGCGGCCTTGCCTGCCTTTGTCCGATAGATTTCGACATCGGACATCAGCGCGGTCTGGTTCGACTCCAACCGACGGCGTTCGCGTTTTTCCGAGCGGAGCCGCGCACTCTGCACCCACAACAGGCCGCCCGCTATAATCAGGGCTATGAGCAGGAAGCGTTTCATGCCTTTTCGAGCGTTTTGGAGATTTTGAGAATCAGACCCGCATAATCCGCCGGCTTGGCTGTACAGTAGCCGCAGGCTGCAACCCGGTAGGCGAACTGGTACACGTCGTCCTTGTACGGCATCGCGGGGGCATAGCGTTCGGTCAGCAGAATTCGGGAGTGGTCGGTCAGACACTCCCTGACAGACGTATAATCTCGGAAGGCGCGATCCACGACATATTTGTAGCGCCCGTCCGGCATCCGCGTAATGGAGTGTACTTTGGGGAATCGGTGGCCCTGCTTGTCGTCGTCGAAATACTCGAACGTCCGCACGTATTTCACCGCCCCGCGCCACTTCTTCGTGGCGGTTATGCCGAACAGGTTGTGCCCGATGGCGGACTTCCCCCAGCCAGTTTCGAGCGCGGCCTGCGCGGCCACGAAGAGCGGGTTCAGCCCGGTTTCCTCGCAGGAGGCCGCGATGTCCGGCCAGTAGGTTTTCTTAAATTCTTTCGGTGTCATGATCTTGGTCGCCTTTATAATTTTATATGCCGCGGTCTTCCTATTCGTCCTTTTACATTGATCACGAGCGCCTCGCGGCCACCAGCTGCCGAGATAATTTTCGCTCCTTTTACAATATCCGGGATATTGATTGCCGAGCCGACCTGATAGCCGTCGCACATCAGGAGATAAGTGGCGGCAAAACCGTCTTCTGTTTCCACTTTCTCAAGGGTGTAATTTGCTTTCATGGTAGTATGGTGTTTGAGTGGTTTTTACTCTTCGTCGTAAATATCCGGGTTCGGCATGAATTCGGGGCCGGGGGCTTGCTCGCTTCTGGCCGGGCCGCGGGGGCTGCCGGACTGCCGACCTGCCCTCTCCATGTACTCCAGCACCGCGGCCACGATGCCCTGCGTCTCCCGGTTCTTCAACGCCGAACCCAGCGCGGCCGCCGCATCCGCAATCTTGGCCTTTTCTTTATCCTCGGACTTCTCATATACGCTTTTCAGCTCGATGAAGCCGATGAACATGGCACCCAATACCGTCAGAATCGGAATCAGCGGCAGGCGGCTCCCGGTCTGCTCGTTGATCTGCCATACGGTCAGCATCTGCACCGCGTCGATGGCCGTTACCACGAAAATCAGGTTGAAATACTTGGCGATCTTCTCGACGGTCTTGCGGTAGCCGAGCGATGAGCGCAGCTCCCCGCGTTTGCGGGCTTTCCGGATGCCTGCCCATAGGTCGAGGAAAATCACGAACAGTACGAGCAGGTAAACGATCGTGAGGATGATGAGCTGCGGACGTATCGCCGCGAAAATATGGTCTATCATAGTTCAGAAATTTCAAAAAAAGTGACGAGTAAGGTTAAGTAAATCCCCAGTGAATGAGTCATAATACAACCATCTCCCGCAAAGGAATATTTGTTATCGGTCACACCCCGTCAAAAAAGTTATACATGTACTATCGTTGCCGTTTCATCGTAGTTTCGGGCTATTACTCTGAAATAGGCGCGTGCCCCCTCGGTTCGGTATTGAGGATTACCCGTAAACAATACTACTCCTCCGTAAAATGAAACCTGCATCCTGCGCTTTCCGGAAGGCTCCAACTTTCCGCCGCGGTCGCCTATATTGGTGCCGCGATGCAGCTCGAATTTCCCCCCCCCACGAAAACGGGGTCGGCAATGCGCACGACCCACCTTTCCAAGAGGTCTGCAACGGAAATTATCGGCATCCAGCCCGCGGCGTTTACCTTCGTTGCGTCGAACGGTACGGGATTGATCCGTACTGACGTCCAGTTTACCTCATCCCGCGAGAAGGAGTCCTGTACGAGCTTGAACCCCGCATTCAGAGGACGGTTTTGTGTCTGCCCGGTTTGAGGATTCCGGCGGTATCGCTTCTTCGCGTTTTTGTAGTGCAGGATGCCCACGAAACATTGCTTCAGAATCGGATTTTTCAAGTCCGTGGCAGGCTTTACGCAGAGCATTCCGCCCTGTACTTTCCACGTAACCGCCGGGACGGCTTCGGCATTCATGGGATAGGGTAATTCCGTCCACTTATTCACTCCGTCCCCGATCTTATGACGACCCGTGTCTGATTCGTAGACGACCTCGCCATCGAGTAGTAAGGGATTGGCCGCTTTGAGCGCCGCTGCCGTATATTTCGGGTGTTGTATTCTTCCAATCATAATTGCATCTGCTTTTCTGCCTGCGTCTTGCATTGCTCCGCGTATTCGAAGTATGCTGCGAACTCGTCCGGCTTGGTGTCGCGCTGGCGGAGAATCGCCAGTTCATCGGCGATCGAGTACTGCTCGCGGATCAGCGTCTGCACTCGTTCCTCATAGGTCATAACCGGGGATGTTTCGACACATTCCGTCAGAACGGGGCGGCCTTGCTCGTCCTCGGTTATCATCTTACCAGCATTCTGCCCGTCGATCAGTTCCTCGAACCTCTCGTTGGTGATCTCTATGGCTCCCTCGATGGGGGTTTCGTAAAATCCTTGCTTCCAGTATTTCATAGCTTCCTGTATTTTATTTCCAGCGTCCGATCACCAGCCAATGGACGGTTTCGGTAGAGGATGCGAGACCTCCGTTCTTGTCGGTGAGGTTCGCCCAGCGCGATTGGTAGCGTAAATATTGGGCGGTCAGTTCCACATACGACGCGGCTGTGATGACGTTGCCGTTGCCGTAATAAGCCGTCAGAAAGCATCCGAACGGCTTTGCGATGAATGCAGGACTGAAATAGTACTGATACGCCCCGCCGGGGGATATCCCCCATTGAAACATCAGCCCGTCCGGTGCTTTGTAGTAACCGTTGGATGAGAGCGCTTTTGTCAGCGTTACGTTCGACAGGTCTTTGGCGGCCTTATCGCCCCACGTCTTTTTCTCGCTGTCGGTCACGAAACGGTGCGTTGCGTCCGTAGTGATCTGTGAAGCGTGAATACTGCCTGCCATTTCACCATCCGACTCGTAGGGGAGAGACTTCCATGCGGTAACACCGTCGCCGATTTTCCGCCTGCGTGTGTCGGATTCGTACACGACTTCGCCTTTGAGAAGCACCGGATTTGCGGCGGCCAGTGCGGCCGCCGTAAACATCGGGAATTGAACCCGCCCGGTTATCTTTTCAGTAGCTGCCATAGCGTCAGTTCATTCCGGGGATGGTACACTGAATGACGAACGTACTCGCCTTGAACTCGTCGATGGCCGCTTTTGCCGCTGCCTCTCCGGCACCCTTCGGGTCGTAAAAGTTGTCGTATGACTTCTTCAAGTCGGCCGCCAGTTTCAACGACAGCACGGAGTAGTTGAGCTTGATTACGTTCGACTCCGTCACTTGGATATACTGGTCGTCGCCCGTGTAGACATCGACGAGATCCTGCACGGGCAGGTACTGCGGGGTGTTGTTGTTCTGGAAGAGGAACTCGATGTACTTGTCGCCGACCTTGGCCCCGGAGTAAGGCGAATTGGCCGTCACCACGGTCTTGATGGATGATCCGCGCAGCACCTGATCGAGCGGGATGTTGATCGGCACGCCGATACGGCTGCCGTTCCGCGTGAGGTAGTAGGTCGCGGCGAACCCGCTAACCGTCGGAGCTTTCTCCGTGCTGTATTCGGGCAGGGCATCTTCCATGACGATACGCCCGGTGTAAGGGACTGCCGCCGTCGTCACGGTGCCGTCGGACTTGAACGTGATGGAAGCAGTAGCGAGGAATACCGTGCGACCGCTGTCGTCCGAAGCCATGCGGATAGTATCGATTAATCCGGTAACGGCCGATGCGGAAACCTCGGTGATGGAAACGAATCCGCTCACAGAATCTTCGATCTCCTGCACGGTGACATTTTGTGCGACCACAACGCATTTTTTATTCGCATTGATCGCCGCGACGATGTTTTTTGCGACTTGTCCCTGCGGGTTGAGTCCTCCGGTCGGCGGGTTCAGGTAGCCTTCGTAGTTGAATGTAAACACGTCCGCTTTCTCATTCCACCCTGTTTTTTCGGCATCGGTCACGAGCCGATGCGTTGCGTCGGCCGTGAGCTGGGCAAGAGAGGTGACATTGCCCCAGCCGAGCGCCGACCATGTCTTCGTGCCGTCGCCGACCTTGTATTTCAGTGGCGAACTACCCCGGATAAGTCCGTACTCGCCGTCGAGCAGGACGGGATTCGCTGCCGTCCATTCGGCTTCGGTACCTGTTGTGAATTTGATGCGTGACTTGAGCAGGATTTCCTGTACTGCCGCTAAAGTTTGATTGTCTGCCATGATATTGTGTATTTAATTATTGTTGTCGATTAAGTCTGCCGGGTTATACCCGCCGAGGATCAGGCGGTCGGATTTTTTGACGCAGTCCTGCAATGTTTCTTCGACATCCTTTTTGACTTCTTCGTTGATTTGATCTATGGTGACATACTCATCTTTGGACACGGGAATCCTCTCCTCCCCGGATATCGCCTCTTTCTGCCGAAGTTTCAATATGTCTTTAATTCGCATATCACATCAATATTATTCCACCGTTCGATATTACTTTGTTGCGGATGTCTTTCCGGGGTTCGTATTCCGGATATCGCGCTCTGTTTTCCGAAATGTGGCGGATAGCCTTATCGAGCAGAGCATTCGCATCGTCTTTCGCTTGTTGCCGCATTTCGCTACGCTGCTTGTCCGTCGCGGTATTCGCATATTCTGAAAAGTAGGTCTGCGCCCCTTTGTCATTCAGTTTCAGAGCCAAGTCCGGAATAACTGAATACCGGACATAATAAGCCAGCGCAGGCCGGACATAATTGTCCAGCAATTCGGGGTATTTCCCGTCAAACAGGGCATCGTACAACTTGCCGAGAACCGGACGGATATACTTTTCCTGCGCAGCATCGATCTTGGTTTCTTTGATCGATACGGGCGTTATCTTCTCATTGGCCGCGAATGCCAAATCAATGACCTGTTGGGGTGTGGCTAACAACTGCATCATACATTTCTCACATTTGCAATAAAAGCCTGCTGACGTTCATCGTTGGGATCGTAATCCAGCCCGTCAGCCTTGCGCGCCTCCCACACGTACATGTAAGGCTGTCGCTGGCTTATCGGCGGGCGGTTGATAATCTGTAAGGCCGAAGCATCAAAGCCTGCGATTTCTTCGATTATGCGGTAAATCGGCTCCATAAGCTCGGCCTGCTCCGGGAGAATCACGGTGTTCAGCGCGATCTCGTATTCATGCAGGATGCGATCGGCGCTGAAACCGTTGGAATAATCCAAACCACTCAAAGACCGGAACCATGAATGAGCCACTACGATATCGGAAATTGCCTGATCGTGCAGGTCTTTCCAATCGCCCTCATTCTGTGAGGAGATCGGTATAAACTTGCTTCCCTCCGTCCCGTCCGATGCCTCCTTTATCATAAACATCACCTGTCCCGGCTTGCCGGCGAATTTCTGCTCTGCCTTACGCACAATTTCCAGCGCCTCCTCTTCGCTATCGACATTCCCGGTAAGGATCATCACGCCCGACAGTTGATACGAATTGTCGAGACGCGAGATATTCCACTTGTCGGTTTTGTATGCAATTGCGGAAACATTCATCCCTGCGATATACTGCGGTACGCCGTAATGCTCAAACATCGGTTCGTAGTCCTTATAGTGGATTATGGCGCGCCGGGTTCCGTCCTCCTGCTGCTCAAATGCAGGATAAAGCGGGAGTGTCCTTGCTTCGTTCTGCGTAAATGCCGACCAGTCGTGATGCAACAGAATGTGTCCGCTATCACTTGCCACCCGGCACTTGCTGGCGTCCTGATGAAACAGCGAAAGAAACGAATGTTTCGAGTCGGTTACAACCTCAAGGAACGCATTCCCGAACAGTGATTTATCGAAGGCAAGTTTATTGAGTACCTGACGCAGATTTTCACCTGCGCCATTGGCGGCGTCAATGAAGGCCTGCAATTCCGGTTTAGACTCGGCCACAGAGAAGCCTTTGCCCGAAATATAGTCCGCTTTGTCGTTGATGATGCGGCGGTGAGCCACAGAACAACGTGACATAGCGGCCAGTGCATACGGGAAAAGATTGTCGTTACCCCAACGCCAATATATATTGCTGCCTTTCTCCCGTCCACGGAGAGGCACGAATACGTTTGGTGTTGGCGCAACGTCGCGCACGCCTACCGCATTAATTTTCGCGGGGCGATTCTGTCGATTTCTCTTGCTCATCGTCTGCCTGTTCTACTGCCGGATGTTTGATAACTTCGTACAGATACTTGAGATCGCGCTGTGTACACTTCGACAGCTCGAAGCGCCCGTCTCCCTTGCGGGAAATCGGCGCTGCCGTACACACAACTACGTCCTCATAATTTTGCTTTACTCGATACTTTGCCATTATTTCATTTTTTAAGAAAAGGGGGTGCAAAGGCTTACACCCCCTTTCGATTCAACTACTCCGCAGGAGTTGGAGTCAGCGCCGACTCTTCGCCGACATAGTAGCGTGCCTTTTCGGTCGTTTCGCGGCTCAGCGTGATCTCCTCGCCCGCAGCGTCGGTCAGCTTCTTGCCCGTCGTGCCCGTGGTGGCGTTCAGGCGCAACGGGCGTTCGCTTTTGAACTCTTCGTCGTAGCCGACGATCTGCACCTTGCCCTTACGGCAAACAGCCGCTTCAAGGCCGCATGCAGACGCTACGGCGATTTCCTCGACGGCGTTCCGCGTTTCGGGAGTCATGCCGGGGAGCTTAAAAATCAGCTTCTGCTCCACGGACGTGATGCCGTTCTCGGTCTTGTAGTTCTCCTGAAACTCGCACTCGTCCTCCATGAATTCGTACTTCACGAAGCCCTCTCCGGCTTTCATGGTCAAGGACTTATAAGCTTCGGGATCGGCTGTGTCCATCGTTGCTGCCGTGATCGTACCTTTCTTCGCGATCAAGACTTTTACAATGCCTGCGGTCGTTTTACCGTTGTCGCAGGTCTTTTTGAATCCTTTCAACATAGATTTTCGCGTTTAATATTCGATTCTGGTTTCCGTTACACGTCTGCTTCGACGGCTACCGTGAGCAGTTCCGGAAGCAGGTAGTCCGCACCGGCCATGAAGATTGCACGCTGGCGGTTCTCCATTTCGTCGGGGTTATACCACATGCGTACCTCGTTGCCGGGGAAGTCGGCCGTGTTGACGGCCAGCGCCATGTTACGTTTGTCGGTGAGGATGGCGAACGACTGCGGCATATCCGCGAACGACGAGAGGTAAGAACCGACTTTGACATCGACGATCGGAATGCCGTGCCAATGCAGCCCCTTACGTCCCTGCTGAAGCGCGGCAAATGCCGATTCGAGGGGTTTATCCTCCAGACTCTTCTCGTAGTTCAGATAGATATCGGAGGTACACTGAATAACGAGGTTGCCTTCGTCTTTCATGGCTGTCAGACGATCGTCGGCGGCGTTCCACATACGCTCAAAGAGCGAAATGGCGGCATCGGCACCAGACATGGCGGGAATCTTCACGTTGCGAATGAAACTCTTGCCTGTATTCGCCGTGGTCTGCAGGTCGGCTTTGATGGCTTTGAGGAAGCCGTTGAACGAGGTGTAGGAGCCGCTTGCGCGCTCCGTATCGCCCAGCCACATAGTGGCGCGGATGCTCTCGGCGATAGCCTGCTTGAAAAGCGTTGTTTCGGCCTGTTCCAGCTCGGTACCAGAAAGATCGTCGAGGTTTACGGCTCCGCTGTTGGTGATCAGTTCGTAGATCATGCCGAAGTAGTCCGAGGCGGAATAGCCCATTTCGGCCTTGACTTTAGACAGCCGGATTTCCTTTTGGAATCTCTTGGCCAATTCGCCACCATTCCAGCCCTTGGCGTACTTCTGCAACACATCCCCCTCACGATGCCAGAAGTTCAGCATCGTAGGTACGGGCATGTTGTACATGATTCGGACACCGAGGTCGATGGCGCTGGGGCCGGACAGCATCGGACGGAAAAAGATCGTTTCCAGCTCCCGGCCTGTGTAGGATTTGGGATTTTCAATAATTTTAGACATTTGCGTAACGTTTAGATGATTATTTGAGCTTCTTGACGTCTTCGTCGTAAGCTTTGGCGTTGCCCGACAGCTTTATCTCGTCGGTGATCGAGGGGTCTTCGATCTCCTTGGTAACCGTCGGCGCGGCTTTCCGCTTGTTGAGTTCGGCTTCGAGTTCTGTGACCCGATTCTGTACCGATGTCAAGTCGGTTCTGGTCTGCTCGTGGGCTGCCTGTTCGGTTGCAAGCTGCTCCTGCAACTCCTGTTCTCGGACGTCGCCCTGCTCCAGCGAGTGGTTGAGCGTTGCAATCTGTTCCTCGGAGATTTCCACCTCCGTCGCTTCTCCCGGCGTCAATCCCAGACGACGAAGAATTCCATGCATTGTGTTTTTGATTTTTACCATATAGTTGTGAATTGGATAATCGTCCACTACGGTACAGTTCAGTACTTCCGGTACGTTGAATACCATATCGGCAAGACCTGCCGCGACGGCCTCGTCTGGCGAAAGCCAACGCCCGTTACCATTGTTCTCGGCCATCAGGGTTTCAAACTCAGCCGCCGGACGTCCTGAACGGCTTGCATAGACCGCGGCGATGCGCTCGTCAGTCTTGCGCAGGAGTTCAGTCCTTGCTTCGAGTTCTTCGGCATTACCCTCTGCGGCGCAAATAGCGGTATGAATCAGATAGAGGGCATTGGCTGATATTTGGCGGCATCCCTCCGATGCGGCCTGTGCGATGAGTGTTGCGGCCGATGCGGTATAGCCATAACACCGGGTCGTTTTCTTGGCTTTGAGGCCCGAAATCGCATCAAGAATCAGCAGGGCGTCATTCACATCCCCACCCGTTGAGCGAATATTTATCAGCACTTCCGGGGATTCAATCTGACGTATCAGGTCGATTGCGTTGCGGAATTTGTCATACGTCGCCACCCGGTCGCCCGGATCGTCAAACTGCCATTCTTCCGGAACACCAATAGTTCCCTCGATGTTGATTTCAACCGAATTTCGGCGGTTGATGATTTCTATCGTATTCTTCATATTCTTGAGATTTCAATAAAAAAGGTGGCTCGACCGAAGCCGAACCACCTCCCCATAAACACCCAGTGAGTCACACTACGACTTCACTGTATAATAGAATTACCCACTCATTTTTCACCAGTTTAGAACGACTGCTTAACTTTTATTTTTTTTAAGTCATCTTGCGAATCGGTGACGTCCTGTGTTACGAGGTACACACGCAGTCGATCGATCCGGTCATTCGTGGCCTTGATGTCCTCCCGAATCAGCGCCATCATTTCAGAAAAATTGCCTTGCGCTGTTTCGTCCTGATGTGTCGAAGTCTGATAAAACGACACGGGACCCGAAACGCTGCTCGTCATATATCCGGTCGGGGACATAAGGCCGCCTTGAGCAAAGCGCCGCCCGTGTACGCTGTTTGCTGCCGAAAGCGCTCCAATCCGGGCTGTATCACGCTTATTGACGATAGCCAAAAGTTCATCGCCTTCAACTTCGCCGATGGGTTGGCCGTCGAGGTAAATCTGATGGCCGCCCTGCGCATGGCTCCGGCCTTTTACAACACCCACGCCGTCACCGAGAGGAATCATGCCGCCTTGGGCATATTTCTGTGATTGGATTGTCGCAACTTGAATCATACCTTGCGCAATAGCCAACGCCGCAAACGGAATACCCAAAGGCCAACCCCATTGCGCAAAGGTCTTTGCGACAGAAAGTGCCGTATTCATCAAGGCCTGCTTCGTGTTCAGCTTCTTTTCCCGCTCAAAGGCCGCCCGCTCTGCCGCTTCCTCTTTCTCGGCTTTCTTGGCTTCCAGCTTTTCAAGCTCCTGCTGATACTTCTTCTCAGATATCAGCCCTTTATCCCGCTTCGAATCAAGTAATTTTGCCTCTGTTTTATACTGTGCATCGATCGCTTTCTTTTCTGCGTTCAACTGCCGTTGTGAGGCCTGTTGTTTGGCATCGAAAATCGCATCGCTCAACTGTTGGGCAAGGTCAATAGCCTGCTGTTTGATCTGGTCTAAATCTTCATCCGATAACTCGGTTAGCTGTTGCCAAAAACTTTTACGGGTTCCGTCGGCGTTTTTTCCTTTGCCAAGGTTCATTACCGCCTGCTGTTCCTGCCCGATCAACAGGATCAACTCGTTGTAACGAGCTTTGTGTTCCTCGATCGCGGCATCACCCCCAGCCAGAATTTCGTTTAGTTCTTTCTGATATGCTTGTGCCGTATTATTGTGAAGCTGCACCTCATTTTGCAGGCGTGCCACATTGCGTTTACGACCTTTTTTTCCGAGGGTTGCATCGGCTAAATTCTCGTCTGCTCCATATTGATTATTGGCTTTCCCGATTGACTTTTCCGTCTCCAGCTGGGCCAGTTTCAGCCGTTCTGCAACCTCGCGCCGTTTATTCTCGGTGATCTGATGCTCAGCTTCGGCAGCAGCGTCAGGCAGTTTCCCCCACTCCAGTAACTCTTTCTCGGTCGCATCCTGCAAAATCTTCGTCCGGGCGTTCGATCCCGCAGTAGCGATGTCGCTTTTCTTCTGCTCAAACAGTCCGGCAAGGCGGGTTTTCTCCTGCTCGACGGCCTGCCACTCTTTCGACCCCTTGACATAGGCTTTCTGCTCTTTGTTGAGTTTGTCGAGTTCCGTCTGATACTCTTTGTCCGCAGCTTCCCCGGCTTTCTTGGCCGCCTGATCGTTGAGCCGGATTTTCTTATCAACACCCTCTTTCATGGCCGCGATCTCAGCATCGATGCGGTCATTCTCGTACTTGAGTTGTTTTTCCTGCTGCGCCCGGCGATTGGCAGTATAGGCCTCGTTCTCTTTCTGCTCGTTTTTCTTCTGCTGGTTCTGCTTATCCCAAAGTTCGTTTTTGAGCTTTATGATGGTCTTAGCCTCGTCCTTATTCAGCGTGATGCGTTTTGTCAGGGTGTCGATTTCAAGCTGTAAAACCTGCTTCTGATACTGCTCTTCGGATGTTATTTCTCCGCTATGCAATTTCTTTTTCAGGTCGAGGAGTTGACGGTTGTATTCTTTATCTTTCGACAAAGACCATTCGCCCTTTTCACTGCCACCACCCGTTGCATCTGTTTCTTCCTGCTTTTTGAGATCGGCAAGTTTCTTTTGCGCATCTTGCCAGTTCTGTTTCGATTGGAGCATATCGTACTTGAAATAAAAGGGCAACGTCCTCTTTGTACCATGCTCTTGAATCCACTCATCTCGTTTCTGCTTATATGCAGTATTTGCCTCCTTAAACGCCTTTTCCGCTTCCTCAACGATATCCTCCGCCGCTTTGATCCGCACTTCGATCGGTTTAGCGTTTTCCTCGGCAACCTTACGAGCTTCCTCGATCTCTCCTAATGCTTTTTTATAGTTCGACAGTGCAATTTCCTGTTCTTCAATCGCCTTGGAATTATCCACGTAGATAGGGGCACCGCCCGGTGACATTCCGAGCAGTTGCCCGTTCTCTTCGCGTAGCTTTTTGAGCGATGCGGTGTACTTCTCGACATTGGCAATCAGGTTATCGTAGTTCTCTTTGTCGCGCTGCTCATTGAGGAGTTTTGCCGATTTCGTCAACTCCAACGTGGCTAACTGCTCCTGTGTGTATTTGTCCGTAAGAGCCGGAGACAGGAGCTTCAATTCTTCATAAGCGCGGATTTTGGCGTTCTGTGTTTCGGTTTCGTCCTGTATCGTCCGGATAAGCTGCTCGATCCGCTGGCGCTTTTCATCTTGGGCTTTGTTGAAGCGGTCGTTCTCATCGTTGAATTTACGCTGCGCACGGGTCGCGGCATCCGTCTTATCTCGAAATGCTACCATGTACGCAATAACCGCGGCAATGGCAGTCACAACCACTCCCCACGGATTCGCTATAAGGGTAGTCCAGAACATCTTTAACGCTTCATACGCAGCTTTGATCTGCCCGGCCAGCAAAAACTTTGCAGCGGCAAGTAACTTTGTTGCTGCGGTAGCCGATTGCAGCGTAGCCATATTCACCCGCAACGCACGCCCCCAAGCTGTATCATAGACTGATACCTGTTTTGTTATAAGCAAATAAGCCGTCTTAAGGCCGATGAAAGTAATTAACGCCAAAGCTACGTTCTTTATGTTCGTAACAGCCCATGTGCCGACCTGAATAACCGAACGCCCAAGCGGTGCCAATACTTCACCGATGGCGATCAGCTTTTCTTTAATGGCCGAGAGGAAAACTTCTACGTCAATCTTCATCGTATCGCGGATACCATCGGCCGCAGTCTTTGCGGCACCTCCGGCGTTATTCAGCGATTCAGTCAGACCATCTACGCCGTCTTTGGAATTAACCAACACGGTAAGAGCCGTCATTGCATAGCGTCCGACTTCATCCATAGCGCCGCCCAGCGTAAGCCCGTTTTTACTCAACTGGGCAAGACGTTCGGACACATCTCCGCCCGTTTTGGCAATCTCGGTAAAAATTCGGCGCAAGGCTGTGCCAGCTTGTGAACCACGAATACCACGGTCGGCCAATACTCCCAGCATCGCCGCTGTTTCCTCAAGGGACACATTCGCTTCGGATGCGATCGGTGCAACGTACTTGATGGCATCGTAGAAATAACCTAACTGCAACGAGGAGGCATTGAACGACTTGGTCATAACATCAACGACCCGCTGCGCTTGGTCTGCCTGCAAATTGAATCCCCGTAGGGTTACACCCACAACGTCTGCCGAACGTGCCAAATCCTCACCCGTGGCCGTAGCAAGGTCGAGCGTCGCCCCGGTGATCTTCTGTATCTGCTCCGGTACGAAACCCATACGTGCATAGGCCAACTGCAACCCGGCAACCTCGGTAGCCGTGTATTCAGTAGACGCGCCAAGTTCACGGGCATTTCCTTTGAGCATGACAAATTCTTCATCCGTGGCCCTCGCTACCGCTTTGACCATAGCCATACGGTATTCAAGGTCTTGGAATGGGCCGTATATACTCCAAAGCACTTGCTTGAGCGTGAAGACAACACCCGTTATCCCCGCGACCTTGCGGGTGACGGTGTTATACATCCCAGAGAAGTAATTGCCTATATTCCGGGAAAAGTCACCTGCGCCGACCGTGAGATTCCGCATTTCGTCGCGCATCGACTTCAACTCGGCCGTGACCTGCCGCCCCATGGTGGAATTGCGCTGTGTGGCTCCGAGCTTCTTCCATACGGTATTTAGTACATTGATCTTCGCCTGCAACTCTTCGGCAGAGCCTTTCTCGGCCCGCATCAAGGTTGTATAGTTTTTTGAGAGCGTGGTGATTTCCCGTTTCGTGAAGATCAGGTTCCCGTATTTGTTTTTCAGATCCTCGATATACTTTGTAGCTTCGGCGGTCTGCGTTTTCTCCTCCTTATCGGTTGCAACCAGCTTTTTCTTGGCTTTCTCCGCTTTTTCAACAGTGAGGGTATATACACCGAGGACTTCGGCGGCCTTCTGAAGCCCGTCTGCCTTACCGATATCGTTAATCGTTTTGAGTACATTTTTCAGCCTGTCGTGTAACGATTGGAGCAGTTTGCTCATCTTTGGCACTTTCTCCTCACCATCCCCGAAATTCAGAATCAGCTTGAATATTTTTTCTACTACATTTGCCATATCTTGAGTATTTTATTTATATTTGTGCTGTTATGTTTGACTTGATCGAAGAATTCTTTAAGGCAAGCGGAAAAACGGTGGTTTTCTGCCTGATTGCCCTTTTGATCATCATTGTCTTTTTCATCTAATCCATTTCCTACCTATATCCGGTCAGCGTATTATTTCTGCCGATCGCCACATCATCATAAGTAATGACGGTGAGATCGTCGCCCGTCAGTTTGATATGCGGATCGGAAATAAACACACACTTGGTCGATGCCCCGGTTGCTGGATTATAGTCGGCGATTTGCTCCAATAAACACGGTACGTTTTCTCCGTCGAAGTTCAAAAGGTACACCGCACGGAAATCCTGCATTTGGCTGTTAGGAAATTGAATTGCCTCAATATCACGAGGTGTCAGTTCCAAATACATGGTTATGCGCCGGCCATGGTTATACGCCGAAATATTATCTTCATAATATTGCCGGGAACCGGGCACAAGAACATCCCCGGTCATGTCATCGAAACCGAGGTTAATACCTTTCCCGATATCTTGGAAAACCAACTGCGGGTATTTTGGATATGACGCGACATCTTCCCCGCCAGTACGATCAGCTAAACCCCCAAAGCAGCCGATCACCGGGGTAACCTCTAACTCGATATCATCGATCTGCTTCTGTTCGCTCTCCCGTTCTTCTTGAAGTATCGTCATACCTACCGAATCGACCACATGTAACAAAAATGGAGAAAATGTATCGTTGACGATTTCTTTTGTGTCGTCCGAAGTTTTGTTGAGCAACTTTTGACTATATGCCCCAAATTCCGCCCCGGTTTTCCAGTTGTAATATTGTATTACTTCGTTACCCTCAGCATAGGCCAGTTTAATAGACTTTCCGATATCAGCCCCCAATTCCTCTATTACGATCTCTTTGGCATAGTCGATCTTCTCCCGCCAATCTACAATCTCTGCACGATCCAAGTTGTAAAACTTTGTGCGGGGTTCGACAAAGATTTCTTTCGATAATGGGTTTGTATAATACATCAAGTTAAACAACTGACGAAGAGAAGCAAGAAAATCAAGTTGCGACCCGGTGCCACCGATTGTCGAAATTCCCACCTTATCGTTCTGTCCAATGATATTGGCAAAATCGGGCTTTATACTATTGTTTTCACATAGCCAAAGTTGCACTCCGTCGATTTTGTCAGGAGTCAAACCATATTCCCGAGAGCAGGCAAATTGCCCCCAAAGAGGATAAGACAAACCTTTAGTCAGAGTATATGCGTTTTTCGTAATATTATCAAGGTTAAAAGTCACTTGTCCGTCATATATCTCGAAATAATAAAATTCGATAACGCCCACGCCGTCGTGCATGCTTATCCCTTGGAAAAAGCCGAGCTGTCCTTCTCGCCCTTGCGGAACCGTGATAACATACCAGTTGCCCCGACCACCAGCCTTATGTTGTCCGAGGTCGGTGTAAGCACCCTTGCATTGAAAGATAATTCGCCCCGAAATCTGCCACGAAGCAAACTCCAAATAGACCACGTAGGTCTTAGCCTCATTCGGATCGCACGGGATAAAGATGTTTTTTATATCCCCTTGTCGGTCTTTAGCTTCGACACATTTATCCAATGTCAATATTATGCGTTCATACTGCGCGTTCACATACAATCGGAATTCATCGACATATAGACATTCGCCGTATTCCTTCATGATGTCGTTCCAGTAGCCCGTGGATCCGTTCACAATTTGCGATTTATAGTGTAGGTTGGTCTGCATCCTTACTGTTACCGTTTCCGTCGGATTGAAATGTGGCGTCGAAGATATCGGAGGCGAGCTGATAACCCCTTTATCGTTATGGTATTCATCCGAATCCCAAAGGTCATATATATTGGCGCTGATAGTCGGTTTCTTCGGGCTGATCATACCCAGCAACTTAGGTTCATCTTCCGTCGCCGAGGTGCCGATATAGAAGTCGTTATCCTCTTTGATGTACGATAAGTCTTCGTTCACCGGCATGTAGCCCGAACAGTATAACTTTTTGAAAAAGTCCTCCATGGAACTCTTTATCGTGTACCCGGAAAGGATCAGGCACATTGTTTTCCACACGTTGAAAAAAGGGTGATAATCCCGGATATCCAACTTTTTTCGCGGAATCAAATCCCCGTTATAATTTTCTTCCCAAAATGCCCCGCGGTCTACCGGAAAAAACTTGATCAGCGATTCATCCTCTCGGATGGAATTTTTGTATACTTCCCCCATGTTGTATACGACAGTTTCCGCACTTTCAAGCTCATTGATTTGCTTCTTGGCATTCGTAATCCAGTCGAAAGCTGCGCCGATGACTGACACATGAAAACTGCCGCCGACGAGTTTGTGCCCAGAACCGAATTTATACGTGATCTTATCGATCTGTGCTATACCCGACATAACGATATTTCCATCCACGATATACTCCGCCTTATGCAGTTCGTTGTTGAACTGCTCTTTACTATACAGCTCATTGATGAACCGAAAAACCCGCATATTACTCATAAGCGGGACTTCGACAGACTTGGTATATCCCGCTGCCGTACTGTCTGGCTCCTCGATATCAGCAATGCTATGCGTCGCGGCGATATTGCCTTTCTGATTCATATCGACCTTATGGCCGTCTATTTTCAACTCCACAACCATAGCTACCGGATTTTATTTCTGTATTCAATCTGCACGGAGCTTAATTTCTCCACATCGTAGGTCGTAATACCCTCTGTCGTGATGTCGATCGGACACACCCTATCCCCGACGATGCACCACACACTTTCGGACACAAAAATCTGACTCAACACATTCGCCTGAGTTTCGGGCAGGGGACAGCTTGTTACCGACTTGGTCGTGTCTGCCTGTATAGATGTTGCAGTATACCCGGCTTCTGTGTATATCTTCTCCTTTGTTATCTTGGTTGATGATTTGCGGCGAACCGCGAAGTTCCAATAGTCGATCTGGCCGTAGGCATTGATCCACGCGAGGCGCACTCCGTCGTTCTCCTCAATCTCATATTCGATACGATCCTGCACCTCTCCGTCGGGACTCCGCATATCTACCGCAAACCGGGTCGGCGCATCGGTCGGAATACGAAAGCCGACGCAGGATATACCGGCTGGCACGGAAACCTGAACCGAGCCGTACACCACAACAGCGGGAGTCGTCGTATATATTGGAAGTTCGTCGATTTGCCCCGGCATGGCATTACGCCGCCGCAGATCACTCATAAAACGGTTTGGTGTCGGTTGTTTATCCGCACAAAGCAGCGGCACCTCTTCGGAAGGGACGCTGTCTACCGTGATCGAAGCATTGACAACCCGGCCAAGGTCAACTCCGTCCCACACCTGTAATGTAGGTTCGGACTCAGCATCAAGCGGCGCAATCGTAAAATCATCCCGAAAATATTGCGCTACGTTCACTTTATAGGCATTTTTCGGCATCTGCTTCAAATACCCGTTTATCATCACTTCGGCCACAGCGTCAATATCTCGGTCAATTTCAAAGATGACAGATTCTTTGACCGAACTGTACGGGGCCGGAAGCGTTATCGTTGTTGCCATATCGTCATGCAGTTAATTGGTTAAAAATAGTTTGCAGTTGTTCTTCTGCATACTCCTCCATGAATCGTTCTATTTTATTTTCCAGCCGTTTAGACTTGTTGAACTTATCTATTGATTTATCTATGAACCGGGATGGCTTGATGCCTTTGGCCCGGATTGACCGCTGCATAGCAAAAGCTACGGATCGTTCCCTTTTACCTTCCATATTGAGCCGCTTGCGCCTGATCCATTCGACGAGGAGATTAATCGGCACACCTTTCGTTCCGGGCTTGCGACCTGCATTTACGAATTTTGCATAATACAGAGCCTGTGCGGAGATCGTTATACCCGTCAGCGTATGCTCTATCACCGACTGAATACTGTTGAAAAGAGCCTCAGACGCCGTATGTCCCTGATTGAGCAATTCCATTTGCAGGGTATCACTCAAGTACTGGGCAATTTGCTGTAATATGGGACTATCCGCGGTTTTCACAATAGCTTGTCGTTACCTCAAATGTTACTTTAAGGGAGATGTCGTTATACCCTGTGTAAGCGCCCTCATTGGGAAAGGCCTTGATTTTGTCGAACGTCACTCCAAGCGTTTCAGTCATTTCACTGAACGCCTCGACGGCCGCCCGTTCCATATCATCCCAGCGTTCGTCCTTTTTCTCGGATGTAAGCCCGTCGGACGGCTCAAGCAGGTAAGTTGTTCCGGCATAGATTTTAAAGCCCTCAGATCGCCCCGTTTTACCCGCAAGATCAAAAGGACATATCCAAACGCACGGGAGTTTGTAACTTCCGCCGTTGATATCATCTAAGAAGCCCGTACCGAAGTCGAACGCTTCGCCGTATGTTTTCTTAAGCGCGGCTTTCAACGCTTCCCGTAGTATTGTTCTCATAGTCCTCTATTTTGCATTGATATTGAAATTTCAACTGCTCCATGTAGCGGAAATGCTCGGCACATTTGGCCCGGTCGCATTTGCATTCCCGATTTATCAGCCATGTGAGCAATTCTACCTTACCCCGCAAGACGCTAAGGCGGCTTTCATCTTCCATTCTTCCTTTCTCCGTTTGATATTCTCTGACAATAGGTGTACGAAATCATAGGCGTTCATCCGTTGCAGGTGATCAAGTTCGCTCGGCTTATCGGTAGACATAGCGACGAGCGTGTCACACCATACCGCAGGCTCGGCTTTACCCGACGAATCCCCGCCGCCCGTACCGTAACAATTCGGAAATGCGGCTTTCAGGTACTGATGCGCCCCCGAAGTTTGCGCCCAAAGTTCCCAATAGACCGAGGCCGGAAGGCTTCCGAACAATGCCGCCCGCTTTTGCGCCAGCTCTTCATTGTACCGCTCACCCTTCCGGCGGCATGCGATAGCGACAGCCAGCGGAGCCAAAGCAATGTTTTCCGCACATACGATGTCGGACAGTTGGCAGAACTCAATAGCTGTCACGCCACTCAGCGGCGTAAGTTCCCCGGAAATATCCGTCCCGGATTTCGGCAGGTAGTAGCGGCGGCCTTTGTAGCGAAATGAAGTAATGCCCCGAACCGGATAATCGACAATGCCGAGTACCCCGATTATGAACCGCGGAAGCACAGCCATTGCCAGCGTCATAATATCCTCGCGCCGGGTTTGAAGCATCAGCCCTTCCGGTACGTCGGCAAGGTAGCCGATAACCTCCGAAGTGAACCGGGTTAGCTCGTCGATATTTGCATAGGGTTCGGGAGCCGTGTCCGAGGCAAAAGAGCGGTAATAGTCAAGAATCGCCGGGGATTGCTCGTTGGCCTTATGGTACAACCAAGCGCACTGGGTAAGCGTAATATCCTCCCAGTGCGTCGGTATACGAAACCTTTTGCCGGCAATCTTAACCCTCAACATACCCCGACAGCTTCTTCGTGATAACGCCGATGTCCTTGTTCATCTGCGAGAGCGTCCCTACGTGTAGCTGTTTGGCGGCTCTTTCTGCTGTATAGGCGTCAATACACGACCGCGCCGCCTGCAGGAGCATAATAGCCTGTTCGATGTTGGTTTTTGTTTCGATGCCGACAAGGCTTTTCAGTTTGTCGATGAGTTTGATTTTTGCCATGGTTACCTTACTGCCTTGATTCTACCTTTCTTATTCGTACTATCTTCGACAATTCCCGTCACCACATCCGCGGCATCATGCCAGCGGTTCGCACGGAACTGACGCCGATAGGTCGTCATATGTAAATAGAATTCAGGCCAGCGGATTTTCCAATCATGCGGCATTATTATAGTCTGCAACGCCGTTGCGGCATTGGAGAGGATGCGGGCTTCCTTATTCCCGCTCTGATGGAACCATTCGATACGTATGGCCGGAACGCGTCTTTGCACAGCGCGTGCGAATCCGCGACCGCCGTTGTTACTCTCAATCGACGCCCGGCGCGTACCGCTACGTTTGAGCATATCGGCCACGGCGGATTCAGTACACTCCATCGGCTCCTGTGTATAGACCATGTCCGTTACATAGCAATAGCCATCCCTCGCCCGGACATAGCTGATCGAGCATAGATAGTCATCACCCGTATCGGCCGTGTCGGTGTAATTGGCATAGTCGAGAATGTCGCCTTGTGCCGGAAGTTCAGAGTAGGTTTTGAAATTCTCCCCGTATAATAGCCCCTCTTTCGACATCGGGTGTCCCTGATACATACACTCGAACACGATGCGGTCGAGGTCTCTTTTTTCCTGCAGGTGCTTGAGGTCATGCGCTTCGGGCCAAAGAGCCTCGCCACGCTGTCGGGGATCGATGGGTGTCGGATCGCTTTCCTTAATTGCCTCAAAGTTTAGATAGTACCAGCCGTCGAACGCCGCGTCAATATCATCGAGCGACCGCAATTCCCGGATATTTCCTGCGGCTATGATCGTACCAATCAGATCCTCTTCATGCCAACGGGTGAACACCATAAGTTCACGCGAATTATTGTGCAGTCGGGTTTTTACGGTCGATTTGTACCACTCGGATACTGATTCACGAATGATAGGGGAGTAACCCTCGGCAGCATTCTTATACAGGTCATCCCCTATAAAAACATCAATGCGCTCTCCGGTCAGCGCACCATTTCGTCCCACAGCTTTTAGGAACCCTTTGCGGCCGACAATCTCGAACTCCGTATTATTCCGGACATACTGCGCACTGTCCTCACAGTTCGGATTACCATTCAGAAGCGTCTCCGGAAACAAAACATAATATTCGGGGCTGTCGATAATGCGCTGTATTGCACGGTTGAATTTCCGGGCGAAAGTGTCCGAGTAAGACGCGATAGCAATACGCAGATCGGGATCAAGGCCGAGCATGTACGCCGGCAACAGACGCGTCGTTCCCTCGGACTTGCCGTGCTGGGGCGGCATGGTGACGATCAGCCGCTTTATACGACCATGTGCAAAGGCATCCAGTACCCAGTAGAAAGACAGATGAAAAGGGGTAAGGAAATCCTTACCCTTTAATAATGCGACATAGAACGGAAACGACTGATAGGCTCCGCTCCGCAGCGCCCGTATTTCACCCGATTCATTTCCCATCCTTGCATACGTACTTTGCAATTTCTGCCGGGGTCATGCTATCGACGTTCTTCTTCATGTCCGGCGGTATCAAGTCTTTTCCACCTTTACCAGTTAACTCGGCACTCTGCCGGTTCTTCCAATTCTCCGCGTCGCAGTTCGTAAGTGTGAAGATGATCGCTGTGGGATTTGGGGCAACGTATTTTGTAACGGTTGTATGCTCTTTGACCTTTACAATCGGTTTCCCGTCTTCACTCTTTTTCCCAGAATCGGCCGTTACCGTGCGTTTCTCTTCAACGGTGAACCCCTGAACAAGTTTCAGCAGTGATTTCTTGGCTTCGGTCGCAAAGAAGTCTCTGCACTCCTCTTGAGCTTTTTTTATGGCCTCCGAAAACTCCACCTTGGAGTCCTTCCACTCGTAAAAGGTGCTTTCGGCAATACCTACGATTTTGCATATTTCGGCAATAGTATAGCTGTCCGCCCGGAGGAGCGAACAAATCCTTTCGGTAAGTTCTGCGCTATACTTTGCCATGTACATTATTTCTTTTCGTTTTGGTCGCAGGTTTCAGCCGTGAACATGGACTCCGCAATATCAATCACGTTTTCCAACTCAAGAATTGCGGCTTTACATTCTATCATCTTCCGCTTGTCGATCGCGGAGAGTTCCCCCTCTGAAATCATTTTCGTTTCAAGCTCCGAGACCTGCTCCTGTTTCCGGGCGAGGCGTTTGTTTACGACTTCCTTGTAAATCATACACTGTTTTGTTTTCATAGCGCGGAATTATTTTTGTTTTTTCCGACACTAAAGTATTCATTTTTCCAGCAACTGGGAAACGCAACCTTTATCCCGCGACATTTCGCCCATCATGTAATGCAGGCTTCGCTTCTTGAATGCACTGTAACCTACGGTATTCTGACAGATAGCTTTCAGGCACATGCAGGTTCCCGGCTCTTTCATCTTCTCTGTCGGGATATATCGCTCCTTGTCGAACAGGTAATGGTTCAAATTGAACGTGTTAGTCTTAAATCCCTCCAGCCCATCAACACCGCAGCAACATAGAGAATCTCCCATTTTGCGCAACCGGTTTTCGGCCGAGTAGAAAGCCAATCCATTTCGATGGCATTCCGCCTTTATCCATTCAAAGTGCCGTTTGAGAACAGAGGCCGGATAGCAGAAATCCCCGCCGACTTTTACAAGACCGTCTACCTTGCGTTTGTATTTCATGCCCTCGATTGTCAGCCCGTGTACGCCTATACTCTTGTAGGTAGACACAGCACCGAGGACATCCCGAAGCATTCCCGTCGTATAAGGCTGAACCCGGACGATCACACGCTTTACATGGGGTGCTATCGTGCGGATCATATCGAGGCGCTCGGCATAGGTCGGCGCTCCTTTCTCCAGTTTGTCATATTGAGGACTGACGAGAGATACCTGTACAACGCAGTTGCAGTGTTTCAGCAGGTTGAGGTATTCCGGCTCGGCGAGCAGAATGCCCTTTGTACTGACCACAAACGGATATTGTGTTTCGGCAAAGACCTTAAGGGCGTCGTATGACAATCGATGCTCTCGCTCTACAGGCTGAAACGGGTCAGACATGCCGCCCCAGTGTATCGGAATATTCCAGTCGCACCACTCCGTTTCACCGTTGCGCTGGCCGTCGATGAAGCCGCGCAGGGACTTCGGCCCTTCGCCGCGTTCGATATTTGAAATGTCGTATTTGAGCTGCACAAAACAGTAACGGCACATATGGGAACATCCCTTATACGTGTCGAACCGGATCGGTAGGTCACAAATCGCTATTTGACTTCCGCATCTCGGCATACTTCACTGATAATTAACTGTGTCAAATTGTCTTTCCCGTTTCGCTTGATGTAAGCTTCAACATCCTCTTTCATACTCTTGGGCAAGGCAAAGGACAAGGTGAATAAATCAGAACTCTCGTTTACGGCATTCTTGAACCCGTTTTGCTCGACCTCGGACAGCAGGTCGATATTGGCTGTGTCGATCTCAAACTCCCACATGTCGAGTTCTTCGGGCGAAAAGTCCATAAGAACAGAATCGATATTGAAAACCGAAGTGTCGCTGGCGTGGTTGTCGGCCAGTGCCATGGCGCGGCGCTTATCGTCCTCCGTTTTGAGATCCGTGCGTTTGATTGCGATAAGCTCCCGTCCATCCGACTCAATGACACGCACCGGGAGTCCGAGCGCCTGCGCTTGTTCGTATACGCCATTACCGGCAATTACGACATCGTCCCCATCCAATAAGATAGAGCGGCCAGCACCGCAATCCTCAAGGCTTTTGCGGATGATGGCTTTGTTCTTCTCACCGTGGACGCGGTAGTTTTTCGGGTCTAACTTTATATCGGCCATAATCTGAATTTTGAAGCGAGGACAGGACTTGAACCTGCGACCTTTGGGATATGAGCCCAACGAGCTACCAACTGCTCTACCTCGCTATGTGCGGAGTTTTGGCAAGCCTCCGCGACTTGGACGGATTACCGTCATTTGACATTGACACTATGTCGGACTTCATAGGATAATAGAATTAGGGAGCGTTTTTTCTCCGAATCTTGGCGGAAATTATCAACAAAATGCGATTGAAAGTGTCGTATATGAACTTCGGACTTTCAGGCCCCGGCCACTCGGCGAATGTCTTTCCTTCGAAGAATCGCCATGCGAAGATACGCTTTGACAATTCCGACACCTGCAACGTGTCGAATACCTGCCGAACCTGCATATAGGCATCTTCCTGATCGAAATCCGGAGTTGGAGCCGGGAGTGTTCGGATGCTGTCTTCAAGCCGATCCGTGCAATGCTGTCCCCGTTGGTAGCGGAACGGCGACCGCGGCGAGTGTATGCTGATCTTGATGATTCGCATCACGAAAAAATCAAGTTCAGTCCCATCCTTATTCCGGGCGTTCATCAGGTGTTCGAGCTTCGACACATCCCGCTCAAGGAGGGTACACAGCACATCGTTCACGACCTCGGCCGGGTCGATCGGAAGCCGCGAGTAGCGGACGTGGTAGGTCGCGTATTCTACCCATTGCGGGTAATGGGTCGTAATGAAAGTATTAAGGTCGGAAGCCATGATTATTTTTGTTCAGCAATTATTTCCATTAAACACTTTACGGCTTGTTTTGCTCCATCAATCATAGCCTGTTCTCGATAAAAAATAATTGCAATCATAAAAAATAATACCGCAATCGACAGCCTCCATCGAGGAAGTTCCACACAAAAAGGGTTTGTCGATACTTTTAACTCTCCGACATACAATAGGAGCAAAACAGCGATAAGCGAATAAATTATTAATGTTTTCATTGTTGTTCAATTAAAAAAGCTATATTTGTTATGCGCGCGGTGATTAGGGATTAGTGTCACCTTTAAAAGATGTCTACTTTCAGCCCTATGAAGTAGGTTTTTACTAAAAAAAATAAAAATATGGAAGTAATTTTTAATGTCCTATTTACTTGATTGCTGAGCAAATGCCTTGACTTAGCAATCGTAAAAATCAAGGACTGGATCAGTAAAAAATAGTAATTATTTCTCCCCTAACATCGGGGGAGTTTTTTATTTACCATTCCATTCTGTTAGCGCATTAAAACTTCGGAGTTCCTTTTGAGTTCCCGGAGAATATCCGGATTTGCTTTCCACAATCGGCCGCAAAGGAATCGAGCCATCTGATTCAAATATGTTTCTGCACGCCTAACGGTCGCTTCCGCTTCACGAATGGCTTCATTCATTTCTTGATAAGTTATAGTTTTACTGTTTTAAATCGTTAATTTCTCTAATCCAATGGCATGGTTCCCTGTATAATCCTCAAGCGGGCAATTACTCGGTATAGTTGTCGGGCGCATAATACGTGGGTACTCCATTTTGTCGAAACATAGCATAGTCCCAGTTTGCTCGCAAAACAATCCAAACCACCTCCCCTGAAAGGCTGCTATCCGATGACACCAACAACAATCCTCGCAGTAATTGATTATGCTTGCTATCTTAGCCATGTTTTAAGTTATTCAGTCTGTCGATCTCGGCAGCGATCTCAATTCCGAAGATGTGAGCCGATAATTTATATTTATTGATTCCGAACCAAAATTTACTTAGGCCAATCAGTATAAAATGCCCGCAGCCCGGATGCCGCCATCTGTTTACGACATATATTCGCCGTAGGATATGCTGTGCTTTCATTTATCCAAGGTGTTTAACCGATCTATCTCGGCAGCAATCATGGCGCCGGCGGTTGCCAAAAGATAAACCCGTTCCCATGTTGTAGCCGGGCAAAATTCAGCACACCCTAATACCTGATTTATATTCTCGACTGCTTGGACAATTCCCGCATTAGATACATGGGGAATCATCTCAGCGATGATTTCGATTCCCGTTTTCAACTCCTCTTCCGATTTTTAAATTTAACCATCAATTTGTTGGCGTTTCGCAAGTGCTTACGCATGTATTTGGCAAAATCTTCGTCTGCCGATTCAACCCCTCCCTCTGCCATTGCAATTACCTCGGCAAGGGCTTCAAATTCGGCATACGTCATAAACACATATCCGCCTTTAGGTTTAGTGTAATTCATCTCTCCTTCGTTTTAGCTCCGCAATGCGGCGGAGGATGTTTTAATTAAATAGTGATCGCTGGGCGGATTCAAATTCCATCGCCTTGCAGTTCTTGATCGCCTCGGCGAAATAGCTGTCTTTGAGTTCAAAGCCGATCCCGTAGCGTTTCAGGCGGATTGCCTCATAGACTTCCGAGCCGATGCCGAGGAACGGCGTCAGAACGGTATCGCCCTCATTGCTCCACAGGTGTATCGCGCGGCGGATCGTATCGAGTTGCAGCGGGCAGATATGCTTCTCGTCATTCTCGCCCCGCGCATTTGTCCCGTTCAGGGTGTTTGAGTAGTCGATGTCCATCCATACGGGGGATGCGTATTTCTGCCATGTATCGACATCGATTTCGCATTTTACGGGGTGGGCGTGCGTTCCGTCCTTGCGGAAGATCATCAGGTAGTCGGGAATCCCGACGCGGCTCATGGCGGCGTCTTTCTTGACCTGCTTGTGCAGCAGTCCGAGGGCTTTCGTGCGCTGCATCTCCGTAACCGGATTCTTCCAAATGGTGATGCGGGAGTGGTAGATGAATCCCGCGTCGGTGAACGCTTGGAGGATCATGCCGGAGAAATCGCGCAGTCCGATATACCCCTCTTTGCCCTTTTGAATAGGCAAATCCATACAATGCACCGCGACATTTCGCCCGCTCCACATTACCCGATAGAGTTCCTTGACGAGGAAGTTGAACGCGGTGAAAAACTCCTTGTAATCGCGGCTGTTGCCCATATCCTCCAACTTGTCGGAGTAGGTGTAGAGTTCCGCGAACGGTGGCGAGAAGATCGAGAGTCCGACACTTTCATCGGGGACTTCACGGATCAACTGCACACAGTCGCCGAGGCGAATATCGCAGCTATTTCCCCGATATTGTCCGGCAGTTTCGGACGTTTGCAGGGAAATCTTGTTGTTGAGATTGCGGTTCATGGCCTCCGTCATTGCTGCCTGCATCTCCTTGAACGCTTTTTGCTTTGCATCGAAGCTGTCTTTTACGTTCGCCATCGTGTCGGCGGTGATGAGGTGGATATTGACCTGTTCGGCCTGCCCGAAACGGTATGAGCGTCGGATGCCCTGATAGGTTGCCTCGAAAGAAAAATCGAGCGATGCGAAGATCTGATTGTGGCAGTTCTGATAGTTCAGGCCGAATTGTGCGATTTTGAGCTTCGTAATCAGCACGCGGAACTCCCCGCGTCCGAAGCCGAGCAGCTTTTCTTTTTTGTAGCCTTTCGTATCGCTGCCTTTGACTTCAACGGCATCGGGAATGAGATTGCGTAGATATTTGCCCTCGTCGTCATGGCCGATCCAAATGATGAAATTCTCATCCGAGCCGTTGGCGATCTCTGCCGCACGGTTGAGCCGAAGTTCATAGGTTGCGCGAAGTTCCTTGTGATAATCGGTCGCGCTGACCGCCATGCTGTTGAAGAGCATCCCGTTGTCGCGCTTGGGCGTTTCAACTACCTCTTCGATGATGTGCAGAGCGGGCAGATCGTAGCCCTCATTGTCAAACCCAATATCGCTCGGTTTGTTGAGCATCACGGCCCATGTCGAAACGAAATCCCAAAATGCCTGGGTCGCATGGCCTTTCAGTCTCCAATCCGAGGTCGAGCCTCCGTCGTGGACGAAGTACATAGCGAGCATTTCGTTCCGGCTCATCACATTCAGGAACTCGGCATGATTGCACAGTTCGGTCGTATCGTTGGGTGACGGCGTCGCGGTGCAAGCCAGTTTGTAGGGCGTATTGCGGAAATCCTCGATCAGTTGATTGCGGGTCGCTCCGGCAAAATTTTTCAGGATGGAGCTTTCATCGAGCACGACGCCGCCGAACAGGTAGGCGTCGATATTCTCCATGTTGTCGTAGTTGGTGATATAGATGCCCGGCGCGAGGTCTTGATCGAAGACCGTCAATCCCAGCTCCGTAACCTCATATCCGAATTTCTTGCCCTCCTCGATGGTTTGACCGATCACCGAGAGGGGAGCGAGGATCAGCACGGGGCGGTCGATATGCCTGTAAACCTTATCCGCCCATTCGAGTTGCTGGATGGTCTTACCGAGGCCACAATCCTCGAAGAGTGCGAATTTGCCGACCGTCAGAGCGCGTTTCACGCAATACTTCTGAAAATCGAAAAGTAGCGGGTTCAGTTCCGATTCTTCGACAAGGAAGCCGCTTTCGGTCTTTTGGATTCTCTTTTGATCGAGAAATTCCTGATATTCGTTATTATTCATATCTTAATAAATTATTGATTATTCGGTTATTGGTCGTCATTGGCAGAGGCTCAGTTCGGCTGGCCGATTCTACATCCCGAAAAGTTTGCTATAACTTTTATTATTTCAGATAGTTATTTATTTCAGACATAAACTGCTCGATGCTACGACACACGACGTATTTATAACCCTGCGCCTCGACCAATACCTGCCATGCCTTTTGGTTGTCGGACTGCCGGGACCCGCGCGATTCTGTTTTCATTTCGATACATAGGCCGTTGTAATTACCTCGTGCAACCAACAGAATCAAATCCGACACTCCGGGCGTTACACCTTCACCCTGCATGATCGCCGCCTCGACTTTCGAACGGCTACCGCCATTCGGCACGGCAAAGAGCAGTTTTGCCAAACTCCGGTACTGCATTCGGAACCATGTAACGCAAGACGTTTGTAGCCTCGATTCGTTATGCCTACTCATTGCTTGGTTTGTAGTATTTCTGATTTATCGTGTCGCCGGTACTGATCTCCCCAGCGGCGGCCAGTTCTGCGCCAATCCGCTCGACTTCCGCACGGGAAAGTTTCAGAAAATGCACCAACTCCATAGAGAGCGCCGCAGACGGTACGACCCGGTGAGCCTTTTTATCCTCGACGATATTCTGCATTGCTGCGAGAAAGCGGATATGTAGGGGTTTCAAAATCATTTGTTCCTGCGGTTACTTTCCCCGGTCATTAAAATCGTCGTCATATCCTTGAGCCGATCAAACACCCGTTCGCCGTACTTCGCAAGGAAATCCGGCTCCCCGAAGTTGCTGACGATGATTGTCGGTTTGTTCTCGTTGCTCCGGTGCAGGATGATATCGGTAACAGGTCGCAACTCCGAACCGTAATATTTGATCTCCGTAGCTTCGACCCCCACGTCATCAATCGCCAATACGGGGATCGACACGGCCATATTAAGATCAAGGTTTGCATCCTTACGCTGGAAAGCATCTACAATCATCAGAGCCGGATGTATGCGCAGGCCAACTCGCCCGAACGGTTGCGTTTGGTTGTAGCGCCAAATAAACTCCCGGATGGCATAAAGCAGCGTTGTTTTTCCGGTACCCGGTGTGCCGAGTATCTTGAGGCTTACCCGTTCAGGATTTACAAGCCAATGCGCCGCCTTTTCAATCGCTTTGACTACCATCGGAGAAATATCCGCAACTTTGCCCGTCTGCGCACACTGGAGCGAAAACAGGTACGTTATAGCTTCCGCAACTTGCGGTTCCCGCATGTCGATTTCAAAAGGCCTCGCTATACTCGCCCGTGAAGCACTTTCTTTGATCCCCGCCAGCAGTCGTTCGGCCGTTGTCATATTGTTTTGTTTTGTCATCGTAATTCCGTTCTAAAGTTTTGATGAAATTCGTAGGTTTAAATAGCCAGTCGAAAGTAGCTGTCCATTGATGTGTATTCTGCCCGGCAAGAAATTTCGACCGTCCTGCAATTTCGAGCATTTCCATAACCGCGGCTTCGCCGTGTTCCTGCATCCGCGCCATGATGGCCTGTTGACGCTTCGGCGTCATGGTTCTTATGGGCGGAAGCCCTTTGCAATGCCGATGATATGTTTCCCGTACCCGCTTGCATATCTCCGCCCTTTTTTTTAGGGGATCTTCAGAAACAATACCGAGCGGTAATTCACCGTCACCCGCAGGGGGACAATCAGGAGGAATATGTTTCTGTTTCTGTTTTAAGCCGTCTTTATCGTTAGATAAAGACCTATATATAGGTGTGTCGTCCTCTTTACTCAGGTTTATACTTGGGTTTATACCCCGGCTTATACTTGGGTTTATACTTGGATTTTCAAAGTATAAAATGGAGTAAACGGGAGATTTCGCCTTACGACAACCACTTACGAATTTGATAAAACCCTTTTGCTGTAATCTATTGCGCACATCTATCAAAGTGGATTCGCTCACACCGATAGTCGCGCAGATTAACCCGTTGGGACACTCAAAGGGATTGAGCCAGCCGCGGAGGTTGCACTCTTGCAGCAGGCAGAAGTACAGGTCTGCCTCCGCGCTGGTCAATCGCACTCTACGCCGTGTTTGCCAAAATTGGTTTATCAACTCGATGTAGTTCATTTCCTATTTTCCCTTTTCAGCTTTGGCCAATTCTATTTCAGCAATACGGGCGTCGATCTTTTCCTTGCGGCGCAGGTAAACCTCTCTGTACTTTAATTCCACCTCCGGAATAATAGACTTATCCCGGCTGTTCACCCAGTCAAAGAAAAGGTTGGTTTTGAAATCCCGTCGGAAATGGTCGCCGACTTGGTTGAGGATATTGCATCGGTGAATGTAAGCGATCTGCTCCGGCGTGACATTCATCACGGCGTTCCACGCTTCCTCGTCGGACATCGAGTAATGCTGAACCGTGCCTAATTTCTCCTGCTGCTCTTTATTGAGGTTTCGAACCAAGATAAACAACGTCAGTTGCGACTCGTAGGCCGTAAGCTCTCCGGCAGACAGCACTTCAACATTCATATTCTTGATAGTGTCGCGTACTTCCGATACGGTCTTTTCCTCTTCAAGCTCCTTGTTTCGCTTGTCCTTGTTCTGAAGATCTTTTATTGTGCTGTCTGCTTCGGATTGGATGCAGGTACCATTCATTTCGATATATCCGAAATATGGATCATCGCTATACAACCAGATGGCAAGACGTGCGGTGCCGTTCTCGACTTTACTTCTGAGTTCCTTGGTTACAACCGCCCCTATACGGTTCGGCCATCCCGGCCAAATCTTGACTTCGTGGCCTTGCTTCTCCAATTCGGCCTTTTTGGGGCAATCCTTGTGCATCGTGTAGAAATCTGCTTCGGGGTGCTGCTTTTGAAGTTTCAAGGCAATGCCAAGTTCATATTCGCGCTTTTTCCGTTGCAGGCAGGAATCGTTTTGACATGTTACCTCGCCATCCCCGCCAGCGAAAAGGCTGAAATTCTTGGAGCAGTTCGGACATGTATCGCATTCGCTCTTGTCGAATTTGTATCGATCCAGTATTTTCGTATAGGACTGAACTACTCGCTGGTACAGGGATTTGGCATTCAAATCGTGCCATGAGTTCCAGCATTGCTGGGCAAAATGCTGTTCATACATTTTGCCTTGAATGTCCGCATCGAACTTGGCGATTTCCATTGCTTGAGAGATTGAGATTTCCCCGGCATCGAGCATCTTGCGGAAGTCGTCGCTTATGGCGAGTAGTTTCATGCGCCCCCGAACATAAAACTCACTCTTACCGAAGCGTCCGCACAAGTCGGCGATGCTCTGCCCTTTGTCGAGCAGATATTTGAATGCGTCGGCCTCTTCAAGAGGCGAAACGTCTTTACGTTGCAGGTTCTCCGTGATGGCAACATCTACGGCCTCGTCGTCGGTCAGTTCGCGGATAATCGCGGGAATTTCTTTGAGGCCGGCCATGGCCGCAGCACGCCAACGGCGCTCACCGCATACAAGCTGGTACTTTTCACCATGTTCCTCAGTAGGTTTCGGCCGCACGGTGATGGGTTGTAAAACGCCCACGACTTTGATGCTGTCCGAGAGTTCACCCAGCGCCCGCGGATCGAATGTTTTACGCGGGTTCATAGGGTTGATCCCTATCGACGTGATGTCGAGAAATACAAATTTGTTTTCCATAATGTCAATTTATTTTTGGTTAAAAATGTTCATGATGGCATCGACAACATTTTCTTCAACCTGATCCACGGTGCCGGTCACGGTTTGCGCGATGCTTTTTTTTGTTTGGATGATTTTGTAGATGTCCTCGTCGATTGTCTTTTCACCGAGAAAGTAGTAGCACGACACATTGTTTTTCTGCCCGATACGGTGGGCGCGATCCTCGCATTGCTCACAGTCGGCATATGTCCACGGGAACTCTACGAACGCTACGCGGGACGATGCTGTGAGGGTCAAGCCGACCCCGGCAGCTTTGATGTTGCAAATTGCCAGTTTGCAGACGGGGTCGTGCTGGAACAAATCGACGGAGCGCTGTTTATCTTCGGCCGACATCCCGCCGCGGATTACAATTGCATTCGGGTACAGTTTTTTGAAAGCATCGCCCAGTTCGATCAAGTTCATAAATAGGATGAGCTTCTCGCCCGATTCGATCAGGTCGTCGATGAATTCCTTTACCTCTTTGACCTTGCCGCGCGCACATATCTGACGCAGGACGTTGATACGTACAATCACCTCACCCCGTTTAGCCCGACGCTGCTGTTCATCCGAGGCATCCCGGTATTCCCTCAGGTACTTGATAAGGTCGCGTTCGGCATCCATATACTCCTTGCGGTTGGAAATATCGCAAAGGATCGTCTGCCGGGTCTTAGCCGGGAGGTCTTTCAGAACGTCCTCCTTTGCCCGCTGGTAGAAACAATGCAGGTTCAGCAGGTAATTCAACTCCCGGAGATTGCTTGCTTCGTTCGGCCCGGAGCAATACCTGTTCACAAAATATTTGTATCCTCCGAACTTCGACAGCATACCCATGATATGCAACTGCGGTATCAGGTCTTTCGGCTTGTTCACCAAAGGAGTACCTGACAACAGGTATGTTACGGGTTTTTCTTTGCTGATACCCATGCAGAACTTAGACTGCTGGGCAGAACCGTTTTTACATCGGTGGCTCTCGTCGATAATCACCGACTTGAAAATGTCGATCGTCGGCCGGAACTTGATATGCGAAAGCATCAACTTCTGCCCCTCTTTGTTGGTGAACTTCTCCACGAAGTACTTTTTGAGGCTTTCGTAATTCACCACGAAGAACTGCGCCATCCCGACTTCATAGAACAGATGCCATGTCCGGCGGTTTTTGTCGTTGATGATTATGGCGTTCATCTTATCGCCGCCCCATTGCTTTACCTCGCGCGCCCAGTTGATTTTCAGCGTCGCCGGCGCGATGATAAGGCACGGGAACGCGCGTTGAGCAATCACAGCCGCGATGCTCTGCGCCGTCTTTCCAAGTCCCGGCTTATCGCCTATTATCGTGTGCGGATGCTCAAGACAGTACGCCACACCCTGCTTCTGATAATGATACAATTCCATAGCAAGGGGAATTTCAACCTGCAATTCCGGCATCGGAGGAATCTCTCCGACCATTTCAGCCTGCGCCGACTGATCCCCCATCCGAAAGCCATACCGCCGGGCAAAGGCCTCGACTGCCGCCCGCTCCCGCGTCGGCACGACCCAAAATTTATTTACTGGGTCATACCGACGACCGGGCAGGTTCTTCACCGCCTCAACCAAATGCCGGCAGTAGCGGAATGCAATGTGGAAGTCTGTATTTACTTGGGTGATCAACATGGTGTTCTATGCCTCCGGTTATGCGGACAGTTTTACCGACTTGCCTTTCTTGCGGCCACGTTTGGGGAAATGTGTGCCCTCGGTTTCTGCGGGTGCTTCGGCCGCGGGCTGCTCCGCGGGTTCTGCCGCCTCTTCCGGCGCATCACCCTCGACGCCGGAGATATCCTCGTCGAAATCAAATTCCGCCTGCTTGACGGCGCATTTGCCCTCAAACAGATAGGCGTTGATCTCCGCGCGGATATTTTCAAGCACCTCGAAAAGTTCACTCACATACGGGTATTCAGCGTCGATATCCGCCACACTCGGCGCACAGAGATTCAGCACCCGGCCTTTGTCCGTGGTCTTACCGCCGATGATCGTCAGCACTTCGCCCTTCAGTCCATAGGACACCTTGATGCCGCTGATGAATACTTTGTCGAGACTTTCCCCGAAATCGTAACGGTCAAGGTCGATAATAACCCCTTCGATGCCGCCTACTTCCTTGAGGTCGCACAGCATAGCCATGTGAGGTTTGAGCCGCTCCAGCGCATGGATCAAATCTTCATGGCAGAGCGTACCTTTGTTTACCGCGTACTCGTTCGTTACGGTCGCCGTGCCATCCGAGATTGTTTCATCGTAAGCCACCTTGAGCGTACGGGCCGAAAGTGTGGCACTTTTAATTTTGATTGTTTTCATCTAAATTCTGTTTTTGTATTGTTCTTCGAATTGGTAGAAAAATTCATCTTCCGGAACCGGCAGCAGGATTCCCATTTCGGCCGAAGCCCAAACCTGCACTTTGTTCATAAACTCGGACATCTGCTTCGTATCGAGGGCAGAGGTCGAGGGCAACGAAAATGTTTTGTGGCCGAATAGTCCGTATTCCTTATAGCCGAGAAACATTTCTTTGAGCAATATTTTGATCCGGGCCTTATCTTCGCCCGTTTCGTCGGCTATGCAGGAACACCACAAGTGAAAAAGGTTGTTTTGGCTCAGCGTCCGTTTCTCCCGGTGTAGCTTCACGACCACGTCGTAGTGCTTACCATCCGGCAGGCGGTCGAGGTAGACCTTAATAGCCTCTTTGTCCTTGGGTGTCGTGATACGAAAATTCTTCATTGCCTAAAATGGACTTTCTTCGTACGATGGGAAAGGAGCTGCGACGGGTGCCGGAGCAGGTGCCGGGCTGGGTTGACGATACCCCTGCGGTGCTTGGCCGTACTGCGGTTGCTGATAGCCCCCAGCGGCGGGTGCCTGCGGACGGGCTGTGCCCTGCTGGTCGCGGGGTTCCTGCTTGAAGCCTTGCAGCACACCGTCCCACCAGTTGCCCATCGGCAGGGCGTTGATATTGATAAGGAATGAGCCGTCGTCAAATGTTACGGACGTGCCGACCGGTACCCACTGGGTCTTAACCTCTCCCTGCGAGGTGGTGTATTCTTTCGCTGCGCATACGTTGTGGCGGCCTATGATCTGTTTTGCCATGATTACTCTTGATTGAAGATTTTTTTGTCGGTGATCTTATCGCGGTTGGCCTCGATAAACTCGATGAACTGCTCGCAGTGCGTCGTCAGCAACATGCGCGTTTCTTCCGGCAGATAGGGGTAAAACTCCGTGAAACTTGCAGTCTTCACTGCGCCGCTTTGCAGTCGCTTGATCTCGCAGATGTTGTACTCGAAGTATTTTACAAGGGTTCCCATCTGCTCCATGCAGAATGGATATGCGTGGTGCTGCCAATGTTTACGAAAGTTCCCCGCTTGATAACCGCCCGTGGTCTTGATATCGTGGATGCCGAACGGCATCAGCTCGTCGATGTACCCATAAAGCCGGACATCGCCGTATTTGGTCGGCAGTACGCCCTCACAGAATACCTGCGGCAACGACCCATTATAGTACTTGGCGAACTCCCAGCAAATCGACATCGGAAATTCATAGGTCTGTCCCCGAAAGTCGGCCGAGAAGATTTGACGCTCTTTGTCAGAACGAAGTACCATATCCTCGCGGCATGTAGCCTTATTCAGTATAAGGCAATCGACAATCTCATTGAAGCATGTCCCCTGATCGGCTGCCGCACTTTGGAATGGCACGCGGTTGATGCGGTCGAGGACATCCTGCTTGCTTTTCTCGCAGAACTCGTCCGGAGTGAGGGTTTCGGGTTTTGTGGAGCTGCCCCAATATTTCTCCCAAATCTCGTCACTGCTCAAATAGCTTTGAAAGCTGTCGAGCAAAGTGGCGTAGAACTGATACCGGATGTTAGGCACCTTGCTCATAGCGACGGGTCGTTTTGTTGAAGGTCAATTTGAGGGTACGGCATTTCTCGCTGAGAAGTTGGCCGGCGGCAACTTTCGACGCGCCAACGTGGTCGAACGTGTCGATGCGATCGACAAAATCGTTGGCCGAAATATCGTCTGTGATGGCTGCGATGTTCTCCTTGAGCTGCGACATAATCGCCGCGTACTTGTGTCCCTGCTCCTGCAGGCGCGAAAGGTGGTTGTTGTAGGCCTTGATTACTGCGTCGGAAAGGAAGCGGTTCGGCAGGCCGTTGCCCGTGGCCGGATCGACGACACACGGAATGTCGAGCATGGCCGGCAGGTTGCAGGTATTCTTACCGTCGTTGCGGCTCGTGCCGTTGAACGTAATCGTACGCTTGTTGCCGTTGGCCTCAATATAGCCCAAAAGGTCGAGTTCGGTCACAACAGCGTCATAGTTCGAACCGCTGAACAGGGGAACGTAGCGTGTTTCATCACCCTCGGAACGTGTTTGGCGGTGTGCTACAAAGATCAGATGCTTGTCTTTCGACATTACCAGCTTGCAGAACTGCGAGAACTCGGCCTTGATCTCGCCGTAGCCCTGCAACGTCGGCGCTCCGTTGGCCCGGCCCAGTTTCGGATTCCGGTTGATGACGTAAGCTGCGATAAAATCGAGGAGCTTGCCCGCCGTGTCGATCACGAGGGACTTGTACGGGCTTAAATCCTCGTTCAGAACCGCCAGCACGTCGTTGTAGGACGAAACCTGCACAGTGTCGCTGATATGCGCCGGATTCACGCGCTGTACGCCGTTGTCGCAGTCGATAAGCAGCGGATCGGGAGCTGAGAGGGCCATAGTGGTTTTACCCATACCGGGCTGGCCGTAAATCAGCATCTTGATTTTACCCTGAATCTGAATCTCATTGGGTTTGCGGATCAATGTCATAGTGTTTGATTTTAAATGGTTGAACAATGTTGTGGAGAGGGCGGGACTCGAACCCGCACACGCAGCCTATCTGCGTCACCTGTCGCCCTCGGCGTTTTTTTGTGGATAAGAAAGAACGTCGGCAATAGTGTGTATGTCTACCGTTTCACCACCTCCCCGATTGCCCCGTATCGTGGGGCGGACGGTTTGGGCGACCCTCACGGGCGGCTTACACATTGAGTACCCGTTCGTACTCCCGATGTTGTAAAAGGTTTGTTGTATGGTATTCCATGATCGCGGAGCTTTTCGGCATCGAAATCATTTTGCAGTTCCTCTTCATCATCTGAGAACCACATATGGAACTCCGCCCAAATTGGGGCAATCTCTTTGAGGCGAGTAGCATCACCGTCCGGGCGGCGGTCTACCTCGTAGTAAGCATAGAATTTGATTGAATACTCCCAAGCATAGGTGCCGTTGTCCCGCTCGATTTTCATTTTATAGTACGGCCGACCGTCTACCTTGTCGATAATTTCCTCGGCAATCGCCTCATAGACTTTTTGCGGGATGCGGATAACGGGCATTCCCGACGCCGTGCGCTGCCGTTCGCTGTTGATGCTTTGTTCCGTTCCTGTGTTATTCTCGTGAGTATTCATGACTTGGGGTGTTTTGGCGTTGATTTTTTACGATGGTTGTGTGTAGGCGCGTCGGGCTTGGTTCAGATTGTAGAGTAGTACATATCCGCCCGATGGGGTTTTGCGGGGCTTAGTTCTGAATAATCCTGCCTTGGTGTAGCGTTGAACCGTTCGTGCGCTGATGCCGAGTTCTTTGCATAAATCCTTTCGTCTTACCCATTCAATTGTTTCCATGATGTAATTTTTCTACTTGAATAAGATTGTTAAACTGCAGGAGGAAGCCGCGAGGCTCAAGACCTTCCTTTTTGCGTTGCATGGCCACTCTGTCCATGTCTTTGATCGCGTGATTCAGAATTGCCTTGCGTTTCCGCCTTTCCAGTGTGTTGAAGTCAATGATTTCGAAGTCGTCCATAGTGTCGTGTCGTTTTAGTTTACAGTTTCGGGGAACATTTCAGAGGTCGGGACATCAAACAGTTCGGCGAGTATCTCCCGGCTCTTGGGTTTGGGTTTCCGGCATCCGGATTTCCATGATTGAATCGTCCAAAGGCTGACGTTGCACCGATTTATGATTTCAGCCGTGATGCGGTTTTTTTCTGTCGGTGGCAGCGCGTCGTAGAGCGCCGCGAATGTTTGAGTATTCTGTTCCATGATAAATTTATTTGAGCCACAGATCACGTTTTGCGCGGCAGCAGTCGAGCGAGGAACCCGTAGTGCTGAATAAGCGGCCGTCCGTGTGGCGGTAGTCATACTGGTAATAGGTCTTACCGCGATGTTCGAAAGTCGTGTACTTTTCTTTCCCGACCTCACAAGTCGAACATCCGTTTTTGTTAATTGAAGTTTCCATAGCGCAGTGTCAAATTTTTAGTTATATTTGTATTGTACTTTTGTTTGACATTGCAAATGTGAAAATAAATTCTCATTTGTGCAAATTATTTCACAATTATTTTTACATCCAATTTGCATATGACTGGAAATCAACTAAAAGAAGAAATACGAAAAATTGGCATAACCCAAGAAGAGGCAGCAATTAGATTGAAAATTACCCGCAGAACCTTACAAAATTGGTTCGCTCTACCGGAATTGGATGCTAACATTTCACAAAATGTGAAAAATATTTTAGGCATTGAGGTAGGAATCGCTGCTCCACAGACTGCATACGGCGATATCAAGATGATCCCCTTGCTCCCCTTGGCTGCGCAAGGTGGGTCGCTGAATGAATTTATCGTATCGGTAAAGGCTGATGATTGCGAGAAGATCGTATCGCCCATAAAAGGCGTCGATTTCGCTATGACGGTGAGCGGTGACAGTATGGAGCCAGAATACCCCAGTGGCGCGAAAATACTGCTCAAGAAGATAAACGAGAAGGCATTTATCGAGTGGGGTCGGGTTTATGTCCTCGATACCTGCAATGGCTCTGTCATAAAAAAAATAATGCCCGGCCCAACGGCCGAGGCAGTCACTTGTATATCTCTCAATCAGCATTATCCCCCGTTTGAAGTCGCATTTGGCGATATGTATGGGATGTATCGGGTACTCATGCTGATGAGTGAAAAATAAAAACTAATTGCGTCACACCCTTTAACCCACGCCTCTATGAAAAAAAGTCTATTCTTATTTGCATCCATATTTGCTCTTTATAGCTGTCAAAATAAAGAAGAAAAACTAATTATTGAACACTTACAACAAGATAGAATCTACGATTTTGAAATAATAAAATCATTTCCAACCGATTCATTAAAAACAGAATGGGAGCCGGATAATAATACCATTAGAAATTTGGATGAACTAAAACGATGTGTTAGAGAGATAAATGCATCCGGCTATAATAACATTAAAATTACGACTGATGCTGATTACCATATAAAGTCTTTAGAAAAAATTAAAGACGATAAAAAATTAGCCTCAGATGTAAAAAAGTGGTTGCAACTTTGGCATGAATTTAAATATTACCAAGATCTTGTTTACGAACCTAAAGAGAATTTTAAGCCTGAATTCATTGGATGGAAAAAAGTATGCATTGCTAATATTAACGGCAAACGCACAAGCATTGAATTCCAATTCAATAAAAGTAGAGATAAAGTTATAAAGTATAAAGAACTGCAATAGTAATTTTAACTACGTGCAAATTTGCGTGAAAGTAGTTTGACGGCGAATATACATAACGGAAATACAGCTCATTACATCAGACTTACACGGTTTTGGGAGCAGGGGGTCGTGGGTTCGAATCCCGCTACCCCGACAGACGAAAAAAGCCTTTCAGACAGTTCTGGAAGGCTTTTTGCGTTTTGTCGCAGACTGCCCGATTTTGCCGTTTTTGGCTCGGTTAACACGTTTTTCAGCCATTTGTGTTAACCAATGTGTCAACCAAACGACACCATGAAAGCAAGCACCGAGGTTGTTTGTTACAAGTACAAACCATTAAAAGACGGCACACTTCCTTTAATGCTCCGAGTTACGAAAGACCGCAAACGCAAATACGTTTCGCTCGGCCTTTCCCTGCACGAAAAGTTTTGGGATTTCGAAAAAGGCAAGCCCAAACGGAATTGTCCCAACAAGGAGCAAATCGAACGGCTGATAGCGGCCAAAACAGCCGAGTACAACCATCTCGAAATGCAAAGCTAAGCCAAAACCATTAGCAACACGCACTTTACCGAACACTTACCCTACACCCCTATACCCCACCGTCCGCAGCAATTCGAAAGGTCGGGGCTTGCCGGCGGCGGAAGGGACGACGGGAAAGGGCAATAGAAAGAACGACGGAAGGGGCAACGGAAGGGATAACGGGGAAAGGCAATCAGAAAAGGCAATGGAAAGAACCACGGAAAGGGCAACGAAAGGGACGGCGGGAAGGACAACGGAAGGGATAACGGGGAAAGGCAATGGAAAGAACCACGGAAAGGGCAATGAAAGGGACGGCGGGAAGGACAACAGAAAGGGTAACGGAAGGGGCAACAGAAGGGGCGACGGAAGGGGCGGCAGCCGAAATATAACCGGGAAGGCGTTTTTTGCAGAAATTATTTTGACTTTTCGGATTTTCGACTTATCTTTGTGCGCTCTTAAAACGATAAGAGCCCCAAATGTTCGGGGTGTAGCGCAGTCCGGTTAGCGCGCCAGCTTCGGGAGTTGGAGGTCGCTGGTTCGAATCCAGTCTCCCCGACAAGAAAAAAGAGGATATTCGATATCCTCTTTTTTCGTATTGACCCTAACCTATCCCACGATGAAACTACTCCACATCTGTTTTTGCGTGCTGATCGGCACCGCGCTATCCGGTTGTGAAATACCGATGACCGCCCAAGACCGGATCGCCGTGACACGAATTTGCGAGGTGCTGGAGCTGAAAGCCCAGGTTGCCGCAGCCGTCTGGCCGGGATTCGACGATCCGCAATTCGAAGTGCCGCTGGTCTACTTCACCGACTCGCTTTGCTATGCCGTAAATCCCGAAGCGCGGTTTCTGGCGCAATATCCGGCAACGCTGCGTTACAGGGACGGTGAGTTGAAAATCTATACGACGCCCACGATCGACTCGCTCGAATTCCACATGCAGGGAACGATTTCCTTAGACCCGGCCGATGCCGGTTCGGCATACGACTACCGTTCGGCATACCTGCTGTGCAGTTCGCCCGAGATTACGGCCCGCAGCATTCCCGGCACGGAAGAGGTAGCCATATGGCGGACGATGGTGCTGCATGAATATTTCCACGGGTTCCAATTCCGGCATCCGGCGTATCTCGCGCAATTCGAAGCTTCGGGAGCGAGCCTCATCCCTTCGTCGGAGCTGGTAGGACACTATCAAAGATACGGCTGGTACAAAGAATCCGTAGACCGGGAAAACGCATTTCTGCTGGATGCACTCAGGCAAACCGATGCAGAGATTATCCGCAGGGACATCGACGGGTTCCGGAAACTGCGCGCGGAGCGCCATGCAAGAATGCGGCGCGAACTGGCCCCGGAAGCAGTCGGAGCGGAACGGGTTTACGAAACGATGGAGGGCACGGCGCGTTACATCGAGTTCCATGCCTGTCCGGGCGGCTACGACCTTGACGCGAACGACTGGCTCTACCGGACGGACATATCCCAGTATATGTATGCCACAGGGTTCAATATCGTCCGGCTGCTCGACAAGCTGGGGGTCGATTACAAGACGAGGCTGTTTGACGAGGGGCTCGCATTGGACGGGCTTCTGCCCAAATAAACGGGCACGGGCACAGGTGCCCCGGTAATGCCGCGGGTAAAAGCCGCCGAGGAAAGAACATCCGAGGATGAGCCGTCGAGATCGGAATAGCTAAGATCGGAGCCGACAAGGAAAGAACTGCCGAGTCCCGAGGAAGAGCCGACAAGGGAAGGGCATCCGAGGAAGAGCAGTCGAGATCGGAACAACTGAGATCGGAACCGCCGAGGTAAGAGCCGACAAGGAAAGGGACAACCAAGAAAAAACAGCCGCCGACGGACGGCGGCCCCTTTTTCAGGAAGGGATATGCGTCAAAGCCGGTGATAGTGGCAATAGAGCAACCCGCCGTCGTCGCCGTGCAGGTGCATACCGCCGCCGAGGCAATAGCGGAACATCTTGCAGGAGGCGCATTCGCCGCGCCGCGCCCACTCGCGGTTGCGGAAGGGTTCGAAGCGGTTTTGCCACACATCCCAGAACCGATCGCGGTAGATATTGCCCTGGTTGAAATTGGCACGGATCGACGTGCAGCCCGAAATGGCGCCGTCGACGCGGATCGAGGCGACGGAAACGCCCGCGGCGCACTGGTAGAAATGGTCGCGCACCTCGGTTTCATACCCGCCGAGGAAGCCTTCGCAAGCATAGCTGACGTCGATGCGCCCCTCACGGCGGGTCTGCCGGATAAACTCCAGCATCGCACGGAACTGTTCGTCGGTCATGCGCAGCGACGGGTCGTCCTTGGCACGGCCCATGGGGAAGATCGAGAAGAGCCGCCAGTGTTTCACGCCCTCGGCGACGAGCATCCCGCAAAAATCGCCGAGCCGGGGCACCATCGCTCCCGTGACGCAGGTCACCACGTCGCAGGCGAGCGACGGCTCGCGGACGATCATGCGCAGGGCGCCGAGCGCCCGTTCGTAACTGAGGGGGTTGCAGCGGATATAGTTGTGCTCGCGTTCGAAGCCGTCGAGGCTCACCGAGACCGTACGCAGCCCCGCATCGAGCAGGCTGCGGAAACGGGATTCGGTCAGCCCCAGCCCGTTGGTCACCATGCCCCACGCATAGCCGCGGCGGGTGACCTCCGCCCCGGCGCGTTCTAAGTCGGGGCGTACCAGCACCTCGCCGCCCGAAAAGATGATGAGCACCTGCGCAGGGTCGACATGGGGCGTAACCTCCTCGTCGAGCACCTTCAGGAAATCTTCGAGCGGCATGTCCGCGACACCGGGATCCACGCGGCAATCGCTGCCGCAGTGGCGGCACGAGAGGTTGCAGCGCAACGTACATTCCCAGAAGAGCGTATCGAGCCTGTGCTCGGCGACAGTCGAGGAGTAAAGGTCGGAAAAAATATTGAGGGCCAGACGCTTGCGCAGCCCCAGGCGGCGACGGGACATGGGTTACTTCCCCCCTTCGGGAGCCTTCTTGCCCTTCGTGTCCATATAGGGCGTGTCGTCGGCGGGTCTCTCGGCTACGGGGTCGAGCTGCTCGTCTTCGGCAGGGCCGACCGCCGACTCCTTGAGAGGCACGCCGATCGTTTTCTGTCCGGGAGGGCGAACCCCGTACATCACCATCACGCGCGGGGGTGCAACCGAATCCCTGACTTCGGGCGCACCGGCTTCCTGTTGCTGTTCGCCCTCGCCCTTGGCGGGCGCATTCTTGACCGTGGAACAGGCTGCCGAGAATCCCAGCAGGGTCGCAAGTGCGAGTTTCAGTTTTTTGTTCATATTGCGTCGACGTTAAAAACAATCTTCAGGACAAAGATAAAAATTTTCTGCCAAAGATGAAAAAACATGCCAAAAAGTTTTGAAAGCCAATGTTTTTTATTTTACTTTGCCAAGTACAAACTTTTTAATTTACATTTTTATGACAGGCAAGGTTAAATGGTTCGATAGCAAAAAAGGCTACGGATTCATTACGGGAGAGAACGGCAAGGAAATCTTCGTTCATTTCTCGGGTATCGTGACGGACGGTTTCAAGTCGCTCAACGAAGGGCAGGCAGTCGAATTCGAAGTCGGCAGCGGTGCCAAAGGCGAGCAGGCTGTGAACGTAACCGTGGTTGAATAACCCGGCGTCCTCCAAATTCAGGGAATAAGAGCTGTATTTACTCAATATATCCAAGCACTGAATTTTATGTAATTTACGGTGTCCGGAATTCCGGACACCGTTTTTCTTTGCGGGGCGCAGCCTGTGCGACGGGCGGCCGCAGGCCCATCACTCCCCTGCCGGAAGGATATGACCGGTGAAATTGAGGAAATGGCTGCGCCTGTTGAGGTCTTTATTGATCCGGACAAAGCATTTGTTCGAACCTTTATACAACGTCACGATCACCTCCCGATCCTGCGCGTTTTGGGGGCCGACGATCAAAAGCCGGTACTGCAGGTCTCCGCTGCGCTTGCGTTTGAGCAACGTCATTTCGGCTGCATCGTCCTCGATGTTCAGGGTGCGCCACGTACTGCGGGGAAAGAGGTTGGGCGACAGCCGGATGACGGCATGCGTCCCCTGCATGGAAATGTAACTGTCCGGAGATTGTTTCACCGGGATTTTATCGCCCGGCAGGTAAAATTCATCCCCTTTGATCACGAACATGCGGGCATCGAGCGCCCGGAGCGCCTGCTCGTGCAGGGCGGCCGAGGCGGCGTCCCCGTCAACGGATCGGGGTTCGGGGGCTGAGGCCGATTTGGTTGCCGCACAGCCGGTCAACACCAGCGCCAGCACCAGGGTGGCGGAATACGAAAATTTCGATAAGGTTCTCATGGCTATACAATCACGGTGTTTACATTGTGGTATTTCGGGAAAAGGACAGTCGCCAGGGGATTTCTGTTGGAAGTAAGATTTCAAAACAGGAACTTTTTTATGGCAACATTTTTTAGCAAGACATGTTTATTATAAAGCCTGCGCTTTATTTTATTCACAATATAATAAATAAAATTGCATCCTGCAAGAGGGCGGGCATTTTTTTGCCCGTTTGAAAAATAAATCGTAATTTTGGGCGGCAATTTAGGTTAATTCAGGTTCAAACATAAAAACCCAATCACAATCATGAAAGAAGCAATCGCAATTCTGACTGGCGGCGGCCCCGCACCCGGTATGAACACCGTAGTAGGCAGCGTCGCAAAGACTTTCCTCCGCAAAGGTTACCGCGTAATCGGCCTGCACGAGGGCTACACGGGGCTCTTCAACCCGTCGCCCCGCATGGTGGACATCGACTACCCCATGGCCGACGGCATCTTCAACCAGGGAGGTTCGTTCCTGCAGATGAGCCGTTTCAAGCCCAAGGATTCGGATTTCGAAAACAACTTCAACCTCAAGTTCTTCACCGACAACAACGTCAAACTGCTCGTGACGGTCGGCGGCGACGACACGGCATCGACCGCGAACCGCATCGCCAAGTTCTTGGAGGCCAAGAAATACCCCATCGCAAACATTCACGTGCCCAAGACCATCGACAACGACCTGCCGCTGCCCAAAGGCACGCCGACGTTCGGTTACGAGTCGGCCAAGGACAAGGGTGCCGTCATAGCACGCGCCGTCTACGTGGACGCCCGCACGAGCGGCAACTGGTTCGTACTGGCTGCCATGGGCCGCAGTGCCGGCCACCTGGCATTCGGCATCGGCGAGGCCTGCCACTACCCGATGATCGTCATCCCCGAGATGTTCGACAAGACGGAAATCACGGTCGAAAAGATCGTGAACCTCGTCATCTCGTCGATCATCAAGCGTAAGATCATGGGCATGGACTACGGCGCCGCCGTCATCTCGGAAGGCGTATTCCACGCGCTGAGCGACGAAGAGATCCGCAAAAGCGGCATCCATTTCACCTATGACGAGCACGGGCACCCCGAGCTGGGCAAGGTCTCGAAGGCGCACATCTTCAACGAGATGATTGAGAAAAAGCTCAAGGAGATCGGTCTCAAGGTCAAGAGCCGCCCCGTGGAGCTGGGTTACGAGATCCGCTGCCAGACCCCGATCGCATACGATCTGACGTACTGCTCGGAACTGGGTATCGGCGTACACAAGCTCTTTGCCGAGGGCAAGACCGGATGCATGGTATACGTGGATTCGGAAGGCAACGTCAACCCGCTCTACCTGAAAGACCTGCAGGATCCGACGACGGGCAAGATACCGCCCCGTCTGGTGGACATCAAGTCGGACAAGTTCTCGTCGGTGGTGGACAACATCATCAACGCCATCACGCCTGCGGACTACGAGGCTGCGAAGCAGTATGTCGCAAACCCCGAGGAATACGATTTCCACAAGATTCTGAACTGGAAATAATCCCGCGCAGGGACATTTTGAAAATCCCCGGAGGCTATCGCCTCCGGGGATTTTGCTTTGCAGCAGGCAGCGGGGAGCGGCTGCGGGAAGCGGGAGGAGAAACGGAAGGAGAAGCGGAAGGAGAAGCGGAAGGAGAAGCGGAAACCGGCAGGCTATTTATCGGTTCCGATCCAAGTCCATTTATGCCAGATATATTCCAACGGCCCCTGTTTGTGCCTCCCCAGCCACCATTTGCAGAACCGCACCTGCAGCAGGAACACCAGAATCCCGACCAACAGGCTGGCCGTATATCCGCACCGAGGGGCAAGGTAGAGGCCGATCGGGAAATAGACGAAGGCCCCGATGACGGATTGGGAGAGGTAGTTCGTAAGGCTCATCCTGCCGTAGAAGCGCAGGCCGGCAACGGCGGCACTGAACTTCCTGCGCTGGTAAAGCAGGATGAACGAAGCGACCAAGACCAGCGTAAAAGCCAGCTTCTGCCACATATCGAGCGCCGTTCCGGCTGTCTGCCCGACGACTGCACCGTTGTCCATGACAAGCTCCCTGAGCGTATACAAAGGGGCGAAGGCAATGGCGGAGACGATCAGCGTTTTCACCCAGAAGCGGAGATTCTTTTCGGTGGCGGCGAACAACTGTTTCCTGCCGATATAGAAACCCAGGAGGAACAACCCGGCAGTCTGGACGAAGCGCCCGGCGTTTACCGCCCACAACAGGCTGGCCTTCTGCCCCAATGTGACATTGCCCAGGATGAAATCCCCGAAATTCCCGGCTTTCGTGTATTCGGCCACTCGGGCATACATTTCACCGACCCCCAGGTCGGGCAGCCGGTGGGCCGGATCCAGCAGGGCGGCTATGCAGTGGTACCATTCGACAGGCTGCAACAGGAAAACGACGGCGGCGGCGAGGATAGCCCCATCGCTCCAGTTGCGCGTAAAAAACAGGACGAGCCCCGCGATGACGAACAGCAGCAGGACATCCCCGGCCGGGAAAAAAGCCGCGTTCAGGGTTGCGAAACCTGCCAGCAGTACCAGCCGCCACAGGAAACGACAGCCGAAGTCCCCGCCCCGCCGCTTCAGGTTGTGGCTTTGAATATAGAACGTAAATCCGAACAGGAGGGCGAAAATCGCATAGGCCTTTCCGGCAAACAGGGTAAAGACGACGTTGAATACCCCTTGATCCAATGTATTCAGCCAGCCCGGGGAATCGGCAGGATAGACCGGGAAGATAAAATGTTCCAGGTTGTGAACCAAGACAATAGCCATAACGGCAAAACCCCGTAAGGCATCCACGGCCTCTATGCGCGGATTCTTGCCGATGAGTTGTTCCGATGAATTATTCATATATTATTTACAATTTGTCCGAGCCTTTTGTGCCGCAGGAGGAACCGCGTCAGAAAAGCGTCGGTTCGGTCAGCGCGACTCCGGCACGCTGCGGGTGGAGGTTCACGAATTCCAGGCCCCGGCGCAGGGCGCGGAAAACCGTATGGCGCGTGCCGCCGGGCGAACCGTCGTACCAGGCGACGAGCAGCGAGGCATGGTCGACGAGGTAGTTGTTGCGCACGGCATAGCACCCCGCATGGTAGACCGGTGACAGGACGACGGCATCGTCGGCCGAGGCCATCGCAGCGCGGTAACGTACGCGGTCGGCATGGGAGAAGCGCGCCTCCTGCCCGCCGAAGGGCACTACGGCGACGAGCCGCAGCCCGGGGAGGGAATCGCGCAGTTCGAGTACCGCCTCGGCGGCCGCCAGGTCGAAGCCTACGGCCATGCCGCAGAGGAACGTCCTGAAGCCATGGGCATGAAGTCCGCGGATCGCGGCGGCAAGTGCCGCGGAAGCCTCGCCGCAATAGGTACGGTGGCCCGTGAAAGCCACGGTTGTGCAGGGATCGGGAATCATGTTCCCAAAGGTAACAATTTGGCGCGGACTTTGCAACTCGAAGGGCTGAATCAAATAAACACCAATAACTATGAAAAACACAGGAATCGTCATCGTATCGCTCGTGGGCGGCTTGATTATCGGATCGGCCCTCACGATGCTCTTCACGCCCCAGTCGGGTGCAGAACTCCGCAAACAAATCAAAGACCTGATCGGCGACGAAGTCGACAAGGTACGCGAAAAGGTGGACGAAGTGCGCGGCAAAGTCGAGGAGGCACGCTGCAAATGCGACGAAAAGTAAACTTCGCCCGGGCGACGCCTCATGGGAACGGATAACAGAAAAACTTCGGGCGGCTCCTTCGTCGCGGCGCTGGTCTTCTTCGTGATGACGGCCTCGATCGCCATCTTCCTGCTGCTTACGGCGCTGGTCGAGTGGCTGTCTGTGGTGACGGGCTCCTTCATCCTTTCGTCGCTCATCGTCGGGGGATTCTTCGCCGTGCTCGCAGCGGTGATCTACCTGCTCGCGATACGCGAGGGCGTGGAGCGCATCCGCGACCAGGTCGAAACGGTCTACGACGTGGCACGTGCCGCCAAGGAGGGATACGAGTGGCTCACAGACAAGTTTTTACTGCTTATGAAGCTGCGCGAAATGCGCAAATGAAAAGGGCGGCACGTGAATGCCGCCCTTTTCGCATATATTGCAATACCTAATACTATTTGCCGAAATAACGCTTGTAAAGGCCTTCGAAACCTTTGCCGTGGCGGGCTTCGTCCTTGGCCATTTCATGTACGGTATCGTGCACGGCGTCGAGGTTCTGCTCCTTGGCCATGCGGGCCAGGCGCATCTTGTCCTCGCAGGCGCCGCTCTCGGCGTTCATGCGCTTGTAGAGGTTGGTCTTGGTGTCCCAGACCACCTCGCCGATCAGTTCGGCGAACTTCGAGGCGTGCTCGGCCTCTTCCCATGCATAACGCTTGTAGGCCTCGGCGATCTCGGGATACCCTTCGCGGTCGGCCTGGCGGCTCATCGCAAGGTACATGCCCACCTCGGTGCACTCGCCCATAAAGTGGTTCTGGAGACCTTCCCAAAGCTCCTTGCTGGCGCCCTTGCCGTCACCGATGACATGCTCGGTCACAAATTCGAGGTTGCCCTCCTGCTCCACGACCTCGACGAATTTCTCCTTGCCAACTTTACACATCGGGCACTGGTCGGGTGCCTCGGGGCCTTCGTGAATGTAACCGCATACGGTACAACGCCATTTCTTTGCCATAATCGTAATAATGTTTGAGTGTTAGTTTTTCTGTTTGTGCAGTGCAAAGGTAACGATTAGGCACAAAATCCGGATAAAATCACGATTGTCTTTTTTTATAGGGCGATAAGCAACGCTTATAGCGGATGCAATGTGCACACGCGCGGAAAGAGGCGGGAACGGCAGAGGAAGGACAGCAGAAAAAGAAACAGCAGAGAGAAGAACGGGGAAGAGAGGATAGGGCGGAACGGAAACGACAGAGAGAGGAATTGACGGAGAGGGACGGCAGAGAGGACGGCGGAGAGGACGGCGGAGAGGGATCGCGGGAAAGTACGGCGGAGAGAGCCGGCGGAGAGGGACGGCAAAAAGAGCCGACGGAGAGGGACGGCAAAAAGAGCCGACGGAGAAGGACGGCAAAAAGAGCCGACGGAGAGGGACGGCGGAGAGGACGACAGAAAGGGACGGCGGAGAGGGCGGAGAGGACGTATATGACGGGACGGGCGCCGGGAACGGGGCGCCCTACCCTCTCCGGTCGATAACCTCTTCGATATAGGGCACGTCGGTGGAATCCTTCACCAGCACGCGCTTGTCGCTGTCCAGCAGGTAGAGCGACGGAATGGCCGTCAGGTCGTAGGTGCCGTTTTCGCGGACGAGGCAGCCGGCATCGTAGGCGTTGATCCAGGTCGCGGGGATATGGTCGCGGTAATTCCGCCACTCGGTGAGGTCTTCGTCGGGATAAAGCGCCAGTATTTTGAGGCGGCCGCGCTCGATCATCTCCGAAAGCATGGGCGAGCCGGCGATCTGTTCGCGCAGCTGCTTGCACATCCCACAGCCGGGGTTGTTGATGAACAGCAGCGTATATTCGGCCTTCACGCCGTAGAGCGTACCCGTGGCGCCCGAGGCGAGCGTATAGCGGAAATCGTTGGCACGCTGCCCGAGGCGGTTCTGCGACGCCATAGCGAGGTCGTAGGCCGGCCCGATGCGTTCGTATTCGTCGTAGTAGGGGCTCGCCAGCACGGCCTGCATTACAGGGATATAGAATTCGTCGTTGCGCAGCGGGGAATTGGGGTCGTGGATCACCTGTTGGGCGAGCATCGTGAAGTAGTCGAGCATCGGGCGCGAGGCGGAGGCGCGGCGCATGAGCGAATCCATCGGCGCGGCGTCGGCCGGGCGGTCGGAGATCAGGGCCACCCACCGGGCATAGGCCTCGACCATCTGTGCGGTATCGGCCTCGCGGACGAACAGGGTATCGGCGAAATCGAAGCGATCCCAATAGTGCCAGCGCAGGTAGTCGCGCTGCTCTTCGGGCGAGAGGCGCGCCGGCGCGATCGCCGGGAGGAATACGCGAGGCTGCGGCACGCAGACCGTCTGCTGCTGTGAACGGCGTCCGCCGCAGGAGGCGGCGAAGAGGGCCAGAGCCAGGATTAACGCGGTGCGGTACATAGGCGTAAAGTTTATGTGCAAATATAGTTTTTTTCGGCAACACTGCCGCTATCGCCCGGACAAAATGAGCCTGCCGGGCAGATTTGCACGGTAGTTGCAACCTCAATGAGCGTTAAAACCAATTTCAATCAAACCGAATTATGGATGTAAAGAAAACTACCACAAGCACAGGGTTCAAATTGAGTGTCATGACACTCGCGATTATGAACGTGACTGCCGTAGTAAGTCTGCGCGGCCTCCCCGCCGAGGCCGTCTACGGACTTTCATCGGCATTCTACTATCTGTTTGCCGCCATCGTCTTCCTCATCCCGACGGCCATGGTCGCCGCGGAGCTGGCCGCGATGTTCTCCACCAAACAGGGCGGTGTATTCCGCTGGGTCGGCGAGGCGTACGGCGCCCGCACGGGGTTCCTGGCCATCTGGCTGCAATGGATCGAATCGACGATCTGGTACCCCACCGTACTGACGTTCGGTGCCGTGTCGATCGCCTTCATCGGCATGAACGACGCGCACGACGCGACGCTGGCCTCGAACAAGGTCTTCACGCTCTGCATGGTGCTGGCAATCTACTGGATCGCCACCTTCATCGCGCTCAAGGGCCTGGGATGGGTCGGCAAGATCAGCAAATGGGGCGGTATGATCGGTACGATCATTCCCGCTGGCCTGCTGATCCTGCTGGGCATCATCTACATTTCGACCGGCGGACACAACCACATGGACATGTCGCAGGGTTTCTTCCCCGACCTGTCGAAATTCGACAACCTGGTGCTGGCCAGCAGTATCTTCCTGTTCTATGCGGGTATGGAGATGATGGGTATACACGTCATGGACGTGAAGAACCCGTCGCGGAACTACCCCAAGGCCATCATCATCGGTTCGCTCGTAACGGTCTGCATCTTCGTGCTGGGTACTTTCTCGCTGGGCTTCATCATCCCGGCCAAGGACATCAGCCTCACGCAGTCGCTGCTGGTGGGCTTCGACAACTATTTCCACTACCTGCATATGTCGTGGGCGGGCCCGATCATCGCCATCGCCCTGATGTTCGGCGTGCTGGCCGGCGTACTGACCTGGGTGGCCGGCCCCTCGAAGGGTATCTTCGCCGTGGGTAAGGCGGGTTACCTGCCCCCGTTCTTCCAGAAGACCAACAAGAACGGCGTACAGAAGAATATCCTGCTCATTCAGGGCTGCGTCGTGACGCTGCTGGCGCTGCTGTTCGTCGTGATGCCCTCGGTGCAGTCGTTCTATCAGATACTTTCGCAGCTGACCGTACTGCTGTACCTGATCATGTACATGCTGATGTTCTCGGCGGCGATCGTGCTGCGCTACAAGATGAAGAACACCGACCGCCCGTTCCGCCTGGGCAAGGGAAACGGCCTGATGTGGTTCCTGGGCTGTCTGGGTTTCTGCGGAGCCCTGCTGGCCTTCGTCCTGAGCTTCGTACCGCCCAGCCAGATCTCGACCGGCAGCAACACCGTTTGGTTCTCGGTGCTCATCATCGGTTGCGTGGTAGTCGTGGGCGCCCCGTTCGTGATCTACGCCATGCGCAAACCGTCGTGGAAAGACCCCGAGGCCGCGGCCGACTTCGCCCCGTTCCACTGGGAGCAGCAGCCCGTCGTAGCGGCTCCGGTACATACCAACGCTCCCGAACCGATGGCGAAACCTTCGGATACGGAACTTCACAACAAATAAATCGGTAAATATATCAGACAATGATCCAGAAAATCGACAACGCAACGGTTCGCGAGGCCGTACAGCAGGCCTACGAGCGCTGCAAGAACGAAACGGGCGGCAAGAACGCCGACTATATCCCCTACCTGGCCAACGTACCGTCGACCCTCTTCGGCATCGCGGCCTGCCTGCCCGACGGGGAGGTGATCGCCGTGGGCGACACCGATTACAAATTCGGCATCGAATCGGTATCGAAAGTCCCGACGGCCATCCTGGCGATGAACCAGTACAGCGCACAGGAGGTGCTGACGAAGATCGGCGCCGATGCGACGGGACTGCCTTTCAATTCGATCATGGCGATCCTGCTCGAAAACGACCATCCCTCGACGCCGCTGGTGAATGCCGGGGCAATCAGCGCCTGCTCGATGGTGCAGCCCGTAGGCGACAGCGACGGCAAATGGAAGGCGATCACCGGATTCATCGAAGGGCTCGCAGGCTCGCAGGTCGAGGTGATCGACGAGTTGTACAAGTCGGAGACGGCGACCAACTTCAACAACAAGTCGATCGCATGGCTGCTGAAGAATTACAACCGCATCTACGACGACCCGGACATGGCGCTGGACATCTACACGCGCCAGTGTTCGATCGGCGTGACGGCCAAACAGCTCGCCACGATGGCGGCGACGATCGCCAACGGAGGCAAGAACCCCGTGACCAAACAACAGGTCTTCAAGCCCGAGCTGTCGCCCAAAATCGCCTCGATGATGGCGACCGTGGGTTTCTACGAGCACACGGGCGACTGGCTCTTCACGACGGGGCTCCCGGCCAAGACGGGCGTGGGCGGCGGCATCATGGGCGTCGTCCCGGGCGTGATGGGCGTAGCGGCCTTCGCCCCGCCGCTCGACGAGGCCGGCAACTCGGTCAAGGCACAGAAGGCGCTGGCCTACATCGCCGGGCACCTCAACCTCAATATTTTCGGCACCACGCGCTGCGTGATGGCCGAGAAGGAAGCGGCGCAGGCGTAGACCTGCGACGGCAACCGGGCAAAAGGCCTGCGCACGTCATGCGCAGGCCTTTTCCATTGCGGGATGCACCGGGAGGCAAAAACAGGGAGGGGGCGAAAAAAAACGGGTACGGCCGGACGAACAATAGTGACGCTGTTCAGGGGAGAAGAATTCATCGCCCGAACCGTACCCGGAGGCGGCATACGGCCTGCGGCCTGCGAAAAAAAAGCAAGGGCGCAGGTGCAAACTCCCGTTAACCAGCCTTCCGAGCCTTGCATGGTAGTTGCCCTTACGCCCGAGCCCGTCCCGGCACGAGGCCGGGACATAGCAAGGGTTTCAGACAATATTTACACCACGCATAAACCTGTCATATCGACAGTCGGAAGTTTGTTAACGGCGTAAAGGTTGTCTTAACCTTATGGTATGTCGTTACGGCGATGCCGTATTATTTTGCAAAGTTAGCATAATTTCTGTAATCGGAATTTTACTTGTACAAATATAAGCAAATTACTCAATACTTAAACATGTTTAAGTATAAAAAATCGACTTATTCCATTTTTTTGTATAATGGAACAAAAAAAACAACGCCGCGACGAAGAATTGCTTCAAAAAATCATTCTGCGGGTGAAGGAACTAAGGCGCTTGCACGACCACCAATCGCAGGAGGAGTTGGCCGAAGCGACCGGGTTGGGAATTGCACAACTCGAATCCGGCAAGAATTTCCCGAATCTGACGACTATAACAATTATTTGCAAGTTTTACAACATTACACTCGACGAATTTTTCGCACCGCTCAATTACCCGCCGAAAGACAAATAAGAATCCGAAAACCTTCGGATCGCACCGAATACGTCCCGGGCTTAGGCCGGATGACCGAATACCATAAAAAACGAGAGCAGGTTCGCCCCATGGGCGAACCTGCTCTGGTCTTGTACGCGCCACTCCCCTCGCAGGCAGACACCGCAGACAGACGCCGCAGGCAGACACGACAAGCCGGGGCAGGGCACGGGATCAATCGAAGAGCCGCAATGCCCTGACAGCATCGGCATTGCCCTTTTCGGCCGCGGCGGCGATCCAGCGGCGGGCTTCCGTTTTGTCGGCATCCACGCCATGCCCCATATAATAACATACGCCGAGGTTATACTGGGCGCCCGCATGATCCTGTTCGGCAGCCCGCCGGAACCAGGATGCCGCTTCGGCACAATCCACTCCGACACCCCGTCCCTCGATATAGCAGACCCCGAGATTGTATTGTCCGTCGGCATCGCCCTGCAAAGCGGCCATGCGGTACCACTTCACCGCCGCGGCGTAATCCCGGACAACACCGAACCCGTTCGCATAACAGACCCCGAGGTTGTATTGGGCGCAGCCATCGTTCTGTGCAGCAGCCTTTCGGAGCCATACGACCGCCTGCGCATAATCCCGGCCTACACCCTGGCCCGAAAAATAACAATTGCCCAAAGCTCGCTGGGCGTCGGGATCGCCCTGCTCCGCAGCCCGGCGGTAACAAGCTACGGCCTGCGTGAAATCCTGCGGCAAACCCCACCCCTTCTCGTAACAGAGCCCCAAATTGTAATAGGCGGCAGGAACATCGTGGCCGGCAGCCTGCCGGAAGCATTTCAGCGCCTCGGCATGGTTTTGTTCCACACCCCAGCCATGGAGAAAACAAACACCGGCATTGGAAACAGCTACCGGGTCGCCCGATTCGGCGGCGGCACGGTAATCGTCGAAGGACTGTGCGTACAAACCGGCGGAAAGCGACAGCGAAACAAGCAGGGAAAGAAGAGTTTTCATAGGACGCAATGCATTTATTTCACGGTGCAAATTAAAAAAAATCCGGGCGATTCGATTCGTCACCCGGATTTTTTCCAACAGGATCGCGGTTTACCTCTCCTATTCGCCCGCCCGGAACAGCGCGACGTCTTCGAGCGTGGAGTTCATGACGTAGGTATAGGCCTCCGAGATCTTACCCTCGGCAAGTTTGCAGAAGATTTTCGCCGAATCGGCATACTCCTCCGACTCGCCGGCCTGACGGGCCAGCAGGTAGGTGATGATGATATGGCCGGCGGTCTCGACCAGACGGCGTGCGTGGAAATCCTTGAAGCCGCAAAGTTCCTTGTCCCCGGCTTCGACATGGGCGGTCATTTCCGAGAACTTCGCGGTCAGCTCCTTCAGCTTCGCAACGACGGGCTGCATGGGCTGGCTGTATTCGGCGGCGGCGTAACGCTCGATCTGCTCCATGAAGGTGCCCTTGGTCACGGCGTTGATCGCCGCCACGACCTGCAGCTGCGAGGTACCCTCGTAGATATTCATGATACGTGCGTCGCGGTAGAGGCGCTCGCAGGGATAGTCCTTCATGAAGCCCGAACCGCCGTGGATCTGGATGGCGTCGTAGGCCTGCTGGTTGGCGTACTCAGACGAGAAGAGCTTGACGAGCGGCGTGAAGCCGTCGGCCAGGCGGTTGTAGAACTTCATCTCCTGGCGTTCGTCGCCTTCGAGCGGACGCTCGTGCGCGATATGGCCGTACTGCTTGTAGACCTCGACGAAGCGCGTCGTCTCGTACAACAGCGCACGGACACCCTGCAACTTGGCCTTCATGTTGGAGAGCATCTCCGCAACGGCCGCGAAGCGGATGATCGGCTTGCCGAACTGCTCGCGCTCCTGGGCGTATTTCAGCGCCTCGCGGTAGGCGGCTTCGCACAAGCCCACCGACTGCGCACCGATACCCAGGCGGGCGGCGTTCATTAGCGACATCACGTATTTGATAAGGCCCATCTTGCGGTCGCCGACCAACTGCGCGGGGGCGTTGGTGAAGACCAGCTCGCACGTCGGAGAGCCCTTGATACCCATTTTGTTCTCGATACGGCGCACCTTCACGCCGCCGTCGCGCTTGTCATAGACGAGCATCGACAGCCCGCGGGCGTCGGTGGTACCCTCTTCGGTACGCGCCAGCACGAGCGAAACGTCGCCGTCGCCGTTGGTGATGAAGCGCTTGACGCCGTTCAGCAGCCAGGTCTGCTTCTCCTCGGACCACGTAGCCTTGAGCATCACGGCGCCCAGGTCGGAACCCGCATCCGGTTCGGTGAGATCCATGGCGCAGGTAGCGCCCGCGGAAACCCACGGCAGGTATTTGGCCTTGAGCTCCTCCGAGGCGAACTCGTTGAGCGTCTCGGCACAGTCCTGCAAACCCCAGATGTTCTCGAAGCCGGCATCGGCGCGGGCGACCATCTCGTTGGCCATCACGAAGCAGACCAGCGGGAAGTTCAGGCCGTCGTACTTGCGGGGCAGCGTAAGGCCGCTCAGGCCCGCGTCGACGATGGCCTTCATGTTCTGAACCGTGCCCGCAGCGTACTCCACGTGGTCGTTCACGACGCGGGGGCCTTCATGATCCACGCCCTCGGCATTCGGAGCGATGACCTCGCCGCAGACTTCACCGGCGATCTCCAGCACGCGGCGGTAGGAGTCCATGGCGTCTTCGAAATCCTGCGGCGCGAAATCGTAGAGGTCTTTCTCGGCGAAGCCGCGCTCTTTCAGCTCCACGATCTTGCGCATCATCGGATGCTGGAGGTGGAACTGCAAATCCTTATTGTCTGAAAAGAAATTAGCCATTACTTCGAATTTTGTTTGTAGTACTTAATCATCTTGGGGATCACCTCGTTGACGTCGCCCGTGATGGCGTAGTCGGCAATCTTGTTGATCGGGGCTTCGGGGTCGGTGTTGATCGAAATGACCATGGCCGAGCCGTCCATGCCGGCCGTATGCTGGATCTGCCCCGAGATACCGCAGGCGATGTAGAGTTTGGGGCGTACCGTCACACCGGTCTGACCCACCTGGCGCGCATGGTCTGCGAACCCGGCGTCGACGGCTGCGCGGCTCGCGCCCACCTCGGCACCCAGCACGTCGGCCAGCTCGAACACCAGGTCGAAGTTCTCCTTCGAACCCATGCCGTAGCCGCCCGCGACGATGACGCCGGCACCCTTGATGTCGATCTTGCTCTCGGCAATCTCACGGTCGATGATCTTCACCGCGAGGTCTGCGTCCTTCACGAATTTCTGCCACTGGATCTTCTTCACCTCGCCGGCACCCGGCTTGGCGGCATATTCGCGGCGCATGACGCCTTCGCGGACGGTGGCCATCTGCGGACGGTTGTCGGGGTTGACGATCGTGGCGATGATGTTGCCGCCGAAGGCGGGGCGGATCTGGTAGAGCAGGTCTTTGTACTCCCTGCCGCTCTTGGCGTCTTTGTGGTCGCCGATCACCAGCTGCGTACAGTCGGCCGTAAGGCCGCTGTAAAGCGCCGACGACACGCGCGGCGCGAAATCGCGGCCGTTGCACGTCGCGCCGAACAGCACGATCTGGGGTTTCTCCTGCTCGATCAGGCCGCACATGACGGCCGTATGGGGCAGCGTACGGAACGGTGCGAACACCTTGTCGTCGGCGATCCATACGGTATCGGCGCCGTATTTGGCGAGCTCGTGCTCGATGCCGGCGAGGTTCTCGCCCAACACCACGGCTTCGAGTTTCACGCCCAGCGTCGTGGCCAGTTCGCGGCCCTTGGTCATCAGTTCGAGGCACACCTCGGCGGCCTTGCCGCCCTCGTTCTCGATATATACGAATATGTTGTTCATCTCCTATGCACGTATTAACCGAGCGTGTGGCTCGCGATAAGTTCGACCATCAGTGAATTGATATCCTCGTCGGCAGCGGTGAGCTTCTTGGCCTCCTTGGCCTGGAAAACCACATTCTCGATCTTCTTGACCTTCGTGGGCGAACCCTGAAGGCCGAGCTGCTGCGGGTCGGGATCGACGTCGGCGGCAGCCCACTCGACGATCTGCAGGTAGGGCTTGGCGGCGGCGCGCCGTGCGGCTTCCGATTCGGGCGCCGCGGCGATTTCAGACCCCGAGAGGGCGAATTTGTAGGTCATCACGCGCTTGGCGTTGCGCGGACGGCACTCGGGAGCCGAGGCATTGACCGTAATGACAGCCGGGACGGGGCACTCGACGGTTTCGGTACCGCAGTTCAGGCGGCGCCGGATAACCAGCGTGCTGTCCTTGATGTCGAGGATCTCTTCGGCATAAGTAACCTGCGGCAGGCCGAGTTTCTCAGCCACCTGGGGGCCGACCTGCGCCGTATCGCCGTCGATGGCCTGGCGGCCGGCGAAAATGATGTCGGGGCGGATCTTTTTCAGGGCGCACGACAAGGCGTACGACGTGGCGAGCGTGTCCGAACCGGCGAATTCGCGGCCGGAGAGCAGGTAACCGCCGTCGGCGCCGCGGAACATCGCGTCGCGGATGATGTCGGCGGCACGCTGGGGCCCCATCGTCAGGATATGAACCGTCGAAGCGTCGGTGCGGTCTTTAAGCGCGAGCGCCATTTCGAGCGCATTGAGATCTTCGGGATTGAAGATGGCCGGCAGCGCCGCACGGTTGACCGTCCCTTCGGGGGTCATCGCATCCTTACCCACGTTGCGGGTATCGGGCACCTGCTTTGCCAATACAACAATTTTCAGCTGTTTTTTCATAGTAGGTATTTATGGTTAATAGCTATCTTACGATGGTTTCGCCGCGGTCGGGGCCGACGGAGATGATCTTCACCGGAACACCCGTCTCGCGTTCGATGAACTCGACATAGGCCTTGAATTCCGCGGGGAAGTCCTCGTAGCGGGTGAAGGCGCGCAGGTCGCATTTCCACCCCGGGAACTCGCGGTAGACGGGTTTCAGGTCGTCGCCGACCTCATAGGGGAAATACGACGTACGTTTGCCGCCGATCTCGTATTCGGTGGCGACGCGGATGGTCTCGAAATCGTTCATGACGTCGGACTTCATCATGATGAGCTGCGTCACGCCGTTAATCATGATCGAATACCTGAGCGCCACCATGTCGAGCCATCCGCAACGGCGCTCGCGCCCCGTGACGGCTCCGTACTCATGACCGATGTCGCGCAGCCGGGCACCCGTTTCGTCGAACAGCTCCGTGGGGAACGGGCCGCTGCCGACGCGTGTGCAGTAGGCCTTGAAGATACCGTAGACCTCGCCGATGCGGTTCGGGGCGATGCCCAGCCCGATGCAGGCGCCGGCGCAGACGGTATTCGACGAGGTGACGAACGGATAGGAACCGAAATCCACGTCGAGCAGCGTCCCCTGCGCGCCTTCGGCCAGGATGCTCTTGTCCGCGGCGAGGCACTCGTTGACGAAATACTCGCTGTCGATGATGTTGAAACGACGCAGGTACTCGACCGCCGCAAACCACTTCTGTTCCAACTCGGTGATGTCGTACTCGCAGGCCAGGCTGCGCAGGATCTTCTCGTGGCGAGCCTTGGCGCGGGCGTATATCTTTTCGAAATCGGCGCTCAGCACATCGCCCACGCGCATGCCGTTGCGGCTGACCTTGTCGGTATAGGTCGGGCCGATGCCCTTGCCGGTGGTGCCGATCCTGGCACTGCCCTTGGCCGCCTCGTACGCAGCGTCGAGGATGCGGTGCGTGGGCAGGATCAGGTGGGCCTTCTTCGAAATGCAGAGCTGCCGGGTGAGGTCGTGGCCGCTGGCCGCGAGCGCTTCGGCCTCTTCACGGAAAAGGACGGCGTCGATCACCACACCGTTACCGATGATATTGGTCTTACCGCCCTGGAATATGCCCGAAGGGATCGAGCGGAGCACGTATTTCTCGCCGTTGAATTCCAATGTATGACCGGCATTGGGGCCGCCCTGGAAGCGGGCTACGACCTGGTAGCCAGGCGTCAGCACATCCACAACTTTTCCCTTGCCCTCGTCACCCCATTGCAGGCCGAGGATAACGTCAACTTTTTTCATTGTATCCGGTAATATTTATGGCGCAAAAGACATTTTTTGCACCCAAAGGTAAGAATTATTATCCGAAATACCCAACCCGCGGCGGCGACTTTTCAACAATGTATCAGAAATAAGCGTACCGGAAACCCGCCGCGGAAGGCAAATGACAGTGCCGGGGGGGGGGCAGCAGCAAACAACGCAGCAACCGACAGGAAGCGATGCGGGCAGGTGACGGGAAGCGACGCGGGCAGTCAGCGGAAAACGATGCGGGGGGGGGCGGTCAGCGGACGACCACCTCGGTCGGCCCGTTGCGGTCGACGCCCTGCGAAGCGAGGCGATAGACGGTCGTAAGGAAAGGGTTGTCGCGCGTGTCGGCCTGCAACTGCCCCGAGCAGGGGGTCAGGTCGAGCGTCACCAGCAGGTTGCCGCGGCAATCGAGCTGGCGCAGGGAAGAGTTGGATTTCAGGTCGAGGCGTGCGAGCAGGTTCCCGGCACAATCGAGCACCGCCAGCCCGCGCAGGCCGTCGATGTCGAGCGACGTGATTTCGTTGTCGCCGCAATCGAGCTTTTGCAGGTCGGGGCATTTGCGCAGGTCGAGCCGCGTGAGATTATTGCCGCTGCAATCGAGCTCGCGCAGGCGGGAAAACTCGCCGATCTCCCACATCGCGGAGATGTTGCGGCCGGAGCAATCCATCGCCAGGACGCGCTGCGCCTCGTAGCGCGAAATGCGTCCGTCGTGATCCAAATCGAACATTCCGAGACAGAATCGTTCGAAGGCGGGATCTGCGAAGGTGATATAAATACGCTTGTTCTTATCATCCTGCTCGTTCTCAGCAAGGCCGCAGGCCGTGAACAGCAACAGAGCGAGAACAGGGATAAAGCGCAGCATGGCCGGATCAGATATTCACGTCGTCGTCGGAGTCGCCGCCGCCGTCGTCGGAATTGGCGTCGTCCTGGATTTCGTCGGCGCCCTTGATTTCGTCGTCGTAGTAATCCTTGTCGTCCTCCTCCTGCGCATTGTCGTCGATCTTCACGTCGATCTTCACCATATAGGCGATCTCGTCGGTATCGAACGGCACGGCATAGAAAAAATCGCCGTTGGGTTTGTCCACGCGCATCATCGCTTCGGTGAACCCCAGCGGGTATTTTTCCTTTACGGCATCCTGCAGTTCGGGAGTCAAGTTGTGAAAGCTCGTTACGATATGTTTCTTCGTCGTATTCTGTTTAGCCATAGTAATGCTTGGAAATTTTCTGCAATTATAAGCAAAATTTACATATCGCACCACATCCGTAATTTTTTTTTGCATTTTTTTTGAATTTGCAGGATGTTATAAACAAAATACGTACCTTTACGCAGGTTATACTTATATTATGATACGCGAGAGAGTCGAAGAGCTGCGGCGGCAGCTCGAGTACCATAACTTCAGATATTACGTCGAAAACGCCCCTGAGATCTCCGACTTCGAATTCGACACGATGATGCGCGAATTGCAGGATCTGGAACGGGCGCACCCCGAACTGTCCGACCCCAATTCGCCCTCGGTGCGTGTCGGGAGCGACATCACGTCGGAGTTCCGGAGCGTAAAGCACCGGTTCCCGATGCTTTCGCTCGGCAACACCTATTCGCTCGACGAACTGCATGAATTCATCGCCCGCATCGAAAAGGAGGCCGGGCCGACGGAGTTCGTCTGCGAACTGAAATTCGACGGCACGGCCATATCGCTCACCTACGAGGACGGGCGGCTGCTGCGTGCCGTGACGCGCGGCGACGGCACGCAGGGCGACGACGTGACGGCCAACGTACGTACGGTGCGCACGGTTCCCCTGCGCCTGAGGGGCGACGACTGGCCGCCCTACTTCGAAATACGGGGCGAGATCCTGATGCCCTACGCCTCGTTCGACAAAATCAACGCCGAGCGCGAGGCGGCCGGGGAGACGCTCTTCGCAAACCCGCGCAACGCCGCGGCGGGGACGCTCAAGCAGCAGGCGTCGTCGGTGGTCGCACGCCGCGGCCTGGACTGCACGCTCTACCAGTTGGCGGGCGACGACCTGCCCTTCACGAACCACTGGGAAAGCCTGCAGAAAGCCCGCGAGTGGGGATTCAAAGTCTCGGACGCGGCGCGCATATGCCGCACTGCGGAGCAGATCGACGCCTACATCGCGCATTGGGACGAGGGGCGCCATGCCCTGCCCTTCCCGACCGACGGCGTGGTGATCAAGGTCAACGACTTCGCCGTAAGGCGGCAGCTGGGATTCACGGCCAAGGCCCCGAAATGGGCCGTGGCCTACAAGTTCAAGGCCGAGCAGGCGCTCACGCGGCTGGACAGCGTGTCGTTCCAGGTGGGACGCACGGGAGCCATAACGCCTGTGGCGAACCTCGAACCGGTGCTGCTGGCCGGGACGACCGTGCGGCGTGCGACGCTGCACAACGCCGAGCAGATGGCCCTGCTGGACATCCGCCCGGGCGACATGGTATACGTCGAGAAGGGCGGCGAGATCATCCCCAAGATCACGGGGGTAGACCTCTCGCAGCGGCCTGCGGACAGCAAACCGTTCGAATACATCACCGTATGCCCCGAATGCGGCACTCCGCTGGTGCGCTACGAGGGCGAGGCGAAGCACTACTGCCCCAACCAGGGGGGATGCCCGCCGCAGATCGTCGGCCGCATCATCCATTTCATCCGCCGCAAGGCGATGGACATCGAAGGGCTGGGCGAGGAGACCGTGGAACTGCTCTATGAAAACGGGCTGGTGCACGACGTGGCCGACCTCTACGACCTGAAGGCCGGACAGCTGGCGGAATTGCCGCGGCTGGGCGAAAAGTCGGCCGACAACATCATACGCAGCATCCGCGGATCGGTCGAGGTGCCGTTCCGCCGCGTGCTGTTCGGACTCGGCATCCGCTTCGTGGGCGAAACGACGGCCAAATACCTCGCGGAGCATTTCCGCTCGCTCGACGCCGTGATGCGGGCCACGCGCGAGGAGCTGACCCAGGCCGACGAGGTGGGCGGGCGCATCGCCGACGCGATCATCGAATATTTCGCCGACGAGCAGAACCACGCCATCATCCGCCGCCTGCGTGCCGCGGGGCTGAAGTTCGAGGAGGAGGCGCGGGAGCTGGCGTCGGAGTCGCTCGCAGGCCGCAGTTTCGTGGTGTCGGGCAAGTTCTCGCGCAGCCGCGACGAAATGAAGGAGCTGATCGAAATGCACGGGGGCAGGAACCTCGCGGCCGTATCGGCCAACGTCGATTACATCGTGGCGGGCGACAACATGGGCCCGGCGAAGCTCAGGAAAGCCGAGAAGCTGGGCGTGAAGATCATCTCCGAAGAGGAGTTCATCGCCATGGTCGGCGGACAGGAAGCCCCGGCGGCAAACGGAACGGAAGCCGACGGCGCAACAACGGCAAATAACGGCGGCAGGAACAATGGCGCCCCGGCCGCGGCGAGAAAGGCCGGGCCGGAAGGCGACGGAGCAATGCCCCATAGCGCCGGACGTAAAACCCCGGAGCCGGCAGCGACAGCCGATGATGCGGGTGCGCCGGGAAAAGGCACGGTGGACAAGCCTGAAAAAGACACCGCGGGAAAGCCGGGGGAAAACACGGCGGACAAGCATGGAAAGGACGCCGCGGGAAAGCCGGGGAAAGGTGTGGCGGACAAGCCTGAAAAGGACGCCGCGGGAAAGCCGGGGAAAGGCGCGGCCGACAAGCCTGAAAAAGACGCCGCGGGAAAGCCGGGGAAAGACACGGCGAACAAGCCTGGAAAGGACACCGCGGGAAAGCCGGAGATACCGGGCCGGGGAAAACAGGTGAAACCCTCCGGGAAGAAGGGGGCGGAAGCGGCCGCGACGGAAGGCGGGGACGGCGAACCCGTCCAACAAGGCGAGTTGTTCTGAGCCCCGCGGAAAAGGAATACGCATAAAAAACTACATAATGCCAAACAGAATCATATGATACGACACAAGCTCTGCGGCGTGGGGGCCGCCATGATAACCCCCTTTACACCCGAAGGAAAAGTTGACTATCAGGCGCTGGCACGCATGATCGACTATGTGATCGAAGGCGGCGTGGACTACATCGTGGCGCTGGGCACCACGGCCGAGACGCCGACGCTCTACATGCCCGAGCGCGCCGTGATAGCCATGTTCATCACCAACCACATCGCGGGGCGCGTACCGCTGGTGATGGGCTGCGGCGGCAACTCGACGTCGGAGGTACTGGATCAGCTGCGCGAATTCGACCTGCGGGGCGCCGACGCCATCCTGAGCGTTACGCCCTACTACAACAAGCCCTCGCAGGAGGGGCTCTACCAGCATTTCCGCACCGTATCGGAGCACTCGCCGCTGCCGGTGATCCTCTACAACATCCCGGGACGCTCGGGCGTCAACATGGCGGCCGAGACGACGCTGCGGCTGGCTCGCGGGATGAAGAACGTGATCGGCATCAAGGAGGCATCGGGCGACATCGAACAGATGCAGCACATCCTCGACCGGCGCCCCGAAGGGTTCATCGTGCTGTCGGGCGACGACGGCATGACGCTCGAGCTGATGCGCCGCGGCGGCGACGGCGTGATCTCGGTGGCCGCGAACGCTTTTCCCAAGCGGTTCATGGAGTGTGTGAACTACGCCAAGGCCGGGGAGTTCGACCGTGCGGAAAAGGCATACGAATGCCTCGACGAAGCGGTGCACGCCCTGTTCGAAGAGGGCAACCCCGTGGGGGTGAAGTGCGCACTGGCCGAAATGGGCATAATCGGCCCGACGATGCGGCTGCCGCTCGTCGAAGGTTCGGAGGCGCTGCGCGAAAAGTTCCGCAAACTGATCGCGGAATACGATTTGCGCTGATTTGAGCGTTAGTGCCTAAAATACGGACAAAACACGGATATGAAAAATTTACTGCTGACATTGCTCCTGCTCCCGGCGCTGGCCGCGGCGAAAGTCCCCGTCGAGGAGGACATCGTCGCCAAGACGTCCGACCCCGATTCGCCGTTCTACTACACATCGCTGATGATGCGCTACAACGCGGGCGACGAGACGCTCACCGACGAGGATTACCACTACCTCTACTACGGCTACGCCCACCAGGAGAGCTACAAGCCGATGGAGGCGAACCCCGACCTGGACAAGCTGCTGATGCTGGCATCGGGGCTCGACCCCGACAACCCGCTGGCCGAAACGCTCGACGCGATGCTCTACGTGGGCGAAGATGCGCTCGCCCGCGACCCGTTCAGCCCCAAGATCCTGAACCTGATGGCCTATGCCCACGGGGCGCTGGGCAACAAGCTGCAGGAGAAGATGTATTACAACAAGGTGAAGGGGGTGCTCCGCGCGATCGAGGATTCGGGGGATGCCCTCACGCAGAAGACCCCGCGCCATATCCTGATGTTCGACCATGCGCTCGACGTGATGGCATCGGAGGGTTACACCTACGGCAAGAGCCGCATCATCAGCCGTACGGTGGAATTCATCCCCTTCACGGCGCCCCGGATGGTCGGCGACAAGAAACGCAAAGGGCTCTATTACGACTTCGGCCGCGTATACTGGAACAAGCCCGAAGGATATACCTATAAACGTGACCGCACATGGCAATTCAACAACCTAAAACCCCGTACCTACAAATAATCCGGCGCACGCTGAGCCTGCTGCTGGCAGTGGCGCTACTCGCCGGGTGCGAAAAAACAGAGGAACGCGCAGGGCTGACCACGACGCAGGACGAAGTGGTACTGCGCAGCACGGCGGGTTCGGAGGCGGCATTCACGGTGTCGTCGACCGAAGCGTGGTCGCTCACCACCACGGGAAGCGGCTTCGACGTCTCCCCCACCCAAGGCGGCCGCGGGGAGACGACGGTAACGGTGAGGGCGCAGGACGACAATACGACGCCCCGGCGCAAGGCGCTGGGCAGCATGGCGCTGCGCCTGTCGTCGGGAAGGGCCGAGGCCACGGTCACCGTAGTGCAGAGCCCGACCGTCGCACCCCAGACGGTCGTCATGTACCTGCCGTGGTCGGGGAACCTGTACACGCATTTCCTCCAGAACATCGAGGACGTGAAGAAAGCCGTGGCAGGAAACATCCTGCATGACAGCCGCCTGCTGCTGTTCCTACAAACGAGCACGACGAAAGGTACGCTCAGTGAGCTGTACTACGACAACGGAGAGTGCCGCGAAACGGAGCTGCGCACGTACGAAGACCTCAACGTGACGCAGGCCGAGACCATCACCGGGATTTTCGACTACATCAAGCAGACCGCACCCGCCGAACGCTATGGCATCACGATCGGGTCGCACGGCATGGCGTGGATCCCCGCATCGGGCTCGGGCCGGAGCGCTGCCGACGCGAAGGCCGGCACGGAACCGACGGCGACAACCGTCCCCGAGAAATGGCACTGGGAATACGTTTCGCCCGACGGGCAGTTCACCCGCTGGTTCGGCGACGGCGGTTCGCGGTGTACCAACACGACGACCTTCGCCGAGGCGATAACGGCCGCAGGAATCCGGTTCGAATACATCCTCTTCGACGACTGTTTCATGTCGTCGATCGAGGTGGCGTACGACCTGCGCAAAATCACCAGACACCTGATCGCCTCGCCCTGCGAGGTGATGGCCTACGGTTATCCTTACGACCTGGTGATGCCCTACCTGTTCACCGACGGCGGCACGGGATACGACCTGGACGGCGTATGCCGGAGTTTCTACGAATTCTACGAGCAATACGAGGCTCCGAACTATAACTGCGGGGCGATCGCCGTGACGGTATGCGACCAGGTGGATAAGATGGCAGAAGTCATGCGCCTCATCAACAATGCATCGCCCGCGTATATCCCCGACCCGGAGAAACCGTTGCAGCAATACGAGTACCTCTACGCCCCGACGCGGTTCTACGACCTGGCGGATTACGTCTACCAACTGTGCGACGACACCGCCCTGCTAAAGGAATTCGACGAACAGCTCGCACGCGCCGTCCCCGAACGCTACCGGCTGCATACGGAGTATTTCTATTCGGGCGGCAAGCGGCCGATCACGACCTATTCGGGCATTTCGACCAGCGCGCCGAGCACGAGCGGGATCGTGGTGAACAACATCCAAAACACAGGCTGGTACAAGGCGACGCACTGACAAGGCGGCAGGCAGCATTTGCCCGGCAGCATGGCGGCCTGAAGACAGCAGCCGGGAAACAGCAGCCGGGAGATAGCGGCCGACGGGTGCAGCTGGCACGGCGGCAACAGGCACGGCGGCAACAGGCACGGCGGCAACAGGCACGGTCCGTCACCATACGCTCCCGCCGCGCGGGTGCCGTGGTTTTCCGGGCGCACCGGAATCGCCGCCATACCGCAGGAATGCGGGGACATCCCGCAACCACCCGGATATGCCGGGATTATCGCTGTTAAAACAGAAGGAGGCTCCCTTGACAGGAGCCTCCTTCTGATTGTACCCTTATCCCTCCGGACAAAGACCGGATGCAGGGACTTATTCGTACTGGCCGGACTTGAGCCGTTCGACCTCCTCGCGGGAGAGGAAACGCCAGGCTCCGCGCTTGAGGTTCTTCTTGGTCAGGCCGGCATAGTAGACACGGTCGAGCTTGGTGACCGTGTAGCCCAGGAATTCGAAAATACGGCGCACGATACGGTTGCGGCCGGAGTGTATCTCGATGCCGATCTCCTGTTTGTTCTCCTTGACATAGGAAATTTCGTCGGCGAAGATTTCGCCGTCTTCGAGCGTGATGCCCTCGGCGATGCGATCCATATCGGCACGCGCCAGGGGCTTGTCGAGCGTCACCTGGTAGATTTTCTTTTTCAGGTACGAGGGGTGCGTGAGCTGCTTCGTAAGGTCGCCGTCGTTGGTGAAAAGCAGCAACCCGAGGCTGTTCTTGTCCAGACGGCCTACGGGGTAGATGCGCTCCGTGCAGGCACCTTCGACCAGATCCATGACGGTCTTGCCGGCATGGGGGTCGTCGAGCGACGTGACATAACCCTTGGGCTTGTTGAGCACGAGGTAGACCTTCTTCTCACCCTGCACGCGGCTGTCGTTGAATTTCACCTCGTCGGTGGGAAGCACCTTGGTGCCCAGCTGGGTGACGATCTGGCCGTTGACCGTGACCAGGCCTGCGGTGATGAAATCGTCGGCCTCGCGGCGCGAGCAGAGGCCCGACTGCGCGAGAAAACGGTTCAGGCGCATTTCGCCGACCTGCTTTTCGGGCGTGAATTTCGGGTAGGACGCCGGTTTGTCGTCGTGCTTCCTCGGCCCCGGCTTATAGGGTTTGTCGCCGAATTTACGGTCGCCGTATTTCTTATCCCCGAACTTGCGTTCGCCGTAGGCGGGCTTGTCGCCATACTGGCGGCGCGGTTTGTCGCCGTCGCGGTGTTCGTAGCGGGGCTTGTCGCCGAATTTGCGTTCACCGTAGGCGGGCTTGTCGCCGTACTGGCGGCGCGGTTTGTCGCCGTCGCGGTGCTCGTAGCGGGGTTTATCGCCGAAACTACGTTCGCCGTAAGCAGGCTTGTCACCGTACTGGCGGTGCGGTTTGTCGCCGTCGCGGTGCTCATAGCGGGGTTTGTCACCGTACTTGTGCTCGCCATAGGCGGGCTTGTCACCGTACTGGCGGCGCGGTTTGTCGCCGTCGCGGTGCTCGTAACGGGGTTTATCGCCGGACTTACGCTCGCCGTAAGCCGGTTTGTCGCCGAACTGGCGGCGCGGTTTGTCAAATGCAGGGCGGTTGTCCGCCGTGAAATGGGGATTGTAGGAGGCCCGCTCACGGGGCCCCTCGCTGGACGGTTGCTCCGAATCGGCAGCATCACGCTGTAAACGCGGGCGACGCTCGACACGCTCCGCCGTAGCAGTCACGGTACGCTGGCGCTTGTCGCGTCCGAAACGCGAAAGTACCGTGGTCGAGTCGTTTTTGTTGTCTTTCATACGTATTTGAATGAGTTTGTGGGGCAAAGGTAATCCATTTTTCCGGATTACGGCATATTGCAGACCCGATTTGGCGATAAAAGACAGGGGCCGTTACAAATTCGCCGCTTTTGCCTTATCTTTGCACCCGTAAACGACGTCCGGCAGGGGTTGCCGGACATCCCCGCCCCGCACCTATGAACATGAACCGCGAAATACTGCGCATCGCGCTCCCGAATATCGTTTCGAACATCACCGTGCCGCTGATGGGAATCGTGTCGACGGCCATCGCCGGGCACTGGGGCGCGGATTCGGCGGCGACGATCGGCGCACTGGCCATCGGGGTGTCGATCTTCAACTTCATCTACTGGAACTGCTCGTTCGTGCGCATGGGAACCAGCGGACTCACGGCACAGGCGTTCGGCGCAGGGAATTTCCACGAATGCACCAACATGCTCGTAAGGGCGATGGTCGTGGCAGCAGGCATGGGATTGCTGATGCTTGCCCTGCAATACCCGCTGGGCGAGCTGGCCCTGTGGGGACTGAACGGCAACGAAATGACGCGCGAATATTTCTACGCCCGCATCTGGGCCGTACCGGCGGGCATCCTCCTGTTCGGGTTCAACGGCTGGTTCACGGGTATGCAGAATGCCATGATACCGATGTTCACGGCTATTTCGGTCAACGCGGTGCATGTCTTGTGCAGCCTTTGGTTCGCCTTCGGCATGGACATGGGGATCGTCGGCATCGCCTACGCCTCGGTGATCGCACAGTGGACGGGCGTGGGGCTTTCGCTGCTGCTGCTCATGCTGCGCTACCGCAAGGTGCTGACGGGCATCGACTGGGCCGAGGTATTCGACATGAAACCGCTCAAAACCTTCTTCATCGTCAACCGCGACATCATGCTGCGTACGCTCTGCATCGTGGCGGTCTACACCTTCTTCACGGGGGCTTCGGCCCGCATGGAAGACCCGGTGCTGCTGGCCGTGAACACCCTGCTACTGCAGCTCTTCACGCTCTTCTCGTACATGAACGACGGCTTCGCATATGCCGCCGAAGCGCTGACCGGACGGTTCATCGGCGCCCGGGACGTAAAGGCGCTGCGCGACTGCCTGCGGCGCTGCATCGCATGGGGCACGGCCGTGTCGGTACTGTTCGTGGGAATCTACCTCGTCTGGTGGCGCGACCTGGTGGGGCTGTTCATCGACGATTCGGCCGCAAACGCCGCGACGATCGTGGAGGTCGCCGGACGGTATATCGTATGGATCATCCTGATCCCCGTAGCCAGCGCCATGCCCTTCATCATGGACGGCATCATGGTGGGCGCCACGCAGACGCGCGTCATGCGCAACTCGATGTTCTGGGCTACGGCAGCCTATTTCGGCATCTTCTATATCGGGCATACGCTCATAGGCAACAACGCCCTGTGGCTCGCCTTCACGCTGTACATGTTCCTGCGCGGCGTGCTGCAATACTTCATGACGCACAGCCTGCGGACAATCTACCGCAAAGCCGGCGCATAAGGAAGGGGCGGTGAATCCCCGGGCAGGGAGAGGCCGGAACGGCCCGGGAGAGACAACGTCCGGAACCTGGAAGGTTTCCTGCGATAACAGGCCGCATATCCGGGGAAAATCACTAAATTAGCGGAACGGAACCCCAAAAAGCCCGCCATGATCTTATCCGAAAACGCACTCTATATCAAATACATCCGGCTGAAAGAGGCCGGAGATTTGCCGCACGAATACCCCTATACGGTGCCCGCGCTGGCGGGGTTCAGTGGGTTGCGGTTCCGCCGCCCGGTGACGTTCATCGTGGGCGAGAACGGCATGGGCAAATCGACGCTGCTGGAAGCCATCGCCGTAAAAGCGGGATTCAATGCCGAGGGCGGGTCGAAGAACTTTCGGTTCGCAACGCGCGAGACTCATTCCCCGCTATACGGGAACCTCGTGCTCGGACGCGGGTTGCAGCCGCGCGACGGCTATTTCCTGCGTGCCGAGAGTTTCTACAACGTCGCCACCGAGATCGACCAGATAGCCGACGGCATACACCGCTATTACGGCGACAAGTCGCTCCACAGGCAATCGCACGGCGAAAGCTTCCTGAGCCTGCTCGAACACAGGCTCCGCGGAAACGGGCTCTATATCTTCGACGAGCCCGAGGCCGCCCTCTCGCCGTCGCGGCAGATGTATATGCTGTGCCGGATAAAACAACTCGTGGAAAGCGGATCGCAGTTCATCGTCAGCACCCACTCGCCTATCGTCATGGCCTACCCCGGCGCCGACATCTACGAGATCGCGGACAACGGACTGCAACTCACCGAACTGGAGCAAACGCCGCATTACCTGCTGATGAAACGCTTTTGCCTCGACCACGAAGGGATGCTCCGGCAGTTGGGCTTCGACATCCGGAAACCTTGAAGCGCGGGTCGCGCCACAGGCAGAATGCCCGGAGATCGGCACAACAGCACAGGCATTTCGCACGGATGCCGCACAGGATTTGCACGGACGTCTTGCACGGATATTACCCTACAAACACGACGGCACGGACATCACGACAGGCGCATCGGCGCATGAAAAATCCCGGCTCCGAAATGCGGAGCCGGGATTCCTGTAAGCGCAGGGCGGCAGCGCCGCCCCCGCAGGGGATTATTCTTCGCCTTTGGCTTCTTTGAGCAGGGTGTTGTACTTGTTGTACTTGTCCATCATGCCCTCCTCATCGCGCAGGCGGAAGCAGATCGACTTGAGGAAGTCGAGCGTATTGACGTCGTCCTTTTTCAGCTCGTAAGCCTTTTCGAACCAGGGCACGGCATCCATATAGACGGCATTCACCTCCTTCAGGTCGGTGTCGTAGGCTGTCTGGCTGCTATACTGCTTCTCGTTCATCACCTTGTTCATCTCGTCGGCCTTGATCGTGTAGAACACGCCCAGGTAATAGTTGCCTTCGAACAGGTCGGGCTTCAGCTCCACGACCTTCTTGAACGATGCGATGCTCTCGTCGTAGTTTTTCAGCGCATAGAAGATACGGCCGCGGCCGAACCAGAGGTCTACGTTCTCGGGGTTGTCGGCAATGGCCGAGTCGATCAGCGTTACCAGGTCGGCAGGGTCGCCCACGCCCTCTTCGGAGGTGTAGAGCTGCATCAGGCCGTCGAGGATACGCTCGTTCTTCGGGAATTTCCCGATACCCGTGATCAGGGCGTCCTTGGCCAGCATGACATTGTCCTGGCTGACGTTCTTCAGGCCGTAGTAGCAGTGGAAGAGGTAGTAGTAGATGTTACCCTCCTCGTCGGTATACCCCAGGTCGATCGCTTTCTTGAGGTACTCGGCACCCTGTCCGAACGACGAGGGGTGCGCCGAACCGTCCACCGTGCGCAGGTAACCGGCATAGTAAAGCAGCGCGGGGTCAGCGGCTGCGCCGTAAGCGGGGCTCGACTGCGCCTGGAAAGCCGTGGCATAGGCGTCGGCGGCGGCTACGTACTCGCCCGTGTCGATGCCCGTATTACCGACCTGCGAACAGAAATCGCTGATCTGCTGCAACCCGTCCTTCGCCTTCGCAGCGCTCTTGGGGTCGATCTCGTAAGCCTTGTTGTAAGCCTCGATGGCCATAGCAGGGGCCTCTTTCAGCACCCAGTCGGTCTGCGTCCAGGTAACTACCTTGCCGTCCTTGATATAGGCGATGAAATAGGGGTATTCCCACGCTTCGTAGGGAACGTTGAGAAGCGTCACCTGCTTGGTGGCCGAAGGTTCGCCCACGGCCAGCTTCAGCATCGCGGCGTCCATGTTGACGAAGAGGCTCTTGGTCGGTTCCACGGCAGCCTCGTACAATGCTTTGCCACGGTTGATCCACGTGGAGGCCTTCGCGTTCTTCTTCGCGTCGGCGATGTCGGCGTCGCTCTTCTCGATCTTGGAGAGGAGCCCGCTCTTGTTGACTTTCTGCGCCTGAACAGCGGGGATTGCCATGAGCAGGGCAGCGAAAGCCGTCAAAAATGTTTTCTTCATAACAAATTTAATTTAAAGTTTTTCAAATTCATTTCATCTATTCCTCCGCCGGCTGTCCTGCATCGGGTGTTGCGTCCCCGGCACCGGTAGCCTCTGCGGACTGTACTTCTTCTTCATCGCCGGCTGCAGGCACGGCCATCACCGAGGCAATGGCATCGCCGTCACGCAGGTTGATGATACGCACGCCCTGCGTAGCACGACCCGCCAAGCGGATCTGCGACACGGCCGTACGTATGGTAAGTCCCGAACGGTTGATAATCATCAGGTCGTTGTCGTCCGTAACGGCCTGTATGGAGATAAGTTTGCCGGTTTTCTCCGTCACGTTGATCGTCTTCACACCCTTACCGCCGCGGTTGGTGATGCGGTACTCGTCGAGGTCGGTACGCTTGCCGTAACCGTTTTCGCTCAGCACCAGTACGTCCTGCGTCGATTCGGGTTCCACACAGATCATGCCGATCACCTCGTCGGACTCCTCGATCGAGATGCCGCGCACACCGGCGCCGACACGCCCGATCGGGCGCACCGTCGACTCGTTGAAGCGGATGGCCTTGCCTTCGCGGGCCGCAATCATCACTTCGGCGTTGCCGCTGGTGAGCTTGGCCTCGATCAGCTGGTCGCCCTCGCGGATGACGATGGCGTTCACACCGTTCTGGCGCGGGCGCGAGTAGGCTTCGAGCTTCGTCTTCTTGATCGTACCGTCCTTGGTACACATGATGATGAAGTTGTTGTTCACATACTCGGCGTCGTTCAGGCGCTTGACGTTGATATAGGCGCGAACCTTGTCGTCGGGTTCGATCTGGATGACGTTCTGGATGGCGCGTCCCTTCGAGGAGCGTGCGCCTTCGGGGATCTCGTAGACCTTGAGCCAGTAGCAGCGCCCCTTCTCGGTGAAGAAGAGCATCGTATTGTGCATCGAAGCCACGTAGATGTGCTCGATGAAGTCCTCGTCGCGCGTAGCACTGCCCTTGGCGCCGACGCCGCCGCGGTTCTGCGTGCGGTATTCGGCCAGCGGGGTGCGCTTGATGTAGCCCATGTGCGAGATGGTGATGACCATGTCGTCGTCGGCATAGAAATCCTCGGGGTTGAACTCCTCGGAGGCATAAACGATCTCCGAACGGCGCTCGTCGCCGTATTTTTCCTTGATTTCGAGCAGCTCGTCCTTGATGATCTGCATTTGCAGGCCGACGTCGGCGAGCACCTCCTTGAGGTGGGCGATGGTTTTGGTCAGCTCGTCGCGCTCGGCGGTGAGCTTGCCGTATTCGAGCCCCGTCAGGGCGCGCAGGCGCATCTCGATGATGGCCGAAGCCTGGAGGTCGCTCAGCTCGAAACGCTCGATCATGGCCTGCTTGGCCAGGTCGGGGGTCTGCGACGAACGGATGATGTGCACGATCTCGTCGATGTTATCCTGCGCGATCAGGAGGCCCAGCACGATGTGCAGCCGCTCCTCGGCCTTGCGCAGGTCGAAGCGCGCACGGCGCACCACCACGTCGTGGCGGTGGTTGACGAAGTGCTTGACCAGGTCGCGCATCGGCAGCAGCTGCGGACGGCCGTTCACCAGCGCAATGTTGTTCACCGCGAACGAAGTCTGGAGCGGAGAGTTCTTGAAAAGCGTATTGAGCACGACGCTCGCCACGGCGTCGTGTTTGAGGATGATGATGATGCGCAGGCCGTTGCGGTCGGACTCGTCGTTGATGTAGGAGATGCCGTCGATCTTCTTTTCGTTGATCATGTCGGCGATCTTCTTGATCATCTCGGCCTTGTTGATCATGTAGGGGATTTCGGTGATGACGATGCACTCGCGGCCGCTGGGGGTATGCTCGATGTCGGTCTTGGCACGCATCATGACGCGGCCGCGGCCCGTAAGCATGGCCTCCCGAACACCCTCGTAGCCGTAGATGATACCGCCCGTGGGGAAATCGGGGCCCTTGATATACTGGAGCATCTCCTCGCCCGTGATTTCGGGGTTGTCGATATAGGCGCAGCAGGCGTCGACCACTTCGCAGAGGTTATGCGGGGCCATGTTGGTGGCCATACCTACGGCGATACCGCTGGCGCCGTTGACGATCAGCAGCGGGATCTTCGTGGGCAGCACCGTGGGTTCGGGGATCGTATCGTCGAAGTTGAGCGTCCAGTCGACGGTCTCCTTGTCGATGTCGGCCATCACCTCGTCGGTGATCTTCTTCATGCGGGCCTCGGTGTAACGCATGGCAGCCGGCGAGTCGCCGTCCATCGAACCGAAGTTACCCTGGCCGTCGACCAGCGGGTAGCGCATCGACCACTCCTGTGCCAGACGCACCATCGCGTCGTAGACCGACGAGTCGCCGTGGGGGTGGAACTTACCGAGCACGTCGCCGACGATACGCGCCGACTTACGGGTCGGTTTGTCGGAGTAGAGGTTGAGCTCCGCGCTCATATCGTAGAGGATACGGCGGTGCACGGGCTTCATGCCGTCGCGCACGTCGGGAAGCGCACGCGACACGATGACCGACATCGAATAGTCGATGTACGCCGATTTCATCTGCTCTTCGATATTGATAGGAATGATACGTCCTGTCAAACCTGCATTCTTTTCTTCTTCAGTTAGCATCTTATCTCTTTAAAATTACAGTCTTTTAACGAACAAAAATACGATTTATTTCCGATCTGAGCAACTTTAAGCCCATAAATATCGCATCCGGGCGGAAGATTTCCGGGACAACGCCCCGTTTTTGCCCCTTTTCCGGCGATCTGACGGCCTCAAAAAAAATTCCCGGCAGACTGACGGCATCCGCTTGCGCGTTCCGGATCGTTTCACTACCTTTGCGGCCTCTATTCCCCGAACATGGCACAGATAAACACACCCAAGGAAGTACTCGCGCTGGCTCAGAAGTCGGCAACGGGCAAAATGCAACTCCCGGCGGGCAAGACCCTCCTGCTGGCATTCCTGGCCGGCGCATACATCGCCATGGGCGGACTCTTCTCGCTGATGGCGGGGTTCGGGTTCCCCGGGGCGGCCGAAGCGCCCGGGTTGCAGCGCCTGCTCTCGGGGCTGGTATTCCCGCTGGGGCTTATCCTGGTGGTATTCGCCGGGGCGGAGCTCTTCACGGGCAACAACGCCGTGCTCGTACCCGGGGCGCTGGGCCGCAGGTACGGATGGGGCAAGGTGCTGCGCAACTGGGGGCTGGTATACGCGGGGAATTTCATCGGGGCGGCCTTCTTCGCCTATTTCCTGGTGGTGCTGCCCGGCGTGCTCTCGTCGGAGCTGTGGCGCGAAGCGGCCTGCAACGTGGCGCAGGCCAAGGTCTCGATGCCGTGGCTGACGGTATTCCTGCGCGGCGTCGGCGCCAACTGGCTGGTATGCCTCGCGGTATGGCTCGGGCTGAGTACCGACGACGCGGCAGGCCGTATGATGGGGTTGTTTTTCCCGGTCATGTGCTTCGTGGTGATCGGCTACGAGCACTGCATCGCCAACATGTTCTTCATCCCGCTGGGGATGATGCTGGGCGCCCCGGTGACGGCGGCGGACATGGTCGCCGCAAACCTGGTTCCCGCCACGCTCGGGAACATCGCGGGCGGCGGCATCTTCGTCGGCGGGCTCTACTGGTACCTCAACCGGAAATAGGGGTCAATCCGCCAGCCTGAGCCACAACCGCCCGTGGCGGAAATCGAAGACCACCCGGAATGCGGAGAAGAATTTTACGCCGAGGAAACCGTCGCCGGGGAGTTTCATCGGTTTGTCGAGCACCACGACAGGCAGCCCGCAGAAGGGGTAGCGCCCCATGAAAGTGGCTACGGCGGGCATCAGCACCCGCAGGGTCATCCCGCCCGGCGTCCGGCCTTCCACCAGATCGACAGGGGCACGCGACACGAATTTCCCGACCGCAGGCTTGAATGCGAAGAGTGCCAGCAGGTTGGCATTGCCCAGATCGACGACCAGCCGCATCGGCATCGCACGGCTGCGTCCCCGGACATCGGACAAGCGCACCGTATCCGCAACCCAAAACATCCCCGATTGCCCGTCGGCCACCAGTTCGTAGGCCTCCCACCCGTCGCCGGGTTGCGGCAGGCTCCCGGATGAGAGCGGACGGAAAATGCCGCGGCGGACATCGAGCTCGAAAATACCGGGCGCAGCCACGCTGTCGGTCGTGAAGGTATGGAGCGGGTAGAGCAGGTCGCAGGGCTTGCGTCGCCGCAGATCGACGACATAGCTCTCGCACAAACTGCGCGTATCCCCCACCCTGACCCCCGGTGCCAGTTTATAGCGGGCCGAATAGTCCGTGCCGCCGGCCATGCGGAAACGCACGGGACGTTCGAGTTCGACGGGTTCGAAAAGCCCGGGGTGCGACCAGACCAGCGCGCTGTCGATCAGCGGAAAATAGACGCCCGATTCGAGAAACACCCGCACCGGTATGGAATCTCCTACGAAAGACGCCGCATAGAGCAGATCGCGTTCGGAGGTAAGCTCCCAAGCCGTGCCGGAAGGCAGCTGCCCGCCTGTCGGCGACGGGTCTTCCGGCGCCGCAGCCAGCGTCGCCGCGGGGATGGCGACGGACAACAGCAGCATGATCGGCCGGCGGAACATGGTCAGCGGAAGTCGATGAATTCGTACCCGGCGTAGTTATCCTTCGCAAAGGCCTTGAGCGGCGTTTCGAGGGGCTTGATGCCCAGCACCGAAACCTGCACCTGCTCGCCGTCGTAATCGTAGCGGAGCGACACGGGACGCATCGCGGCGGTATCGACCGTAAGGACGATATTGCCCGCCGAGGAGGTATTCCCCGGCGCAGGGGTCAGACGCACCACGGCACGCCCCTCCTGCTCGCCGACGAGCGAGGCCGCATATTCGCTGCCGAGGAAATCGAAGGCATGGACGGGGTTATTGAGGATATTGCGGCTGTCGGTGTCGACCACGTCGATCGTCACCTCGCGGCGGCGGTTGTCCACCTCGAAGCGAACGGCTCCGTCGCAGTAAACCTCGGCATCGCCCAGCACGAGGTAATAACCTTCCCCCTCGACGGCATAGCGCCCGCGCGTGACGTATTCGTCCGAGCGCACCTCGAACGACACCCCGTAGGCACCCAGTGCCCGGAAGCCGTCACGAACCCCGGCAAGTATCCCGGCGGCACGGTCGGCGGCCGGAGGCAACGGGCTGGCCCCCTGCGTCGCACCAGCGGCAGCGGCCGAAGCCGCGGAACCGGAGGTGGAAGCGGCGTAAATAACGGGCGACCCATGGAAGCCAAAGAGCGCATGGAAGCCCGGGGCGGGATCAGCCTGAAAACCGGAGGCCGAGGCGTCGCGGCAGGCAAAGGCAGAGGCAGAGGCGGGAACCGCCGGGAAATCAGAGGCGGCCGCAAATCCGCAAGCAGCCGGCACATCCGCGGCGACGGGGAGTGCAGCGACGGGGAGTGCGGCGACGCATTGCATCGCGGAAAGCAGCAACAGGAGGGACAGGAATCGTTTCATGGCAGCATCAGAATAGGCCCAGCTCCTGCAACTTGGCTTCGAGCGAGGGCATGTCATGGAAAAGGATGTCGCGCGGCTTGGCTCCCTGCTGGCGTCCGACGATGCCGGCACGTTCGAGCTGCATCATGATGCGCCCGGCACGGTTGAAGCCCACCTCGTAGTTGCGCTGGATCATCGAGGTCGAGATATTGCCGCCCGAAACGGCGTCGCGGGCGATCTCGGCGAAGAGCGAATCGTATTTCACGGGGGCGGAGTCCTCGCTGCCCATGCTCCCCGAAGAATCGCCCGTATCGGGCGTATAGTCGGGCAGCGAATAGGCCGAGGTATAGCCCTGCTGCTTCGATATATACTCGACGATGCGTTCGACCTCCTTGGTTTCGACCAGCGCGCACTGGATACGGGTCAGTTCCCCGTCCTTCGAGAAGAGCATGTCGCCGCGGCCGATAAGCTGGTTGGCCCCCGGCTGGTCGATGATCGTACGCGAGTCGATCATCTGCATCACGCGGAAGGCGATACGCGCGGGGAAATTGGCCTTGATACCGCCCGTGATGACCTTCACGTCGGGGCGCTGCGTGGCGATGATCAGGTGGATGCCGACGGCACGCGCCTTCTGCGCGAGGCGCATGACGGGCCCCTCGACCTCGCGGGCGGTCATGATCAGGTCGGCGAACTCGTCGACCACCACGACGATATAGGGCAGGTAGCGGTGCCCGTTGAGCGGGCTGAGCCGCCGGGCGGTGAATTTCTCGTTGTACTCGGCGATATTGCGCGCCCCGGCTTTCTTGCAGAGTTCCAGGCGGCTGTCCATCTCCGTACAGAGCGAATTGAGCGTGTAGACCGCCTTCTTGGGGTCGGTGATGATGGCATCGTCCTCGGACTCCATCTTGGCGAGGAAGTGGCGCTCGATCTTGGCATAGAGCGAGAACTCGACCATCTTGGGGTCGATCATCACGAACTTGAGCTGCGCGGGGTGCTTGCGGTAGAGCAGCGAGGTGATGATGGCGTTCAGCCCCACGGACTTACCCTGTCCCGTGGCGCCCGCCACCAGCAGGTGCGGCATCTTGGCCAGGTCGAACACGTAATTCTCGTTCTGGATCGTACGGCCGATCACCACCGGGAGCTCGGCCTTCGACTCCTGAAAACGCAGCGAACGCACGGCGGAGTACATCGACACCACCTGCTTGTCGCGGTTGGGCACCTCGATGCCGATGGTTCCCTTGCCGGGGATAGGGGCGATGATGCGGATACCCAGCGCCTTGAGGCTCTGGGCGATGTCGTTTTCGAGCCCCTGGATCTTCGAGATCTTGACGCCCTGCGCCTGCACGATCTCATAGAGCGTCACGGTGGGGCCGACCGTGGCCTTGATACGCTGGATGGGGATGCCGAAATTGCGGAGCGTATCCTCGATCTTGGTCTTGTTCTCGAAAATCTCCTCGTCGCTCACTTCCGAGTCGGAAACATAGTCTTCGAGCAACGTCACGGGCGGCTTGTGGTAGTTCACGAGGTCTTTCAGCGGGTCGTAGCTCTCGGTCGGGATCGCCTTTTCATCGACCAGGCGGGCTTCGTTGGCCTCGACGGTCACGACGACGCCCCCGGCAGGAACGGGTATCTCGGTAAACGGCCCGTCGGGGAGCGGCTCCACGGCTGCAGGAGCGGCGGCGGAGGGTGTCCCGGCAACAGAGGGCATCCCGGCAGCCGGAGCCGGTGTCCCGACGGGGTCTTCCCCGCCCAGGGATAATTCGGTGAAAGGTTCGTCGGACACGGGCGCAGCAGGCCGGACGGCAGTGCCGGCGGCGGCATGTGCGGCAGGACGTTCCAGCTCGACAAGCCCGCTGGGGCCGATCACCAGCCGGCCTTCGGGGCGCGACAGGTCGACCTCGGTAAACTCGCCGTCGTCGTCGGATGCGGCGGCCTTTGCCGCCTGCGGGGCTTCGGGCACAATGGGCATGCCGTCGGGGCCCAGTTCCACGAACGGATCGTCGTCCACAGCAGGGCGGGCGGCCTGCGGGGCGGCGGGAGTCCCCGCGGCAACAGACCCGGGAGTACGTGCGACGCGGGGCATTTCCGGCACCGGACGCTGCACGGCCAGTTCGGGTTCGGGACGGCGCACGACCACCTCGGGCTCCGCCTTCACGGCGGACTCCACGGTCGGAGTATCGGCCGACCGCTTGGCAGGCCTCTCTCCGGGATTCCCGACGGATTCCGCGGCTACGGGGGCCGCATCCCCGGCGGCGGACGGTTGCCCGTGCGCGTGCACGACCTTATGTTTGACGATCTCGACGATCTTGCCGCTCTTGTCGACCATGACGTTGCCCGCACGGTTGACCTTGTTGATGAAATTGCGGTTGATGAATACCCCCGTAAGGATCCAGCAGCCCAGCAGCAGGATCAACGTCCCCAGCACCCCGATATGCGTGCGCAGCAGCGCCGCGGTCTCGATGCCGAAGGCACCGCCCCACCCCGTCGAACTGCAAAGGCTCCACTTGTCCGAGAAGGCGAAGCCCAGCGTCAGCGAACTGAGGATCAGGACGAGGAAAAGCGTGAGGATCGAATGGTTGAACAGCAGCGGGCGCTGGCGGATGACGCGCACGCCGACGAGCAGCACCATCACCGGGATCAGGATGCCGGATACGCCGAACGAGTTGTCGACCAGCATGCGTCCCAGCCTGGCACCCGCCCAGCCGCAGAGGTTTCCGGGCTCGACGCCCAGCGTGGCACGTTCCTCGGGCGAGAGCAGCAGCCCGCTCTGGTCGACCGCCCAGGTGAAGAACGAGAACAGTACGGCCGAGGCGGCGAACAGCCCGATGAAAAGCAGCAGCAGGCCCGCGACCCAGCGTGCACTGTCGCTGTTGGAACGCTGGACTTTCTGCCGTCCGTTGGGGGATGAGGATGTATTTTTAGATGCCATCTGTATGCGCTTGATTTTTATCAAGCGAAGTTACGCATTTTTTTTGACATTTCGGAGCCGATGCCGATATTATTGGCCCCGAAACAGTATCCGGCGGCCATAATTGCAAATAAATCGTTATCTTCGCACCCGTTTCAGCAGGCTGCGGCCCGCATGGGAAGGCCGGCACTCCGCACGGCGCCCGCAAACACGCCACGCCTGCGCGACATTTAAGGATATATTGCGCACCCACTAAAAACCGAATGAAGAAAATGATCCGGAACACAGGACAGAAGGAACACATCGTATGGCTGGACGTCATCAGGCTGGCTGCCATACTGATGGTGATCGGGGTTCATTGCATCGACCCCTTCTACATTTCGCCAGCCATGCGGGGCATCCCCGAATATACGCACTGGGCGACCGTCTACGGCTCGCTGTTCCGCCCTTCGGTGCCGCTGTTCACGATGATGACGGGTTTACTGCTGCTGCCCGTGCGGCAACCGCTGGGGACATTCTACAAAAAACGTATTTTCAGGATCCTTTTCCCCGTGCTCATCTGGTCGGTACTCTACAACATGTTCCCCTGGTTCACGGGGGTGCTCGGGCTGCCGGAAAACATCATCGGGGATTTCTTCTGCTACACGCAGGGGCACGAATCGCAGGCACTGGGCGATTCGCTCAAAGACGTGGCGATGATCCCGTTCCAGTTCAGCTTCAAGGAGAACCACATGTGGTACATGTATTTGCTGATAGGGCTCTACCTCTATATGCCGTTCTTCTCGGCATGGGTCGAAAAGGCGACCCGGAAAGAGATGCGGGCCTTCCTGGCGATCTGGTTCGTCTCGCTCTTCCTGCCCTACATGTCCGCATACATAGCCCCCTATTTCGGGGTCGGGTACCTGTTCGGCGAAAGCACCTGGAACGCATACGGGCTGTTCTACTATTTCACGGGGTTCAACGGGTACCTGCTGCTGGGGCACTACATGAAGAAAGGCAACGATTGGAGCATGGCAAGGACACTTGCGACCAGCGTCATACTATTCGGAGCCGGATATTGCATCACCTACACCGGATTTGCCGCGGCAGCGGCCGACAGCATGTCGACGGAGGCGGACATGGAACTGTTCTTCACCTTCTGCAGCCCGAACGTGGCGATGATGACCGCGGCGGTATTCCTGCTGATGCAAAAAATCCGCATCCGGCGCCAGACCATCGTCAGGCTGCTCGCCAACATGACCAAATGCGGGTTCGGGATCTACATCGTGCACTATTTTCTGGTAGGGCCGTTCTTCCTGCTCATCGGCCCGTCGTCGCTGCCCATCCCGCTGCAAGTCCCCGTAATGGCAGTATGTATCTTCGCCGTCGCATGGGCATTTACGGCACTGGTATATAAATTATTGGGCAAAAAGGCCGCTTACATCATGGGATAGCCCGGCCGCGGGAGATATTCCAACGAGCCGGCGGGCTGCATCCTTTTCGGAGTGCAGCCCGCCGGCTCGTTGGAAGGCAGGTCAGACCGACGCCTGCGCCTTGCGTTCCAGACGGAGGCGGTAGGCCTCGTCGGCAAAGGTGCGAAACGTATATTCCGCGCGGTGGGCGGGGTCAGCGCGCAGGCCGTAACGGTCGAGCAGCTGCACGACGCGGCGGGCGACGGCGGGCGACGGGTCGACGACCGTGACGCCGCGGCCCGCGAGAACACGTTCGAGGACGGGCAGCAGGAAAGGATAGTGCGTGCAGCCGAGCACGATCTGGTCGGCCCCGTGCTCCAGCATCTCCGCGACGGCGGCACGGACGGTGGCCTCGGCCTGGGGCGTCGCCTCCAGATCGTTTTCGACCAGTTCGACGAAGCCCCGGCCGGGTGCCGTGACGAGGTCTACGCCGTCGCCGTACCTGGCCGCCGTGCGGCGAAAGAGTTCGCCGTCGAGGCTCCGTTCGGTGGCCAGCACCCCCACTACCCCGCTGCGGGTCGCCAGGCAGGCGGGTTTCACGGCCGGCTCCATGCCCACGATCGGCATGGGGGCGTATTTCTCCCGCAAAAAGTCGATGGCGGCGGCCGTAGCGGTATTGCAGGCCACGACAACCAGCTTGCAGCCCTCAGCCACGAGGCTGGCGACGGCCTCGTCGGCAAGGCGTTCGACCTGCGGGCGGGGACGCGACCCATAGGGGCAGTTCTTACCGTCGCCCAGGTAGACGAGCGACTCCGCGGGGAGCGCACGGCGCACCTCGCGCCAGACGGTCAGCCCGCCCAGCCCCGAATCGAAAACACCGATGGGTGCGTTATTTGAAAGTTTATCCACGTCTTTCACGAGTTGCAGAATATCATCGTCCGCGGCACGGCCGCGTCGTATCGTTCGCTGCGGTTTCCGCTACCCCGGGTACTCCCGGGGCGGAAGCCGCAGGGGATTCTCTAATTCAGGCCGAGCTGCCGCAGGATATGCTCCACGACCTGATCGTCGGACATCGCATCGCAGTCGACGACCAGCTGCGCCTGCGCATAGAAGGGTTCGCGCACGGCCATGTCCCCCTCCATGAACGCCACCAGCCCGGCATCGTCCAGCCCCCGCAGCCGGGGACGTTTCCGGCGCCCGTAAGGGCTCAGGCGGCTGGCGATCTGCGCCGCGCTGCGCCGCAGGAAGACGGTATGCCCCACGCCGTTCATGCGCTGCATGTTATCGCCCCACGTGGGGAGCCCCCCGCCCGTCGAAACCACGGCTTCGCCGCCTGCTGCGATCGCCCGTTCGAGTGCCTCGCGCTCCGCTTCGCGGAACCGCGCCTCGCCTTCGTAACGGAAGACATCGGCGACGGAGGCTCCCGCCTGCTCCTCGACCAGCGTGTCGGTATCCACGAAACCGATGCCCAGCCTGCGCGCCAGCTTGCGTCCGAGGGTGCTCTTGCCGCATCCCATGTAACCGATCAGGAAGAGGGGTTTCATCGCCGGCAGGTCAAAACAGGTTCAGTTGTTCGGGGTCGATCACTTCGTCGACGTCGCCCCTGGCGCGTTCGATCTCGAACTCCACCCCGCCCGCCGTAGTTCCCGTACGGGGCAGCCCGTCGGGCCGGGCCGGGGTTTTCTTCGCCCCGGAAGCCTTCGCAGCCGCAGCGTCCTTCGCAGCCGGCTTGTCCGCCCCGGCCGGTCTGTCTTGCGCAGAGGCGGCAGTACCGGCAGCAGCGCCCGGGGTTGCGGGATTTTCCGCGGCGGCAGAAGCCGGAGCAGAAGCAGAGCGATCTGGGATGGAAGAAGCGGCGGAAGAAGCCGAATCCCCGCCGGAAAGGGCCGCGGCGTCGATAGTGCCGCGATCAGCCGCATCGCCGTTCGAACCGTCGAACGCACGGTTATCCGCACCGCCCGACGCACCGTTACCGGAACCGGCTTTCGCACCGCCCGACGCACCGCTGCCGCCGGAGGGCGTATCGTCGGAACCATCGTCGCCGCCGTCGTCGTCCGAAGGTTCGGGTTCGGGTTCGGGCGGCAGTTCGGGTTCGATGAAGCGCAGCGTAGCGACCTCGTAGGTCGTCAGGCGCTTGCCCTTGGCGCGGTGGCTCTTGACGCCGACGAATTCGTCGACGTCGACCTCGTCCGCGGGACGCGACGCATGCGCCCCCTTGTAGGTGATTTCGAGTTTGGCGCCCGTGCGTTCGGTGACGGCAACCAGATCGGCCTGTCCGTCCTCGTCGAGGAAGAACTGCATCTTGTCGCTCATCTCGGCCGTAAAGCGCTTCATGTAATAGAACTGCTGCGAGCGGTCGTAGTAGCAGACGCTGTAAACGCGGTCGGATTCGTAGCGGCTCACGCGCACGGTTTCGTCGGGGAAATGCTGCCCGAGGTCGTAACCCGTGATATAGTACTGGTTCTTCGACGTCCAGACGATGATCCGGTCGTCGCCCTTGAACTCGCCCAGCAGCTTGCCGCGGCCGTCGGCGTTCAGGCGGCGGACATCCTCGTCGAACCAGACGTTCTGGCCGCCGAGCGTCGAGGTGCCGCGCTCCTTGAGGACGATCTTATGGATGCCGTAGCGCGAGAAGAGGTTGCCCTGGCTCTGGCGCCCCTTGATGGCGAGGGTCGAGAAATCGAGGTCGACGATCACCTTTTTCAGGCGCGGACGGGGCTTGAAGTAAACCTTCAGCACCTCGGCCTCACCGTTCGGATTGACAGACATATAGAGTATCTCGCTCTTGGGCGTGCCCTTGGTGATGTCGTACTCCTTGTCGCGCGTGATGGCCTTGATGGCGCAGCGCTTCATCATGATCGGGCCGTTCTTGCCGTCGCGGTACAGCACGTTGTAGATCGTGCGCTCGTCGTTGCGCTTGAAGACCCCGATGTAGTAGATGCCCTTCTCGAAGAAGGCCTTGTCGCTCACCTTGGTGATAACGTAGCGGCCGTCCTTCGTGAAGACGATCACGTCGTCGATGTCCGAGCAGTCGCATACGAATTCGGCGTCCTTCATCGACTTGCCGATGCCGAAGAAGCCCTCGGCGCGGTCGACGTAGAGCTTGGCATTGGTCACGGCGACCTTCGTGGCCTCGATGTTGTCGAACTCACGCAGCTCGGTGCGGCGCTCCTTGCCCTTGCCGTACTTGTCGCGGATACGCTCGTAGTAGGCCACGGCGTACTCGGTGAGATGGTCGAGGTCGTACTGCGTGGCCTTGATGTCCTCCTCGATCTGACGGATCTCGTTGTCGGCCTTGTCGCTGTCGTAACGCGAGATGCGGATGAACTTCAGTTCCGTCAGGCGCTGCACGTCGGAGAGCGTGACCTCGCGGCGCAGCCGTTTCTTGAATGGCTCTAGCCCCTTGTCCACGGCGGCGTAGGCCTCTTCGCGGCTCTTGCAGCCCTCGATGAGCTGGTAGAGCTTGTTCTCGATGAAAATGCGTTCGAGCGACGCGGCATGCCAGGCTTCGTTCAGTTCGCCGAGCCGGATCTCCAGCTCGCGCCCGAGCAGCCACTTGGTATGCTCGGCCGAGCGGCGCAGGATCTCGCTCACGCCCAGGAAATGGGGTTTCTCCTCCCAGATGACGCAGGCGTTGGGGGCGATCGAAACCTCGCAGTCGGTGAAGGCGTAGAGGGCGTCGATGGTTTTGTCGCTCGACTCGTCGGGCGAAACCTGGATGATGATTTCGACCTTGTCGGCCGTATTGTCGTCGACCTTCCTGATTTTGATCTTGCCCTTGTCGTTGGCCTTGATGATCGAATCCTTGATCGACTCGGTGGTCGTGGTATAGGGGATTTCGGTGATGGCGAGCGTGCGTTTGTCGATCTTCGAAATCTTGGCACGCACCTTCACCGCCCCGCCCCGCAGGCCGTCGTTATAGCGGCTCACATCGGCCATGCCGCCCGTCGGGAAGTCGGGATAAAGCTGGAATTCGCGCCCTTCGAGGTGTGCGATGCAGGCATTGATGAGCTCCAAGAAGTTGTGTGGCAGGATCTTCGACGCCAGACCCACGGCGATGCCGTCGGAGCCCTGCGCCAGCAGCAGCGGAAACTTGATCGGCAGCGTGACGGGTTCCTCCTTGCGGCCGTCGTAGGACAGCATCCACTCGGTGGTTTTCTTGTTGAAGACCACTTCGGAGGCGAACTTCGACAGGCGCGCCTCGATGTAACGCCCCGCGGCGGCCTCGTCGCCCGTGAGGATATTGCCCCAGTTACCCTGACAGTCGATCAGCAGGTCTTTCTGCCCCAGCTGCACCAGTGCGTCCTTGATCGACGCATCGCCGTGCGGGTGGTACTGCATGGTCTGTCCCACGATGTTGGCCACCTTGTTGTAGCGTCCGTCGTCGACGACCTTCATGGCGTGCAGGATACGCCGTTGCACGGGTTTGAGGCCGTCCTCGACATGGGGTACGGCGCGTTCGAGGATCACGTACGAAGCGTAGTCCAGGAACCAGTTCTTATACATGCCCGTCAGTTTGCGCACGCCCCCTTCGTCCTGCGTCAGGCGGTCGAACTTGCCCGCCCTGGCCGGGGCGTCGGCGGCAGGGGCCGCGTCGGCCGCATCGCCGGCGGTCTGAGGGGTCGGGGCCTCTTCGTTGAGCGGCTCGTCCCGCCCGATGGTATCTTTTTCTTCTGCCATATTCGTTAGTTGATTGCGAGATCCTGCTCGACGATGTCCTCCTCGATGCGCAGGTTGTCGATGATGAAGCCCTGCCGTTCGTAGGTGTTCTTGCCCATGTAGAACTCCAGCAGGTCGTGGATCGGGTCGTCCTTGGTGATGCGAACCTTGTCCAGGCGGATGTTCTCGCCGATGAATTCGCGGAACTCGTCGGGCGAAATCTCGCCGAGGCCCTTGAAGCGCGTGATCTCGGCATTGGCGCCGCAGCGTCCGACGGCTTTTTGCCGCTCCTCCTCGGAGTAGCAGTAAAACGTCTCCTTCTTGTTGCGGACGCGGAACAGGGGGGTTTGCAGCACGAACAGGTGCCCCTGGCGGATCACGTCGGGGAAGAACTGCAGGAAGAAGGTCATCATCAAAAGACGGATGTGCATGCCGTCGACATCGGCATCGGTGGCGATGATCACCTTGTTATAGCGCAGGTTGTCCATCTCCTCCTCGATGTTGAGCGCAGCCTGCAAGAGGTTGAACTCCTCGTTCTCGTAAACCACCTTTTTGGTCAGCCCGTAGCAGTTGAGCGGCTTGCCGCGCAGCGAAAAGACAGCCTGCGTGCGCACGTCGCGGCTCTTGGTGATCGAACCCGAGGCCGAGTTGCCCTCGGTGATGAAGATCATCGACTGTTCGGCCAGCTCGTGCTTGTCGGTGCGGTGTATCTTGCAGTCGCGCAGTTTCTTGTTGTTGAGCGAAACCTTCTTGGCTGTCTCGCGCGCCTTCTTCTGGATGCCCGAGATGGCCTTGCGCTCCTTCTCGTTCTCGACGATCTTCCGCTGGAGCACCTGCGCCGTCTCGGAATGCTTGTGCAGGTAGTCGTCGAGGTGCTTGCCCAGGAAATCGACGACGAAATTGCGCATCGACACGCCCGGCTCGATCTCCTTGGAGCCGAGTTTGATCTTGGTCTGCGATTCGAAGACCGGGTCGGTGACCTTGACCGAAATGGCGGCGATGATCGACGTGCGGATGTCCGAAGGATCGTAGTCCTTGTGATAGAACTCCTTGACGGTCTTGGCGATGGCCTCGCGGAAAGCCGCCTGGTGCGTACCGCCCTGCGAGGTGTACTGGCCGTTGACGAACGAGAAATAGCTCTCGCCGTAGCCCGTGCCGTGGGCGATGGCCACCTCGATGTCGTCGCCCGAAAGGTGGATCGGCGCATAGAGCGGCTCTTCGGTCATGTTTTCGTTGAGCAGATCCAGCAGGCCGTTTTTCGAAACGTAGCTGTTGCCGTTGAAATTGAACGTCAGCCCCAGGTTCAGGTACGTATAGTTGCGCACCATCTGCTCGACGTATTCGAGGTTGTAGGCATACTCGCCGAAGACCTCCTCGTCGACGCGGAACGAGATGAAGGTGCCGTTTTTCTCGCGCACGCCGCTCTCCCACCTGTCGCTCACCTCGAGCCCCTTGGCGAAGGTCACCGTGCGGGCCTCGCCGTCGCGTACCGAACGGGCCGTGAACTCGCCGGAAAGCATGTTGACGGCCTTGACGCCGACGCCGTTCAGGCCGACGGTCTTCTTGAAGGCCGAGCCGCCGTACTTACCGCCGGTGTTCATCTCGCTGACGGCCGCCGCGAGCGATTTGAGGGGGATGCCGCGGCCGTAGTCGCGCACCGACACCACCTTGTCCTCGATCGAAATGTCGATCTGGCGGCCGGCCCCCATGATGAATTCGTCGACCGAATTGTCCACGACCTCCTTGATGAGGACGTAAATGCCGTCGTCGGCCTGGGTGCCGTCGCCCAGCTTGCCGATATACATGCCGGGGCGCAGACGGATATGCTCCCGCGGCGAAAGCGTAACGATGGCGTCGTCGCCGTAGCTGTCGTTAGGATTGGTATTGAGTAAATCTGCCATAGTCTATTTTCGGTTTCGGATCTGGGCAAGGGCCGCGCTCATGGCATCGTGCACCTCCTCCATCAGCACGTGCGTCTCGGTCGAGACGACCTTCCCGGCCGGTACGGGGGGCAGCACGCGGATGGTGATGCGGTTGCCCCAGTTGAACATCGCATTCTTGCGGATAAGCGTCTTGGTGCCGTCCAGCACCACGGGGAGTATCTCCACGCCCGCCTCCCGGGCCAGCGTGAAGGCGCCCGCCTTGAAGCGGTGTATCTCGCCGTCCTTCGAACGCGTACCCTCGGGGAAGACGGCGACCGAAGCGCCGCGCGAGATCCACAGCTTGCCGTCGCGCACCATCTGCTCCAGCGCCTCGGAGGCGCGGCCGCGGTTGATGCAGATGTCGCCGTGGAGGATAAGGTACTGCCCGAAGAAAGGCGTCTTGAAGACCTCGCGCTTGGAGACCCAGCGGAAATTGAGCGGGATGTAATAGAGCGTCGGGATGTCGATCACCGTATTGTGGTTCAGCACGATGACGTAGCTTTTCTTCCGGTCGACATGTTCGAGCCCCTCCACACGCTGCCGCCAGCGGGGCGGAATGGCGAAGAAGGTGCGCACCAGGATGCGCGACAGCTCGTGCACCACGCGGCGGCCCTTGTCGAAGGGATAGCACACGACCAGCGCCAGGGCCGACAGGATCATGAAGAAGGTGCACAGCAGCACCAAGAAGATATAATAAACCGCGCTTATCATAGTTTCAGCATTTTTTGCCGGGCATTCCCGCCCCGCCGTGCCTGCCCTGCTGCCGGATCGCGTCGGAAACGGCATGTCGGAGCGTTCGGAATCACATCGGGGGACAATGAGCCATAATAATTCAATCTGCAAATTTAGGAATTATTCGCGGGATTCCAGCCTCGCGGCGCACGATTTTTCAACAAAATTTCGACGACACCTATTTTATCGGGGACAGCCCTCCCCCGCTTTCCGCGACGCAGAAAGCGTACGCCGACAACTATCCAGAGGCGGAAGGCAGACGGCGGCACAGAAGCGGGGATGGGGGCGGAGGTGCGGGAAACGGATGCCGACGGCAAAACAAAGGTGGGGATGCAGGCAAAGGCACAGAGAGGTGTACGGGCGGCGGCACAGAGAGCAATTTCCGACAGCAACACAGAGGCGGGGATGAGAGCGGAGGTGCGGGAAACGGATGCCGACGGCAAAACAGAGGTGGGGATGCTGGCAGAAGCACAGAGAGGTATGCGGGCGGCAGCACAGAGAGGTGTGCGAGCAACGGCACAGAGAGGTGTGCGGGCTACGGCACAGAGAGCAGCTACCGATGACGGCACGGAAAGGTGTGCGGGAGGGGCACGGAGAGCGGATACCGACGGCGGCACAGAGGCGGGGATAGTGGCGGGGGCACAAAGGCGGAATGCTGACGGGAGGGGGCGGGGCGCAGCAGCCGGCCGGCCGCCGCGGGTGATAGACAGCAAAGCGGGAGATTCCGTTTTGAATTTCCTGCCTTTTTTATAACTTTGCACCATACATATTAGCGAAAGCTATTGTTTTTGGGTAGATAAAACGACCAATTTTAACGAAGCCAAGAAAACAGTAGTACTCCCGCGTCACGCGCGGGCTCTACCTGTTTGGCTTCGGGTGCTTGGTCGTACCCATCTACCGACAGAGGGGAGTCCGCGTTTTTTCATGCATGAACGGCCATCCCTCTCCCGGTAAAGGATAATTTTTTCGTAAAATTTAGTACTATGCATTGCAAAGTATAAATATTTTTACATATCTTTGCCCCGTCAACTAAAATGCAGTGCAGATTACAAACAACGACAGAATAGTATGAAAAAACTTATCTTCCTCATCGTAATACTGGCGCTGGCCGCCGCAAACGCATTCGCAGCCCGCATCTATCCGGCCGAGGGCCGCGTGGTGGACGAACAGGGACAGGCCGTGGAGTACGCTACGGTCGTGCTGCTGAAAGGCAGCGACCAGGTGGCGGGCATGGCCACCGACAACACGGGCCGCTTCGTGCTGAAAGTGCCTTCGGGCGAGTATACCCTGTCGGTACAATACCTCGGGTTCGACCCCGTCGTGCGGCAGGTGCGGGTCGAGGAGAACAACGACCTGGGCGAGATCGTGATGAAAAGCTCGGCGACCCGGATCGAAGGCGTGGTGGTCAAGGCGCAGCTCATCCGCCGCGAGGCCGACCGCTTCGTGGTCGACGTGGCCAACGCCCCTGCGGCGATCGGCAAGGACGGCATCGAGCTGCTGGAACGCGCACCGGGCGTATGGATCGACGACGAGAAGATCTCGATAAACGGCAAGTCGGGCTCGAAGGTCTATGTCAACGACCGCGAACTGCGCATGGAGCCCGAGCAGCTGCTCACCTACCTGCGCTCGCTGCGCGCCGAGGAGATCCAGAAGATCGAGGTCGTACCGACGACGGGCGCCGACTACGACGCCGATTCATCGGGCGGCATCATCAGGATCACGCTCCGCAAACGCCGCGAGAACGGGTTGGACGGGTCGCTGTCGATGCGCACCACACAGAACGCGCGCCACCATTTCTATACGCCGAGCGGCAACATCAACATCCACACGGGCCGCCTCGACCTCTACGCCTCGGCATGGGCCGACCTGGGCAGGGACACGGCCGTCTCGGACGAACACACCGATTACAGCACGGGCAATACGAACCTCACGTCCCATTCGGAAATCGCCGAACGCGACCGCAACTTCGGCGGCAGCATCGGCTCGGTATTCGAAATCAACCCCAAGCACAGCATCGGCGCCGAGTTCGAATACTGGCGCAACAACGAAAAGGGCCCGAACGACTCCTATACCGACTTCACGGACGCGGGTGCCGTAACCCGCACGGAAAGCCGCTACGGCATACACAACATCCGCGACAACTACTCGGCGACGTTCAATTACATCTACAAACTCGACACGCTCGGCTCGACACTCAAGCTGCTGGCCGATTATACGCGCCGCGCAACAAACGCCGACAACGACAATTTCAGCCGCATAACCTCCCCCGCGTCAGTCGTCGACTCGACCTACCGCGACAACTCGTCGAGCCTCTACGACATCACGACCGCCACGCTGGCCCTCGACAAGAAATTTTCGCCCCGCTGGTCGCTGCGCGCGGGCGCCAAGTTCACCTACAACGACATGCACAACGACGCGCTCTACGAATACGTGAAGGACGGCACGTGGGTGCGCAACGACAACCAGAGCTTCACGATCAACTATACGGAGAACATCGCGGCGGCCTACGGCATCGCCTCGGCCAACCTCGGGCGCTGGAGCCTCGTGGCAGGGCTGAGGGGCGAATACACCCACACCCGGGGCAAGGGCGGCGACATCTCGCAGAACTACTTCAGCCTCTTCCCCAACGCGAACGTCTCCTATGCCCTGACCAAAGACGGGGCCTACTCGCTCATCGCCCAGTATGCCCGCACGATCGAGCGCCCGCGCTTCTGGAGCCTCAACCCGCAGCGGTTCCAGATCTCGGACTACACCTACCAGACGGGAAACCCCGAACTCGACCCGGCTTACAAGCAGGACATCAGCCTGACGCTGGTGCTCAAGCACAAGTACACCCTCACGGGCGGCATGACGATCCAGCGCGACGAGATACAGCAGACGATACGCCCCGACGCGGACGACCCGGCGCGCCTGTGCCTGGCGTGGACAAACTTCGACACGACGAAAAACTATTACCTCACGGCCAACGCACCGTTCCAGTTCACCAAATGGTGGACGCTGAACCTCAACCTCACCTACATCCGGCAGGGGCAGCGCATCGACGAGCACAGCGCCGAAAAACATTACAACTTCTATTTCGTAAACAGCTCGACGACCTTCTCGCTGCCCGCGAAATTCTACATCGACCTGTCGTACCGGTTCCAGAGCCGCATGGACTTCGGCAACTGCTGGGTAAAACCGCTCCATTTCCTGAACGCCGGAATCAAGAAGCGTTTCGGCGACAAGTTCACCGCCTCGTTCTCGGTGCGCAACCTGATCGAGCGCCCGCAGCACATCGGCGCCCGCGGCGACGGGTTCGTGCGCATGGTCGACGTCAAACAGCAGTGGAACGACCGCAGCTTCACGATCGGGGTGACCTACAACTTCAAGTCGGGCAAAGCCTTCAAACGCAAAGCTGTCGAAGCGGGTTCGGCAGACGAGAAAAACCGCCTGTAATAAGAAATTTCAGGGCCGATGATGCTTTCGGGTCGGCAACATTCTCAGGAGATACACAACATAAATTGCGTTCAAGACAACATCCGCAGCCTAAATATGCGAAAACCGATGCCCGGTAACGACATCGACTCGGGTTCCCGGAGTACAATCCGCCTTTCCATCGGGAAGGCAATCGACTTCCGTCGTAGTGATAATCGTGTAACAACAATCGTTTTCATTGTATATATCTCTGGTAGTATGCGTGTTTATCGTATAGTTACGATTACCGACTTCCCCGGCATCCAGCGATTCGTTATGCGCCAAAGCCTCTATATTCGCAGCGATCAAACCCGATGTCGCCGCAAATTTGTAGCTTTTCACCAACAACGAACCAATAAATACAATAAAAGCAAATGCAAATACAACAAGAATAGGTTTCTTCATAATAGTAATTTATTTTAAGGGTTAGCGACGATATCGAATTCCAGCAGCAACGGATTGTCATTTTCCGATACTTTGGAAACCACATTCCGTACGATTTCATTATTCTGTATCCTTTTCAGCCTGTCCGCAGATATTGCCATGATGAAATGTCCGTCTTTCGTGCTTATATCCGTCAGGAAAGGAAGTCCCATATCCCAAAGATTGCACAGAGATTCCTTTCCGCTTTCAATGTCCCGGATATACAGAGGCGGATAGTAGAATTGATTTTGCCAAAGCTGCCCCAATATTATACGCCCTACATGGAAAATCGACCGGAAACCCCTGAAATCATCTTTATCACCGGCTGCCCAAACCGGCAAGCCACTGCTGAATTCGTAAGGTATCTGCCACCCGGACTGGCCAAGTTCATGTACTTGACGGGAAAACCGCTGGTTGAATAGAACATTGCCGGAAGATTTGTAAAAGCTTCGGGGTTTGACTTCAAACCGATCATCGGATGACAAGTCGAATTCGGCCCGAATTCCGACCAGGGGATCGACCGTACCTTTCGTAATATCCAACACCCCAAGCCCCACGAGACCATCAGGAGTATGCATACCTCCGGTATATATCTTGTCCCCAACGACACAGATTTCCGTCATGGAACAGTTTATGCGGATCTCATCAAATGAAATATAGGCCGGATATGCATACTTGATTATCTTTTTACTGTATGCGCTTAATATAAACAGATCGCCGTTGTCACCCACATCGAAATCCTCTATACTCGCATATTCGCCTCCAGCTCTACCGATTTTGTCTATTTTGGTCAAATAGTGCCCATCGTAATCAAAAATAAAAATCACTTTCTGCCTTGAATCGAGTATATAGATGTAAGGGGCTTTGGATATGATTTTGTCGACCCTCGCAATTAACGATTCCTCGGTAGTTTCCAACGGGAATAAACGTGCGTTTTCAACGCGAAATGCACATTCCCGTTTATTTACGACGTCAAGATCAATTTGTTCGAACGCAGCAATCGGAGCATCAGATTTGCAACACGTACAAATAGTCATTATAAAAAACAACAGAAAACACCTTCCCATCTATCACATTTTTATATAAATGTAATAATATTATTTAAATATGCATTCAAAAAAAAGCATATAATTATATCAATTTTACCGTTGTCAATATTATTTTCCAAATTATTTCATCATCAATTCAAACTATAATCTGAAATGAAACATGCTTCATCAATAATGACAGCAAAGCCAATATGGCAAAACCCTGATAATATGGATAACAACATTTCCTCATGGAAGTATTTGGGAAGCTCCGAAGACGAAAACTAACAGGAATCGGGGTGGTTCAACCTAAAGCACAGCAACATATAAATTACTCCATTACAAGGTGTTTCCACCTCACACAACAATTCGTTTATCCGGCACCACCTCCGGACAGGACGGTTACCGGCAGTCTATGCGCATGCGCATCCAAGGAGAGACTACGAACACTTACCAGTCTCCGAACTGAGGCCATTTCGCATTCGGCCGGCCACCCTGCAACAGTCTCGGGAAACGGGCAGACATTTGGCGAACATGTAAACCCCTCACCACGCACGGCGACGGGTTCGTGCGCATGATCGACGTCAAACAGCAGTGGAACGACCGCAGCTTCACGATCGGGGTGACCTACAACTTCAAGTCGGGCAAAGCCTTCAAACGCAAGGCGGTCGAAGCGGGTTCGGCCGACGAGAAGAACCGCCTGTAAAGCTCCCGGGGCAGCACCGCAGAACACAACCCGGATCGCGCATCACGGAATACAACGATCCGGAATGCAGCAACCCGAATCACGACATCCCGGAACGTACACAACTCCGCGGCACATAGCATCCCAACGTGCACAGCAGCACACAGCACCGCGGAACACACAGCCCGGATTGCGCGCACACCGCGGAACACACAGCCCGGATTGCGCGCACACCGCGGAACACAACCCGAAACGCAGCATCCTGAAACGCATCCCTCCCGGCCAGTCGGTCGGGAGGGATGCGTTTGGCCGTTTGCCAAAGGCCGGCAGGGAAGGGCAGACGGCAATGGCTAAACTCATTCCGAACGACATTCAAGCGTATGTATTTTCTTTTTCTATCTCAATACCTCCGTCGAACAAACAGATTTATTGCTCAATTCCAGTGAATCGTATATTAATATTTCTATCTTTGTGTATGCTATGTTCTTTGCAGCAAAGACAAATGTGAATCCCCATTTAAATTCTTTAATATTAGACAAAATTATTTTACCCGACACAGAAACCGACTTTGAAAAATAATAGAGGTAGTAAAGGTGGTTGGGCGCAATTCACAAATGTGCAAAATAAACTAATGAAAGATGAAACTCGAAGATCGAATAAAATTGTTGATACAACTTCTGAAAAGTAGAGGAATCCAATTTGAGAAAGGATTGACAAACGAGGAATTGATAACAGTCGAAGCAAATTTCGACATAACATTTCCACCGGATTTCCAAACATTATTATGTTTGGAACTGCCTGTATCGAAAGGATTTGTCAATTGGAGAAAAGCACTTTCATCAAAAGAATACGAAGATGAAGTATTCGACAAATTGAATCGGCCGCTTGACGGAATGTTATTCGACATTGAGAATAATGCGTTTTGGGACGAGAATTGGGGTGAAAAACCTGAAATATTCGAACAGCAAAAAGAAATTGCGACTCAAAATTTCAAGAAATATCCGAAATTGATACCAATTTATTCTCATCGTTACATTCCGAGTAAGCCGCATGAGACAGGAAATCCCATCCTATCCGTACATCAAATGGACATTATTTATTATGGATTTGACTTAGCGACCTATTTTCGAAACGAATTTCATTTGAGACTGCCTGACAATTTTGAAATTCCACAAAGTCCGAAATATATTGAATTTTGGAGTGAGCATACAAGTTGAGAAACACACCCAACTCGTACCGAAGATTCTCAAAAACTCCGCTAAAAGCTAACGATCTATCGGTTAAGCCAAATGGATGAAAACCTAAAATAGCATTTAATCGACCGAATAATTGTAAAATAAATTATTTATCCATATATTCGATTTAAATTATTTTACAACTGCAAACCCAAAACACATTGCGTCCCCGCTTTTCCCGGGTCTGAAAATCAAAAAACAAGGTCGACCATGATACGAAAAATTTTCGGGCTGCTCATTTTCCCTATTCTGGGCGCTTCCGTCCATACTTATGCCCAGGAGGAGTATGACCAGCAAATTTTCCAATACATCAACCAGGAAAAATGGTTCGATGCCAAATCCCTTTACGACACCCACGACGACGACCTGTCCGAGGTTATCCGCCTGATTTCCGGCGCATTCCTGGGAGCATATTTCAACAGGCCGGCCGAGGGGGTGGCCGCTATCGAAGAGCTGCTGGCCAAATACGGCGGACAGCTCGGGGGACAAGCCGTCATGTACAGGATGCTGATGGCCAAAAACCTCGCCCCCTTGCGTGCCTATGCGAAAATGGACTCCGTATTCACCTATATGCTGGCCTACGACGCCCCCTACCTCGACGACCAAGCCCGGAAGGGGATTGCCTCGGGGCTGGAGCAATGCCGGAAAATTGCCAGGCTGCCCCGGATGGAGGTGATCGACCGCTCGCGGGAGGGTTCCCCCGGCACGGTCGGCATGGAGTTGGAGGACGGCCTATTTTACCTGAACGCAGGCTATTGCGGCAAAAGCGTGAAAACCCTGTTGGATATCGGGGCCGAATATACTTCGATAGACCAGAGCCTGGCCGACGAACTGGGTGTCCGGATATTTCAGGATTCACTGCGGATGTCCCCGGCATCTTACATGAAACTGGGAATTCTCGACTCCCTGCAAATCGGATCCATCACCCTCAAAAACGAGATTTGCTGTGTCTTCCCCGACGGCCTGGCAGCACGGGATCGGGAAACGGCCGCCGATTCGGGCATCGCACGGATCCGGGCGATGCTGGGGATTTCGACGCTGAGGAAGCTATCGGCCCTGACCGTGGATGTAGAGCACGGAACCATCACGTTCGACACCGGGAAGCAACCGCAAACCGGGATTGCCAACTTCATGCTGAAAGACAACATCCCCTACCTGTGGCTGGAACTGAACGGCATCCCGGCAATGATGCACTGGGACACGGGGATGAACGCCAAACCCCGCTTATCGGGCAAGTTCTATGCGGAACACGCATCGTCGCTCCCGGAGCTGGGCCCCGTCCGCAGGGGGTCGGAAATAACCGCGGCCGGGGCAGCGGAATACAGTTACCATGCACTCGGCGGCATTTGCGCGAAGATAGGATCGCGGGAGGTGATCCTGCCGGAGGTGCGGGTCGTTTTCGACACGGAGGACATGCATACGGCGGAGGTGGCCGGTTACGACGGGCAGATGAACAACATCGTCGATGTACGTCGGATACGGATCGATTTCGAAAACATGTGCGTGACGATGGAATGACGCCGGGCAATAACCGAAGGGCCGCAAACGTGGGTTCAAAAACTCTCACGAATCAATTTATCTCTTATTCAAATCTCCTCATTTCGAATTTTTTATTTAAGTGAGGAGATTTAAAAATAAAAAAGATTATGAATCGGATATCGGTTATTATTTCGGCCAGCATTATAATTATCTGTCTTATTAGTTGCGATTCGACACAATCTGCGGATCATCGTATTGACGAGAGCCGGGCTACTACAATTAAAATAGCCACAAGCAACGACACGCCGGATTTGGACAGTATTGTCCGCAACCATAAATTCACCCTCCTCGAGACATCGGAAGAATGTCTTGTCGGCGAAGTTTATAAATTATCATGCCGGAATAAAAAGTACTACATACTGGACCGGCACCTGCAAAAAGCCCTGTTCGTATTCGACGAAGAGGGTAAATTCCGCAATCGTATAGGACGCAGAGGCCGCGGCCCCGGAGAGTTTATCGAACCGACGGATTTCATCGTGTCAGACTCGACCGTAACGGTGTTCGACATGTTCGGCCATAAACTTCTCTATTACAATCCCGACGGAACATTTATAAGATCGGTACGCCTGCCCTACTCAATTTATGAGATAGAGTCGGGCGGCGACGGTTCTGTCATTTATGCCGTCGGCGGGGATAATTCCAAATGCGATTCGCTGAAAAACTACGAATTGCTCGAGATAGGCCCCGAGGGGGATATTCGGGCAAAAGTCTATAAAAACAAGTACTCGATGGATTTCAGCAACAAATACGATTTGCAGGGCTTCGACGAAGATGTTATCTACAAAAAGGCATTCCGGCCGGCAGTATACATGCTCCGGGATAAAAATTTATATGCAAAATATATATTCGACATTCCTTCCCATGCGCTTCCCGGCGACTATGAAAAACTGTGCAGGGGCAATTTCGAAAGGTTTATAAAACAATACAGGGACGAATACACCTATTTCAACGGTCAATTCTGGGAGACAGACCGTTATGCAGGAATCGGCATCACGGCCAAACGCATGCCCTACCTGGTGGTTTACGACAAGGATACGCACCGTACCGTATCGGGACTGGTCGGTATCACGTTCGGGGGAAACGAGCCAGACAGGAACGGACTGTTCGCCACGGTAATGAACGGCCCGGTAGACGTAGCCGGGAACCGGATTACAGGTGTGCTCGACCAAACCAGGTTATCCCCCGGCATGCAAGCGGCATTGTTCGGCCAACGGGAGGAAACCGGCTATGCCAATCCGGTGATCGTCACATTGGATTTGATGCCCTGAGTTATTCGAGCGCACCCAGTTCGGGGTCTACGAAACCAATATTTCGGTTCCAGCCCAAGCCGACCCGGCTGAATTCCCCGCCCGGCTTTCGATGGCAGGACAGAGCGCGGTGCGGTATATAAATTGCTGCATGATGGGAAAAACACCTCGTCATGCAGCAATTCTATTATCTGGCAGTCCTGTTCGTAGCGGGCGGCATCGGCTCGGCGCTCATCGTCGCGGCCGACCTGCGTACGCGCCGGCAACCGATGCGCATTATGGAAAGCGTATGGGTACTCACCGCCCTCTGGGCCAGTTTTTTCGGGCTATGGGCCTATTACGCCCTCGGACGCGCCGCGCGGCACATGCCCGTGCAAAACAACGGCACCGGAAAGCAGAAAGGCTCAGCCAAAATCAGCGAGCCGGCAAAAGGCGGCGGCATCGGGGAAACCGGGAACGAGCGGCAGGTCGACAGCGCCGGGCAGAAGGAGGCAAACGGAAAGCCCGGAACGGACGGACGCAAAGACATGTCCGTAGCGGGAACGGATTTATGGAAGGTTTCGGAGCCGGAACGGGCCATGAACATGCCGGAACCGGGGATGCACGGGATGCAGATGGAGAACGGAACCACGACAGGAGCGGACGGGGCGGAAGATATGCCCGGAATGAAAGGGACGGCGCTCAAAGCGGGCATGGCAGATGAGGCGGGCATACCGGACATGGCAAGCGGAGCGAGCATGCCGGGAATGGCAGACGGGACGGACATGCCCGGGATGACAAACGGGACGAAGATGTCCGGGACGGCCGGGCCCCGGGGTATGGAAGGCATGGACGGGATGAGTGATATGCCCGGGATGAAGGGGGCAGCGGACAAAGCGGATACGGCAAACGGGGCGGACATGCCGGGAATGGCAGACGGGACGAAGATGTCCGGGACGGCCGGGCCCCGGGGTATGGAAGGCATGGACGGGATGGACGGGATGAGTGATATGCCCGGAATGAAGGGGCGGCCGCGGTGGCAGTCGGTCGTCTTGTCGACGCTCCACTGCGGGGCGGGGTGCACGCTGGCCGACATCATCGGCGAATGGTTCCTCTTCTTCGTCCCGGTAGCCATAGGCGGAAGCATACTGGCAGGGACATGGGTCGTGGATTACCTCCTGGCCCTGGCATTCGGCATCGGGTTCCAGTACGCCGCGATCCGGGGCATGGAACGCACGCTCCCGCGCGGCGAAGCGATACGCCGTGCCGCCAAAGCCGACATACTCTCGCTCACGGCATGGCAGGCCGGCATGTACGGCTGGATGGCCGTGGCGATCTTCGCGCTCAACGGCGGTGAGGCAATGCCCCGCACCTCGTTCGTATTCTGGTTCTCGATGCAGGTCGCCATGGCATGCGGGTTCCTCGTGGCGCTGCCCGTAAATATCCTCCTGATCCGGGCCGGCATAAAAAAAGGAATGTAGCCGCACCGCATCCCCGGCGGCCGGCCGTGAAATTTACGCGGCTTTGCCCGAAAACTCCGATTTAATCGTTACCTTTGCGCCGACAGCGGAAAAACCGCGACGAAACGTAATTTCAGGTATACACAGGAAAACTTTATGGAAACAAGCACCAATTACAGCAAGACAGCCGGCGTGCGCAGGGCTGACAAGTCCGAGAACACCACCCTGTTCCGCAACGTCTACCTATGGATGACGATGGCCCTCTTCATTACGGGCGCAACGGCCCTGACGGTCTCCGACTCGCCGACGCTGCTCAATGCCATCTTCGGCAGCAAAGTCGCATTCTTCGGCCTGATCATCGCCGAACTGGCGCTGGTCATCATCCTCTCGTCGTTCATCTTCCGCATGTCGTTCCTCACGGCAACGCTGATGTTCATCGCCTACTCGATCCTCAACGGCGCGACGCTGGCTTCGATCTTCCTGCTCTACACCGCATCGTCCATCGCATCGACCTTCTTCGTGACGGCCGGCACGTTCGGCGCCATGGCGCTGTTCGGGTATTTCACCAAGCGCGACCTCTCGGGCATCGGGAACATGGGTTACATGGCGCTTATCGGCATCATCATCGCAACGGTGGTGAACCTTTTCCTGCGCAGCGAAACGATGATGTGGGTGATAACCTACATCGGCGTGCTGGTGTTCGTCGCCCTCACGGCCTATGACACGCAGAAGATCAAGAAGATGGTGATGAACGCCGAGGTCGTGGACGAATCGACGCAGAAAATCGCACTGCTGGGATCGCTGACCCTCTACCTGGACTTCATCAACCTGTTCCTCTACCTGCTCCGGATTCTCGGAAGCCGCAAGTAGGCAGGCACCGACAACACAAAAGGGACGGGATACGCTGGCGCGTCCCGTCCCTTTGCTTTCTACCCCGGAGCCGGGCTAAAACTGCACCCGGGGTGCGGTTTCGGTGCCTTCGGCAGCCTCGAAGTAGGGCTTCTGCCCGAACCCGAACAACTTGGCCACCAGATTGGCCGGGAAGCGGCGCACGGCGACGTTGTAGGTCTTGGCCACTTCGTTGAACTCCTTGCGGGCCACTGAAATACGGTTCTCGGTGCCTTCGAGCTGCGCTTGCAGTTCGAGGAAATTCTGGTTGGCCTTCAGGTCGGGATAACTCTCCGACACGGCGATCAGGCGCCCCAGCGCCGAGCGAACCTGCGCCTGCGCCTGCTGAAACTCGGCGAGTTTCTCGGGCGTGAGGTCGTCGGCCGAAAGGTTGATCGAGGTGGCTTTCGCACGGGCCTCGGTTACGGCCTCGAAAGTCTGCGACTCGTGTGCGGCATAGCCCTTGACCGTGTTCACCAGGTTGGGAATCAGGTCGGCACGGCGCTGGTACTGCGTTTCGACATTCGACCATGCGGTCTTCAGCCCCTCCTCCTTATTGACAAATCCGTTGTACGTTGCGTAGAAGAAGATCACCACGACGGCGACGACTCCAATCCAAATCCATTTCTTCATAATATAAAGTGTTTTAAATTTATTCCAATCTTATCCCGTCGGGGGCAGGGGAAAAGCATCCCGCCCGCAAAGCCAGCCTTTGTCCGGCAAACAGCCGCCCGCAACCGGCAAAGCCGCCCTGCACGCCCTGCGGCCTTTACCAGCGCGAGCCGGCACCGCCGCCACCGAACGAACCGCCGCCGAAACCACCGCCTCGCGACCCTCCGCCGAAGCCGCCGAAACCACGCCCCCCGATGATCGTGCCGCCGCCCGCGCCGCCGCCGAAATTGTCGTCGCGCAGGTTTTTGGCCTGCCGTTTGACCACGGCGCCGCAATTCGAGCAGACGTAGGTATATTCGACCAGCCGGTAGTTGGGCGTCACCTTCAGGATGTCGCTCGACTGCTGCCGGAGTGTCAGTTTATGGCATTTCGGGCAACGCTTGCGGGCGTAGTAACCCAGCAGGATCACGCCCATCGGCACTACGACGAACCCGGTGACGATCAGGAAAACCGCCCATGCGGGCAGCTCGTCGCCGCCCGTATCGGCACCGCCCAGATCCAGTTCGCTCCCCACGAGCAGTTGCGACACGGCTTCGACCCCCTGCACCATGCCGAGGCTGTAATCGCCCTGGCGGAATGCCGGGAGCATGTATTTGAGCTGGATGCGCTTGCAGATCGCATCGGGCAGCACGCCCTCCAGCCCGCCGCCCGTGACGAAACGGATCTCGCGGCGCTCTTTAACCAGCAGGATGCCCAGCCCGTTGTCGTTGCGGGCCTGCCCCACGCCCCAAGCGGAGAAGAGGTCGATGGCGAATTCGAAGACGTCGCCGCCCGCGATGTCGTCCACGGCGACCACGGCGACCTGGGCGACGGCCCGCTCGCGCAGCGCAGCGCACAAACGGTCGATATGCGCCACGGCCTCGTCCGAGAGTATCCCGTCGGGGTTCGAAACGTAACGCGTGCGGTCGGCGCGCTGGACATTGGGGATGTCTTCGACGCGGTAGGTTTCGGCCTGTGCCGCGAGGCACGGGACGAACAGCAGGCAGAGGAGAAGGAAGCGTTTCATAATCATGGGCAAAAATAGGAAAAAATCCATAAAAGGAACGCGACCGCGCAGGGATTCGTGTTCCGCGGCGGATAAAAACGGCACGCCGGCCCCGAGCGGGCGTCCCGGGCCGGGTTTGCAGGCCGCAGCCGGGCATCGGGCGGGGATGCGGCCGCCGCACTCCGCGGCCGCAGGGGTCAGCGCGTCAGGATGCGGTAGCTCCACGGCGCCATGTCCTCCTCGACATGCCCGCGCAGTTCGCAGGCAACGCCCGTCATGGCATCGGTGTACATGCCGGCATAGATGCCCGTGTAATAATCGGCATGGATGGCGTAGGGCGAGAGGTTCATCACGGCGACGACGCGGTTGCCCTTCACTTCGCGCACGAAGGTCATCAGGCAATCCTCGGCGTTGTTGCGTATCTCGACCATCTCGCCGCCCGCCTCCCCAGCGGCGAGCGCAGGGTTGGCATGCCGGAGCCCGGCCAGGCGGCGGTAGAAATCCGTGAACGAATTGGCCGCATAGGAGGGGATCGGGTCGCGGTCGAAGAAGGCGAACGAATGGTCGTAGCCGATCTCCTGCCCGGTATAGACCAGCGGCAGGCCGCGCGGCACGACGAACGTGAAGGCGGCCATGATCTCGCGGGCGTCGCCCATGCGCGTGAACTCCGAGCCGTTCCACGAATTCTCGTCGTGGTTGGAGGTGAACACCAGGCGCATGGCGGACTGCGGGTAACGGTTACGGTCGGCATAAATGTAGTCGCGCAGGGCGGTCACGCGCACCTTCTGCTGCGCCACGTCGTTCATCAGGTGGTGCATCTCCCAGGCATAGCAGGCGTCGAAGGCACCCGCTTCGAAGAGGTAAGGCTCCTCGGCCTCGGCCAGCAGGAACAGGTCGGGGTTCACCTTCCGCAGGCGGCGGGCAGTTTCATTCCAGAACTCCACGGGCACGAGCATCGCCATGTCGCAGCGGAAACCGTCGACGGCGTGCCGGCGCACCCAGAACTCCATGGCGTCGGCCTCGGCCCGCCACACGTCGCGGTTCGCATAGTTGAGTTTGGCGGTGTCCGTCCAGTCCCAGGGCACGGCGGGTGCCCCCGCGGCATCGCGCTCATACCAGTCGGCAGGCTTCTCGCCGACCCAGCGGGCGTCGCGCGCCGTATGGTTGGCGACCCAGTCCAGCAGCACCTTCATGCCCAGGCGGTGCGCCTCGGCGACAAACGCATCGAAATCCCCCATCGTCCCCAGCCCGGGGTCGACGGCGCAATAGTCGCGGATCGAATAGTAAGAGCCCAGCGAGCCCTTGCGCCCCTCGGCGCCGATCGGATAGACGGGCATCAGCCACACGGCGTCGATGCCCATGTCGCGCAGGAAGCCGAGCTTCGCGGCGGCGGCCCTGAGGGTGCCTTCGCGCGTCAGCTGGCGCACGTTCATTTCATAGATTACAGCCTGGTAACTCCACTCGGGATGCAACATAATTTCCATATTTTAATGCGGAATCCGGATTCCGGGATGTCAAATGTACGCTTTTTTCCGGAAAAAATCCGGGCGGCGACCGAATCCGGTGCAATAGGGACAAAATAGCAAGGGGCACATGTAGGTTTATTTCACAAAAATTACTACCTTTGCGCACGATATAAAACGCCTTAGTAAAAATGAAGCATTACCGCCTCTTAGTCCCGGTCATCCTGGCCCTGCTGGTCTCGTCATGTGCCTCGCAGAAACGTGCCTGGTACCTGCAGGACGCGAACCCCTTTACGCCTGAACAAATCGCCGAAAGCGGCCAGATCCGGATCAAACCCCTCGACCGGCTGACGGTCGTGGTCAACAGCAAAGACCCCGAACTGGCAGTGCCGTTCAACTCATCGACCTCGCTGAGTTCCGTGACGGGAGTCGCCTCGTACAGCTCGGCGACCAACCAGTCGCTGCAAATCCGCACGGTGGACGAGAACGGCATGCTCGACATGCCCGTGATCGGGAAGATCGACTGCAAGGGAAAGACCCGCAGCGAACTGGCACAGGCCATCGCCGACAAGATCGTCGAGGGCGGGTATATCAACGACCCGTCGGTCAACGTGCAGTTCGCCGACATGAAGATTTCGGTCATCGGCGAAGTCGCCCGCCCGGGGCATTACGACGTCACGCGCGACAAAATCTCGATCTTCGACGCCCTGGCCATGGCCGGCGACCTGACGATCTACGGTATCCGTACGGACGTGGCCGTGGCCCGCGAAGTGAACGGCGTGCGCACGATCGAATACCTCGACCTCACGTCGAAAGACCTCTTCAACTCGCCGGCGTTCTACATCCAGCAGAACGACGTGATCTACGTCAAGCCCAATAAATATAAGGCACAGGCCGGTGAAATCAGCCAGAACCGCAACTTCTACCTCTCGCTCGTAGGTACGGCCATCTCCGTGGCGACGCTTATCATAACCTTAACCAAATAAGCCGGGCCATGACCGAATACAACAACCAGCAGCAACACCTGCAGAACGACGAGAACGAAAACGGCAGCGGCCTCACGCTGCACGACCTGTTACAGATGGTTCTGGCCAACTGGTACTGGTTCGCCTTGTCGGTGCTCATCTGCCTCGGCATGGCCTACTACTACCTGGCCAGCACCCCGAAGATATACAGCCGCACGGCCACCATCCTCGTAAAGGACAGCCGCAAGGGCGGCGACATGGAACTGGGCGCATTCAGCGACCTGGTAGGTTTCCAGAACCGCCGCAACGTCGACAACGAGGTTTACATCCTCCAGTCGCACAGGCTGATGTCCGAGGTGGTAAAGCGCCTCCACCTGACGGTCAACTACTCCGTACGGGACGGGCTGCGGACGCTCGACCTCTACGGACGCTCGCCCATCGAAGTCGATTTCATCGACGACGACAACCAGCGCCTTTCGCTCGAGGTGACCGAGCTCGAGGACGGCCGGATCAAACTGGCGGACTTCGACGACAAGTACCTCACCAAGCAGGAGAAGCGCAGGGTCATCCGCGGCCAGTACGGCGATACGATCCCCACACCGCTGGGGCAGATGGTCGTACACAAGACGCCGTTCATGGACTCGACCTATGTGGACAGGCCCATCACCGTCACCAAGAGTTCGCCGATGGTCACGACGAACGCCTACCGCGCCACCGTGAAGAGCGACGTGGCCAACAAGCAGGCGTCGATCGTCACCATCTCGATGAACAGTTCCGTACCCAAGCGTGCCGAGGACGTGATCAACACGCTGATCGCCGTGTACGAAGAGGACGCCATCGCCGACAAGCGGCAGGTATCGGTCGTGACCAACGCCTTCATCAAGGAGCGTATGCTGGCCATCGGACGGGAACTGGGCGTCGTGGACAGCGAAATCGAGGGGATCAAGAAGAGCAACCAGATGATCGACATCACCTCGGAGGCTACCCGATCCATCACCGAGAGCAGCAAATTCAAGGTCGAAGGGCTTTCGATCGAAAACCAGATCAGCGTCGCCAACTACATCCGCGACTACCTCAACAACCCGACGCATGCGGGGGAACTGATCCCGATGGTCGCCTCGCTGACCAACAACGGGATCGTCGCCCAGATCACCGAATATAACGACGCCATCCTGCGCCGCCAGAAACTGCTCGAAAACAGTTCGGAGCGCAGCCCCGTGATCCAGGACATGGACAACGTGCTGGCTGCCGTGCGCCGCTCGATCATCGCTTCGCTCAACTCGCACGTCTCGACGCTCGAAATACAGCTTACGAACATGCGCAAGGAGGAGGCGCTGGCCAACCACCGCATATCCACCATGCCGTCGCAGGAGAAAGTCCTGCTCGACATCATGCGCCAGCAGAAGATCAAGGAGGAGCTGTTCCTCTACCTGCTCAACAAGCAGGAGGAGACGCAGCTCAACTATGCCGTCGCCGAAAGCAATTCGCGTACGATCGACCAGGCATACGGCAGCCCCAGGCCCGTGTCGCCCCGTTCGATGATCATCCTGGGCATCAGCCTGCTGGCCGGCCTGGCGATCCCCTTCGGCATCATCTACCTGATCGGCATGCTCGACACGACCATCCGCGGCCGCAAGGACATCGAAGAGAACATCAGCGCCCCGTTCCTGGGAGACATCCCCTTCCTCGAAGGAGAGAACAAGGGCGGCATCGTCGTCCGGGAAACCGGACGCGACGCGTTGTCCGAGGCTTTCCGCATCCTGCGTTCGAACATGACATTCATGAACGTATCGTCGGGCAAGGAAATCAAGTGCGTGCTCTTCACGTCGTCCGACCCCCATGCGGGTAAGACGTTCGTGGCGATGAACCTGGCGATGACGCTCGCCATGGCCGGGAAGCGGATCGTACTGATCGACCTCGACCTGCGCCGCCACGCGCTCTCCACGACGCTGGGCCGCAGCAACAGCAAGAAAGGCATCACGAGCTACCTGGCCGGGACGATCACCGACATCGGCGAACTGATCACGCCGATGGAGATACACAAAAACCTCGACGTGATCTGCGCCGGCATCCAGCCGCCCAACCCCACGGAGATGCTGCTTTCGGATCGCCTGGACAAGCTGGTCGCCGAGCTGCGGGAGAGCTACGACTATGTATTCATCGACAGCACCCCGGCCATGTCGGTAGCCGACGCGGTCATCACCGACCGGCTGGCAGACCTCTGTATCTATATCGTACGCGAAGGCGTGCTCGACCGCCGGCAACTGCCCGACATCGAACGGCTTTACCGCGAGAAGAAATTCCGCAACATGTGCGTCGTACTCAACGGCACGCGCACCCGCCGCCACGGATACGGTTACGGCTATGGGTACGGATATGGCTACGGGTACGGATACGGGTATGGATACGACGATTACAAGGAGACCAGCTACCGCAAGCGCCTGAAAATCTTCTTCAGCAAAATCGGACGTAAAATAAGGAACAAGAAATAAATGGCTATACGCAATGCATTGATCGCCGTCGATTTCGACGGGACGGTCGTGACACACGCATATCCCGAAATAGGCGACGACGCCGGGGCCGTACCCGTACTGAAGGAACTTACGGACAACGGCTGCCGCCTGATTCTCTTCACGATGCGCCACGGCAAGCTGCTCGACGACGCGATCCGGTGGTTCCGCGAGCGGGGAATCCCGCTCTACGCCGTGAACGAGAACCCTTCGCAGCAGCGCTGGACATCCTCGCCGAAAGTCCATGCCGACCTCTACATCGACGACAGCAGCCTCGGCTGCCCGATCCGGTTCGTGGACGGCGTGAAACGTCCCGTAGCGGACTGGACGCGCATCCGGGAGCAGTTGGTGAAGGAAGGTTTTCTGGACTGAGCCGCCGCGCCGCCGGTTGTGTGACGGAAAGCTGACGGAGAGCTAATGGAGAGCTAATGGAGAGCTAATGGAGAGCTAATGGAGAGCTAATGGAGAGCTGACGGAGAGCTGACGGAGGAGCGCGTCAAGGCGAAGAGCCGGACAAATCCGGGAACCGCAGGAGCAAGTAAGGCTGAAAACCGCAGAGGCGGAAAGATGAAAACCGGAGAAGCAGCCAACACCGGAAACCGGAAGAGCAGGCAAGGCTGAAAACCGGAAGAGACGCACAAGATAAAAACCGGAGAAGTAACCAACGCCCAGACCGCAGAAACAAGCAAGGCCGAGAGCCGGAGGAGCAAGCAAGGCCGGAAACCGGAGATGCAGCCAACGCCGGGAGCCGGAAACGCGGACAAGACATAAACCTGAAAAACGGATGCGGCCGGGAGCCGGCCAGACCGAAGGCAAATCAGGCTTTCCGAAGCCGGCGCGGCAAACGACACTCCACAAGCAATAAGCAAAAGACGGATGAAACATTAAGCAAAAGGGCGGATGAAAATATCCGCCCTTTTGCATATGCGATGCCGCAACCGGCAATTATGCCCAGAGGTTGCGGGGATATTTGCCCTCGGCGATCATCTTCTCGATCGAGGCCACCAGCGCGGGTTTGTCCTCCTTGTAGGTGACACCGTGCCACTGCGCCGCCGAGCGGAGCACACGCAACGAGGCCGTGCCTTCGCCGATGAGTTTGTTGACCATCGTCGGGATGTAGAACTCGGCTTTGAGGTTCTCCTTGTTCCCGGCGAGCCACGTCTTGAAATACTCCCTGGAATAGGTAAAGAAATCGGGGGTGAAGCCAAAGAGGTTCATCGACACCGGCGTGTCCCCGGCCAGTTCTTCGTCGGCGCCGCCGTCGTGGAAGACGATCCTTCCGTCGGGCATACGCTCGATCTGCGTGCGCTCGACCATCGAGGTGAGGTTGCCCGCAGCATCCACACCGCAGACGCCGCGCGAAACGGTACCGTTGTCCGAAAGGGTCTTGTCGAGGTCGTAGGCGACCATGCAGTAGCGGTTCCGGCTCTCGCCCAACTGCGAAAGGTAGTCCCCGATGGTCTTGTAGGCTTCGGCACCGTAGAAGTCGTCGGCATTGATCACGGCGAAGGGTTCGCGGATGGCGTCGGCCGCCATCATCACGGCGTGGTTGGTGCCCCACGGCTTGACGCGCCCTTCGGGAACAGCAGCCCCCTGGGGCAGGTAGTCCAACTCCTGGAACACGAACTCCACGGCGATGCGACCGCCGAAACGCTCCGCGGAGAAGACTTCGCGGAACTCCTTTTCGAAAGAGTGGCGGATGACGAAAACGACCTTGCCGAAACCGGCGCGGATGGCGTCGTAGACCGAATAATCTATGATGGCCTCGTTGTTGGGGCCGACCCCGTCCATCTGCTTGAGCGAACCGTAACGGGAGCCCATACCTGCGGCGAGGACGAGTAATGTAGGTTTTACCATACTTTTCAGCTGTTTTTTGCGTTGATTCTAAACGATCACAAAGTTAAAAAATTCGGCGCGTTCCGCAAAGGTTTTCTATGAAATTGGTTATCTTTGCATTCATAATGTCATAAACCGATGAGATTTTTCAAATCCATACGGGCATGGTGGCGCGGGCTTTTCCGCAAACGCCGTTTCAACATGCTCAATGCCACGGACAACAGCGAGGAATGGCACATGCACCTCTCGCCGGCCAGCATCTTCGCGGCCTTCCTGTCGTTCGTGCTGCTGCTGTTCATCCTCGTCCTGTCGCTGGTGGCCTACTCTCCGATCCTGGAATTCCTGCCGGGATACCGCACCGAGGCAGACCGTTCGCGCGAAAGCCTCGTGCAGAACATCATCCGGCTCGACTCGATGGAGCGCATGATGAACGACATGCTCACCTACAACCAGCATATCGCGCTGATCATGGAGGGCAAAACCCCCGTGGCGCGCACGCTCGCCACGTCGGACAGCACCCGCACCAGCAAGGTGCTGGTGATGCCCTCGCCCGAGGACTCGCTCCTGCGGGCGCAGATGGAGGGCGACGGCCCGTACGCCATCGCGGGCCGCAGCGGCGGGTCGCGGCGTTCGGTACGCGAGGCGATCGAGCTGGCCAAACCCGTGGAGGGAATCATCACCGACCGCTTCGACATCCGCAACGGCAACTTCGGGGTACGCATCGCGGCGGCGGCCAGCGACCGCATCACGGCCATCGACAACGGCACGGTGGTGCTGAGCCTCTGGACGCCCGAGACAGGCTACATGGTCGAGTTGCAGCATGCGAACAACCTCCTCTCGGTCTACAAGGGACTTTCGCAGTCGCTCGTCACCACGGGGCAGACCATCCGCGCGGGCGAGATGGTCGGCTACAACGCCGAGGCGGAAGAGGGCGAGGTACGGCTCTTCGAATTCGAACTCTGGAACAACGGCAAGCCCGTAGACCCCGAAGGGTACATCGTATTCTGACGCACAGACATGAAACAACGACTCGCAATACTGGGTTCGACGGGCTCGATCGGCGTGCAGACGCTCGACATCGTGCGTGAGAACCCCTCCCTGTTCGAAGTGCGCGTACTGACGGCCAACCGCAACTGGCAGCGGCTCGCGGCGCAGGCACGGGAATTCGACGCCGACACGGCGGTCATCGCCGACGAACGCTATTACGGGCAACTGCGCGATGCGCTGGCCGGCACCGACGTGAAGGTTTACGCCGGCGGGGATGCCGTGGCCCAGGTCGCGGCCGGCGGCGATACGGACGTGGCGGTCAACGCGCTGGTAGGCTACGCCGGGCTGGCGCCGACGGTGGCCGCGCTCGGCGCCGGGAAGAAACTGGCGCTGGCCAACAAGGAGTCGCTCGTGGTGGGCGGCGAATACGTGATGCGGCTGGCGGCCGAGAAGCGCGCCCCGATCCTGCCGATCGACTCGGAACATTCGGCCATCTTCCAGTGCCTGGTGGGCGAGCAGTCGCCCATACGGAGGCTCATCATCACGTGCAGCGGCGGCGCGTTCCGCGACCTGCCGTGCGAAAAACTGGCCGACGTGACCGTGGAACAGGCGCTGCGCCACCCCCAGTGGGAGATGGGCGCAAAGATCACGATAGACTCGTCGACGCTGGTGAACAAAGGCTTCGAGGTGATCGAGGCACACTGGCTGTTCGGCACCCCGGTGGAGAAAATAACGGTGCTGCTGCACCCGCAGTCGATCGTACACTCGATGGTGGAGTTCGAGGACGGGGCGATCAAGGCGCAACTGGGCACGCCGGACATGCGTATGCCGATCAGCTTCGCGCTGATGTACCCCCGGCGGGCGACCCGCCCCGGCGAGCGGTTCGACTTCATGGCGCACCCGCAGTTGACATTCGCCGGGGTCGACCGGGCGAAATACCCGGCGCTGGAGATCGCCTGCGAGTGCCTGCGCCGCGGCGGCACGGCGGCCTGCACGATGAACGGCGCCAACGAGGTGGCCGTCGCGGCGTTCCTCGGCCGCAAGTGCGCCTGGCTGGATATCGTGCGTGCCATCGAGTACGCCCTGGGGCGCGCCTCGTTCGCCGCCGCCCCCACCCTCGGGGACTACGCCGAGGCGAACGACGAGGCCCGGCGGCTGGCCGCGGAATACTTAGCGTTGTAACCAAAAGACAGACATGGATATAATCATCAAGATCATTCAGTTTTTCCTCTGCTTCACCATCCTGGTGGGCATCCACGAATTGGGGCACTTCCTTATGGCGCGGGTTTTCAGGATCCGCGTCGACAAGTTCTATATCTTCTTCGACCCGTGGTTTTCGATCTTCAAGTTCAAGCGCGGCGACACCGAGTACGGGCTGGGCTGGCTGCCGCTGGGCGGATACTGCAAGATCGCCGGCATGATCGACGAGTCGATGGACAAGGAGCAGATGAAACAGCCCCCCAAGCCCGACGAATTCCGCACCAAACCCGCATGGCAGCGTTTTCTGGTGATGATCGCGGGCGTGGTGATGAACGTCCTGCTGGCGATCGTCATCTACTGCGGCGTCTGCTACACGTGGGGCGACAACTACTTCTCGAACGAGGACGCCAAATGGGGTTACAACTTCAACGAGGCGGGGCACAAGCTCGGCTTCGAGGACGGCGACAAGTTCGTGACCATCGACGGCGAACCGGTTGACGACATCAACAAGATACTCAATTCGCTGCTCATCACCGAAGGCGAGCGGAAGGTCGTCGTCGAGCGCGGCGGGAAGCACGTGGAGCTGACGTTGCCGCTGGACGAGCTGATCGAGATGCGCCAGGCCAAAGGTTACGAAGACCTCTTTACGCTGCGTGTGCCGTTCCTGATCGACAGCGCGGTGTACGAATCGGCGGCGGCGCTCAGGCGCGGCGACGAGATCGTGGCCATCGACGATGCACGGGGGCTGGAATACTCCGGCTACCAGCAATACCTCAAGACCCGGGCGGGCGGGGAAGTGACCCTGACGGTGAAACGCGAAGGCGACAGGCTGCTGCAGATCGCCGTCCCGGTGTCCGACCAGGGCAAGCTGGGCGTGATAGCACGCAACCCCTATACGCTGCGCACACAGGAGTACACCTTCTGGCAGTCGATCCCGGCAGGCATCGAAAAGGCCGGGAAAGTCATTTCGTCCTACTGGGAACAGTTGAAGATGATCGTGCAGCCCAAGACCAAGATGTACGAGGAGCTGGGCGGGTTCATCGCCATCGGCAGTATTTTCCCCGGGGACTGGAACTGGGAGGATTTCTGGTTGAAGACGGCATTCCTGTCGATCATCCTCGCGGTGATGAACATCCTGCCCATACCGGGCCTGGACGGCGGGCATGCGATATTCACGTTCTGGGAGATGGTCACGGGACGCAAAGTGAGCGACAAGGTGCTGGAAGGCGCGCAGTACGTCGGGCTGGTCATCATCCTGTTCCTGCTGCTGTACGCCAACGGAAACGACATATACAGGTTCTTTATCAAGTAGGCATATGTTGCTGGGGCATGTACAGGACATGATCCAACGGCTCGCGGCCAACCGCCGCGAACGGCAGCCCCGCAGCAAGAAAGAGAAGATGCTCGACCTGCTGGGCAGGGATAGGGCCGGTCATCCGACACACCGGGAAGAACTCCCGCCCGAAACGGTCGAACGCGTCAAAGCCGAGATCCGGGAAGAGACCCGCCGGGAACGACGCAGAAAGCGAGTCATCGGATGGATCGTGGTAATCCTGGCACTCGGGGCGGCGATTTACCTTATAATTTCGTACCTTAATTATAGCCCGGAGGGATTCCTCGGGGGCGGACAATTCGAAACAGATGAAACTGGCAAACTGCGCCGAAGCATTACGGCGACACCATTTTGAGGTTGAAACGGTGAAGGACACCACCGAGGCGTTCGCGGTGCTGAAAGCCATCGCGGAGCAGGAACGGCCGGAAATAGTATCGTTCGGCGACTCGGAAACGATGCACGCCACGGGCATCGTCGGGTGGCTGCGCGGCGACGGACGCTGGAAGCTGCTCGACGGGTTCGACCCCGCGATGAGCTATCCCGAACGGTTGGAGATACGCCGGCAGGCGCTGATGTCCGACCTCTTCATCACGGGGGTCAACGCCATCAGCATGGAAGGCTCGCTCCACTGGCTCGACAAGGTGGGCAACCGCATCGCCCCGGTCGCGTTCGGGCCCCGCAAGGTGGTCATCGTGGCCGGACGCAACAAGATCGTCGCCGACCGTGCCGAGGCCGAGGAGCGCATCCGCACGATCGCCGCACCGCAAAACGTCGCACGGCACCCGGGGTTCCGCACGCCGTGCGCCCGAACGGGCGTATGCTCGGACTGTAACTCGCCCGACCGCGTGTGCAACACGCGTATGGAGATGCTGCGGTGCTGGCCCGCAGGGCGCGTGCTGGTCGTGCTGATAGACCAGGAACTTGGACTTTGACAAATACCGGAAGGATGAAAGCCATAAGATACATAACCATACTGATCCTCGCGGCGGCACTCGCGGCCTGCGGGGAGAAATCGGAACCGTACTACACGACAAGCTATCCGGTGAGCCGGGTCGAAGCCACCGTCACGCTCGGCGCAGCAGCAACGGCAACGGCCGAAGACGAGCCCGAGCCGGAACCCGAGCCCGAGCCGGAACCTGAACCCGACCCGGTAATCGAGGCCATACGCGCGGACGTGCTGGCCGAAGCCCCGGTACAGGCCGGGGGCGGTTACGTGCTCGAATTCCTCTACCACAACAGCGGATGGCTCTATATCACACCCGCACCGGACGCCGCGCCGATCACCGGGTCGTTCAACAAGGAACCCGACAAACCCGACCAGCTGCGGTTCTTCTACGAGGACGCCGACTACACCTATGCGGTTTCCTACTATTCGGAGGAGGGCAAGAGCCTCACGCTGCTGACCGTAGACCTCACGGCCAAATACCAGGCGCTCTACCCCACGGCCGGCATCACGAAGGTCGAAAGGCTGGAATACACGACGCACCCCTTCTAAGGGCTGCGAAGACCCTTTACAAACCGACAATACACCGATGGCAAAAGTCAAAAAGGCCTTTTTCTGCAAGAATTGCGGGTTCGAAGCTCCCAAATGGCTGGGGCGCTGCCCCTCGTGCGGCGAGTGGAACACCTTTACGGAGGAGATCATAGCCCGCGAAAGCGGTTCCGTGGCGGCCAATGCCGCAGGGCCGCTGCCCGCGGCGAAACCCCAGCGCGTAGGCGACATCCGCGAAAGCGAACACCGCCGCATAGACGTGGGCAACGGCGAGGTGAACCGTGTGTTGGGCGGCGGGATGGTGCCGGGGTCGCTGATCCTCGTGGGCGGGGAGCCGGGCATCGGCAAGTCGACCCTCTCGCTGCAGATCGCACTGGCGGCGAACGGGCTGAAAACGCTCTATGTCTCGGGCGAGGAGTCGGCCGAGCAGATCAAGATGCGCGCGGGGAGGATCGGAATCGGCAACGACGAATGCCTGATCTATCCCGAGACGCTGCTCGAAAATATCGTCAGGCAGATCGGCGAACACAGACCCGACCTGGTGGTGATCGACTCGATACAAACCATCTATACCGACCTGCTGGACTCGTCGGCGGGAAGCGTGTCGCAGATACGCGAATGCGCCGCGACGCTGCTCAAGTATGCCAAGTCGACCGGGACTTCGATCTTCATCATCGGCCACATCACCAAGGACGGAAGCATCGCCGGGCCCAAGATACTGGAACACATCGTCGACGTCGTCCTGCAATTCGAAGGCGACAGCAACAATATCTACCGCATCCTGCGCGGCATAAAGAACCGTTTCGGCGCGACGTTCGAAATCGGGGTGTTCGAGATGCTGGACAGCGGCCTGCGGAGCGTGGACAACCCGTCCGAGATCCTGCTGACGCACTACGAGGAGCCGCTGAGCGGCATCGCCGTGGGCGCTTCGGCCGACGGCGTGCGCCCCTACCTGATCGAGGTGCAGGCACTGGTGAGCGGCGCGGCATACGGTACGCCCCAGCGTTCGACGACGGGCTACGACACCAAGCGCATGAACATGCTGCTGGCCGTGCTGGAAAAACGCGTGGGAATGAAGATGTTCCAGAAGGACGTCTTCCTGAATTTCGCCGGCGGGTTCAAGGTCGCCGACCCGGGATTAGACCTGGCAGTGGTCGCGGCGGTGATCTCGTCGTACTACGACCGCCCCGTCGCCGAGGGGGTCTGCTGCGCGGGCGAAATCGGGCTTTCGGGCGAAGTGCGCCCGGCGCCCCGCACCGAGCAGCGCATCAGCGAGGCCGCGCGCCTGGGATTCAAACGCATCGTCGTATCGGGGTATCTGGGCAAGGGCGCCAAACGCCCCAAGGGGATCGAGGTCGTGACGATAAACAGCGTAGACCAACTGCCACGGGCGCTTTTTGTGGAATAGATTTTGCTCTTACACCCGTAAAAAGGAGTAAGAGATGCAAAAACGAATAGTCGTTCTCGGCGGGGTGGGTTTTATCGGCACGCACCTCTGCCTGCTCCTTCTGGAGGAAGGGCACGAGGTTTTCTGCGTCGATATCCGCGATGCGGTCAACTCGCCCCTGCTGCGGGGCGTATTACAGCACCCCCTGTTCCGGTATGTACACCACAATATCATCAACGGGTTCAGTATCCGCTGCGACGAGATATACAACCTCGCGTCGCCGTCGCGCGTGCGCTACAACAAGGCGCTCCCGGTGGAGACGCTCCGCGTGAGCGTGCTGGGCGCCATAAACGCGCTCGACACAGCACGCACCGAGCATGCACGGGTGGTCTTCGCCTCGGCGGGAAACATCTACGGCATCGGGCAGCGCGACCCGGCGAGCGAACCGGGCAACTGCTGCTCGACGCACTACATCCTCTGCGAAGGCAAGCGCGCCGCCGAGGCACTGCACAGGGCATACCACAGCGAATACGACGTCGACACGCGCATTGCCCGCATATTCAACACCTACGGCAGCGGCGCCGACCCGATGGATCAGCGCGTGGTGATAAAGATGGTCGTGGCGGCCTTGCAGAACCGCGACATCGTCGTCAACGGCAGCGGGGAGCAGCTACGCACGTTCTGCTGGGTCGAAGACCTCGTGGAGGGGCTCGTCAGGCTGATGGAAGCACCGCCGTCGGCCGGGGCGGTGCGCACGGTGAACCTGGGCAGCAACCATGAAATCGCCATCCGGGCGCTGGCGGAGAAGATCGTGGCCCTGACGGGAAGCCGCTCGCGGATCGTGCACACGGCGGCACGGGCCGACGACGCAAGGCGGCGCACGCCCGACATCTCGGCAGCACGCAGGGAGCTGGGCTGGGTGCCCCGTACACCGCTCGCGGAAGGGCTGCGCCGCACGATCAGCTATGCGGAAAAGGAGTTGGCGGACAAGGCCTACGCCGGGGTAACATGGGCAGAGATGAACTGAAAAAGAAGATAGAATGACAACTACGGATTTTGACAAGATCATCTGGCGGGACGCGCTGACGTTCGTGGACTTTTTCGCCACATGGTGCGGGCCATGCCAGATGATGCACCCCGCCATCGACAAGTTCCAACGGGAGATGAACGGCCGCGTGGATGTATACAAGGTGGATATCGACGACCGCGGAATGCTGGACGCAGTGCACCGCTACAACATCATGTCGGTGCCGACGCTCATGTTCTTCCGCCGCGGCGAAGTGCTGTGGCGCGAGAGCGGCCGCGTGGGTTACGACCATCTGGTAAACGTGCTGCGGGAGCTGGAAAAGCGCGAACAGGTGGCACAGCGATGAACTCCCGCGCGAAACAAACAATGCATGAAAGGGAGGCCTATGCCTCCAGACGCCAGGCGAGCTCCTCGTGGACGTAGTCTTCGGCAGGGAGCTTACCCAGAGAACCGGCTGCGCGGAGTACCGCCTGCCGGTTCTCCTCGTTTTGCGCCGCGACGGCAGCGAGCAGCGCCACCGCACCCTGAGCCGTAAGGCGGGCGGCGGGGACGGGATGCTGCGCCAGAGGCCGGGAGGAAACCTGCTGCCCGGCAGCACACGGGGAGGCGACATGCGGGTCTGAGGCCGGGGAAGCGCCTGGGGCGGCTGAGACAATTGCAGCGGAAGGGGTGTCGCCAACGGAAGAATCGCCGGGAGCAGGCGTGGTAACTTCCGGAGAAGAGGCCTCCGTAACAGACGTATCAGCGACAAAGGCACCCGGTGCAACAGAGGTATCCGCAGCGGCGGAAATTGCGGCGGCGGTTGCCTCGGTCGTCGCTTCGGCCGGCATTTCGACCGTCGCCTCGGCCGTTGCATTGCGGTGCACGGCTTCGACGGCCGGAGCAACCCATGAGGCCGTAAGGCGGGGACTGCGCGCGGCGGCGAGCAGGGCGGCATACTGCAACAACGCATCGGGCGAGGCGATCCACGCCGAGAACAGCGCGGGGAACGCCTCGGCTCGGCTCAGCAGGGCAAAAGCGGCTTCCTCGGCGATTTCGGAATTGACAATGCCTGCGGCCCATGCGGGGAACTCCTCCGGCGTAAGGCACGCCGGACATGCAATATGCAACGCCGCAAGGCGCAGTTCGCGGACATCCTGCCGGTAGAGGTAACGGGCGAAACCGTGGTCGGGCGCCTCCGCACGCGCTATCCGGCGCAATGTGGGCAGGCTCACCCCGTAATTCAGTCCGTAAGGCGTGCCGTAATAGCGCATCGAATCGGCTACGGCACCGTTACGCTCGCGGCGCAACTCCCTGAGCAGCGCCACCATACGCGACGTATAATCCATCGGTAAAAGCTATTTGCGACGGGGAAGCGCGACGTTGATCGTGCGGCCGAACTCGAACAGGGGAAGCACCGCGCGGGCATACTCGCGGCCGCCTGCGATGACCGTGCAGACCGATGGGTCGGCCACACGGCAGGCCACGGTATTGGACTCCTTGGCCGAAGCCTCGACGGCGGTAGCCGTATTGCCCGAGGGTTCGATCTGCAGCAGCACCATGTCGCCCGAAAGGTCGCTCTCGGGGAGCAGCCCGGCGGCGGCACTGAAACGGCAGACGATATACTGCTTCTTGTCGGATTGCGGATAGACCACATAGCGGCGGGTCTCGGTGGTGACGACACGCTTGCCCAGGAAGAGCTCCAGATAGCTCTGTTCGAGGCGTTCGATCTCGGCCAGGGCGGCTTTCAGCCCTTCGCCGAAGACATTTTCGCCGGCTTCGCCCGTGATGAGCTCGATACGGTGCCTGCGAAGCGAAAAGATCGTGTTGGCGGCTTCGCGGGCGGCGTCCTCCAACGCCAGCACCGCCATGTCGTTCTTGTCGGCCTGGAGGCGCGAAAATTCGTCCTCGGACGTGGCATGGGACATCACCGTGCGCGAAGGCTGGGCCGGCGCGGGCGCGTCGAGGCACGCCTTGGGGTCGAGCAGGGCGACCGAAGCCCCCGTAACGGCCCATGACATCTTGTCGGTCAGCGGGGCGCGGACGCCGAGGAATTTCTGCGCATAGCGCGCATAGGGGCCGCTGAGGGTCACGTCGCGCTCGGCCGTGACGTCGACAGCCAGTACCGTGCGGGGCTGCGACACGACGATGCCGCCGGATGTTTCGTCGGCCCCTTGCAGGGCTATGTATGGGTTTTGCGCCGCGGCGCCGCCGCATACGACGAGGGCGAGCGCCAGAAGTCTGAGTTTCATGGGTTCGAATTTTTTAATCGCTAACGCAAATGTAACTTATTTTGCCGTGCTATCAAAATTTCAGGTAAAAATCGCGCGTCAGGGCGCGGTATTCGGGGGTATACTGCTCGTGCACACCCGTGCCGATAACCAGCTCGGTGCGATCGGGGGCCAGGGCGGAAGGCACAGAAAAGAGGGGGACGGCATCCGACAGGGCCGCCGGGTCATCGGAACGAAGGCCGAAACCCGCGGCGGAAAAACCGGAGGGAGGCGAAGCGGCGGCGGGCGGAAAAACGTCGCCGGAAGGCGTACGGACGAATTCGAGCAGCACCCGTTTGGCCGCGTGGCGGGGCGTCGTGCGCACGTCGGTACGACGCACCGGAAGCAACACGTCCCGGCAGATGCCGATGAAACGGGCGGCCTCGTCCGCAGGCAAGACCACGGCGAAGTGCCCCTCATCGGAGAGCAGACGCACGACGGCGTCGCGCAGATCGCCGAAAGGCAGCCGTACGGCATGGCGGGCCGTGGTACGCCCCGCATCGGGACAGGTGAGCGAATCGACAAAGAACGGCGGGTTGGAGACGACCAGGTCGAACTTTCCCTGCGGGGCGAACTCTTGTACGGGGCACTGCACGAACGCTACCCTGCCGCCCCACGGCGAGGCATCGGCATTCTCGCGCGCCTGCGAAATGTCTTCCACGTCGACACCCGTGATCCGGGCCCCGGGGACACGTTGTGCCATCATCAGTGCGATAAGCCCCGTACCGGTACCGATATCGAGGATGCGCCTGTCCGACGGACGCACCGAGACCCAGGCGCCCAGCAGCACGCCGTCCGTCCCGACCTTCATCGGGCAGCGATCCTGGCGTATGGCGAATTGTTTGAAGCGGAACATCGTCTCTATGCTTTGAGGTAACCGTCGATACCCGCCCCGAAGAGCGAGAAATCGTAACGCACAGGGTCGGCGGGATCGAACATGCGGAGCGAAGCGGTGGTCTGCTCGACGGCACGCCAGTCGTTCTGGCGGCGTGTGAGCAACCCCAGCGCACGGGACATATTGCCTGTATGGACGTCGAGCGGGATATAGAGCGCCGACATCGGGATGCGCGTCCACTCGCCGAAATCCACACCCCGCCCGTCGCTGCGCACCATCCAGCGCAGGTACATGCAGAGCCGTTTGCAGGCGGCGCCCTTCTCGATGGACGAAAGATGTTTTTCGCAACGCGGGGCATGGCCGCAGCTGAAAAACTCGCGCCGGAATTCGGCAAAGACCGCCGGGATGCTCCGCGTCGCCTCATAACGGGTCTCGAAGAAATTCCCGATGCCGCCGTGAAGCTCCTCCATACGGCGCAGTGCCAGCACGAAGTCACGCAGGTCGCCGCCGTTGAACGTGCGGTGGGCATAGGACGAAAGCGATGCCAGCTCCTTCTCCGAGGCGTTGCGCACGAAATCCGCCGGAGCGTCGTCCATGCAGCGCATCATCCGGTGGCCGTTCGCCACGATCGCCTTGCGGTTGCCCCAGGCGATCGTGGCGGCGAAAAATCCCGCGATCTCCCGGTCGGCACGCCCCGCATAGCGGTGCGGCACCGAAATCGGGTCGCACTCGATAAACTCGGGACGGTTGTATTTGTCGTGAAGCCGTTCGAGCAGCTCCCTGAGTTCTGTATCCATAATACAACTGTATTTATGCAATGATCCGCAACCCCGGACGGCTGCGAAAACAGCCCGAAGCAGCCCCGCAACGCCGGGAAAGCCGCCGGATACCGGAAGCGATGTCAGACGGCAGGGCACCCGGGGAACCCGTACGGCGCCGCGAACCGCCCACCGGGCGCAGCCTTACAGAATCCGGCCGTCGGACATCGTGATGCGGCGGTCGGCCATGGCGGCGAGGTGTTCATCGTGGGTCACGATCACGATGGTCTGCCCCAGCCGGTCGCGCAGCTCGAAAAAAAGACGGTGTATCTCGTCGCGGTTGTGCGAATCGAGGTTGCCCGAGGGTTCGTCGGCCAGCAGCACGGCGGGGGAATTGATCAGGGCCCGGGCGATGGCCACGCGCTGCTGCTCGCCGCCGGAAAGCTGGCCGGGCTTATGGTCGCGGCGCCCGGCGAGACCCATCATTTCCAGCAGCTCCGCGGCGCGGCGTTCGACCTCCGCACGGGGGTGTTTGCCGATCAGCCCCGGGATGCAGACGTTCTCGAAGGCCGTGAACTCGGGCAGCAGGTGGTGGAACTGGAACACGAAACCGATGCGTCCGTTGCGGAATCGGGACAACGTCTTATCGCCCAGCGAAAAAACATCCTGCCCGTCGATTTCGACCCGTCCGCCGTCGGGCCGCGAAAGCGTACCCACGATCTGCAACAGCGTGGTCTTGCCGGCGCCGCTGGCACCGACGATCGAAACGACCTCGCCCCGGGCGACGTCGAGCGAAACGCCTTTCAGCACTTCGAGGTCGCCGAAGCGCTTGTGTATATCGGTAACTTTAATCATCGGTCGGTTTTTTATCCAGTTTGTACTTCGCTTCGATCGCCCGTATCGACCGATCGACATCCGCCAACAATCCTTCGATATATCCCTCCGGAAAATAATAGGGCGCTGTCAGCATGAATTCGGCAAAACACGGCACCGAGAAAATACATTCCCACCTCTCGTACATGTCCCCGGTATAGAAACGCTCCCGCTGTTTTTCGCTGAAGTCCTTGGACATGTCGTTCTGGGCAGTGAGTTTTAACTGGTAGTACATCGAGATATTCTCCTCCAAATCGGCCAGCACGGCGTATCCCTGCGTAACGGCCAGCAGGAAGTCCTTGTCGGGCACCGAAGACATCAGGCCGGAATTCTTCAGCACCTCGAAAGCATCCCTGCGCGGATGGAAGAAATGGATCCGCCCGTAAACCGGATCGAAAGAGGCCAGCGTATCGGACGGTATCCGTTTCAGATCGCGGCGGTTGTCCGTCAAGAACTTGCAGACGCGCATTTCCCATTGCTGATAGTCCCAGACCTGCATGAAATCCGCGCGGTTGGTTTCCAGTTCGGCATGTACCAGCAGCATCGTCGCACGCACCTCGCGCGCCACGCGCCAGCGTTCGATCAGCCCCGAGCCGGCGAACGTAACGACAATACCGATGATGACCACCGAGAGTTGCAGCGTGTATTCGCGCCATGTCCGTGCCGGAAAAGACTTGGATTTCTTTGTCATTGCCTCTTATTTCTGGACGCCCTGCCGTTCGAAACGGTATTTTTTATTTATGGAGGCGATCACATCGTCGACCGCCCGTATCATATGACCGAAATAATCGCCCCCGCCGAAAAAATAAGCGGAAGTGCCGATGAAAGCCGCACACAACGGGTCTTCAAAAATTATCTTCCACGACCCGTATGTTCCCATGGGAGCGAGCGAAAAGCCGGGAGTATTGACAAACAGGTGGTTTTGCGCATCCTGTTTCCGCCCGGAATACATAGCGACATTCTCCCGGAAATCGTTGAGCCGGTTATAGCATCCGAAAATATCCGCCAGGAACTGCTTGTCCCCCACCGCCGAAACGATATCCGAGGACTTGAGCACTTCGAGCGCCTCCTGCTGCGGCCTGTAGGACGGCAGGTAGCTCAAGAGCAGGCTGTAATGGGCCAGCGAATCGGCCGGAATGTCTTCCAGTTCGTCGTATTCCATGAACATCAGCATTCCCCGGCGGTCGTAGTCGAGGTTGCTGTAAACATCACGCAGCATTTCGCGGTTCTGTTCCAGCTCGGAAACCACCAACTGCATGACCGTTCTGACCTGTCGCTGGCTCGCCCAGCGGGAAATCAGGCCGGAACCGGCGAACGTAACGACGATACCGATAATGACCACCGATAACTGCAACGCATAGTCGCGCCATGTCCAGTTGAAAGCGGGCTTTCCGACCGCCGTCCCGGCCACCGGGCGGGAGCTGCCGGAGCGGCCGGAACTCCCGGCAGGGCGGCCTGACTGCGACCCGCCCTGCGGGTTGTCCGGCTGGACGTTGCGGCGTCCCCTCGGCGAGTGGGCCGACTGTCCGCCTTCGCGTTCGCCCTGCGGTCTGTTTTGCTGTCCGCCCTGCGGCCTTCCCCGCCGTCCGTCACGACGCCCGGCAGGTTTCCCCGCCCCGTTTTCCGACACCTTTTCCGCAGGTTTCTCCGCCGGATTCCCCGTTATTTTTTCATTTGGCATATCTCTCCGCTGTTTTGTACGTATGCGTTGAAGATCCTCACCGTATCGACGGCTTCCCGCACGTCGTGCACGCGCAGGATCGCGGCGCCCTGCCGCAGGCACTCCCACCCCAGGGCTACGGTGCCCGCGAGGGATTGGGCGGGGGTGGCGCCGAGCACACGGTAGATCATCGACTTGCGCGAGAGCCCCGCCAGTACGGGATAGCCCAGCGCACAGAGGCGGTGAAGCCCGGCGAGCAGTTCGTAATTCTGTTCCGTGGTCTTGGCGAAGCCGAAACCGGGGTCGAGGACGAGATGCTCGCGTGCGATCCCGGCGGCGAGCAGCGCGGCAACCCTGGCCTCGAAATAGGCGACGACCTCGGCCGTGATGTCGCGTTTGTAGTCCGTGAGCGACTGCATGGTCTTAGGGTCGCCCTTCATGTGCATGGCGATGTAGGGCACCCCGTATTTCGCAGCGACGGCAGGCATGGCGGGATCGAGTTCCCCGGCAGAAATGTCGTTGATGATCAGGGGGCCGAACCTTTCGATCGCCCGGGCAGCGACCTCGCTGCGGAACGTATCGACCGAAACGGCCATGCCGGGGGCCAGCCGCCGCACGGCCTCCACGCCCAGCTCCACGCGCCGCCACTCCTCCCCGGGGGGTACTTCGTCCGCCCCGGGACGCGACGAGTAGCCGCCGACGTCGATGATCGACGCCCCTTCGGCTACGGCCTCGCGCACGCGGCGCTCGACATGCGGCGCATCGGGCATACGGCTGCCGGCGAAAAACGAGTCGGGGGTGACGTTCAGGATCGCCATCACCCGGGGCTGTGAGAAATCGAACAAGGGGTTATTTGCTGCCATGGCTGAAAATCCGGTCGAGTTTGACTACTGCGGGTTCGAGGTCTTCCTCGAAGATATTGACGACCACATAGTCCGCACGGGCGCTCAGCGCATCGTCGTCGAGCTGCGCGGCGATGCGGCGCACGACCTGATCGGCCCCGCACCCGTCGCGGCGGCAGGTGCGCTCGATGCGCAGTTCGCGCGGCGCGAGGACGGCGACCGTCTTGTCGACACAACCTTCGAGCCCTGCTTCGAACAGGATGGCGCTTTCGAGGATCACGTAGCTACCCTCCTGCCGCGCCGCCCAGGCATCGAAATCACGCATAACGACCGGATGCACCAATGCATTGAGGTCGGCCAGCGCCTGCGGGTCGGCAAAGACGATGCCCGCGAGGTAAGCCCGGTCGAGCACCCCGTCACGGAAAGTCCCCTCGCCGAAGCGGCCGGCCAACTGTCGCCGCAGCGCCCCATCCTCCTGCATCAGCCGTTTGGCCGCAGCGTCCGAATCGTAAACCGCAATGCCCTTCTGTGCAAAAAGGCGGCAGACAGTGCTCTTGCCGCTGCCGATGCCGCCCGTAATTCCTACTTTCATCATTCCTGTCCGTCGGGAAAATCTATCTCGGGAACCGCGTCGATAGAGGTTATCTTAATATCGCTAAATTTCACGGAAATCGCATTCTGCAACGACTGCGGGTCGATGATGATCCGCCCCTCGTGCCCCTCCTCGCGCGAGCGCTTGTACTTAAGCGCCGAGAGCGGGATGCGCAGCGTCTTGTTCATGTAGACCTGGTAACCGAACAGGTTGGTACCGACCCCTTCGACGGTACATGTCACATCGAAAACCTGCCCGTCGACATCCACACGCACCTTCTGTTCGGTGGTATAGATATAACTCAGTTTGGCGATATACCACAGGATGAACGATGCCATGAGCAGCGCCAGAAAGACCGGCGAGACATAGCGGTGCATCCACTTCAGCAAACTATCTATTGCACGTTGGAGTTCCATGACGCAAAGTTAAAAATAAAATGGACTGCACCAACCGTGCAATCCACTTTATTTGCATATTAAATATAGGTGTGTTACTCCTTGTCGATCTTGGCACGCTTGGCCATCAGGTCGTAAGCGACCGGCGTAGCGATGAAAATCGTAGCCACAGTACCCACGATGACGCCGACCGTCAGGGCGAAGATGAAGCCGCGGATGGTCTCGCCGCCGAAGAAGAAGATGGCGAGCAGCGTCACGAGCGTCGTACCCGAGGTGTTGATCGTACGCGACAGCGTCGAGTTGATGGCGTTGTTCACGTTATCCTTGAGGTTGCGCTTGGGATAGAGGCCCAGGTACTCGCGGATACGGTCGAAGACGACCACCGTATCGTTGATGGCATAGCCGATGATCGTAAGGATCGCGGCGATGAACGCCTGGTTCACCTCCAGGTTGAAGGGCACGAAACCGTAGAGCATCGAGAAGAGGCCGATGATGAACAGCGCGTTGACGGCCAGTGCGAGCGTGGCGCCCGATGCCCACTGCCAGCGCTTGAAGCGGAACGTGATGTAGAGGCCGATGGCGATGAGCGAGAACAACACCGAGTAGATGGCGTTCCAGGTCATGTCCTTGGCGATCGAAGGGCCGATCTTGTCGGCAGTGAGGATACCGTTGACGTCGGTCTGGGTATTACGGAACTGCTCGAAGGAGATGTCGTACGAATAGAGCGGCTTCAGGGCGTCGAAGATGATCTGCTCCACTTCGGCGGTAGCCTCGTCCGACGTGTCGTCGTAGCGGTACTGCGTCACGATGCGCATCTGGTTCTCGTTGCCGTACTGCTTCACCTCGAAACTGATCGCCGAAGCGTCGGCACCGGCGTGCTGCGAGAACGCCTCGCCAAGGTTCTGGCGCACCTCCTCGGCCGAAACGGCCTTGTCGAAGCGGATCACATAGGCACGGCCGCCGGTGAACTCGGCACCGAGGTTCAGGCCGCGGGCCACGAACGAGATGCACGAAAGGGCGATCAGCACCACGGCGATCGTATAACCCACCTTGCGCACGCGGATGAAATCGAAATGGGTATTGTTCAGGAAGTTCTCCGACCACTTGCGCGAGAAGGAGATATGTCCCCACTTGGCGACGATCCACTCGATCAGCAGGCGCGTGATGAACACGGCGCTGAAGAACGAAGTGATGATACCGATGATAAGGGTCGTGGCGAAGCCCTGTACGGGGCCGTTACCGAAGATGAAGAGCACGATACCGGTGATGATGGTCGTCAGGTTACCGTCGATGATGGCCGAGTAGGCTTTCGAGAAACCGTCCTTGATGGCCAGCGAGAGCCCCTTGCCGCCGCGCAGCTCCTCCTTGATACGTTCGTAGATGATGACGTTGGCGTCGACGGCCATACCCATCGTCAGGACGATACCCGCGATACCCGGCAGCGTCAGCACGGCGCCGAACGACACCAGGACGCCCATCAGCAGGAAGACGTTGGTCAGCAGGGCGACGTCGGACATCCAGCCTGCGGTCTTGTAGAACAGGCCCATGTAGAGCAGCACGAGGATGAAGGCGATCACGAACGAGAGCATACCCGCGTTGATCGACTCCTGACCCAGCGAGGGGCCCACGACGGTATCCTGGATGATCTTGGCCGGAGCGGGAACCTTACCCGAGTTGAGTACGTTGGCAAGGTCTTTCGCCTCCTGAATCGTGAAGTCGCCCGTGATCTGCGAGGAACCCTTGTCGATCTTGGTGTTCACGCGGGGTGCAGAATATACGTACCCATCGAGGACGATGGCGATGCATTTGCCGATGTTCTCGCCCGTCAGGCGCGCCCACTCCTGCGTACCCTCGCCGTTCATGGTCATCGACACCTCGGCCGTAGCGCCGCGCTGGGCGTACTGCTCCGTGGCGCTCGTCACGACCGACCCGTCCAGCGGAGCCTTGCCGTCGGGCGTGGAAATCTTGATGGCATAGAGGTAGTAGCGACCGTCGATCTTATCGTCGCCCTTGACACCCCACTTGAAGTCGATGTCGGCCGGGAAGAGCTCGCGCACCGCGGGGTTCGCCAGGTATTCGTTGACGGCAGCCATGTCGGCCTTATAGGCGGCACCGATGGCGGCACCACCCGCATAATTCGGGTCGAGCACGGCCAGCAGCGGGTTCTGCGTACGGTCGTAGCGGCCTGCGTCCACCTGCCCGGCAGCGGCAACGGAATCGGCGCCGATCTCGGCGATCAGGCCTGCGGCGTCGCCGGAAGCGGTCTGCTCACCGACGGCCTCGGCTTCGGCCGAAGCGGTCTCGGGCTGCGTGGCGGCGGGGAGCTCGGCCAGCTCGGCCTTGACGAGCTTATCGGCTGCTGCCAGTGCGGGAAGCACCTCGCGGGCATCGTAGGTCAGCCAGAATTCGAGCGACGCGGTACCCTGCAACAGGTCGCGCACACGCTGCGGCTCCTTCACGCCCGGCAGCTCGACCAGGATGCGGTGCGAGTTGGGCAGACGCATGATGTTGGGCTGCGTAACGCCGAAATGGTCGATACGGCTGCGCAGGACGTTGAACGAAGCGGCGATGGCGGCATCGGTTTCCTTCTTGAGGATTTTCTCGACGTCGGCATCGGAACTTTCGAGCGTGATGTCCTTGCGGTCGGGGCTGACGAAGATCGCAGCCAGCGAACCGCCGTTCGAAAGGCGCTGGTAGGCCTTCACGAAGTCGGAAATATAGTCTTTCGAGGTGCCGTCCTTCAGGGCCGCGTTGGCCTCGGCGATGGCGCCGACGAAGGCGGGATCGTTCTGGCTGTCGCCGGCGAGCGCCTTGACGACATCCTCGACCTGCACCTCCAGCATGACGTTCATACCGCCCTTGAGGTCGAGACCCAGGTTCAGTTCCTTCTCCTTGCACTCCTTGTAGGTGAATTTCTTGAACCCGAGGTTATAAACACCCAGATTCTGAACCGAATCGAGGTAATGCTGTTCGGCCTCGCCCTGCTGGTCGAGGGGGAACTGCGCGGCGTACTCCGACGCCTTCTTCTCTACGCTCCGCGTCTTGAACGTGAAGGAGAGCTGGTAAACACACGCAAGCGCCAAAAGGACTGCGAGTAATTTAATAGCACCTTTACTTTGCATTTGAGTTGAAAAATTTTGTTATTATCTGTTGTAATTATTGTCATTACGCATAATAGCACGCAAAGATAGGAAAAAAGAATTGAAAATCGGAAATAACGAATTAAGATTTGCGTCGGGAAGATAAAAAAACTGTAATTTTGAAGCCGTATGATAAAATATACGGAGTACAAATACCACCTTGCGGCGCTCTTCAGCGTGGCAGTATGGGGAGCGACGTTCGTTTCGACGAAGGTGCTCATCGCCAATTCGCTGACCCCGGCGGAGATATTCCTGCTGCGGTTCGCCATGGCCTACATCTGCATTTGGCCCCTGTCCGGCAGGCGGTTGTGGGCATCGGGATGGCGTGACGAACTGACGCTCTCGGTGGCCGGAATCACGGGCGGCTCGCTCTATTTCCTGACCGAAAACATGGCGCTGGAATACGCCCCGGCCTCGAACGTCTCGCTGATCGTGTGCACGGCACCCGTATGGACGGCCGTACTGCTGAGCCTGCTCTACCGCGGCGAACGGATGACGCGGCGGCAGGCCGCGGGTTCGGCGCTGGCATTCGCGGGCATGGTGCTCGTCGTCCTCAACGGCCGTTTCGTGCTCCGGCTCTCGCCCAGGGGCGACATGCTGGCATTGTCGGCGGCGCTGCTGTGGATGGTCTATTCGCTGGTCATCAAACGCATCGGCGGCCGCTACCCTGCCGTATTCATCACCCGCAAGGTATTCTTCTACGGGCTGCTGACCATCCTGCCGGTATTCGTTTTCCAGCCTTTTTCGATCACTTCAGAGGTGTTGTCCCGCCCCGCCGTGTGGGGCAACCTACTGTTCCTGGGGATCGTAGCCTCGATGCTCTGCTATGTCCTGTGGAACGCCGCGATGCACAGGCTGGGAGCCGTGCGCACGACCAACTACATCTATTTCAACCCGTTGGTGACGATCATCACGGCGGCGGCCTGCATCGGCGAGCGCATCACCCCCGCGGCACTGGCAGGCGCGGCACTGATCCTCTACGGCATGTGGCGGGCAGAACGGGGATAGGCGCGGGATCTCGCCTCAAAGGGCTATTTCCGGCAACTAACCGCGTAAACGGAATCAGGAACCCGAAAGACAGCCACACCAGCCAGGAAGAGCAGCACGGTGCAAACAGCAAACGTGGCTGGGCGGCCCATATACGCAGGGAGTTGGCAGGTATCCCAAAGATAGCGATAATAACCGGAAATCAGGATGCCGCCGGACAAAAAAAGGTGCGACCCGAAAATCCGGATCGCACCCTTGGGAATTTATATGAAAGCCTTGCGGCTGAAGTGTCCCGAACACTTCGAGTATTACTTCACCTCCTCGAACTCGACGTCCTCAGGCTGAGAGCTGTCGCCGCCATTCGACGCGCCGCCGGCATTGGCCTGCGACTGCGACTGGCCGGCATCGGCCCCGGGCTGTGCGCCCTGCGCCTGCTGCTGTGCGTAGATGTCCTGCGATGCAGCCTGCCATGCGGCGTTCAGCTCGGCGATGGCCGTGTCGATAGCCGCCACGTCGGCGTTCTTGTGCGCCTCCTTCAGCTTGGCCAGCGCACCCTCGATCGCGGACTTCTTGTCGGCGGGGAGCTTGTCGCCATACTCTTTGAGCTGCTTCTCCGTGGCAAAGATGTTCGAGTCGGCGGCGTTGATCTTGTCGATACGCTCCTTCTCCTCCTTGTCCTTGGCCTCGTTGGCCTTGGCCTCGTCGCGCATACGCTGGATCTCCTGCTCGGTAAGGCCCGAAGAAGCCTCGATACGGATCTTCTGTTCCTTGCCCGTGCCCTTGTCCTTGGCCGAGACGTTCAGAATACCGTTGGCGTCGATATCGAACGTCACCTCGATCTGCGGCACACCGCGCGGAGCGGCGGGAATGCCGTCCAGGTGGAAGCGGCCGATCGACTTGTTGTCGCGGGCCAGCGGACGTTCGCCCTGGCAGACGTTGATCTCGACCGAAGGCTGGTTATCGGCAGCCGTGGAGAAGGTCTCCGACTTGCGGGTCGGGATCGTGGTGTTGGCGTCGATGAGCTTGGTCATCACACCGCCCAGGGTCTCGATACCCAGCGACAGCGGCGTAACGTCGAGCAGCAGCACGTCCTTCACCTCGCCCGTGAGCACACCGCCCTGGATAGCGGCGCCTACGGCCACCACTTCGTCGGGGTTCACGCTCTTGTTGGGCGTGCGGCCGAAGAACTCCTCGACGATCTTCTGGATCGCGGGGATACGGGTCGAGCCGCCGACGAGGATCACCTCGTTGATCTGCGAAGCGTCGAGGCCCGCGTCGCGCAAAGCGAGTTTGCAAGGTTCGATGGTCTTGCGGATCAGGTGGTCGCACAGCTGCTCGAACTTGGCACGCGTGAGCGACATAACGAGGTGCTGCGGAATGCCGTTGACGGGCATGATGTACGGCAGGTTGATCTCCGTGGAGGTCGAGGACGAAAGTTCGATCTTCGCCTTCTCGGCAGCTTCCTTCAGACGCTGCAAGGCCATCGGATCCTGGCGCAGGTCGATCTGGTGCTCGGCCTTGAACGCCTCGGCCATGTAGTCGATCAGCACGTGGTCGAAGTCGTCGCCGCCCAGGTGGGTATCGCCGTTGGTCGACTTCACTTCGAAGACGCCGTCGCCCAGCTCGAGGATCGAAATATCGAACGTACCGCCGCCGAGGTCATACACGGCGATCTTCATATCGCTGCTCTTCTTGTCCATACCGTAGGCCAGTGCGGCTGCGGTAGGCTCGTTGATGATACGGCGCACCTTCAACCCGGCAATCTCGCCAGCCTCCTTCGTAGCCTGGCGCTGCGAGTCGGAGAAATAGGCGGGAACCGTGATGACAGCCTCCGTAACCTCCTGTCCGAGGTAGTCTTCGGCCGTCTTCTTCATCTTCTGCAGGATGATGGCCGAAATCTCCTGCGGCGTATACTGGCGGCCGTCGATATCGACGCGCGGGGTGTTGTTGTCACCCTTGACGATCGGATAGGGGGCACGCTCTATATCGGCCGTAACCTGATCGTAGCGCTCGCCCATGAAACGCTTGATCGAAAAGACCGTACGTTTGGGGTTGGTGATGGCCTGACGCTTAGCCGGGTCACCCACCTTGCGCTCGCCGTCCGCCGTGAAAGCCACCACAGACGGGGTCGTGCGGTGTCCCTCGGAGTTGGGAATAACCACGGGCTCGTTGCCCTCCATCACTGCTACGCAGGAGTTCGTAGTACCTAAGTCAATACCAATAATCTTTGCCATAATCGTATATAAGTTTAATGTTATTTTTTACGTTGCCTTGTGCCCCGCCCCTTCGCCCTGCGGTTCCGGCTGCCGGTCACGCCCGTAGATCGAACAAAGGTTGTACCAAACGGCAATCCCTGCCAAATTGTCAGCATAATGGCAGAATTCCCCCGCACGACCGTCCCGGCAGCTCCGGCCCAGGTGTTATTTTGGCAGAAAGGCCGGGGCGAAACGGAATGTGCCAAGCGGGAGGACGGCAAAAAAACAGGAGGGCGGACAAGGGCACCCGGCAACTACACGGGCAACCTGCAGGGGCGTCCGGCAGGGATGGGGAAAAGCAACCGGGGATAGGAAGGGTCACCGAAAAACAAGGGCGATAGGAAAAACAAGAGCCGCCGGAAAGGAATAAGGGAAAATATCGGCAAAAACAGGGAGTGCCGGCGAAGGCAAGAACCGCGCAAGGAGAAGTTGCCGGGGGAAACAGGGCAGGCCGCCGGGTGTTTTACCGGCGGCAATCGGGGTAATGCCACGCAGACAGGTACGCAGGAGCAAACAGTAAAGAAAACAGAAATATGGATGCCTCGGGGAGCGGCGACAACGGTAAATACTGCGGAAAGACATTGCGGAAGCCGGACAATGCGGACGAAAAAGACGGTACGGACGGCAAGGATGATACAGATGATACGGAGCAGTACGGACAGTACGGACGGTACGAACTGGTGCGAATCGGCAACCCAATGGACTGGCAGACGGGGCGGAGAAAGCGGAGAAAGGATAGAGCGAAAAAAACAGGCCTGCGAAAACGCAGGCCCTACGACCCGGCCCGAAAGCCGGACTAACTCTTAACAACTATTTGTTCTGGTCGCCAAGGATACGCATTGCAACATCGAGGATCGTCGTGTCGTCCAGTGTAACGACTCCACCGTCCGGGCCCGGTTCGAAATGAACCCCCACGCACTCCTTAGCCTCGTGCTTGCCCCCGAAATAATTGCGGACGGTTTCTACGTCGAGTCCCAGTTCATCTGCAATGCGTTGCGAGCTGCCGCTGGGCAGCCTGTCCTTGATGCGGCGCAACTCGTTAAATGTGATAATCATATCCGTTGAATTTTAAGTTGAAGTTCTGCATCACTAAGTTAATACAATTTTGCGGAACTGCAAAATTTCTGCCTTAAAAAGTGAAATAAAAACGTAACATGAACGGAACAAAAATAAAACCGCCCCTTCTATTGCGAAAGGACGGTTTTTCCACACCGGGCAGCGAAGCCGGATCAATCTTCCGGTTCGATGTAAAGCTGGAAAATAAGGGGCGTGAACGACGGGATCTCGGTGGTGATGGTCGTCACGGTGGTACCCGTGCTGGAACTGTCATAGCCGTAGCCGTACATGCTGTCGTAGTAACCGCCGTAGTAGTTGCCGTAATAGCCGCCGTAGTACCCCCCGTAGTAGCCGCCGCTGCCGTAGTAGCTATTGGCGTAATTGAGGTAGTTGAGATAATCGAGGTAGCTCGACGAATAACCGCTCGACCCCGAAGTGGACGAACTCGACGAGCCGCTCTTGCCCGACGAACCGTAGGCGTTGGTCGACGTGGTGATGAGCTCCGCCCACTGACCGAACTTGAGGTTGGGAATGGTATAGTAGAACGCCTGGATCATCCCGCCGCTCGACGGGGTGTAGTCGAGCGCCGTGCCCTTTTGCGCGACCTCGCCGTAGATGATCTTCTTCACCTCGTCGATGTTCGTGTCGAAGATGAACCCGTCGAGGAAACGGCCGATATACCAGATTTTGGCCGTACCGTCGAGCGTCACCGAGTCGGCTTCGAGCGCCTTGACACCCTCGTACTTCTGGTAATCGTCGCCCTCGCCGTGGAAACGCTTTTTGAGCGCCTCGGCGATCTGCATGTCGATGTCCCTGACCGAAGCCTCGCTGACATAGGGCTCGTAGCCTACGTGGTAGGGCGCAGGGAAGGAGAGCTGATCCCGGGGCTCGGCCGGGTTGTAGCGCACGTTGACGTAGACCTGGGGGATCGAGTCGCAGGCGCTGACCCAGCGCTTGGACGTCTCGTTGTAGGGGTGTTCGGGATCCTCGGGGTCTTCCGGCACCTCCGTGGCGGGCGTGTCGTCGTCGCCCTTGCTGTAAATCTGCAGGCCGCCGTTCAGTTCGCAGAAATCATCCACATCGGTACCCTCGCGTTCGAGCGGGTTGCTGACCGTGTCGCGGATCTCCATGGTCACGATGAACGGGCGTTTGGAACTGAGCGAATAACCTTCCTGCCCCTCATATCCGCCCGTACCCTCGACGCCGTTGCCGACCACCGACGAAGGCATGTAGAGCCGGATTTTCGAGCCGTAGCGCAGCGTCACCTCGGGGGAGGTGATGCCCAGCCGGTCTTTGTTATTCCGGAAATAGGTATCGCCGAGCGTCAGCGTACGGCGCATGGCCAGCCACGTCCCTTCCATCAGTCCTGAGTTTTCCGAGCCGCAGTAGCGGTAGAAAGGCACATAGTGGGTATACTTGGAGAAAGACCCGGCCAGCACGGCATCGTCGGCATTGCGCGTGAGGATGATGTTGCCGCTCAGGTCGCGCCCCGAAAAATCGAAAGACACCCAGATGTCCTCGGTGTTGATCGGATCGGACGCAAGGTCGCCCGCATCGAGCAGGTCGACATAGTACAGCCCTTCGGACTGGAGGTTCTCCACCAGGTCGCTGCGGTGCTGGGTCATCCATGCCTCGAGCGCCTGGTTCTCGAATTTGTCGTAAGATTCCGTTTCGTCTTTCGCGCAGGACGTCAGCACCAGAAGGCCGGCGAGCGGCACGTACAGAAAACGAGCGATAAATTTCATATATTCGGTTTGTATTTTACTCAACTTTTAATTCGCCGGTTCCACAGGGGCGTCCGCGTCGACCGGATCCACTGCGTCCACCGTAAAAAACCAGGCTATGGGACTCTCATTCGGGATAAGGCCGAAATAATCGTCGCCATAGGCCATATTGTATGTCATATACACCTCGACGGCATCGCCCTCGCGGCAACCAAGTAACGCATCGGCCAGCCCTTTTATTATGTCAGGGTGCCGCATATCCACCGTCAGCGGCTCGAACTTCCACCACTCGGTATTGAGCCCCCGCCCTTCCAGAAAACTTTTCAGGGCGGCATCGTTCGTATAATAAGGTACTGTCCAGTTGTTTTCCGAGCCCGTCGTCACGATATTCGCATAGGTGAAGACGTAGGCGCGGAACGTGATCTTCACGGTCGAGGCCGGGGTTACCTCCGGCCAGTTGACCCGGTCGGGATTGTAGATGTCGGTAATGTAGCGGTATACGGCATCGCCCGAAACCGTGTAGTAGGGCTGGTTGCTGCCCTCCTCCAGGTTCTCCTCGGCGACGAGCCGGGGTGCGTGCGTCCCGGTCAGGAAAGAGACTATCCTCTCCTTCTGCGCGGGCTGGACGTCCTCGTCGTCGGAACAGCCGGCCAGCGACACGAGCGCAGCGGATATGCATATGACAAATAGTCTTTTCATCGTCGTATTATCGTGCAAATTTACAAAAACAATCCGATTTCAAAGCATGAAACGCAAAAAAAGCCCCGGTTAGCGTGCCGGGGACAAAAAAAAGACGACCGAAGCCGTCTAAATCCCTTCCTGCCATCAGCGGTAATAGTCTTTCCGCGGGTCTTTGAGCCGCTGGAGCCGCCGCTGCTTCAGCACGTAGATACCTATCGCTACGGCGACGGCACCACAGACGATGCAGAGCAAGAGGATAATAAATCCGAGTGGGAGCGCCTCTTCCATTTACAGAGCATGCAAGTTTAACAAAATATTGCGGTGTATAAAATACGATGCCGCAAATGTATAGCAAATAATCTGCCCGGCCAAATTGTGGGGGGGGGAATTTTTACACTTTTATTGATTAAAAAAGCTTTTTCATAGGATTTTTAAGGCCATCCGCACCAGATCCTCGACCGAAACAGCCGGATTATCGCGCAAGATGCCGCGCAGGGCCTTCTCGGCGGGGGCCTTGGCGAATCCCAGCATGACCAGCGCCGAAAGCGCCTCGTCGAGCGATTCCCCGCCCGCAGACGGCATCGCCGGGGTATCGCCCTCGGCCAGTCCGGTGAGTTTGCCGCTCAGCTCGACGATGATTTTCTGGGCGGTTTTCAGCCCCAGTCCCTTGACGTTTTTGAGCAGCACGGCATTGCCCGAGGTGATGATCCCCTGCAGTTCACGCGGCGAATAGGTCGAAAGGATCATGCGCGCCGTATTGCCTCCCACGCCCGAAACGCTGATCAGATGGCGGAAAAATTCGCGTTCGACTTTCGTTGCGAAACCATACAGGATCTGGGCATCTTCACGCACGATGTAGTGCACGTATAAACGGGCGTTTTGCGCATGCTCGACGGCCGAAAATGTTTCGAGCGAGATATGGAGGTAGTAACCGACACCTCCGGCGTCGATGACCGCATAGGCCGGGGTCGCCTCGGCGACCGTTCCGCTGATGTATTCGTACATGAAATTCAAAATTTACAAGGCGTGGGGCAAAAATAAAGATTTTTTTTTACCTTTGTGGTTCAAAAGCCGAATATTTAACTAAAACAGATAAAAAACGACATGAAAAAAATGCTTTTTACGGCGCTCGTTGCGGCTTGCGCCATGACAGCCTGCGGTACGAAGACCACCGAGACGGCCACCGCCGAGGAGGTTGCCCGCGAAGTCGGATCAAGCGATATCGCTTATGTGCAGGTTGAAGCCGTGCTGGCACAATGCGACCTTTTCCTGAACGAGGGCGCAGCCCTGCAGGAAAAGACCCAGAAAGCACAGAAAAGCTGGGCCCAGAAAGAGCAGAACCTGCAGGCCGAAGCCGCCCAGCTGCAAGAAAAATACCAGAAAGGGCTGATTACCACCAACGATGCACAGGCCCAGCAGCAGAGCATCGAAAAGCGCGTGGCTTCGTACCAGAGTTCCGCACAGAAAGAAGCCCAGGCGCTCGACGAAGAGAACTACGTGTTCACCAACCGTGCGCAGGATCTGTTGCACCGCGCCGTGCAGGAGATCAACAGCGACAAGAAATACAAGCTCATCATCAACGCCACGGCACTGATCGACGCCGATTCGACGCTCAACATCACGCCCGCCGTGCTTGCGAAGGTCAACGAGCTCTACGCAGCGGACAAGAAAGCCGCCAAGAAATAAGGGAGCGTGCATATTGCACCCTGGCCGAGCCGTCCCGATCCGGGGCGGCTTTTTTTTCGGACGGCGGCGCGTCCACGGGGCCCCGGAAGACAGCGTACCGCGCCAGGCAGCGGGCAGAAGCAGGCACAGCCGGCAACGGGCGGACGACGGGTACCCCAAGCGGAGGGCGGCAGGCCGCGGAGGACAGAGGACAGCAGGCAGAAGCGGGCACCGCGGGTAACAGGCGGACGGCAATCGCAGGCAACAGGCTGACAGCGGGTACCGCAAGCGGAGGGCATCAGGCCGCGGAGGAGAAAAGGCAACAGACGGCGAACCGCAAGCAACTGGGGACGACGGGTACCCCAAGCGGAGGGCGGCAGGCAGCGGAGGATAAAGGGCAGCAGGCAGAAGCGGGCACAGCGGGTAACAGGCGGACGGCAAGCGCAGGCAACAGGCTGACGGCGGGTATCGCAAGCGGAGGGCGGCAGGCCGCGAAGGACAGAGGACAGCAGGCAGCGGAGGATACTGCGGGCAACAGACAGCGGGTACTGCTGGCGGCGGGCAACCGGGAGACATAATCGCGGCGCAGAAGCGGAATGTCCGTAATTTTTTATACATTTGCAGGAAAACTAACAGCAACACACAAGCAATGGGTTTCGTTCCGTTCACATTCGTCGATTTCATAGACATCATCCTGGTCGCCGTGATCATGTACTGGATCTACCGCATGACCAAAGGCACCAACGCGCCCTATATCCTCTCGGGGATCATCGCCATCTACCTGCTGTGGGTGGTGGTGCGGACGCTCAACATGGAACTGCTGTCGACGATACTCGGACAGCTGATCTCGGTCGGGGCCATTGCGCTGATCATCGTATTCCAACCCGAACTGCGGCGGTTCCTGCAGGTGATCGGGATGCGCCAGAAGCACTTCAACTTCATCACCCGCATCTTCTCGACGGGTGACGACACGGTGCAGACCAACGTCGTGCCGATCGTCACGGCCTGCCGCGAAATGTCGGAAACGAAAACCGGTGCACTGATCGTCATCGGCCAGCAGAGCGACCTGCGGCTGATCGCCGAGGGCGGCATCGCCCTCGACGCCAAGGTTTCGACGTCGTTGTTAAAAAACATATTTTTCAAGAACGCCCCCCTGCACGACGGCGCCGTACTGATCGAAGGCGACCGCATCGTGGCTGCAAAGTGCATCCTGCCGGTGACGCAGAGCGACGTCCCGAAATCCTACGGCACACGCCACCGCGCCGCGATCGGCATGAGCGAAATCTCGGACGCAATCATCATCGTCGTCTCGGAGGAGACGGGCGGCATCTCGATTGCGCAGGGCGGGGAGCTCCGCCGCAACATCGACCCCGTGCGTCTGCAGCAGACCCTGCAACGCTATCTGACGATCAACACCCGCAAGCGCTCGAAAAAAGAGGTGGCCGAGTAAGGCCGGAGCCAGGAAAAGCCGGGGGGGGGCGATAGTTTCAAGGAACGGCATCGGGCAGACGACGGTCGGGTAACGGAAGCCGAGTGACAGCAGCCCGATGACGGCCAGCCGGACGGCAGAGACCGGAAACCACGGCGGCATGACGGCCAACGGAGGACGGCGATCTGTAACAGCCGGCTGATGACGTCGACCGGGTTAAGACGACCGGGTAACGGCGGCCGAATAACGGCAAGCAGATAACGGCAACCGAAAACCAATCGCTTAAGGACAGCGACGGATGGCGGCCAGCAGATGACGGCGACCGGACAACACGGCAAAATCCCGGACGGAACCAAAGCTCAGGTTCACGGCTTGAGGCAGACCCCGCATCCATTCGAGACGCAACATTCACACGATAAAAGATTAAAACCATGATTTTTCCCGCACAGACTTCCCGCCTCGTACTGCGCGCATGGAGGGAGGATGATTTCGACGCATTTGCGGCCATGAACGCAGACCCGCGCGTAATGGAGTATTTCCCCGCCCCGCTGACCCGGGAAGAGTCGGCAGCATTCTTCGGGCATATCCGCGAAGAGTTCCAAACGGAAGGGTTCGGGCTTTACGCCGTGGAAAGGATTTCGGACGGGTTGCTGCTCGGCTACACGGGGCTGCACCGCGTGACGTTCGACGGACTGTGCGGCCAGATCGAGGTTATCTGGCGGCTGCGTGCCGACGCCTGGGGCAACGGCTACGCCCCGGAAGCCGCACAGGCGTGCCTTGCGCTCGCGGCAAAACTCGGCATCGAGGAGGCGATAGCCTTCACCGCCGTCACCAACCGGCGCTCGCAGCGGGTCATGCAAAAAATCGGCATGGAGTGCGTGGGCCAGTTCAACCACCCTACCCTGCCGGAAGGACATCCCCTGCGGCGGCATGTGCTCTACTGGATCGGAATCAAGGGATAGATTCTGTTAACGGGCAGGCCCGCAGTCGCATTGCGGCGGAATACCCCGGGGCTGCTGATGCCGGCAACGACAACCCCCGCAAACCATCGAGTTTGCGGGGGTTGCTGCCATTCCGGGCAGAGGGGAACGCGCCCCAGGGAGGTCTTGCCCGCGGGAAAGCGGCCGCCGCCTTTCCGCTGCACGCATTCATTCCGCAGCGCCGGTTCCGCGATGCCCACGCAGCGGGGATTATTTCAGCACGAAATCGACGGTTCCGCGGATGTCGTCCGACGCGGCGCCGACATAAGCGGTGAATTCACCGGGTTCAGCGACCCAGGCCCCTTTCGCATCGTCGTAACAGGCGAGCATCCCGGGGTCGATTTCGAACGTGACGGTTCGGCTCTGGCCGGGCGCGAGGTGTACCTTTTCGAAGCCCTTGAGCTCCTTCACGGGGCGCGGCAGCGACGAGAGTTTGTCGCCGATATAAAGCTGCACGACCTCGGCGCCGGCACGGCCGCCCGTATTGGTCACGTCGGCAGAGACCCGGAGCCTGCCCGTCGTTGCAAGCGACGTGCGATCCGCCTGCACGTTGGCAATGTCGAACGTCGTATAACTCAGGCCGTGGCCGAAGGCGAACAGGGGTCCGATCCGCTCCTTCTCGATCCAGCGGTAACCGACGAAGATCCCGTCGCGGTAGACGACCTGCCCGTCGCCGGGATACTCCCCGGCGGAGTGGGCGCTGCAATCCTCCAGGCGTACCGGGAAGGTGAAGGGCAGTTTACCCGAAGGGTTGACGGCACCGAACAGTACGTCGGCCAGCGCATTGCCGGCCTCGGAGCCCGAATACCAGGCCTCCAGTACGGCGGGCACACGGTCGATCCACGGCATCGCCACGGCATTGCCCGAGACGATCGCCACGGCCAGGTTGGGGTTGGCTTCGGCCAAAGCCCCGATCACGGCATCCTGTCCGTAAGGCAGCCCGAGTTGCAAACGGTCGGCGCCTTCGGAATCCTGATGGTCGCCCTTGTTCAGGCCGCCGATAAACACCACGGCATCCACCTTGCGGGCTGCGGCGATGGCATCGGCGAGGAGCTGAGCCCCGGAGCGACCTTCCGAGAGATCCTGTCCGGTCACAACCCCGTTGTAGTCGCCCGTCACGTCGCCGACGTAACCGCGCTCGTAGAGCACCTCGGCCTTGTCGCCGACGGCCGCACGGATGCCCTCCAGGGGGGTACACTCGTGTTTCACCTTGAGCGACGAGGAACCGCCGCCGACGGTCATCATCTTCACGGCGTTCTCGCCCACGACAAGCAGTTTCTTCGTTTTCGAAAGGTCGACGGGAAGCACCCCGCCGTAGTTCTTGAGCAGCACCATACCCTCGCCCGCGATGCGGCGTGCGGCGGCATTATGCTCCGGCGAGCAGAGCGACCCGAAGGGTTTGCGGCTGTTCATCGCCGTGCGGAAGATCAGGCGCAGCACGCGGCGGGCCTTGTCGTCGAGCTCCCCGGTACCCACCTCGCCCCTGCGGAGCAGTTCGAGGTAGGGATTCGCCAGGTAGTAATTGCCGTAGGCATTGGTCGCGCCCCAGTTCAGGCCGTCCGTCCATGTGCCGAACTCCATGTCGAGCCCCTTGAAGATGGCCTCACGCGTATCGTGCACGCCGCCCCAGTCGGAGATGACCACGCCGTCGAACGCCCAGTCGCGCTTGAGGATGTCGTTCAGCAGGTATTGGTTGTGGCAGCAATGCTCGCCCTTGTATTTATTGTAGGCGCCCATGATGGCCCAGGCACCGCCCTCTTGCACCGCAGCCTTGAAGGCCGGGAGGTAGATCTCGTGCAGGGCACGGTCGTCGACCACCACGTCGACCTCATGGCGCCGCAGCTCCTGGTTGTTCACGGCAAAGTGCTTCACGCAGGCGGCAACCCCGTTCTGCTGTACCCCCTGCACGTAAGGCACGACCATGCGGGCCGACAGGAAGGGGTCTTCGCCCATATACTCGAAGTTGCGCCCGTTCAGGGGCGTACGGTAGATATTGACCCCGGGGCCCAGCAGCACGTCCTTATCCCGGTAACGCGCCTCCTCGCCGATGGATTTGCCGTAGAGGGCCGACATTTCGGGGTTCCACGTCGCGGCGAGGCACGTCAGCGCGGGGAATGCCGTACACGAGTCGTTCGTCCAGCCGGCCTGATCCCACTCGTCCCACAAGACCTCGGGGCGGATGCCGTGCGGGCCGTCGGTGCACCACACTTCGGGGATGCCCAGCCGCGGGACGCCCGCCGACGAGAATTTAGACTGCGCATGCAGCAACCCGACCTTCTCTTCGAGCGTCATCCGCGAAAGAGCGTCCTCGACACGCTTTTCAAGCGGCTGCGACTCGTCCAGATAGACGGCCACATCGCCCCGGGATTGCTGGACGCCCGTGCAGGCGACCGCCGCGAGGGCGCACAATGCGGCAACGCCCTTTACATAAGTTTTGGCTTTCATTCGAAAATATATTTAAAATAAATATGCATATACATATAATTTTTTAATCAATCACTTAAAACAACAAAGATAAAAATTATTTTAAGACCCGACAAAAATAAAGTTATTTCTTTACAGACAGAACCATTAAAGGCATTAATTAGGATCCGAGACGGACACAGCAGGAAGAGGATTCGGAGGGGTGGAACGCGGAGAGGAGGACACGGAAAGGGATGCCCGAAGAGGAGGTTCAAGAAGGAGGCTCAGAGAGGATGCAGGACGGAGTGCAGGAAGAGGATACCCGTGGAAGGAGGCTCAGAAAGGATGCAAGAAGAGCCGCAGGAAAAGAACAGCAGAAAAGGAGGGTCGGAGAGGATGCAGGACGGGGCGCGGGAAGAAGACACCCGAGTAGGAGGCTCGGAGAGGATAGCAAAAAAGAACGAAATGAAGGAACGCACGTGAACAAGCTGTGCCGGAAACAAGAAGTACAGGCCGGAAGGACAAAGCCAGAAAAGCAGGGGCATAAAAGGAAGGAGAGACTGACAGGAACAGACAGGAATAAACAGGGGTAAAACAGGGATAAACAGGGGACGGAGGGACGGAAAAATTAAAGGCAGAGGCAGAGGAGAGGGGCTGGACGGGGTAGAGAGCGAAGGCGAGTGAAGGAAACGGCGGGGGCGAGGACGGGTGGTGGACAGGCGAGGACAGGCGAGGACAGGCGAGGACGGGCGGGGACGGGCGGAGACGGGCGGAGACGACGGAAACGACGGAAACGGCGGCGGCGACGGAGACGGGGACGGGGACGGCGGCGGACAGCGGTGGGCAGTGGGCGGTGGGCGGTGGGCAGTGGGCGGTGGACAGCGGTGGACGGTGGAAGCAGAAAAACAAGAAATGCACGATACAAAAAAGACCGCGGAATCGCTTCCGCAGTCTTTTGTCGTCTGCTTCCCGTCCGTCAGGGGCGGCCTCCGGGATACTACCCTATTCGGCGGGCTGCTCCGCAGGGGTTTCGGCCGGAGCCTGTGCCGGAATCTCGGCCTGGGGCATCGTGGCGGGCGCCTCGGTCTCAAGGACACGCTCCTGAAGTGCCTTGGCGTCCTTCGAAATTTCGCTGTTGCTCTCTGCGACGCGCCCCTTGTCCATGGCGAGCGTAGCCACGAGGCTCAGCACAACGATAGCGATAGCCATCGTCCAAGTGAATTTCTCGAGGAAATCCGAAGTTTCACGCACACCCATGACCTGGTTGGACGCGCCGAAATTGGCGGCCATGCCGCTCTTGGGGTTCTGCACCAATACTGCAAGGATCACCAAAACGCTGGCAATGAGTATCAAGGCAATGCAAATCGTGTATAACATATCGTTGAAATTTAATTATTGTTTTCCAATTTGCCAATTAGCTCGGCAAAGTAAACACTTTTTTCGGGATTTCGCAAACTTAATTTGCGATAAATCGCTATGGCTTTGTCCCGAAGCCCCTGGGCAAGATAGATTTCCGCCAGTTCCTCGCTCACGACCTGGTCGTCGTCGTCCAACACGGCCTCGGTGCACACCTCCTCCTCGGGTTCGCCGTCGGCGGCCACGATGCGCAAATCCTCCTCGCGCAGGAAACGGTCTATGATGTCGTCGGACGACAGCCGGCACAGGGCATCGGCATCGACCACAGCCATGCGCAGCGAACTCTGCGCACGCCACGGGGCGGTCACGTCCAGCCGGGGATCGGGCCTGCCCGTGGCGATTTCGCGCACGATACGCGCCAGGTCGAACCACTCGCAGCGTGCGAGCAACGCGTCGAGTTCCGCCGCCGCGGGAAGCTCACCCGCGCCGGACGATGCGATATATTGTTTCAAATCTGCCATAACCGCACGGATTTACCAGTTCGAAGCCGAAGCCTGGAAGATGTCCGTCACCAGCTTGTCGACGATCTGCGGGATCAGCTCCCCCTCGACTTCGGTCAGCAGACGCGTGGATTCGTAGTCCTCGTAGGCCGTGAAAGTCCTGTTCCAGGACTGTTTCTCGTCGAGGGCATTCGTGAAACGCACCTTGATGGTGATCGTCAGGCGGTTCAGCAGGGCGTAATCGTCGCTCGACACCGACGCTGTGGTGGAAGTGTAGTTGATGATCTCGCCCTCGAAAGCGAAGTCGCCGCCCTCTTCGACCTGCATCAGGCGGGTACGGCGGGTGAACATGTCGACGAGCGCATCGGTGAGCGTCGAGCTGAGGATGGGCGCAACCATCGTGGCGTTGTTGGGGAAATAGGCCACGCTGAAAGTCCTGGCATCGGGCGGGATCGAGGCGCCCGAGAGCGAATATTTGATGGCCACGCCGCACCCGGTCAGCAGGGCGGCACAGAGGGCCGTGATAGCAAATTTTATCTTCATAGCACAAAAATTCTCTTCTCCGGGCGGCTCCGGCACGGATACGCCGTGCCCGGGCGGCCTAATTATCTTCGATGCCCAGCTCCTTGATCTTGCGGTAGAGCGTACGTTCGGACATGAACAATTCGGCGGCGGCCTCGCGGCGGCGCCCGTTATTGCGGCGCAGGGCGCGGATGATCTGCTCGCGCTGCATGTCGGCCTTGGTCATCTCGCGCGGCGGCTCGTCGGTGACATCCTCGCTCTCGGCATAGACCGCCGCAGGGGCATAGGCCGAAGCGGAGCTCTGGGCCGTGGTCGGCAGCAGCGCCTTGACGTCGTGCACAGGCCCGCAGGGTGCCTGGGTGTTGTGCATCAACTCGGACATCATCCGCTTGAGGTCGTTGATGTCGGCCCGCATGTCGAACAGCACCTTGTAGAGCAGTTCGCGTTCGGTGGACATCGTGTCGTCCGCGCGCATCCCGCCCATCGGTGCGGGCGTCCCGCCGTCCTGCGGCGGAAGATAGCGGGACAGCACGTCGGCCGTGATAAGGCGGGTCTGTTCGATGGCCGAGATCTGCTCGGCCACGTTTTTGAGCTGGCGGATATTGCCCCGCCAGTAATAATGCATCAGCATCTCGCGCGCCGCGGCATCGAGCGTCACGGCAGGCATACGGTACTGTGCGGCCACGTCGGCGGCGAATTTGCGGAACAGCAGCGGGATGTCCTGCGGCCGCTCGCGCAGCGAAGGCACCGTGATCGGCACCGTGCTGAGGCGGTAGTACAAGTCCTCGCGGAAACGCCCCGAGGCGATGGCCTGCTGGAGGTTCATATTCGTGGCGGCAACGACGCGGACATCGGTTTTCTGCACCTTGGACGACCCGACGCGGATGAACTCGCCCGTCTGCAACACGCGCAGCAGGCGCGCCTGGGTCGGGTGCGGCAACTCGGCGACCTCGTCGAGGAAGATCGTCCCCCCGTCGGCCTCCTCGAAATAGCCTTTGCGGGCTTCGAGCGCCCCGGTGAAGGAGCCTTTCTCATGCCCGAAGAGTTCCGAGTCGATGGTACCTTCGGGAATCGCCGCGCAGTTGACGGCTATATATTTATTGTGTTTGCGCGCCGAATAGGCGTGGATGACCTGCGGAAAGAACTCCTTGCCCACGCCGCTCTCGCCCGTGACAAGGACGGTCAGGTCGGTGGGGGCCACACGCACGGCGACCTCCAGCGCCCGGTCTAAAAGTTCCGAAGTGCCGATGATGCCGAAGCGCTGCTTGACTGTGGTGATGTCCGTCATTTATTCCGTAATGGGTTGTTCGGGCGTTGCCGCGCCCGTGTCCGTTGCGGGCTGCGGGTCGGCGGGTTGTTCGAGGTACTGCATCTCGGCCTCCTTGTCGTTCGCTTCACGCAGATAGCCGAAGGCGATGGCGGCGACGGCGATGGCGGCGGCAATGACGGCGACCCAGATGAAGCGGTCGGCGCGGCGCCGGCGCGGCGGCCGGTCAACATAGGAATAGGCGGCGGTAGTCTTCGGCGGCTTGCCGTAGCGCAGGCCCCGCACCGAAGGGTCGGGGTTCATTTTGGCCGAGGGCGACACGCGCGGCTCGGAATAGGGCAGCTTCGGGGGCTTCTGCCCCACAGGGGCAGTCTGCGTCCCGGCCGGAACCGCGGCAGTATCGGACGCTGCGGGTTGCGCAGGCCGCGGCTCGTAGGCGAAGGCGATCGTCCCGTTGGGGCCGGGGTGCAACACCCCGAAACCGTCGAGCCGGAACTCCTGCCCGTGCTGGGCGGCATGGCGCACCTCGAAGACGAAGCGGTCGATCTCGCCCGCAGCCTCCAGTTCGCCGACGCCCTCCGCACGCAGCAGGCCGCGCAGCACACCGTCGTCGCGTTTGAGCAACTCCGAAAAAACAATGCTTACGCCCGGCTCCTTGACGATGAACGTCCCGAGCTGGGGCACGACGAGCCGCTTGTGCGACCCGAGATATTGCGATATGGTCTGAACCAACACGATTGAAATCCACTTTTGAAATCCGGTTCAAAAATACCCTTTTCCGATGAAAAAAGCAAAATTCGGCACGGATTTTCAAAATAATCGGGCAAACTATTGGTTATACGAAAAATATTCGTTTGATTTGCATCCCGAAATTTCAAAAAATCCGGGCGAGCTACTTTGGCCGAAAATTACGGATGTAGCGAAGACGGATTGCCGAAACTTACACGAACCAGCCATGAAAGACAAGTACATCGACCTCATCGAACAGACGTTCGACTTCCCGCAGGATGAGTTCTCGGTCGAAGACAACGAGTTGAATTTCCATGACATCCCGCTCATGGAACTGATCAAACAGTACGGTACGCCGCTCAAGATAACGTACCTGCCGAAGATCTCGCAACAGATCAACCGCGCCAAGCGCATGTTCAACGTGGCGATGGCGAAGGTCGACTACAAAGGCTCGTACAACTATTGTTACTGCACCAAGTCGAGCCATTTCTCGTTCGTACTGGAGGAGGCCATGAAGAACGACGTCCACCTGGAAACGTCGTCGGCATACGACATACATATAATCAATGCGCTCTACGACGGCGGCATCATCGACAAAGACCGTTACATCATCTGCAACGGGTTCAAGCGCCCGCAGTACGTGGAGAACATCGCCCAGCTGGTGAACGACGGCTTCGTCAACACGATCCCCGTGCTGGACAACAAGGAGGAGCTCGACCTGTTCGAGGACGCCTTCACCAAGAAATGCAAGGTCGGCATCCGCATCGCCTGCGAGGAGGAACCCAAGTTCGAGTTCTACACCTCGCGGCTGGGTATCCGCTACAACGACATCATCGACTTCTACAAGGCCAAGCTCAAGAACAGCAAGAAGTTCCAGCTCAAGATGCTGCATTTCTTCATCAACACGGGCATCAAGGACACGGCCTACTACTGGAACGAGTTGTCGAAGTGCATGAACGTCTACTGCGAACTCAAAGCCATCTGCCCCGAGCTGGACAGCCTCAACATCGGCGGCGGGTTCCCCATCAAGAACTCGCTCAACTTCGAGTACGACTATGAATACCTGACCGAGGAGATCATCGCCCAGATCAAGAACATCTGCCACCGCAACGACACGGAGGAACCCAACATCTTCACCGAGTTCGGGTCGTTCACCGTAGGCGAAAGCGGCGCGGCGCTCTACTCGATCGTCAACCAGAAACAGCAGAACGACCGCGAGAACTGGTACATGATCGACTCGTCGTTCATCACTACCCTGCCCGACACGTGGGGCATCAACCAGCGTTACATCATGCTGGCGGTGAACAACTGGGACCGCGAATACCAGCGCGTGCTGCTCGGGGGGCTGACCTGCGACAGCGAGGATTTCTACAACGCCGAATCGCACACCAACGCTATCTTCCTGCCCAAGCTCGAACCCGGCAACACGCAATACATCGGGTTCTTCCACACGGGTGCCTACCAGGAGTCGCTGGGCGGTTTCGGCGGCATCCAGCACTGCCTGATCCCGGCACCGAAGCACATCATCATCGACCGCGACAAGAGCGACAACGAATACTATACGAGGCTCTTCGCCAAGGAGCAATCCTACCGCTCGATGCTGAGGATACTCGGCTACTAAGGCCGGGGGGGGGCTGTGCCGGCACTTCTTGTTGCCGGCACTCCGGCCAAGCGCGTTCCCGCCCATCGCCGGGAACGAGACGGCAGCAGGGAAGCGACGCCCGCCGCGGGGCGCCGAAGTGTAACCGCATAAAAGCGGCGGCGGGAGAAATCACCGCGCGGCAGCACTGCGACAGGGAAAGGATTGCGGCGGAAAAAGCGGCGGCCGGGAAGGAGCGGCACAGAAGCGGAATTGCGGCGAATACAGCATAACGGCAAACCAGACACTTAGGAGTGAAGGGGTTGCCTTTTTATGCCGGGACGTGGGGATCGGCCGCCGGCAGGAGGCCCCGGAGGGGGTTGAAATAGATTCCCGAGGCATATCGACGCATTAATCCGCAAAAAATAGGAATAATCGAATAATTTGATTACCTTTGTCGGCATAAACAAGGGTTTATATTGAATTCTTCTTTCGTGCGTATTTGTTTCCGCGGTACTTTGGCGGACTGTCCCATCTCAGAATAGATCTCATTATCAGCTTCTTTGTTCATAAACGGCCTCTTGCAGGCGACAGGCATCGGAGGTGATGCAAAAGAAAATGATGGTGAATATTTTTACAGACAAGCACGAAATCCATGTCCCATAATTCCGTATACCGGGGAAAGGCCGCCGAATCTGGCACCTTTTCTGCTTTGAACACGGGTATCGGGCAGCGGAAATACGACAAAACCGACGGATACAGTCCCGCGACAGGGGCGATAGCCGCATAACAACATAGAATGGCAAAACGAATAACGACAGGTAAAAGAGACCGGGAAAAGCTCAAGGAGCAAAAACGACAGGAAAAGCAAAAACGCAAGGACGAACGCAAAAGCGGCGGTACGAGTTCTTTCGAGGATATGATAGCCTATGTGGACGAGAACGGCATACTGCACACCACGCCCCAGGATGTCAAACCCAAGACGGAGATAGACGTCTCGCAGATCGAGATTTCGACACCCAAACAGGAGGAAATGGAAATACTGCCCTCCACAGGGCGCGTCGAGTATTTCACCGCCTCGAAAGGCTACGGCTTCATAAAGGATGCCGACAGCGGCGAAAAATACTTTTTCCACATCTCTTCCGCACCTGACACCATTGCCGAAGGAGACAAAGTCACATTTGAAATTGAACGCGGGACGCGCGGATTGGCCGCAGTACGTATATCAATCATAAACAAACAATAATTAAAAAACAAGAACGATGAACATTTATGTTTCACACCTGAGCTGGGGTACGAAAGGCGACAGCTTGCAGAACCTTTTCTCACAGTACGGCGAGGTATCCTCGGCTAACGTAATCACCGACCGCGAAACGGGCCGCTCGCGTGGCTTCGGCTTCGTAGAGATGCCCAACGATGCCGAAGGCCAGGCTGCGATCGACGCGCTCGACGGCACCGACTTCGAAGGCAAGACCATCGGGGTCAATGTCGCAAAACCGAAGGCCGACAGGCCTGCCGGCGGTTACGGCGGCGGCAACCGTGGCGGCGGCTACGGCGGCGGCTACGGCGGCGGCTACGGCGGCAACAGGAGATACTGATTTTCCACGAGGAATATATCACCCCTGCTTCATGCGATTGAGGCAGGGGTCTCTTTTTGCCCGGTCTGTCAGGGCTACGGGGAGCTCCCCGGAAGGTGCAGCGTATCGGAAAGGGGCAGGCGGACGCCGGGGCATCGGAAGAAAGGGGGAAACTGCAGGCCGCACCGGCCGGGGCTGGCAAGCCGGGGCACACGGGGATTATACCAGAATTTCACCCGAATCACGGCGAGGCTGAAAGCGGGACACGCACCGGATTGGGAATAAACAGGGACGGAACAATTTTCCGGACAAGCAACTAACAAACGACGACTTGCATATGGCTATGCATTGTCGGTCGGTAAACAGGATGGAAACGCATCGAGCGAAAGGGAACCGAGTTTGCGAACCGTTTCCTCGAAATTGTCGCCGCCGTTGAGCGCGGCTTTCTTGATTTTGCTCTTGTAATTATAGATCGTCTGCGGCGAACAGCGCAGGAAATCGGCGATCTGATTCACGTCGGAAACCCCGAGCCGGATCAGCGCAAAGATGCGCAGCTCGGTGTTGAGGCGCCCTTCTTCGGGCGTATAGCGGCTCCGGGGGTTGAGCAGGGCGTTGAATTTCTCCACGAAATTGGGATAGAGGTTCAGGAAGGCCCTGTCGAAATTGCGGCACAGCTCCTCTTCCTCCCTGCCGGGGGCCTGCAACGAAAGGTCGTGCAGGCGGTCGAATTGTTTATTCCTGATCTTCAGGTTTATATCGCGGCGGTATTTGTCCAGTTTGTTGATATAGATGGCGCACTGGTTCATGAAATAACCCAGGTAACGCTCCTTGACCAGGTTTGCTTCGTCGAGGTTGCGGTTCAGGCTGATGAGCTCCTGCGTAAGCGCCGCCAGCTCCCGCCGGGCACGCGAAATGACCTTCGTCTGGCGGAAATAGAAAAACAGCGCGATGGCCAGGGCCAGCACCAGCAGGCTCGACATGGTGGAATAGAAGCGCAGGTTGTGCCGCTGCTTGTCGAGTTTATAGAGGTAGCTGCTCTCGATGATCGGATAGAGGCGCGCGATCACGGTGTTCTTGAAACGGGAATTGTAGAAATTGGCATCGTTCAGCGCATAGGAGATATAGGAGTATGCCCGGTCGATGTCGCCCTTTTCGAACAGGCGCGTGGCCAGCGCGAGCAGCGCCTCGTTCTCCTTCACCGCAAGGCGTATGTCCATCGTGGCGGCCAGGATCAGGTAGCGTTCCTCCATCGCGCTGTCGCCCGCCTGCCCGTAGGCTTTGGCCAGGCACATCGCCCCCATGGCATAGGGATGGGTCTGGGGATCGCGCGAACGGAATATGCCTTCGAAGATTTCGAGCGCCCCGTCCGGCTGTCCCTGCTCCATGAGCTGGAAAGCCCGCTCGGTCTGCCAGTCCGTGGAACCGACGGGCAGCAGCGACAACAGCGAATCGCGGCAGCGGCCGATCTCCCCCTTATATTCGTCCGACAGCTGGCTGTCGTTGGTGTATTTTATCAGGTTCTCGTAATAGCGGATCGAGTTCCAGTAATAGCGGCATTTCTGGTCGGCAGGCAGCCGTCCGTAGTCGATAGACCGGAAAATGTCGTTGGCCTGCAGGAAAAGCCCCGAAAGGGAGTAGAGGAACGCCAGCCGCAGCCTGCTCTCGGAGAGATGATCCGGGTTGCCGAGGCTGCGGGCGATCCGGATATTCTGCAGGACGTAATATTCGGCCGAGTCGCACAGGAAGGATTCGTAGTTGTCGATGATCTCACAGTTGATCCGGTAAATGTCCTCCGCACTCCGGGCACCGGTCTTGCGCAGCCGCAGCTCCTCGATGCGCGCCTTTTTATAGCCGGTATAGACTTCGCTGCTGTCGATCGCCGCATTGAGCGTCCGCAGCAGGTCGCCCGGCATAGCGTCACCGCCCCGGGCAGCAGCCGAACAAACCAACAGGGAAAGGAGTATGAGGGAGAATCGTTTCATTCGTCAAAAATTTCTCGTCCGGAAGTCCGGAGGAAGGCCGCCCGAGGTTGGTGTTCAGGCAGGCAGCCCGCCTTCCCGGGAATTTACATGCACAAGTATACGAAATCCGGCCGGATTTTGCAATTTTTCGCCCGCTTTTTCCACGGCGCAGGCCATAATCCGGGGGAAAACCGGCCGACCGGAAAAGCACCTATTCCGGCGGAGGCAGAGCCACCGTCCGCGTGATGCCGACCTCGCGGGCGAAATGCCGGTCGTGGGTGACGACGAGCAGCGTTCCCCGATACCCTGCAATGGCGCGGGCAAGGATGCCGAGGCTCCCGAGGTCGAGGTTGTTGGTCGGTTCGTCGAGGACAAGCAGGTCGGGAACCGAGTTCGAAATCATCAGGCAGCACAGGCAGAGCCGCATCCGCTCGCCGCCGCTCAGCGTGTCGCAACGCTTGTCCCACATGGCCTCGGGGAACAGGGCCCTGTGGAGCCGCATCTTCAGCCCGTGTTCGGGCAGGCCGCCGGAGTTATGGCACTGCGCCAGTTCCAGCACGCTCCGCGGGGTGGCCGCCATGCCGTATTCCTGGTCGAGCCACACATGGGAAAACGCCGTGCGCACGACCTGCCCCGAGGAGGGTTGCAACTCCCCCGCCAATAACCGGACAAGGGTCGTCTTGCCCGAGCCGTTGTCCCCCGCGAGCAGGATGCGCTCGCCGCTGCGCACCTCCAGGTCGATGGGTACCCGCCACAGCGGATGCCCGGGGGTATGTTCGACGTTCACGCCGCGGGCCGAGACCAGCAGTTTGCCGTTGTGCAGCCGCGCATCGTTGAAATCGATCTTCAGTTCGCAGGCCTCGCGCCGGCGCCGGCGCAGTTCGCCGAGCCGCTGCCGGGCGTCGTCGACCAGCCCCGCATGTTTGTCCCCGAGGCGGCTGTCCGTCCGCTCGCCGCTGTCCTTGAAAGTCTTGCGAAGGATGCGCGGGAGCCCGTCCTTGTGCCGTTCGCCCGCCCGCATACGTTTCTCCTGCCGCTCGCGGATTTCCCGCGCCTTCCTGCGCGCCAGCTGCAGGGCGGCCTCCGCGGAGGCGACCTGCCGTTCCAGCGCGGCTTCCTCGGCCTGGCGCTGCTCCCGGCAGAAAGCGAAATTGCCGCCATAGACCTTCAGCCCCTGCGGGGTAAGCTCGCAGGTGGTGCCGACCAGGTCGAGCAGCGCGGCGTCGTGGCTGACCACGAGTATGGTCGCACGGCTGCCGCAAACAAAATCGCAGAGCTTCCGCCGCCCCGAAGCGTCGAGGTGGTTGGTCGGCTCGTCGAGCAGGATGACCGCGGGCGCGTGGACGGCGACCCCGGCAAGCAGCAAGCGGGTTTTCTCGCCGCCGCTCAGCGTATCGACCGGGGAATCCAGCTCCACGTGCGGCAGCCCCCACCCGTCAAGCGCCGCACGGCAGCGGGCTTCGACCTCCCAGTCGTCGGCGAGGATGTCGTAGCAGGCCGCATCGGTACTGCCCGCACAGATGGCACGCAGCGCCCCGACCTTTCCGTCCACCCCGAGGGCCCGGGCGACGGAAATCCCCGCGATGCCGGCCTGCTGGGGCACGTAATAGGGCCGCGAAGGACATACGATGCTGCCCGACGAGGGCGCAAGCTCGCCGGCGATAAGTTTCAGGAGCGTCGACTTGCCCGTACCGTTGTCGCCGACGAGCGACACCTTCGCGCCCGCAGCGACCGACAGGTCGAGCCCTTCGAACAGAAATTGCTGATTGCGATAGCGGTAGGAAACACCGCTAAGGATAATACCCATATGGATTAAAACGATTAATGGCGGCCTTCGGGAAAGGCCTGTTAAACCTGAGACCTGATGTTTTTCACACGGTGTCGGTTTAATGGAACCGACCTCATTAATCGTTCATTCTCATCGGAGCGGATATTGATTTCGGGCAAAGGTAGGTACAATTCCGGGAATATCCAAAAAAACAGCGATTTGCAGGGCGGGACAACGGGACGAAAAGCCCGGAACAGCAAATTCAGCAGGGCGGGGACAACCGGACGGAGAAACCAAAACCGACGAAACCGGAAAGCGGAAACGACGAAACAGAATACCTGCGGGGTATTTTTTCGGATCAACGCTTTGCACTCGCGTAAAAATTCGTAACTTGTGCGGTCAAAATACCGCGATTGGAGAGAATGCGACATATCATACGGAGGACGGCAGGGCTCTTTGCGGGGTGCCTGCTCTTCTTGTCGGCGGAGGCGACCGCCGCGGAGCCCGTACCCACCCGTGCGGGCGGCGCCCCGCGGCAAAACGCACCGGCGCACCGGGATGCCGCGAGCGCCGGGGATGTCGGAAACGCCGAGCGCGCAAAACGCACAAAGGACGCCGCGAGCGCCGGGGACGGCACGTCCCGCAGCATGGAGCCGGATACGACGGGCATGGCGCGCAGGGCTGCGGCCGACACCGTGTCCCGGGGAGCGGCACGCCGCCGCGCATCCGCCTACCGGACGGGCTACGATACGGGCTACCGTAACGGCTATGCCGCCGGATACCGGGCCGCCCTGGATCAGACGAAGAAACAAGCCTCAGCCACTACCCCGCTATTGTCCTCCTTCTCCGCGGACACGGCCGGCCGCAGGCGGAGGCTCGTCCACAGCATCGGCGCGGAATTCCGCCCGGAGTACATTCCCCCGACGAACATCTTTCTGGCAGGGGCCAACATGGCGGGCGAACCGATCCAGCGCTCGCTGGCCGCCCACCTGCGTTATTCGTTCCGTTTCCGCCCCGGGTCGCGCCCCGACTGTATCTACGGCGGCGTATACCAGGGGATCGGGGTCTCCTATTACAGCTTCGGCAACCGCGGGGAGCTGGGCAACCCGGTTGCCGTCTACCTCTTCCAGGGCGCGCGCATCGCACGCATCAGCCCGCTGGTATCGTTCAACTACGAGTGGAATTTCGGCCTGTCGTTCGGATGGAAACCCTACGACACGAACTACAACCGCGCCAACATCATGATGGGGTCGAGGGTCAACGCCTACCTCAACGTCGATTTCTACCTCAACTGGCTGCTCACGCAGCGGTTGGAACTCACCACGGGCCTTTCGATGACCCACTTTTCGAACGGCAACACCAAATTCCCCAACGCGGGACTCAACTCGATCGGCATGAAACTCGGGCTCGTATACAGTTTCGGAAGGGTCGACAACCCGCTCTCGCGGCCACGGGCACGGCTGCTCGCAACACCCTTTCCCCGCCATCTGAGCTACGACCTCGTGCTGTTCGGCTCGTGGCGCCGCAAGGGCGTGGCGGTCGGCGACAAGCAATATGCCGCACCCGATGCCTACGGCGTGGCGGGGTTCAACTTCGCGGCGATGTATAATTTCGGGTACAAGTTCCGCACGGGTCTGTCGGTGGACGGCGTGTACGACGGCAGCGCCAACGTCTACACCGAAGACTACATCGTAGGCTACGACGGGGGCGATCCCGGATACCAATTCCACACCCCCTCGTTCGACAAACAGATCGCACTGGGAATTTCGGGACGCGCGGAGTTCGTGATGCCCTATTTCACGGTCGGCTTCGGACTGGGTTTCAACGTGCTGCACAAGGGAGGAGACCTCAAGTCGTTTTACCAGATGCTGACGCTCAAGGTAGGTGTCACACACAATACGTTCGTGCATGTGGGGTACTGCCTCAAGGATTTCCAGACCCCGAACTACCTGATGCTGGGCGTCGGGTTCCGTTTCAACAACAAATACCCGAGGCTGCGGTAAGGCTGCGGCGCCATAGCGCGTCGAATACAGGGCGATGCCTCCGGTGGTTTGCGGAAGCATCGCCGCTTTTTCAGGCCGGGAAAGGGTTATTTCGACCACTTGCGGCGCAAACGCCGTACCGCCGTGGCAAAAAAGCGTGCCGGAACCACGAGCAGCGTGGCCGCCCACTGCCGGGCGCAGGACAGGCGGAATCCGCCCAAACCGAAATCGGCGAACGACCGGCCATATAGCAGGGGAATATACCAGACTTTGATGTTGATGCGAAAATCATTGCTGACGTTGTCCTCGTGGACGATTTCGAGCCATTTTCCGCGGGCGGTGGAGAGATAGATGGTCGGCAATTGCCGGATGGCCTTGGTATGGCGGTAGGAAATGATGGTTTCGGCACGCGCATCGAACGGCTCGGCGAGGGTCAGGAAGTGATTGTTCGTATAGCGCATTTTGAGCGCGAAGCGGCGGTCGGTGAAATACTGGTAACCGTACAGCAGGCTGTAAATCCGTTTGCCGGGAGCGGGACGCAGCTCGCGTTGCAGCAGTTCGACGACATCGGACGAAAAGGCGTCGTCGTTATCCAAGTTAGTGGTGATCAGCAGCTTCGGGGGGGGGATTTTCTTTCCTTCCGGTCGCACGACACGTACGCTGCAATCGTCGTGCGGAGATTTTCCGTCAGGTTGGCCGCCTGTGCGGCCGTATAATAGACGGCTTCGAACTGCGGGCACCGGGCCTTATAGCCTTCGATACGGCGGCGGCAGGACTCGGGCGTCGCGGCATCGAAAAGACAGAGCCAGGTGAAATTCCCGCTCGTCTGCGCTGCCACGGACGGCAGGCAGTAACGCTCGAAGACCTCGAACCGGTGTTCGAGCCACCGATCCGTACGGGTGGGCAGGTCGTGTTTATCCTGCGCATAAAGGTTCAGGTTGAACCGGGTAATGATAAAATGAGAGTAATTTTCCATTGCGGAGATTTATATCGCCGCAAAGATAGGAAAAATTCCATACGGATTTCACGCCGCCCGTCCTAATGTCATGACGCGGATCCCGGCCTCGGCGAAAAGGAGAAATACGGGCAAGCGCCGGGCTCGGATGAAGAACCGGCGCTTGCCGTATATAATTCCACCAATCCGGTAATTACACCCCGAACAGGAAGACGAACGGCTTGTCACTCCTGCGGAATTCGGCCGTGGCATCGCCCGTGAAGGTTCGGCCGCCGACGAGTTTCAGGACACGTTCGGGCGTTCCCTGGCCGAAGTCGATCTTCGAAAGGTCGACCCAGAAGGTTTCCATCGCCAGCGTAGGCTCGAAATAGTAGACCCGGTTCTTCTGGTCGCAGACCGTGCGCCAGCGCGTCGACGCGATATGGGGCTTATCGGGGGTCGAGATGCCGTAGGGCACCGAGACGTTGCGCATTACGGACATCACGGCCGGCACGGCGACTTTCGGATCGGCGCTTTTGACGACGGCGTTGATATAGAACGACGCACGCACGAAGCGGTCGGGGGCGCGGTTGGTGCCGGGAAGCATCGTCAGCCCGCCGATCTGCTGCCAGTAATCGAGGATTGCGAGCTGCCGGTCGTAGAACGGCGAATTGGTCATCACCTGGTACTCACGGCCGTGGTGCACCGACAGGCGGCCGTCGACATACTCGAAGATGGCGCTGTCGCCCGAGGCGTCGGAGATGGCCAGGTGCAGGCGCGACTTGACACCGTTCGGGAGGTCGGGGGCGTCGATGCGGAACTTCTCCTTAGAAAGCTCCGCAACGGCTTCGTCGACCGTGGCGAAATTATCCAGCACATACTGCGTCCAGATGCTCAGTCCCATGACCGGGCGCGTATCGCCCGGGCGTTCGTAGACGGATTCGGGCAGGAACAGCAGGTTGGCGACCAGCCCGGCCTCGTTCATGCCGTCGGTGATGCCGATGTCGTAGCCGGCAGCCGACAGGGTGCCGTATTTCGAGGTCCAGAACACCGTGTTGTCTGTGTTCGCCCCGCGCCGCGCCGTACCGCGCGGAAAGATGTAAAGGTTGGTGAGCGGATCCTCGCGCCAGTCCATGGTACGCCCGGTGACGGTCATACCCTCGGGGCCGAGGTAAACGGCCCGCGTGCAGGCCGGGGATTCGGTGGGAAGAAAGGCCAGCGCCGCAGCGCCGAGCACGATAGGAAGTCGAGTTTTCATAAGCATGATAAGTTAAATATATCGGTCGCTGCAAATCGGATGCTAAAAGGTACGAAAAATTCACCGTTAAACCAAACCGGAAGGAATTTACGAGGCCCGGCACCGGGCTCCTGTCACGGAACCGCATGGCACACAGCCGGTCATAGTCGGATTTATTTGGCTTTCAACAACGGTTGTATTACCTTTGCGGAAAACCCCATCCGGCATGAAACAACCCCTACGCACCCTCGTGCTGGCCCTCTGCTGCGGCCTGGCTGCCGCCTGCACACAGCGGCCCGAGCGTCTCAAACTGATGTCCTACAACATCCGCAACGGCATCGGCATCGACAACATACAGGACATCGGCCGCATCGCCCGGGTCATCCTGCGCGAAGCGCCCGACCTGGTGGCGTTGCAGGAACTGGACAGCGCCACGCTGCGCGTGGACGGGCGTTACATCCCCGGTGAACTGGGGCGGATGACGGGTATGCACGCCACGTTCGGCCGCGCCATCGGCTTCGCGGGCGGAAGCTACGGCGTCGGGTTGCTGTCGCGCACCGAGCCGCTCGCCGTACGCAGCACCCCGCTCCCGGGGCGCGAGGAGGCCCGGGTACTGCTCATGGCGGAATTCCCGGACTACACGGTATGCGTCACCCACCTTTCGCTCACGCCCGAAGACCGGCACGCTTCGCTGCCCCTGATCCTGCAGGCCACCGACACATGCCGCAAACCGGTGCTGCTGGCCGGGGATTTCAACACAGGGGATGCCGCGGCGGTGCTCGCGGGGCTGGGCGGCGGCTTCCGGATACTTTCCGACACCACGCGGATGACGTTCCCGTCCGACAACCCGGCCGTGCGCATCGACTACATCCTCGGCCGCGGGCTGCCCACGTCGGCCACGGTTACGGAAAGCGCCGTAGACCATACGGCCACGGCATCGGATCACTGTCCGCTGTGGGTGACACTCGCCTGGAAACGGGGTAAGCAGCCGGGGAAATAACGGGCAGCCGCGGAGAGGGCAAACAAACCGGGAGGCGACAGGAAGGGGTGCAGCGGGTGCCTTCCCCCGTGCCGTATCCGGAAATATTGCTATCTTTGCACAAAATTCCATTGCCATGCAGATCAACAAAGCCGAATTCAAGTGCAGCTCGGAGCGCATCTCGCAAGTTCCGAAGGATTCGCTGAAGGACATCGCCTTCATCGGGCGCAGCAACGTCGGCAAGTCGTCGCTCATCAACATGCTGACCGGCCGGCAGGGGCTGGCAAAGGTCTCGGGGACACCCGGCAAGACGCGGCTCATCAACCACTTCCTGATCGACAATGCGTGGTACCTGGTCGACCTGCCGGGCTACGGCTATGCCCGCACGTCGAAAGCCATGCGCAGCGATTTCGCCAAGATCATCACCGACTACGTGCTCAAATGCGAGAAGATGCACTTCCTGTTCGTACTGGTGGACATCCGGCTCGAACCCCAGAAGATCGACCTGCGCTTCATCGAAATGCTGGGCATGAACGGCATTCCGTTCGGCATCGTCTTCACCAAGGCCGACAAGCTGTCCAAGACGCAGTGTGCGAAGAGCGTGGAGCGTTACAAGGCCACGCTCGGCGAGCAATGGGAGGAACTTCCGCCGATGTTCGTCTCGTCGGGCGAACGCGGTACGGGACGCGAGGAGATCCTCGGCTTCATCGGCGGATGCCTCAATGTTTAACCGATTGTTGAAAAAAGGTTGCCCGCAGGGCTCGTTTTTCCGACGGCATATACTATCTTTGCACCATCAAAAATCCTCGTAACCTATGGCTATCCACAAAATCAAAATTTTCTCGGGTCGCGGATCGGAATACCTTGCCGAAAAAATCGCGGCGAGTTTCGGTACGACGCTCGGGCAATCGGAAGTACTGCGTTTCAGCGACGGCGAGTTCCAGCCCTGCTTCAACGAGTCCATCCGCGGGTGTACGGTATTCATCATCCAGTCGACGTTCCCGCCTTCGGATAACCTGATGGAGCTGTTGATGATGATCGACGCCGCACGCCGCGCTTCGGCCTACAAGGTCGTGGCCGTGATACCCTACTTCGGCTGGGCACGACAGGATCGGAAAGACCGGCCCCGGGTGCCGATCGGCGCGAAACTGGTAGCCAACCTGCTGATGGCCGCAGGCGTAGACCGCGTGATGACGATGGACTTGCATGCCGACCAGATACAGGGTTTCTTCGACGTACCGGTCGATGCGCTCTATGCCAGCGGCATCTTCATCCCCTATATCAAGAGCCTCAACATCGAAGAGCTATCGATCGCAGCGCCCGACATGGGCGGCGCCAAGCGTGCCAACACCTATGCCAAGCTGCTCGGCACGCCGATCATCATTTCGCATAAGGAACGTGCCAAGGCCAACGTCGTGGGTACGATGACTGCCATCGGCGAGGTCGAGGGCCGCAATATCCTGATCGTGGACGACATGATCGACACGGCAGGCACGATCTGCATGGCCGCCGACATGCTCATGTCACGCGGGGCGAAGAGCGTTCGCGCTGCCATCACACATCCCGTGCTGTCGGGCCCGGCCTACGAGCGCATCAACGACAGCGCGCTGCAGGAGGTGATCGTGACGGACACCATACCGCTCAACCCCGACAAAGACCTGCACAAGTTCACGGTGCTGTCGGTGGCGGACATGTTCGCCGACGTCATCGAGCGCGTGCACAACTACAAGGAGATTTCGTCGATATTCTTCAAATAAGGCGACCAGCCCATTACAAGAAGAGCCCCGGAGCGATGCTCCGGGGCTCTTTTCTGGCTGTGCAGGCGCCACCGTCCGTCCGCCATGCTATTTCACCCACTTGGGATAATCGGCAGCCATCTTCTCATAATCGGCCAGCCCGGTGCACGCCCTGAAAGTCCCGTTGGTGCTGGACGAGGGAGCCTTTTCGAAGGCATCGGGGTATTTGGAGCGCTCGTAGAGATGCACCTTCGTCCCGTCGACCAGCGTATAGGGCGATTCGCCCTGCCAGGCCGAACATGCCCGGAAAGTCTGGGTGAACGCCGTGGCCTTGCGGCAGTTGTCGAACAGGGAGACGGGTACGGACTCGATGCCCGTACAATCGGCAAAGGTGAAGTTGAACTTCACGGCATTGGGATGTTTGTCGAAAAGCCCTTCGGGAATGCTCTTCAGGGCAACACAATCCATAAAGACGCTCTGGAACACCTCCACCTGCGTACAGTCGTCGAACAACCCTGCCGGAATAGCCCCGAGGGCTTCGCAGCCCGAGAAACACTGCATGAAGGTCGTGGCGGCGGAACACCCCGCAAACAGGTCGGCAGGGATCGTCCGCAACGACTCGCAGGCAGTGAACAGGTACCCCAGGTCGGTCACCTTGGAGCAGGCGGCAAAGAGCCTCCCGGGAACCGACTCCAGCCCGCGGCAGTAGGCAAAGATGCTGCTGAGCTTTTCGACACCCGTGCAATCGTCGAGCAAATGCTCGGGGATGCTCTTCAGCGCATCGCAATCGTTGAAACAGGAACTCAGGTCGGTCAGTTCCGTACATCCGGCGAACAGGTCGGCGGGAATCTCCCGCAGGGCATCGCAGCTGTCGAAAGCCTTGGAAAAGGTCGTCACACGGGCGAACGGAGCCTCGGGCCCGGGAGAGGGTATCGATTCGAGCGCAGCACATCTGTAAAAAGCATACTGCATTTTTTCGAGGCCCGTGGCACCCCAGGCTTCGACGGCTTTCAGCCGCAACGCCTGGTCGTCGGTCAATTTTATCGAAGAGAGCGAAGGCACCGTACCGCTAACCGATACGCGGTAAGTCCCGGCCGCGGCATACTCGTGGGAAGGATGCCCGATCCCGAGACCGTCGATCTTGGCATCAATACTTTCCACAGCCCCGTCGCCCCAGTCGATCGTGCAGGACACCTGACCATGCAGCGGGATCGCCGCCACCGTCGCGGGAGCCTCGACCTCGAGGCGTAAAATCAGCGCCCCGTTTCCCTGCGACACATCCAGTGACGCCTCCACGTTCTCTGCACCCGTTATACGCAGTTTCCCGCTACGCAGGGAGCCCCTCCGGTTGTCGTCGGCAGCCAGGGTCACCTTCCCCTCGGCAGGCGTCACAGCCAGCCAGTCGGGGGTCTCCGCAACCGCCCACTCGCCGCCTTCGGCCACGACGGCCACATCGACCGTCTTGCCACCCGAAGGGAACTCGACGGACGGGACGCCGAACGCCAGGCTCGTCGCAAGGGTCGGGACTTCGGGTTCAGGACCGGGATCGGGCGGAACCGTCCCCCCGGTCTTGTCGTCACTGCATCCCCACACTGCCAAGCACAAGGCAAGGCCAAAAATAATTCTTTTCATCGCTTCGTCGTTTTAAAGGTTAATACTATCCGGCAGCCGGGTCGGGAAGCGTCCCGGGTGCTTCGGCAAGGTATCGAGAAAACGATTCCTGCACAAAAAACTGCGGTGGACAAATAGTAGACATCGGCAATTTTGTTATTTTTACGCCATGAAAAAATGTTTCCTCTTCGCAGTTATCCTGCTGGCGGCCGGATGTTTCGCCCCAGACCCGGCACTCCAAAAGGAATGGGCACCGGCCGACCGCATGTACGATTCGCTCGCGCGGCAACTCGAATCGTCGCAGGACGCCCGGAACGGCGGGGAGTTACTGGCAAAATTGCGTACTCGGCGCGACCAACTGCCGGACAACCCGGTACTCGGGTGGCGCACCCGCTACTGGGAAGCCCGCGCACTCGTGCCGCAGGGCCGATGGGACGAGGCCCTGGAACTGCTCCGCGATGCAGAGCGGCAGGTCGACCCGGCACGCTATCCGTATGACAGGATCCGCATCGTGGGATTGCAAAGCCAGATACGCCTGATGCGCGGAGAGTATCCGGACAGTTACCGGGGATATTGCGAAACGGACGAATACTACCGCAGGACAGGTGACACGCTCCGGTTGGCCAGCACATGCGTCAACATGGGTGTAATCATGCAGGAGCTCGAAGACTGGCAGCGTGCGCTCGACTACTTCAAGGCGGCCGACAGCCTGTTCACCCTCTCGGGAACCGACACATATTACGTCAAAAACCGGCTGAATTTCGCCAATGTACTTTACCGCCAGGGCGAACGGAAGAGAGCCGTCGGAATACTCGACACACTGCTGCGCACACCGGAATGCCTCGCGGACACCTCATTTCGGATCAATGTCCTGCTTTCGTACTGCTCTTATGCCGAAGGCGACGAACGGGGCGGGGAAGCCGCCGAAGCCTACCGGCTGGCAAGGCTCTCGGACGACCGGAAACTCATCGCCAAAAGCGCCGTCGCGCTGGCGATCGAGCGATTGCAGCGGGACAGCGCCGCAGAAGCGCTCCCGCTCCTGCGGCAAGCACTCGACTATGTCGAAGCTTCGGACGATGCGGAATTCCTGCTCCCCTCGCTCGAAAACACCGCCCACGCACTCTATGCCACGGGGCAGGCCGACAGCGCTTACCGCACGTTGAGCCGGTTTTCAGCGGCTCGCGACTCGCTCGGTGCGGACAGGCGGCTGGCCGAAGTGCGGCTGATGGAAAACCGCGCAGCCATCGAGCAATACGAGACCCGGCTCACCTACCTGCACGAACGGGCGACATGGCAGCTGCGGCTGACTCTGCTCATCGTCATCACGGTGGTCTGCATCGCCGCCTTCATCTGCTATGCCTTCCGGGCGCGCCGCGACAGGGAGCGACTGCTCAACCAGCTGCACGAAGCGGAGAACAAGGAACTCAACACGCGCCTCGCGCACGAAAGGCTGCGCAGCGAACAGTACCGCCGCGAAGTGGATCTGCGCAACCGGGAGCTGGCCGACCGCGTGATGGCAATCAACAGTTACAACCGCGTGCTCGAAGAGTTGCGGCAGAAGATCGAACAAGAACAGCACGAAGGACACCTCCCGGCGCAAATCGGCATCCGGCTGCAACAAAGCATACGCAGACACCAGACCCATCCGGACGAGGAGAATGCCTTTTTCCGGATCCACTTCGAGGCGATCTACCCCGGCTTTCTGGAGCGGCTCAGGAAAGCGCATCCCGATCTTACGGAGCACGAGCTGCGTTTCTGTGCCTATCTGCGCATGGGCATGGAAAACAAAACGATCGCCCATATCCGTTCCGTACAGCCCGACAGCATTAAGAAGCTCCGGTTCCGGATCCGCAAAAAGCTGGCTGTCGACCCGGCGTGCTCACTCGAGGATTTCCTCTATTCGGTATAGGTATCCGCAGCCAAGTCCGCTTTTTTTCGCCCGGGAAAGCGGGGTTTCGGAAATTCTTAGTACATTTGTCCGCAGGCAGGCCCCGTGTCCGGGAATACGGCAGAGGAAGCCCGGACGGAAAACGCACACACCAAAGACCCGAATATACCATGACATTATCCATCATCCCCCTGTTCCTCGGCCCGACCGAGCTCATACTTATCCTGTTGGTCGTATTGCTCCTGTTCGGCGGCAGGAAGATCCCCGAACTGATGCGCGGCCTGGGACGCGGCGTCAAGGAGTTCAAGGACTCCTCGAAGGAAGACGGCAATAAGGACGGCGGGGCGAAGAAAAAGGAATAATCCGCAGCAGGCCCCGGGCGCACCGGAAGGGCGAGGGCCGGAAGGCGGGAGAAGCGCTAATGGAAGAGGGATTGCAAATGAGAAGCGGAACCGGAAAGGCGGGAACGATGAACCCATGGCAAAAAAGAGGCGCCCATATTTTTTGAACAATGAACCGACGACAAAAAAGGAGGCGCCCCATCAGTTGAGCGCCTCCTTTTATTTTACCATTTATTTCACCACGATTTTTTACCCCGCGCCACACGGTGGCCGTTGATGACCAGCATGACCGGCGCAACGAAATAAAAAAGCCACCACCATCTCAAGCTGTCGCCTCCCCAAAGGACGACGACCAGCACAACGGACATGAGAGCCAAGCCGCCATACCCCGCTTTAAGCTGCCAGCGGGCGTTTTCCAACGCGGCCTGACGGCGGATCTCGACGCAGACGCGCCTGACCTCTTCTTCGGAGTGTTTTTCTTCCCGTACCATAGTTCCCTTGGTTCAAACCGCTCCCCGGGGCTCGCCACGGCGGATGCGGCGACGTTATCTCAGCGGCGAATCGGGCTCCCGGGACATCACCAGGTAGAACATGCGGTCGAGGAAGCCGGGGGCGAACTTCTTGACAAAATGCGTGGCACGCCCCTCGTTTTCCATCAGGCAGAGGCGCTTGCGCTTCAGGATGCCGCGGGCGACAATGCGGGCGACCTCTTCGGGGGTCATCATCTTCGCCTCGTCACGCGGGGTTTCGCCCTGCTGCGTGCCGTCGGCCGTGAGGGCCGAGAAGCGGACGTTGGATGCCGTGAAACCCGGGCAGGCTACCATCACATGCAACCCTTTTCGGAGGTTTTCGATGCGCAGCGTTTCGAGGAAGCCCGTCATGGCGAACTTCGAGGCCGAATAGCCCGTGCGTCCCGGCAGCCCGTGCAGCCCGGCGACGGACGAGATGCCGACAATCGAACCGTGCGACTGCTGGAGATACGGCAGGGCGAATTTGCAACAGTTGACCGTACCCCAAAAATTGACGTCCATCAGGCGGTGGAGCACCTCCAGGTCGACGTCGTCGAAAATGGCGCGCATCGAAAGCCCGGCGTTGCAAACCAGCACGTCAATACCCCCGAACTCACGCACGGCCGTGTCGATGAGCCGGCGGCACTCGCCGACATCGGTCACATCGACGCCGCAATAGGCGGCCTGCCCGCCCCGGGAACGAATGCCGCCCGCGATAAGCTGTAATTTCTGCACGCTGCGTGCACCCAGCACCACGCGGGCGCCCTGTGCGGCGAACTCGCGTGCCATCGCCTCGCCGATACCCGACGAAGCACCCGTCACGATGACGACCTTATTTTTAAAATCTTTCATATCAATCGTTTCAATCGTTTATTTCAATCTGCAACGTATCGTAGGCCATGTGTACGCCGCGGGGGAGCGTCGGCTCCGTCACGGCATGCAGGCCGATGTCGTGGGACATGTGCGTGAGGTAGGCCTCGCGCGGGGCAACGCGGGCGATGAGCGCAAGGGCTTCGGCCACGTTGAAATGGGAATAATGCTCCGTAAAGCGGAGCGCGTTGACGACGAGCACCTCCACGCCCCGGAGTTTTTCGACCTCGGCATCCCCGATGGTCTTGAAATCGGTCAGGTAGGCCAGCCTGCCGATACGGTAGCCCGTAACGGCGAAACGGTCGGAATGGTGTCCCGATACGGGAACGACTTCCAGTCCCCCGACCCGGAACGGCCGGGTGACGTCGATCTCATGCAACTCGATTTCGGGCACACCGCGGTATTTATCCTGCGCGAAGGCATAGTCGAAGTCCTTGCGCACGACGCCGAGGGTATGGGGTGCGGCGTAGATGTCGACCTTGTGCACCAGCGGCGGGTAATCGACAAAGTTGAAAGCCCGCACGTCGTCCAGCCCGCCGATATGATCTTTGTGTTCGTGCGTGAGGAGGATGGCGTCGAGGTGGCGGATGCCCGTACGGAGCATTTGGCAGCGGAAATCGGGGCCGGCGTCGATGACCATACGCACGCCGCACGCCTCGACCATGGCCGAAGTGCGCAGGCGGTTGTCGCGCTTGTCGGCCGAGGTGCAGACCTTGCAGCGGCACCCGATGACAGGGACGCCCTGCGAGGTGCCCGTTCCCAGAAAGGTGAGTTTCATGCAGGCAAAGATAGTAAAAATAGGACGACTGCGTACGGGCACACCGAAGAATCTGCCGCAGTGCACCGGCTCGGCCGCTGCAAAGTCCGGGGCTGTCGCCAGGGCAAACACCCCCAAGCCGCAGGCTGCCTGCAAAACCGGAGAAGACAACTGGGGAAGGCTCCCGGAACGTTCCGGCAAGTACCGGAAAGGCCCGGCACACCCGCCCGGCGTACCCGGAAACACCGGGAAACCCGGCCCCTTACCCCGGAGCCCGGGAAAATCCCGGTACACCGCAGCTCCGGGAAACTCAGTAGGTCTGCTCGATATTCCAGACGAAGGCACGCGAGCCCTGCATCTTGGTGGCGGCGTCCATCTCCCGGAAAGCCTCCATCAGCGGCGCGACCTTTTCGTCGTCGACGATGGCCATGAGCGAAGCGTTCATCGACGGCCAGGCATGCGTGCCGTAATGGGGTTCGCCGTCGAACGACCCGCGACCCTCGGTCAGCGCCCAGCGCGTGAAGCCGCGGACGCCCTGCTCGTCGAGGATGGCGTTCACACGGTCGGTGAGCGCCTGGTTGTATGATAAGAATACTGCTTTCATAACGGTATTGGGGTTTTATGTCCCGCCTGCCCGGTGCGGTAACAACCGGACAGGCGGGATAAACGGTTTAATGCCGGCTGGCCTGGTGTTCGGCGGCCAGACGGGCAAGTTTCTCCTTCTCCTTGCGCTGCGAGCGGTTGACGAATACCGAGTAGAGCGCCGGGATGATGAACAGCGTCAGCAGGGTCGAGAAGGTAAGTCCGCCGATCACGGCGATACCCATCGGCTGCCACGTCTCCGACCCGACACCCGTGCCGATCGCCAGCGGCAGCATACCCAGAATGGTCGTGAACGAAGTCATGAGCACAGGGCGCAGACGGCTCTTTCCGCCGGCGATCACGGCATCGAAGACACCCGAGCCGCGCTCGACCAGCAGGTTCATGTAGTCGACCATCACGATACCGTTCTTGGTCACGATGCCCACCAGCATGATGGCGCCGATCAGGGCAATGAGCGACATCGGCGTGGAGGTCATCCACAAAGCCAGGAAAACGCCCGTGGCGGCGAACGGGATGGTGAACATGATGATGAACGGGAAGAGCAGCGATTCGAACTGCGTGGCCATCACGATGTAGACCAAAATGACAATCAGGATGAACAGCACGCCCAGATCGCTGAAGGCATCGCCCTGGTCTTCGACCGTACCGCCGATTTCGAGGTCGACGCCGTCGGGCACGGGATACCCGGCGATGAGTTGATCGACCTCGGCCACCACGTCGCCCAGGGCGACGCCGGCTCCGAGCGACGACTTGACCGTGATCACACGCTGGCGGTTCTCGCGCTCGATCATCGGCGCGGCATACTCCTCCTGCACGCGGCCGACCTCCTTGAGTTTCACGGGGCGCCCCTGCCCGTTGTAAAGCGTGATGTTCTCCACGTCCCCGAGCGACATGCGGAACGGTTCGGCATAGCGCACCACGATGTCATATTCGTCGCCGTCCTCGCGGTATTTCGAGGCCACGAGGCCGTCGATGCGGTTGCGCACGGCCTGCGACGCCGTGGCGCTGTTCATGCCGTAATAGGCAAGGCGGTCACGGTCGAAGACCACGTTGAGTTCGGGACGCAGGTCGTCACGCGAAAGCTGCACGTCTCGCGTACCCTCCAGGCCGCCCAGCTTTTCCTTCAGGTCGTTGGCAACGGCGTTGGTCACGTCCATGTCGTAGCCGAAAACCTTGATGTCGACCGTCGCCGAACCGCTCATGCTGCCGTTATCGCCGCCGGGCATCACCGAATATTCCCGCACCTCGGGGATGCGATCCAGTTCCTTGCGCAGCAGGTCGGAGATAACGTAGATCGACCGCTCGCGCTTGTCGGAGGTGGGCAGGCTGAGGTTGTAATTGATGATGTGCGAACCGGTGGTCTGCATCGCGGCGAACGCGTCGTCCGACGAGTTGGCGCCCGACGAGGCCGACACGAGCGTCACCTCGGGATAGTTCTTGTAGATGATGCTGTCGATCTGGCGGGCGATCCGCGCGGTGTAGTCCACCGAGAGGTTCTGCTCCAGTTTGACCGTGGCCGAGATCCAGCCGTTATCCGAAGGCGGGAAGAATTCGGTCGGCACCTGCGTGACGAGCCCCAGCGAAACCAGGAAAAGCCCCATCATCGAGAAGATCGTGATACGGCGGTGGCGCACCACCCAGTTCAGCGAGCGGGCATAGGCGTCGTCGAGCCATGCGAGTGCCCGGTCGATGGGTTTGTATATGACACCCAGCCCCTTGTAATCGTGCACGCCGCCCTCGAGTTTCAAGAGGTAGGCGGACATCATCGGGGTCAGCGAAATGGCTGCCGTAGTCGAAACGCAGACCACGATGGTCACGATCCAGCCCAGCTCGCGGAAGAGGATACCCGCCATGCCCGGCACCATTGTCAGCGGCAGGAACACGGCAACGACCACGAGCGTGGTGGCAATGACCGACAGCCACACCTCGTTGGTGGCGTAGATGGCGGCCTCCTTGGGATTCGAACCTCGCTCGATGTGCGTCGTGATGTTCTCCAGCACCACGATGGCATCGTCGACGACCATACCGATGGCGATCGAGAGCGACGAGAGCGAGATGATATTGAGCGTCGAGCCCGTGGCGAAGAGGTAGATGAACGAACAGATCAGCGACACGGGGATCGTCATACAGATGATGAGCGTCGCCCTCCACCGCCCGAGGAAGGCCATCACCACCAGCACCACGAAGATAAAGGCGTACATGATCGTTTCCGAGAGCGACCCGATGGCATTGGTGATTTCCTGCGACCCCTCGAAGATCGTCTCCATCTTCACGTCGCGCGGAAGGCTCGCCTGGATGTCGGGCAGGCGCTTCTGAATCTCATGGACGATGTCCACGGTGTTGGCACCCGACTGCTTCTGGATCATCACGCGCACGCTCCGCTGCCCGTTGGCGCGTTCGTCCATCGTGGCCTTTTCGAGCGTATCGCGGATCTCGGCCACGTCGGAGAGCATCACCGTGCGTCCCCCGGCATTGGAAACCACGACCTTGCGCATCTCGTCGCTCAGCTTGAATTCGCCGTCGGCCTTGATGTTGAACGTGTTGTTGCCGATGTCGATCGTGCCGCTCGGGATGTTAACGTTCTCGGCGGCGATGATCTGCCCCAGCTGCTCGACGGTCAGGTTGTAGGCTTCGAGCTTGGCCGGGTCGACATTGACCTGCACCTCGCGCTCGGGGGCGCCCATGACCGTCACGGCACCCACGCCGTCGACACGGTTCAGGACGTTGACGAATTTATCGTCGAGGATCTTCTTCAGGGCCGGGTAGCTCTCGTCGGCCGTCACGGCAAGCATGATCACGGGGATCATCGAGGTCGAAAACTTGAAGATCGTAGGATAATCGATGTCGTCGGGCAGCTGCGACTGGCTGCGGCTCACCACGTCGCGGATCTCGTTGGCGCCCTCGGTCAGGTCGGATCCGTATTCGAATTCGACAATGATCATCGACACGTTGTCCTGCGACTTGGAGGTCAGTTTCTTGAGGTTGCTCACCGTATTGAGGTTATCCTCCAGGATACGGGTGATGTTGGTCTCGATATCCGCAGCGTTGGCTCCGGGATAGAAGGTGATGACCGATATCTGGGGGATTTCGATTTCGGGGTACTGGTCTACCGCGAGGTTCATCAGCGAGAAGAGCCCGAAGACCATCACGCCGACGAACATGAGCACCGTGGAGACCGGTTTCCGAACCGCGCTTTCGTATATTTTCATATGTTTCGGGGCGTTTTATTCCTGTTTGATTTCCACTTTGGCACCGTCGTAGAGTTTCGAAAGGGCCGTGACGGCCACGGCTTCGTCCGCCCCGACGCCCGAAAGAATGTCCACGCGGTCGCCGACCTGGCGTCCGACATCGACACGGCGGCGACGGGCAACGCTATCGCCCTCGATGACATACACGAAGCGCTCGGCAGTGCCGACCTGCTTCTGGACGGCCACGTCGGGCACCATGACGCCCTCCTTCTGCCCCATGTTGAAGATCGTGCGGGCGTACATACCCGGGCGCAGCGTGCGCCGGGCATTGGGCACCTTCACCTCGACCTTGAACGTGCGGGTCGTGGGGTCGAGCGCCGGATAGATCAGCGAGACGGTACCCGTAAAGGTCTGGTCGGGGAAGATGTCCACCTTCAGCTCGACGGGCATCCCGACCTTCACGTTGGGGAAATACTGCTCGGAAATATTGGCGATGACCTTCAGCGGGTTGATCTGCATGATGTGCAGGATGGGCTGCGCCGAGAAGAGGTCGCCCGACTCGTAGTTGCGCGCCGTGACCACGCCTGTGATGGGCGAACGCACCTCGATGTTCTTCTTGAGGTTGGCGACCACCTCGCGCTGCACGTCCAGCTGCGCCTTGGCCTGCTGGATCTGCTGCGCCGAGATACCGCCGGCCTCATAGACGGGCAGCAGGCGGTTGTAATCGTCCTCGACGGTCTTCATCTGCACGAGCTGCTGGGTGTACTGCGTCGGATCGAGCGTCACGATGAGCTGCCCCTCACGCACGGGGTCGCCCACCTCGACCAGGATGCGGTCGATGTGCACGCCCGAAGCCGCCGGAGTGATGTCGTTCTCCCTGAAGGGCTCGATCTCCGAAGTGAACTCCTCGGTAAGCTGCACGGTGGCGGACTCCGCCGTTTCGGTTTTAGTCAGCACACGGTTGTCCTGCTGCACGTCGCCTGCCCCGTTTTTGCCTTTGCAGCCGGCGAGGGCAGCCGCGGCAAACAATATAACTGCTGTTTTCTTCATATGCTATCTTTGTTTTTCAATTTCCACGCTATTTTTCCTTGCCGACGATGCGGTCGTACTCGGCCTTGGCCGTCAGGTAATCGAAGATCGCCTGCGAGTAGTTGAGCTGCGCCTGCGTCTGCGCCAACTGGGCGCTGTTGAGCTCGAGGATCGTACCCGCCCCCGCACGGTAACGGGTGTCGGAGATCGAGTAGGCCTTGCGCGCCTGCTCGACGGTGAGTTCCTGGGCGTACATCGTCTCGCGCGCCGTCAGCAGGTCGTTCAGCGCCGAGCGAACCTGCACGTCGACCTGCTGCCGGGCGTATGTCCGCTGGAGGCCGATCTGCGAAATCTGGTTCTTGATCTCGCGCGAGCGGTTCATCTTCGTCAGCCCCGAAAAGAGCGGCACGGAGACGCGGATGCCGGCGGAAAGCGGGTTCTGCCAGAAATAGCCGTCCTTGATCGTCGTCATTTCCATCGTCGCCTGGTCGAACGACACCGAGCCCATGTTGTTCCCGGTGAGGGTGAAGTTGCCGAACGCCCCGATGGTCGGCAGGCGGCTCGCATTCTCGGCCTTGAGCTGGAGGCGGAGCAGATCCTCCTGCAGTTCGAGCGTGCGCAGGTCGGAGTTGTCCGAAGTGTCGGTCGTAAGCCCATCGGTTCCGGCGAGCACCTTGTCGCGCATGGCGTCCAGCTCGCCTTCGACCTCGATTTCGACCTGCTCGGGGATCGAAAGATACATCTTGAGCATCAGTTTGGCGATGCGGATCGAATTCTCGGTCTGGAGGATCGAGGGTTTCAGGTTGCTGAGCTGCACCTGCGCCGTCAACAGGTCGTACTCCGACATGAGCCCGTTCTCATATTGCACGGACGTGTCGTCGACCGTACGCTGGACGGTGGCCTGCGACTCGCGGAGCACGTCGAGCGACTGCTCGGCGAGCAGGATGTTGTAGAAGGCCTTTTTGACTTCGGCCGTCAGCGTGATGCGCGACGAACGCGCCGCTTCGACGGCCGTGGCCATCTGCTTGTCGTTCATCTTCATCATGCGGTAAACCTGCGGCGCGAAGAGCGGCACCGAAGCATCCACGGCCCCGCTGAGCGTCGTATAGGGGTCGTTGCCCAGCGAGAAGCCCTTGGACATCTGCTGCACGATGAAGCTGTGGTTGACCTGCCCGGTCACCGACACCTGCGGCAGCAGGCCGCCCCATGTCTGGCGTTTCACATAGTCGTAGCGCTGCACCTCCATCTCGGCGACCTTGATGGTGGGATTCTCGCTCAGCGCCAGGTCGAGGGCCTGGTCGAGCGTGAGGCGCATCTGCGCCACGGCAGCGAACGTACCCGTTGCCGCGAGGCACAATGTCAGAATCAGTTTTTTCATAGTCATCTATCCAAATTCAATTTATTTCCCGTTTTCGACAGTTTGTACCGCTTCAGGTTGTCGTCGATCAGCTGCAGGCCCTTGGCAGTCGAAATGCCGCGGAAAAAATTGCTGATGATCTGCACGAACGCCTCGCGTTCGGACATCCCGTCGGGCAGCATCAACTCGCGGCGTGTCACGATGGCCGAAGCCGTATAGTAAAGCACCGAAATGGAGAGGTCGATGTTGAAATTATTGACGAACAGCCCGGCCTCGATGCCCTGTTCGAGCATCGAACGCAGGCTCGTGCGGTTTTTCACCATCCCCTCGCGCATCAGCTTGTCGTGCACGGCGGGATAAAACTTCCGGAGGTTGTCCATCATGCGGCGCGAAACCTCGGCGTTGTCCATCACTTCGCCCAGCACCATGAACATGGCTTCGAGAACGTCGTGCGCGTCGGCCGTGAGTTCGTTCCACCGCTGGCGGTTACGTTCGGAATAGCGTTCCATGGCCAGGTAGAGCAGGCCTTCCTTGTCGCCGAACATCTCGTAGAGCGTCCGCTTCGACACCCCGAGCTGCTGCGCGATGTCGTCCATTCGTACCGACTTGATACCCTGCGAAACGAACATCTGCATGGCTTGGTCGATAATGCGTCCTTTCTGAGGAGGGGTCATAGCATTCAAATATTTCGGATCCGGTGGCAAATATAGAAAGAAAACCCATGAAACCAAAAAAGTTTTCTGTTTTCTGTCGTTTCATCAGCAAATAACACACCGAACGGCGAACAATGTAGTAAATCCGAACAATATGGGAGGTATCCCCCGTCCGTTCAGGCCGGTAGGGATCGTATCCGGGGAGACGCCGGGCAAACTGCCGCAACGCATGCCGGGCCGGCGGGGGCTCGCATCAGCGCAGCACGGGCGAAGGAACACGACTGCCGGAGCCTGCATGCCAGCCCACGGGCGCGGCAGGGACGCATGCCATCGAGACACGCACCGGGGGATACGCCCCACGCACCGTCCACGAAAAAAAGCCGCTGCGGTTTGTCCGCAGCGGCCATAGGGAGAACATGACACGGGGTTATTTCGTCACCCGTTCGAGCCAGCGCACCATCGAGAGCATGACGAGCATCGACATGCCGCAGGCTGCGACGAAGACGCACCACGTAGCCCACATCGGGGTGTGCATGTAGAGCCATCCGCCGACGAACAGCAACGCATTGCCCACGGCCGTAGCGGCCAGCCAGAAGCCCTGCATAAGGCCCTGCATGTGCGGGGGCGCCACCTTCGATACGAATGCCAGTCCGAGGGGCGAGATGAAGAGCTCGGCGACGGTAAGGATGAAATAGAGGCCCACCATGACCCACGGGGTCACCAGGATCGACTGCACCTGGTCGGCCTTCATGCCTGCGAGGGCGGCCTTGTCGGGCAGTGCGAACGAGAAGAACATCAGGAAGAGGTAGGCCGTGGCGGCGATACCCATACCGATGGCGATCTTCATCGGGGTCGAAACCTCGATGTTGCGTTTGCGCAGCCAACCGAAGAACCACATGATCAGCGGCGTGAGGGTCACGACGAAGAAGGGGTTGACGCTCTGGAAAATCTCGGCGCCCTTGATGGTCGTGAAGCCCAGGTTGATGTTGATGACGTCGAGGTTGACGTAGTCACGTGCGAAATAGGTCAGCGAATAGCCGTTCTGGTGGAACGAAACCCAGAAGAAGATCACGACGCCGAACACGGCGAACAGTGCGTAGATGCGCTGGCGGATCTCCTGCGCCGACATGGTGATCTCCTCGGCCGAAGCCTTGGCACCGCCGGCCGCGGCTTTCTTCGACGGGTCGGGAAAGCGCTGCTTGTTGGACAGGTAGATGACCAGCGACACGAGCATCATCACGATGGCCGCGATGAACGCATAGTGGAAACCGCGGTTGAAGACATCGAGGTAGCCGTTGCAGAAATCGTGCAGGCCGGCAGCCGACACGGGCGTGCCGTCGAGGTAGGCCGAATTGGCGTACGACGTGAGGTTGGCAAGCCCCTCGCCGGCCATGTGCTCGCCCTTGGCAAGGTATTCGTGGCACAGCTCGGGCAGCTTGGCGTTATAGTCGAAATTGTTGACCTTGAGCCACCAGTTGCGCACGCCGATGGCGACGAACGGCGCGAAGAAGCCCCCGATGTTGATGAACATATAGAAAATCTGGAAACCCGACTCACGCTTGGCGCTGAACTCCTTGTTGTCGTACATCTGCCCCACGAGCGCCTGGAGATTGCCCTTGAAAAGGCCGTTGCCGAAGGCTATCACCAGCAGGCCGACGCACGTCAGCGTCAGGTAGAGCGGCAGGCTGGACACGGGCGTCGGCGTGGGGATGGCGATGATCAGGTAGCCCAGCGACATCACCACGAGCCCCCACATGATGGTTCCCTTGTAGTTGCGGGTTTTGTCGGCAATGATACCGCCGACGAGCGCCAACAGGTAAATCGAAGCGTAGAATCCCGAATAGATATACCCCGCGGTCGTTTCGTTCAGGCCGAACTTGGCGGAGATGAACAAGGTCAGGATAGCCATCATGATGTAGAAACCGAAACGCTCGCCCATATTGGCAAGGGCCGCCGCGATCAGTCCTTTGGGTTGTCCTTTCATAAGTTGATTTTGGTTTTAGTAATTTTTTTTAATAAGGTGCTGTTTTTTAGTCTTGGACAAAGATAGAAAAAAAATTCATATATTTGTATAAAAGGAAAACCGCTATGGAAAAAACGACCCGCAGGCTCCCGATCGTAGAACGCGACGAGTGGCTGCTCCCCGCCGAGCAGGAGCTCAACCGCCGCTACGAACGGTATACGGACAAAATAAACGCGATCGAGCAGGCGGCAGGCTCGATCGTCGACTACGCCAACGGCTACCGTTATTTCGGCTGGCAGCGGGACGAGCTGCTCGACGGATGGTGGCTGCGCGAATGGCTGCCGGGCGCGCACGACGTCTACGTCTTCGGGGATTTCAACAACTGGCAGCGTACCGAGATACGTATGCAGCGCGACGCGCACGGCGTATGGAGCGCCTTCTTCCCGGAGGCGATGTACCGCGACCGGCTCCGCCACGGGTCGCTCTACAAGCTCCACGTCCACGGCGACAACGGCTGGAAAGACCGCATCCCGGCCTATGCCACGCGCGTGGTGCAGGACGAGGCGACGAAGAATTACACGGCTCAGTTCTGGGCGCCGGAGCCGTTCGACTGGCAGGGCGACGCGTTCGACGCCTCGAAGAACGGCAGCCTGCTGATCTACGAGGCCCATGTGGGCATGGCGCAGGAAAAGGAGGGCGTGGGCACCTACCGCGAATTCACGGAGAAAATACTACCTATAATAAAAAAGGACGGCTACAACGCCGTGCAGCTCATGGCCATCGCCGAGCACCCCTATTACGGGTCGTTCGGTTACCACGTGTCGAGTTTCTTCGCACCCGCATCGCGCTGCGGCACGCCCGAGGAGCTGAAGGAGCTGGTGCGCCGCGCCCATGAGCTGGGGCTGGCGGTCATCATGGATCTGGTGCATGCCCACTATGTCCGCAACCTCAACGAAGGCATCGACGAACTGGACGGCACCGACCATCTGTACTCGCTGCCCGGCAAGGCCGGCTACCAGCCCTACTGGGACTCGAAGCTCTTCGACTACGGCAAGGACGAGGTACAGCATTTCCTGCTGTCGAACGTCAAGTACTGGCTCGACGAGTTCCATTTCGACGGCTACCGCTTCGACGGCGTGACGTCGATGATCTACCACCACCACGGCTATGTCGACTTCGACTGCCGCGAACGCTTCTTCGACGAGGGGGTCAACCGCGACGCGCTGACCTACCTGACGCTCGCCAACCGCCTGGTGCACGACTTCCGGCCGGCGGCCGTGACCATCGCCGAGGACGTGAGCGGAATGCCGGGCATGTGCATCCCCATCGCCGACGGCGGCATCGGGTTCGACTACCGGCTGGGGATGGCGATCCCCGACTTCTGGATCAAGGAGCTGAAGGAGGTGCCCGACGAGGAGTGGAACATATGGGAAATGTGGGACGTCATGACCAACCGCCTGCCCGAAGTGAAAACCGTGGCCTATGCCGAATCGCACGACCAGGCGCTGGTGGGCGACAAGACGCTGGCATTCCGGCTGATGGACAAGGAGATGTATTTCCACATGGACAAGGCGTCGGAGAATATCGTGATCGACCGCGGCATGGCGCTGCACAAGATGATCCGCCTGATGACCATCTCGACGGGCGGGCAGGCCTACCTCAACTTCATGGGCAACGAGTTCGGGCACCCCGAGTGGATCGACTTCCCGCGCGAAGGCAACGGCTGGAGCTATGCCCACGCCCGGCGGCAATGGTCGCTGGCGAAGAACGGGTTCCTGCGCTACTCGTGGCTGGGGGATTTCGACAAGGCGATGATAAAGCTGGTGAAGCGTTACAAGGTACTCGCGGACGGTTATGCCTGGAACCTCGCGATGGACGAGTGCAACAAGACGATGGTTTTCTCGCACGGCAACCTGCTGTTCGTGTTCAACTGGCACCCCACGGCCTCGATCCCCGACTACGAACTGCCCGTGCAGGCGCCGGGCAAGTATGTGCCCGTGCTCTCGACCGACGAAAAGCGCTTCGGAGGGCAACAGCGGCAGGCGATGGACGCCGAGCATTTCTCGTTCCCGGCACGCGACGGCGACAACACCGAACGGCCCCATATCCGCATCTACAACACCTCGCGCACGGCGACGGTTTACCTGCGGAAGAAATAGCGGCGGGTGCGTCCTCCGCACCGACGAAAACCAGCCGGAGACGACAAACAGCAGGCCTGTCCCATGCGGGGACAGGCCTGCTGTTTTATCCTCGGGCAGGGACGACCCTTTCCGGCCGGAAAGGGCAGGCTCCGGGTCACACAACCGCGGTTGCCGGCAAAGAGGCGGGCTTTCGGGCCGCAACGCTCCCGGCCTGAGGCAGTTTGTCGGCCGGGAAAGGCGCATTCCGGGCAGGGCAACAGTGTTTGTCGGCCGCAAATGGCGGGCTTGGGGCGCGCAACAGCGTTGGTCGGCCGCAAAAGGCGGGCTGCGGGCAGGGCTGCAACGCTTGTCAGTCGCAAATGGCGGGCTTGGGACGCGCAACGGCGTTGGTCGGCCGCAAAAGGCGGGCTGCGGGCAGGGCTGCAACGCTTGTCGGCCGCAAAAGGCGGGCTTGGGGCGCGCAACAGCGTTGGTCGGCCGCAAAAGGCGGGCTGCGGGCAGGGCTGCAACGCTTGTCGGTCGCAAAAGGCGGGCTTGAGGCGCGCAACGGCGTTGGTCGGCCGGAAAAGGAGGCCGCCGGACGGGGAGAAAGGTTCCCGGACGGACAAGCGCTACACCTCTACGGCAACCTGTCGGCGGGATAGGACACGCCCAGCTGGCGGCGCACCCGGTCGATGATCTCCATCGTCACGAGGGAGTTTTCGTGGCTGTTGACGGCGGATTCTATCCGTCCCTGTTCGATGAGGTCGATGAACTCCGCGACCTCATAATAATAGGTATTCTTCTCCAGGGGGAGCCCGACGCTGTGGCGGACGGGAGCGTCGCCCCGCCCCGAAGCGGCCGCCGGGCGCGGAAGGTACGCCACGTCGCGGATGGTGTGGATGGCATCCAGCAACAGGTTGCCCTCCTCGCCCTGAATCTCGGTTGGAAGCGACGAATTGGCGATCTTGGAGTAGAGCACCGTGGCATTCATCCCCTCGTAGCGGAAATTGACGGCGCCCTGCCCGTCGGCACCCGAGGAGAGGACGATGCCCTGCGCTTCGACCTCCAGCGGACGCCCGAACAGCGCGACCATCGGATAGACGGTATAGACCCCGATGTCCATCATGGCGCCGTTCGACAGTTCGGGGTTAAAGGCGTTGAGCACGATCCCCTGCCGGAACTTGTCGTAGCGCGAGGAGTACTGGCAGAAGCTGGCGAAATAGCGGCGGATCGTCCCGAGCCGAGGCAGGTACTCCTGCACGACGCGGAAATTGGGGTTGAGCGTCGAGATCATGGCCTCCATGAGCGTGACGCCGCATTCGCGGGCGACGGCGACCATCTGCCGCGCCTCGCGGGCATTGGAGGCCAGGGGCTTCTCGCACAGCACGTGCTTGCCGTGGCGCATGCAGAGGATGCTCTGCGAAGCGTGCAGGAAATTGGGCGTGGCGATGTAAACGGCGTCGACGAGCGGGCTTGCCGCCATCTGCCCGAGCGAGGTGAAGGTGTGCGGGATGCCGTGCTTCGCAGCGAAGGCGTCAGCCCTCTCCTGCGAACGCGAACAGATCGCCACGGCCTCGAAGCGCGCGTCCTGCCGCGCCCCGGCCAGCACCCAGTCGGCGATGAACCCGGTGCCGACCATGCCGAATCGAATTTTCCCCGGCATTCCCTTATCTCCCGGTTATGCGTTCCACGGCCGCGGCGACGTCGGCGTACAGCTTCGGCAGGTCGACACCGGCCACACGGCGGTTTTCGACCACGATGCAGCCGTCGACCACCACCGTGTCGACATCCGACGCCTTGCCGCAATAGACCAGGTTCGAGACCAGGTCGTGGATCGGCTGCAAGTGGGGTTTCTGCAGGTCGACGACGATCAGGTCGGCCAGCGCCCCGGGGCGGATGACGCCCAGCTCACCCTCCGCATAGCCCATGGCGCGGGCGCCGTTGACCGTAGCCAGCTTCAGCGCCTCGTAGGCCGGGAGCGCCACGGGATCGCCCGTGGCGGATTTTTGCAGGAAGGCCGCCGTGCGCAGCTCCTCGAACATGTCGAGGTCGTTGTTCGAGCAGGTGCCGTCGGTGCCGATGGTCACCAGCGCACCCGCGGCCCGCATCTTCTCGACGGGAGCCACGCCGCTCGAAATCTTCATGTTGCTCTGCGGGTTGTGCGACACGGCCACCCCCCGCTGGGCCAGCGTGCGGATGTCGCTGTCGGTGACATGGATGCAGTGTGCGCCGATGGTCTTGTCGTCGAGCATACCCAGCGCATCGAGGTGCTCGACGGGTGTCGCGGCGTATTTTTCGCGCACGATACGCACCTCGTCCCGCGTCTCGGCGATATGGGTCATGAAATGCAGCCCCCATTTGCGGGCCAGCTCCTTGCCGCGCCGCAGGTTTTCGGGCGACACGGTATAGGGCGAATGGGGTGCGAGGGCAATCTGTATGCGGTCGCAGTCAGCAGCCAGCGCAACGGCCTTCTCCGCCTCGGGCAGCACCTCGTCGACATTGTTGTCGAAATAGTTGCAGCCCAGCATCGCGCGGATGCCCAGCCGCCGGGCGACCTCCACGCAGCGGTTCTCGTGGTAATACATGTCCACGAACGAGGTGACGCCGCCCAGGAGCATCTCGACGATGCCGAGCGTCATGCCCAGCGCCACGTCGTCGGCCGTCTGGCGCGCCTCGAAAGGCCATATATAGTCGTTGAGCCACTCCATCAGGGCGATGTCGTCGGCATAGCTGCGTTGCAGCGTCATGGCCGCATGGCAATGCGTATTCACAAGGCCCGGCATCAGGAGCCGGCCCGTGCAGTCGATGACCCGCACGCCGGGACTGCAGGTGCGGAACGCGTCGGCTTCGGAGCCGGACGCAGTGACGAGCGCGATGCGGTTGCCCGCGACGCCCACAGCCCCCGTGAAGGTTCTGGGTTCGTCCCCGGCCGCCGTCATCGGCAGGATCGTTGCGTTGGTAAACAGGATGTCCATATTATTTGTATTTCACTTTCACTTTGTCGGTCTTTATCTTGCGCGGCGGGGTGTCGATCGAATTGCCCTGCACGGTGATGACATCGCGTCCGTCCACGGAGTTCGAATAGACCTGGATCACCTTGTTGAACACGCCCGGTTCGCTCTTGTGGGGTTCGTAGGTGATGCGGATCACGCCCTGTCCGCCGGGCGGTACGGGACGTTTGGGGAACGACGCCTTGAGGCACGAGCACGACGTGATGACGCGCGTCACCACGAGCGGCGCCGTGCCGTCGTTGGTAAAGGTAAATTCCCGCACCAGGTCGCCGCCCTTGCGGGGTACGTCGCCGAAATCGTGGCCGGCGACCTCCATGCGAAGGTGCGCCCCCCGCGCCTTCGCGTCCTGCTGCGCCCCGGCCGTTTCCGGGGCCGGGTTTTGCGCCGCCGCCCCGGCATGTCCCGCCGTGAAGGCCAGGCACCCGAGGATTGTCAGTAATAAGGTTCGCATGTATACGCTCGTTTCAAAAATTACTCCATACGGAAAACATAAGTGATCGTCCCGCCCTGCAGCGTGGCGCGGCTCTCCGTGAAGCGGGCCTTCAGCGCCGCGCTCTTCGCCGCCTCGACAAGCTCGGCGGCATCGGTCGTCGAGCCTTTCGGTTCGTAGGAAGCGCCCGTCACCTTGCCCTTGGCGTCCACCGTAACGCGGATGACGACTTTCCCGCTCTTCGAACCGGGATACGAAGGTTTGGGCAGGTTGCCCACAAGGCCGCGTCCCTGAAGCCCCTGGTCGAGCTGGTCGAGCCCGTCGGGGTTCAGCCCCGGGCCGTCGCCGCTCGCCTTGTCCTCGCCCTGGGGCGCGCGGGGGTTGCCCGCATTGTCGGGTTCGTCGGCCCCGCCCTTGTTCATCTTGAACAGCGCTTTGGGGTTGGGCGTCTGCGTCGTCTCGTCCTTGCCCGCCACCTGCGCGGTCTGTTCCACGGGGGCGGCCTTGTCATGCACGCGGGGCTCGGTGGCCGCCTTCACGGGCGGCTTGGGGCGCTCGGGGGCAGGCGGTTCGGTGAAATCGACCAGGATCGTATCGCCGGGTTTGTCGTGGATCTTCCGGAAATCGAACGAGACCAATGCGAACGAAGCGGCGATCAGCAGCACATAGGCTGCCGCCGCGATCGCCGCCCACCTGCGGGGCGACTTGCCGTTCGGGTCGTAATAGTACATAGGGCCTTTAATTCGGCGAGGTCGCCAGAATGAGTTTGTAATTGTTGTCCTTGGCTACGTTCATCACCTTGACGACTTCGTCGACGGCGACCGATTTGTCGCAATGAAGCGACACAGTAGCGTCTTTCTGCCCGTCGAGGCGCGATTTGAGCGCCCGTTCCACGCCCTCGACCGAACCCACGTCCTGCAATTCGACATAGTAGCGGTACTTGCCGTGCCCCGTATCCTGAATCGACACCGTGGTCATCGCCTTGTCCTTGAGCTGGTTGGAGCTCTTGGGAAGCATCAGCTTCAGGGCATTGGGGTTGATCAGCGTCGTAGCGATCAGCAGGAACAGCAGCAGCAGGAACATCAGGTCGGTCATCGACGATGCCGAGAAGGATTTATCGACTTTCGATCCGTGTTTGATTGCCATAGCGCGTTATTTTTGAACGGGTTGATTCAGGATGTCCATGAAGGCGATCGAGTTGGCCTCCATCTGGAAGACCAGCTTCTCGATGCGTGCCACGAGGTAGTTGTAGCCGAAATAGGCCGGGATGCCGACGATAAGACCGCCGACCGTGGTGACCATCGCCACGTACATACCGCTGGCCAGCAGGCTCAGGTCGACCGTGCCGCCCGCAGCCGCCATGTCCATGAAGGTCTGCACCATACCGAGCACCGTACCGAGGAAACCGATCATCGGGGCGCCGCCGGCGATCGTCGCCAGAAAGGGAAGGCCGTTTTCGAGCTTCGAGACTTCGAGGTTGGCGACGTTCTCGATGGCGGTCTGCACGTCGCTCATCGGGCGGCCGATGCGCTCGATGCCCTTCTCGATCATGCGGGCGATTGGCGTGTCGGTCTTCTTGCACAGATTCACGGCTGTATGGATCTTGCCGTCGGAAATGTAGTCGCGGATGCGGTTCATGAAATTCATGTCCAGCACCGACGCCTTGCGGATGGCCATGAAGCGTTCGACGAAGATGAAGATCGTCACGCCGCCCAGCGCCAGCAGCGGCCACATCAGCCAGCCGCCCATCGAAAACAGTTTCCAAAGTCCCATGCGGGTTTCTTCACTGGTGGCCACCGCCTCGGCAGCCTGCAAAAATGTCATCATAGTTTAAAGAAAAAATTGTTATTGTTTGATTCGAGTTCTTTTTCTGCCGTTCAGTTGTTTTCGTCCTTCTTATCCATAACGGGCCGCAGGGCCGAAAGCGTATCCGCCGGCTGCCGCAGCCGCTCCTTTTCCTCGCGGGCAGCCTGCCGCCGGGCTTCGCGCCGCGCCTTGCGTTTCTTGTTGGTGAAGCGCTCCCTGATACGCCGCCGCAGATCCCGGAAATTATTGAAATCCTCCTTGAAATAGATACCGATGCCGGTCTCCTGCAGACCCTGGTTCTCGTCGAAACGGTCGATGGTCTGCGTGAAGGCCTTGGCCTTGAGCGTCCCGGCACGGTCGATCAGGTAGGTAATGTACGCCTCGCCCATGAAGTTGGACATCGAACTGTTCACAGCCTGCTTGTTGTCGATCAGGTAGTTGCCCTCGACCTCGACGAACAGGCGGTTGTTGATCAGGCTCTTCGAAAGGCCGAAGTCCACTTCGTCGCTGGTCAGTTCCGACTTGGGACGGTAGCGGATGACGATGTTGTAGTCGTCGTTCGAGAGCAGGTTGCTCACCATGTTCGACACGAATTCCAGCCCCGTGGCGGCCGAGACCGAGGTGCCGATGTTCGACGACGATGAACTGTTCTCGCCCATGAAGCTGTTGAACAGCAGGAGGTAGGCGAACTGCGTATCGACCGTCTCGGGCGTGGTGAGGGCATTGGCGATCACGGTCTGCGTCTCGGGGTCGGTGCCGGGGACATGCACGTCGAAGGTGACGGCCGGGTTGGAAAGCCGCTCGCCGAGGTGGATGACGCACTCCACGGGCACCGAACGGTCGGCCGTGAGGTTGTCGGACGTACCCTGCAACAGGGGCTGCAACGACGCCTTGAGCTTGTAGATGGCGTTGATGTTGAGCATGGCGTCCATCGGCGAGCCCGTCCACTGGATCGTGGAGCCGTTCTCGATGACGAACCGCTTGTTGATGATGTTCTGCAGCGAGAAGAGGAAGCTCCCTTCGGTGATGGTATAGTCGCCGTACATCTCGAAGACGTTGGAACGGGGGTTGATCTGCAGGTTGAGCGTACCGTCGCCGCGCGCCCGGAGCGTATTGCCCGAGACGGTGAGTTCGACCTCGACGCCCGGCCGCACGTTCAGCGCCAGCGAGATATCCATCTGGCTGCCGGCGTCGGACTTCTGCTGCCGCTTGCGTTCGAACATCATCTTCTTGCGGGCGAGGTTGTCGACCGTATCGACCCTGGCCGGTTCCCTGAAGGTCACGAAGTCGGCGCTCGATATATTGGACTTGCTGGACAGCGGCATGAAGAACGACGAACGGTCGTCGGTCGTGGCGGCGATATCCATCTTCACGAGCCCCTTGTCGCCCGAAATACGGGCGGAGCCCGTGGCGTAGACACGGCCGTAGAAAGAGTCGTTGTCCTGCGGGGTGGTGTTGAGCACCATCATCTGTCGGGGTGCGACGCGTACGTCGTAGGCGATGTTCGAGAGGTGTTGCAGGCTCAGGTCGATGTCGAAGCGCCCCTCGTTGCCCTCGGGGTCGAATATCGGGACGTTCGAAGCCCGGAAGCGGTTGCCCTTGACGCTCAGCACCGCCCGGGGCATGGTGTAGGGCACCTGTGTGAAATCGACGCACGTCGACAGCCCCGTGACGCGGATTTCGCCCGTGAGGTCGGCCTCGCGGCGCTGCCCCTGGAGCACCAGGTCGGCGGAGGCGTGCCCCCGGGTATCGGAAATGACGCCCGTGAGGATCGGGTCGAGCAGCCCCATGTCGAGGCTGTCGACGTCCAGACGGGCATAGTAGCGCACCTGCGACGGGGCGTAGAAGCCCCGCACCAGCGTATCGCGCTTATGACGGTCGGTGACGGTAACGCCCGCACGGTTGCGTAGGAAATCCCAGCGCGAGGTGAGGCGCAGCGGCGGTGCGGGTATGTCGTTGACCTGAAGGCTGTCGAGCAGGATGTCGGCCGTGATCTCGCCCGCATGGAGCGCTGATTTCATCGTCGCGGAGCCGTTGGTGCGCCCCTCGAAGACGTAGCCCATGCGTTCGATGACCTGCGTGAAGGGCGCGAGGTCGAAATTGCGCAGGCGCAGCGTCACCGAATCCTCGCGGCTGCGCGAAGCGATACCGTCCAGCAGAAGTTCCTGCTCGCGGTTCATCACGAAGAACTTGTCGATCACGACCTGCGCCGTGTCGATTTGTATCTTGTGGGCGAAAATCTGCCAGGTCTTCGAGCCGCGGGTGATGTGCGACGGCAGGATGCGCAGGTCGACGACGCGGCCGTTGGGCCCGTGCTCGTCGACTACGTCGGCCCGGACGCCCACCAGTCCGGATACCTTGCGCAGCGTATCGTTGAACCCTGCCGAAAGCTGCACGCGCCCCTGCTTGGCACCGCCCGTGAGCGAAAGCCCCGGCAGGTGGAGCATCCCCGCATAGAGGTCTTCGGCCGAAGCATAGACCGTGAGCGAATCGCCCCGGTTCGAAGCGTTGACGTTGAGCCGCGTGGCCAGCATACGTTTGCGTTCGATATATTCCGAAGTCGCCTTGAGCGAAAGCTGGTCGCTCGCGGGGTTGAAAAGCAATTGCAGCGACGAGCCGTCGGCGACCTGCAGGCCGGGTGAGATGGCATCTGCGATCGGGTCGATATGGCGGACGTCGACCGAGAGGAGCGAATAGTCGTTGGCGACGGCCACCCCCGATGCGCGGGGCACCGACTCCTCGTCGCCGTGCCGCAACAGGGGGAGGTATTTCCAGGCACTCGCACGCAGGTAGCGGAAGACCTCGCGGTAGCTGGTCTTGCTGCGGAACGTGGCGTCGGCGAAGTCCGAGCGCAGTTCGACCAACTTGCTCCGGGCCGAGTTCTCGCCCGTGACGGTCATGCTCTTCGACGTGAGCTGCTTGTCGTTATAGCGGTAGAGGACGTCGGTGACCTGGATGCGGCCGTTCAGGTCGTCGAGCGAGCGGCCGCCGGCCTTGGCGACGATATGCGCCGAAAGTTCCGAGACCGAGTCGCGGCGGTTGACATGCAGCCGGGCCAGGTCGGCACGGCGCAAATCCATCGTAAAGTCGTAACGGGGCACCGAGTCGTTGAAGTCGACCATGCCGAGGAAATCGAAATCGAGGTTGGGGTCGCGTGCCGTGATACGGCCGTCGAACTCGCGGTTGCGAAGCCGCCCGTCGAGGCGCAGCGAATCGTAGACATAGCCGTTGAAGCCCAGCTGCGTGACGTTGCCCACGACATTGGCGTCGGTGAAACCACGCCCGACGACGCCATCGACGAAGGCCGTAAGCGTGGCGTTGCCCAGCAGGTCGCGGCGGCCGAGCAGTTCGCCCAGCCTGAGGTTGCGTGCGGCCACGTCGCCCCTGACGCTGCTGCGCCCGCCGCGCAAGGGGCTCAGCTGCAGGTTGCAGTCGATGCCGCCCACGTCGGTCTTGGCACCCACCCGCATGTCGAACGAGGAGAGCAGCCCGCGGAAACGGGCGCTGACGTCGATGTCGCCCGAATTCCCGAGGATCGCGACCAGCTTGTCGGAGAGCGCACGGCCGCCGATGCCGGCCGCCAGGGCGTCGATGGATTCGGCCGTGGAGGTCAGGCGCGGAATCGTCAGGTCGAAATGCGTCGTGCGGATATCGGGCAGCCCCCTGACCGCGGCATCGGCCGTGAACCACGTTCCCTCACCCACCTGCAGGCTCCTGACCTTGCCCGTGAAATCGGAGACGACGCCCGCGACCTCGATGTCGATATTGCTGAAAACGGTATGCCACCCGCGGAGCCGCGGGGCGAAATAGGCGATGTCGTCCGTGGAGACGGTGCTGTTGCGCAGTCTGCCGTCGAGGCGCACCTCGCCCAGGAAATCCTTGTAGCCGGCCCACGAATCGCCGACGAGCGAAATGTAGGGGATGTCGACGTTCGAACGGGGCGTGACGACGGAGGTATCCTCGAAGCCCAGCGCACCGTTGGTCAGGTAAAAACGCCCCGAGAAATGGTCGAGCACGAAGCCGCTGCGCTCACGTGCCGACATGGCCTCGATGGTGGTATAGATCGACTGCCCGTCGATGGTGAAGTCGCTGACGTGCGCCGTGATGCCGTAGAGGTGCATGTGGCCGAAGTCGATGCCGAATTCGGGATCGCGCCTCGTGAGCCGCTCCAGACAGAGATCCATGCCTTCGATGGAAGCCTTGCGCAGCGACAGGCGGAAATTTCCCTTCCTGGGCTTGTCGGGGTCGCTGATGCGGTTGACGATTTGCTTGATGTTCATCTCCCCCTCGGGGGTCTCGCGCAGGTAGAGCTTCGCCCCGCTGATCTCGCCGCGGCTGAACACCACCCCGCCGCCGAAAATGCCCAGCCCCGTGATGTAAGCGTCTATCTTGCCGACGTAGAGCAGCGTGTCACGCTGGTAATCCTCGACGTAGAAGCCCTTGACCTTGACCTTGCTGAAAAGCCCGATGTCCACGCGGTCGATGCTCACGGTGGTCTCGAGCGTCTTAGACACGATGCGCACGGCTTTCTGTACCACGTAATTCTGCACGGCGGGGATATCGAGCAGCAACGAGAGCACCATGGGCAGAATTATCAGCAACAAAACCGCTACCGAGAACACCTTTCCCAATATTTTTATACCTTTGCGCATTGATAGGTCGTTATAACCTGCAAATTTAACTAAAATAGTTAAAAAAAACGAATAACCGGATGGATATTACAATTCTCGGCATCGAATCCTCGTGCGACGATACGTCGGCTGCCGTGATCCGCAACAACCTGCTGCTGTCGAACGTGATCGCCTCCCAGGCCGTGCACATAAAATACGGCGGCGTGATCCCCGAACTGGCTTCGCGGGCACACCAGCAGAACATCATCCCGGTGGTCGACACGGCACTCCGAGAGGCCGGGCTTACCGTCGCGGAGATAGACGCCATCGCCTTCACGCGCGGCCCCGGGCTGCTGGGTTCGCTGCTCGTCGGGGTATCGTTCGCCAAAGGGCTCTCGGTGGCGCACGACATCCCGATGGTCGAGGTCAACCACCTGCAGGGGCATATCCTCTCGCACTTCATCGACCTGCCCGACCGCGAATTGCCCCATCCCGGCTTCCCGTTCCTCTGCCTGCTGGTCAGCGGCGGGCATACGCAGATCGTACGCGTGGATTCGCCGCTCGATATGGAGATCATCGGCACGACGATCGACGACGCCGCAGGCGAAGCGTTCGACAAATGCGCCAAAGTCATGGGCCTGCCCTACCCCGGCGGCCCGGTGATCGACCGTCTGGCAAAGGAGGGCAACCCCAAAGCGTTCCGCCTGGCGCATCCTCATGTCGACGGCTACGACTACTCGTTCTCGGGGCTCAAGACCTCGTTCCTCTATATGCTGCGCGACGCCGTGGCCGACGACCCCGATTTCATCGAGCGCAACAAGGCCGACCTCTGCGCATCGCTCCAGGGCACGATCGTGGAGATACTGCTCGACAAACTGGTGCGGGCGTCGAAGGACACGGGCATACGCGACATCGCCATCGCCGGGGGCGTATCGGCCAACTCGGGACTGCGCAACGGCATCGTCGAGCAGGGCCGCAGGCGCGGCTGGCGCACGTTCCTGCCGGAATTCAAGTTCACGACCGACAACGCCGCAATGATCGCCATGGCAGGCTATTTCCACTACCAGCACGGCGATTTCTCGTCGCTCGACGTTTCGCCCGTGGCACGGCTCGAAGAACTGTAACCCGGCCGGGATGATGAAACGGCTCGCGGCATTCATGCTGCTGCTGGCAGAAATCGGCGGCGCATACGCCGGAAACGGCGATGCGGAGCGGCTCCGCGCATGGCATGCCGGGGAAAAGGTCGCGGAAGAAGCGGTGGCGGAATACGGCATCGACCGCTGCTTCGCCAGTTCGGAGATCGACGACGCGCTCTTCGCGCGTATGTACGGCAAATCCTATAAGGCGGACTGCACCGTCCCCCGCTCGGAGCTCCGCTACCTGCGGGTGCTGCACCGCAACCTCGCAGGCGAAACCCTGCTGGGCGAGCTGGTCTGCAACGAAGCGATCTGCGGCGACCTGCTCGATATTTTCCGGGTGCTTTACGACACCTCCTACCCCATCGAACGCATGGTGCTGATCGACGAATACGACGCGCAGGACGGCCCTTCGATGCGGGCCAACAACTCTTCGGCATTCAACTTCCGGTTCGTCGCAGGAACCGGGGTGCTCTCCAGCCACAGCCGGGGCATGGCCGTCGACATCAACCCGCTCTACAACCCCTATGTCAAAACGAACGGCGGCCGCACGGTCGTCGACCCCGCGGAAGCAGCCCCTTATGCCGACCGGACACGGGATTTCCCTTACAAGATCGCCGAGGACGACCCCTGCTGCCGGGAGTTCCTGCGCCACGGATTCACCTGGGGCGGCCACTGGAAAAGCCTGAAGGACTACCAGCATTTCGAGAAAAGGAGATAGCCAGCCGGAATCCTCCGCATCGCACGGAAAGCCCGTCCACGGTCATTTCGGGGCAGCAACGACTCGCGAGGCGGCAGCGCTTTTCGGGATATGAATAAGGATTCGCGGCTGCCGTTGCGGACTTTTCGACAAATACCATGCGGAATTCCATACCTTTCCCGCCAGCCCCGGCATTTTGCCGGCCGCTCCGTCGGGAAAGGCGAGCACCTGCGACGGTATACCGCCTGACGAAAAAAATCCCAACTACGTAGGCTTCTTCCAAAAAAAATGAAAAAAACAGTGAACTTTTTTGGATTTTCATTTTATCTCCCTATATTTGTCATACAAATAGGATTATTCAGTCTTATTATTAAAAAAACTTATAAACACCCATACCATGATCAAGCTCTCCGGACTCACGCCTGCCGTATTCACACCTTTCGACAAAACCGGCGCAATCAACCTCGCGCAAATTCAACCCTATGCCGACAAACTCGTTACCGATGGTGCCGACGGCGTTTTCGTCTGCGGCTCGACAGGCGAATGCACTTCAATGACCATTGCCGAGCGCAAAAGCGTTCTCGAAGCATGGGTTAACGCCACCTCGGGCAGGATGCGAGTCATTGCGCACGTCGGCGGCACGTGCCAGGCCGATTGCATCGAACTCGCACGCCATGCCGCCGGCCTGGGAGTAGACGCGGTCGGTGCCATTGCTCCGTTCTATTTCAAACCCGCATCGGTCGGGGAACTCGTGGCGTTCTACAAACCGATCGCCGCGGCCATCGCCCCGATCCCGTTCTACTCCTACCACATGCCCTCGGTAACAGGCATAAACCTGCCGATGAAGGAATTTCTCGAAAAAGGCTCGCGCGAAATCCCCAACTTGAACGGCATCAAATTCACCTCTAACAACTTCATGGAGATGCTCGAGTGCATCCGTCTCGAAGACGGGCGTTTCGACATCCTTAACGGTTTCGACGAGATGCTACTCTGCGGCATGGCCGTGGGGGCCCGGGGAGGCGTGGGCAGCACCTATAACTATTCGCTGCCGACCTACCGGAACCTCTACGATGCTTTCCTCGCAGGCGACATCGAACGCGCCCGTAGCTTTCAACAGGAATCGGCGGACATCGTACACATCATCATCCGCCACGGCGGGGGCGTCCGCGGCGGGAAAGCCATTATGAACCACCTGGGAATCGACTGCGGCGACTGCCGGCTGCCCTTCGCGCCCTACACCGAGTCCGAGATGCGCCAACTAAGTGAAGAACTCGACCGGATCGGCTTTGCAAAATAACAACACCCGCCAACCCAAACCGACCCATGAAAAACCTGACTCTAAACATTTTACTTATATTCTGGGCAGCAGTTTCGACAGCCGGTGTTCCCACCACACAACTGACGGAAACCGATGCCATCCGCTGGGACTCCTCGCTTACCCTGCCGCAAATCGACGGGAAGCCCAACATCGGAATAGCCGGTGTCTTCTCGGGCCGCATCGACGGAAAGCTGCTGATCGCGGGCGGGGCCAATTTTCCCGACCGCACACCCGCTGCGAACGGCGAGAAAAAATACCACCGGGATTTATATATATACGACACTTCCCAAGGCTGGCAAATCATACCTGATGCCCTGCCCGCACCGCGGGCCTACGGTGTTTCGGTCACGCTGCCCGAAGGCGTGCTCTGCATCGGTGGCTGCAACGCCGAGGAATGCACGAACCAGGTATTGCTGCTGACGCTCGACGGTAACCAGCCACGCTTAACGCCCTGGCCTCCGCTGCCGCGCCCCCTGGCCAACGCCGCAGGGGCCCTGGTCGGACATCGTATCTACGTAGCCGGTGGAATCGAGCAGGTGAAGGGAGCCGCTGCGACCCGCAATTTCTTCATGCTCGATCTCCAAGACCTCGAACGCGGGTGGCGTGAGATGCCGCCATGGCCCGGGCCGGCCCGGGCATTCGCCGTAGCGGCCCCGCAAAGCGACGGGTTCGACAATTGTTTCTACCTCTTCAGCGGCCGCGATTTTTCAGGCGATACAGCCTGGGACGTCCACCATGACGGCTACTGCTACAATCCGCGGCTCGGTACCTGGATACCACTCGAAGGAGAGTTCCCGGTCATGGCCGGGACAGCGGCGCCATTCGGCACCAACCACATCCTGCTGATCGGCGGCCGCAACGGGAACAATTCCGACGACCAGTTGCTAAGGCTCTACCATACGATCACAGGAACGCTTACAGAGACCCCGGTACCCGAAGGGATCGTCCTTCCGGTCACAACGAATGTCCTCCCCGACAACGACGGGATAATGGTCACAAGCGGTGAAGTACGCCCGGGCGTCCGCACCCCCGTCCTATTGCGGGGAACACTCGAAAGTACCATCCACCGCCTGACGGGGCTCGATATCGGCGTTATCACCCTCTATTTCCTTTCGCTGGCCTTCATCGGCTGGTACTTTTCGAAAAACCAGAAGACTTCCGACGACTATTTCAAGGGAGGGGGACGCATCCCGTGGTTCATCGTCGGACTGAGCATCTTCGGCACGGCGCTGAGCGCCATCACTTTCATGGCCATCCCGGCCAAGGCCTATGCCACGGACTGGAGCTACCTGCTCTTCAACTCGGGCATCGTGCTGGCGGTACCCGTCATCGTGCTGCTGTTTATCCCCTTCTACCGCAGGCTGAATGTCACCACCGCCTATGAATACCTCGAAGCACGGTTCAATCCCCTCGTGCGCGTCCTGTGCAGCATTGCCTTCATCCTCTTCCAGATCGGGCGCATGGGCGTCGTACTGTTACTGCCGTCGATCGCACTCAATGTCGTCACGGGATTCGACATCTTCCTCTGCATAACCTTGATGGGTGTCCTGAGTCTCGCCTACACGCTCATGGGCGGCATCGAGGCCGTAGCATGGACCGAGGCTTTACAGGTCGTCGTGCTTCTGGGCGCAGCCGTCACGGTGCTGGTCATCGTCTGTCTTCAGCTCCCCGAGGATATCGGAACCATCGTCGCATCGGCTTCCGAAGCCGGGAAGTTCGACTTCGGCTCGACGGCCTTCGACCTGCGCCAGCCAACGATGTGGACGGTGCTGATCGCAACCTTCTTTACCAATATCACCACTTACGGAACCGACCAGACCATCGTTCAACGCTACCTGACGACCGCCACCGAGCGCGAAGCCCGCAAAGGCGTCTACGTCAACGCCGCACTGACCATCCCGGCCACCATCCTCTTCTTTCTGGTAGGCACGGCGCTGTGGGCTTTCTACCGCCACTATCCAACGGAGCTGAGCATGGCTGTCCGCGACAGCGATGCCATCCTGCCGTGGTATATCAGCACCCAACTGCCGTCGGGCGTACTGGGATTGATTATCGCCGGCCTTTTCGCCGCTGCCATGTCGACGCTCAGTAGCAGCATGAACTCCGCCGCCACGGCTTTCGTCACGGATATCTACCGCAAACTCCGCCCTGCCACGCACGACGGCCGCGCACTGCTGCGTACGGCACGCCTCTCTACCCTCGTACTTGGGCTCGTCGGCGTAGGCTTCGCATTGATGATGGCCTCGTGGGAGATCAAATCGCTATGGGACGAATTTTCAAAGATCCTCGGCATATTGCTCGGCGGCTTGGGCGGCTTGTTCCTGCTGGGCCTCACGACACGACGCGCCAATACGTTTGGCGCCCTGTGCGGCATCGCAGCCAGCATCGTCGTACAGATACTCGTATCCCGCAGCGGGTATGTCAATTTACTGCTCTATTCCACTACCGGATTCCTTTCGTGCTTCATTGTCGGTTATATCGCAAGTCTTTGCGTGCCCCGCAGCAACCGAGACACCGATTCACTGACCATCTACGGAAAACGAAAAACCCGTGCGTAACCCGATTTCAACAGCTTCTTCACGAACCTGTCATCGTGAGAAAATTTCTACCGGATATATTTGTCTTATAAAACAAATAAATAACAACCAACCCTATATCATGAAATCTAAAATTTCCGCCAAATGAAAAACTCTACAACAAAGAGGCGTTTCGACTCCGGATATGGAGGATGGAGCGTCGCATCGAGATGCCTTCTCTGTCTGGCGTTTCTGCTCGCCGGAACGAGCGTTTGGGCTCAGACTCACCGCCTGACAGGCCGGGTTACGGACGACAAGGATCAGGCCGTCGTCGGAGCCTCGGTCATCGTCAAAGGCACGACCCAGGGTATCACCACGGACTCGGACGGCAACTTCACGCTCGACCTGCCGAACGGCGATGCCACGTTGGTCGTATCGTTCATCGGCTACCGGACGCAGGAGGTTCCCGTCATCCGCTCGCAGAGTCGCGTCAACGTGGAGCTGGCTCCCGAATCAATCGCCGTAGATGAGGTCGTAGTGGTCGGCTACGGCGAGCAGTCTCGGCGGTCGGTAACCTCCTCGATCGCCAAACTCGACGGTGAGGCATTGCAAAACATTCCGATTTCGACCGTCGGCGAAGGCCTGAAAGGCAAGATCGCCGGTCTGAAAGTCACGCAGACCAATTTCTCGCCCGGCGGCGGATTCTCCTACCAGATCCGCGGCGGTTCGTCGATCAACGGCTCGAACTCCCCGCTGGTGCTCGTCGACGGTGTCGAACGCGACTTCTCGGCCATCAACCCCAACGACATCGCCTCGATCGACGTACTGAAAGACGCGGCCTCGTCGGCAATCTACGGCGCGAAGGCCTCGAACGGAATCATCCTCGTAACCACCAAGCGCGGCGGTTATAACAAGGCTCCCCGCATCACATTCGAAGCCAACTGGGCGTGGCAAGACACCGAGACCGAGATCGAATTCCTGAACGCCCGCGAATACATCGAAGTCGTCCGCACGGCGGTCGCCGAATACCTAAGCATCCCCTCGCGCGCATCCGATGCCCTGAGCTACCTGAACGGAGCGCACTCGGCAGGTGTCGGCAACAAACCCAACAGCATCTTTTCGACCCGCTATTACGATCCAGAAACCGATGTGCTGCCCGCCGGGTACAAAACCATGCCCGATCCGATCAACCCTTCGAAAACGATCATGTACCGGGATACCGACTGGCAAGACCTGCTCTATAACGGCGCATGGTGGCAGAACTATTACCTGGGAATCGACGGCGGCGGCGAACGGGTGCGCTACTCGGCCAGCCTGGGATATACCGACGACGAAGGCGTGGCCCTCTCGACGGGTTACGACCGTGTAAACTTCAAGAGCAACCTCGACGCCAAGATCACCAAGCGGCTGACGGCCAGCTTCGGCGTGGATTTCGCCCGCACCAACACCGAGGCCTATGCCAACCAGCGCAACACCATATCCCGCGCCCTGGCCAACCCGCCGACGATGAACGCCTACTACGAGGATGGATCGCCGGTCGAGGGTTACAACTCCTCGTCGCAAACCCCGCTCTTCTACAACAAGTATTACGACAGGAGCAACCAAAAAAACTACCTGTCGCTCATCGGAGGCCTGAAATGGGAAATCATCGACGGCCTGACGGCCAACGTGCAGGGGTCGTTCTTCCGCACCGACTCGAAAACCAAGCAGTTCATCAAAGCCAATGTCTTCGACGCCACGCGGAAATCGTCGTGGAGTCAGACCATGACCGAACGGCAGAAACTCGAGGCTTACGTCTCTTACAAAAAAACGTTCGCCGAGGATCACAATTTCTCGATCATGGGTGGTTATTCCTACCAGAAACGCGATTACGAAACGGTCAAGATGGCCGGTTCGGGCGGCACTTCGGACAAAGTCACCACCATCAACGGCTCCTCGGTCTTCGAACCCGACGATATCTCCTCGTCGGAGCAGGCCGAATGCCAGATCGGTTTCTTCGGACGCCTCAACTACGACTACAAAGGCAAATACCTCCTGACGGCCGCCTTCCGTGAGGACGGCTCGTCGAAATTCGCCAAGGACGACCGCTGGGGCTTCTTCCCGGGCATTTCGGGCGGCTGGGTGCTGACCGAAGAGCCCTGGCTCAACGACATCCGCCATCTGAATTTCCTCAAGCTGCGCGCCAGCTACGGCTCCACCGGAAACAACGCCTCAGTGGGTATCTACGACGCCTACGGTTCCTATGGCGCCAGCTATATGTACAACGGGAACTCGGGCATCAAGCCCTCGGAGATGCCCAACGAGAAACTGCAGTGGGAAACATCGAACCAGCTCGACATAGGTATCGAAGCCGGCCTGTTCAAGAACCGCATCTACGTGAGCGCCGATTTCTTCGACAAACGCACGCGCAACCTGCTCTACGAACAGAATCTGCCCAACACGACAGGCTTCTCGAAGTTCTGGACCAACCTCGGGAAAGTCCGCTTCTGGGGCTACGAACTGGAACTGACTACCCGCAACATCGTGAAAAAGAATTTCAGCTGGGAGTCGAAGCTCGTACTGAGCTACCAGCAGAACAAAGTACTCAAACTGCCCGACAACGGGATCGCCAAAAACCGCACGGGCGGCATCGCCCTGGGCGACGGCACTTTCTTCGGCGGCATCGCCGAAGGCGAGCCCCTCAACCGTTTCTACGGCTATGTAGCCACGGGTATCATCGAGACCGAAGAGCAGGCTGCCAATGCCAACTACGATGCCCTGTCGCGTCTGCCCCAGAAAGGCGCCAAACGCGTCGGAGACTATGAATGGGCAGACCGGAACGGCGACGGACAGATCACTACGGCCGACCAGTTCTGCCTGGGCGTCACCGTCCCGCCTTTCACCGGAGGCTTGCAGAACTCATTCCGGCTCAAAAACTGGACCCTGTCGCTCTATCTGGACTGGGCCACGGGACACTCGATCTTCGACGAATCCTATTCGCGCTATTTCTACGGCACCTTCACCAACAACTACGCATTGGCCAAGGATGTGCTGAAAGCGTGGAAAAAGCCCGGCGACAAAACCAAATACGCCAAGTTCTACGCCAACGACTCGAACTGGGGCAACGACAACTACAATCGCCGCGCCACCAATACGTTCACGTACAAGGGCGACTACCTCTGCCTGCGCGAGATTACGCTTCAATACTCGCTGCCGTCGAAGCTCTTCACGAAGGTAGGCCTGAAAGGGGTGACGCTGACCGTATCGGGCAACAACCTCTATTATTTCACCGAAGTCAAGGGTATTTCGCCCGAGGCGGGATCGTCGACCACCTATGACGGCGACGTATTCTACAACTATCCCCCGATCCGGCGCTTCTCGTTCGGCGTACGTCTGATCTTTTAATTAACTTATTGTAAGAACCGTCATGAAAAACAGAATCATAAAACTCGTGCTGCTCGTAGCGGCCTCAGCGGGTTCCGCTTCGTGCCTGGGCGACATGGACATCATCCAGAAAAGCAAAATCACGACTTCTAACATGTGGATCGACGAAGGCGATGCCAAGGGCGCCCTCTACGGCATGTACCATCAGTTCCGCGCAACGTTCCAGACAGCCATGATCTACTGGGGCGATTACCGTGCCGGAACCTTCACCAACGGAGCCGGCGGCTCGGGGTCGGCGGACAAGATGTTCAACAACGCACTCGACAGCAGCGAAACCAAAGGCACCAACTGGGGTTCGAGCTACACGACCATCAACAATGCCAACCTCATCCTGCGCCATGTGCCGGAAATCCCGTTCTCGGACGAAAACCTGAAGAACCTCATTCTGGCCAATGCCCATTTTGTGCGCGCCTACACCTATTACAACATCGCCCGCGTATGGGGCGACGCACCGCTGCTCCTGGAGGGTTTCGAGTCGAGCGACAGCGATCTGCAGCCTGCGCGCAGCAACGCGGCACTGATCTACGGGCAGGTAGCCCGCGACATCGAGGATGCGCTCCGCCTGATGCCGGCATCGGCTGCCGACTGTACCATCGCCACGCGCAGTGCCGTCCAAATGCTCAAAGCCGACTACAACCTCTGGCTCTATCAGACCCGCGAAGGCGGCGACGAGGCCCTCACGGCCGCCGACGAAGCCCTCACCGAGGTGTTCAAGGATTCGCGGCTCGATTTGGTCGGCTCCTATGCCGACATCTTCGACATCACGAAAAAGAACAATGCAGAAATTATCCTCACGCTCCACTTCGGACAGGGAGAGTACGAAGGCGGCTACGCCAGCACCTACCTCATTCCGCAAACCCGTTTCCATTCGGCCAGCGAACATATCGAAACGCATGTCAAGCTGATGACCTCCGACGACCAGCGCTTCATTTTCTCGCCGAGCCTCGTTGAACTTCTCTACAAGGACGAACGCGACACCCGCACTCCGGTCAGTTACGGAGACTGGACCGACGAAGAGGAAGGTTACCGCTATACATGGGTCAACAAGTTCGCCGGCAAATGGGCCGACAACAAGCGCTACTTCATCTCCGACTTGCCGCTCTACCGCTACGCCGAAGCATTGCTCTTCAAGGCGGAGATAGAGAACGAACGGGGCAACACCCCTGCGGCGCTCACGTACCTCAACCGTGTCGCCAAGAGGGCTTATGGGATCGACAATTATTACGCCTCCTCGGATTACCACAGTTTCAAGGAGTCGCTGATGACCGAATACCTGAAGGAATTTGCCGGCGAAGGCAAGAGCTGGTGGAACTACATCCGCCTGGGCTATGCCTTTACGAAGATCGAATCGCTCCGCGGCCGCCAGAACGAGACCAACATCCTGCTGTGGCCCATCACTACTGCCTGCATGAACGAAAACCCGAATATCCGTCAAACGGTAGGTTACAACTAAAAAACACGCTACGATGAAAACCAAAATACTGAAACTTCTGCTTCCCGTGCTGGCGATGGCGGCCGCCGCATGCGGCGACTCCTTCGAGTTCGGCTCGCCGACCCACGATCTCGATGAAGGGATCGACCTTACAGCCGGGACGACACAGGTACTGTGGAAAAACAAGGGGGCCGTCTATCCCACCAAACGCATACACAACTTCCGCATCCCGGGACTGGTGCGTACCCCGCACAAACTGATCGCCTTCTGCGAGGCGCGCGAAGAGACCGGCTCCACAAACAAAGACGGAGGCGACATCGACCTGGTCTACCGGGTTTCGACCGACGACGGACAGACTTGGGGCCCCTCGCAGGTTCTGTTCGACGACGAGGACAACACCTGCGGAAATGCCTGTGCGGTCTATACCGAAAGCGGGCGTCTGGTGATACTCTGCTGCTGGCAGCGCACCGGAACTACCGAAGCTAAATTCAAAAGCAACTATTTCTCATTCGAAGAGTCACAAAGATACGCTTGTCATGTGGTCTGCTTTTATTCCGACGACGAAGGCGAAACCTGGGCGGGCCCGTTCAAGTGGTTCACCGAAAACCGCAATTCGGATCCCGGCCGCTACCTGTGGACAAGTTTCTTTAAAACAGGCCCCGGACACGCCATTCAGCTGAAGACCGGCCAGCACAAAGGACGCATTCTCGTCGGCTGCGACCATAAGTACCAGATTTTCGACGGAGTGGCCGTGAATGCCAATTCGGAGGATGAGAATTATTATGGTTCGCACGTCGCCTACTCCGACGACAACGGCGAGACCTGGCACATGCTCGAACTCAACGAAGAACTGCATTACGGCAACGAATGCGTGCCGGTCGAGTTGTCCGACGGCCGTATCTATCTCGACATGCGCGGCACGGGAGCTTATAAGAACCAGCGGGGCTGGAGCGTCAGCGGGGACGGCGGCATCACCTGGAGCAGATACGCCTCCAATCCGCTGCGTACGGATCCGGGCTGCCAGGGCTCGATCGTAAACTACAATACCAGCGGAGTACCCTCGTCCGTCATCTTGGCCAGCAGCAACAACAGCACGGCTCGTGAGCATCTCTCGATCCGCGCCAGCCTGGACGACTGCGCCACATGGAAAACGGATGTTTACCAGATCACCGACGGCAAATCCGGTTATTCGGATATGGTCGTATTCGACGACGGCAGCGTCGGCGTACTCTATGAAAACGGGACATCGGTCTACCGCGAACAGATCTCGTTCCGCAAGATCCCTGCCGCTACGATTGCAAAATATATCAACGAATAAACCCTCCGAGTCATGAAAAAACGAACCATAAGCTTCCTTTGCGGGCTCCTCGTCGCAGCATGCTCACCCGAACTGTACGACGAGAACAGCGTGTTGGAAAACAACCGGCAACAGGCCGAAATGAGCGTCGAGGTGCAGGTCAGCGGTACGATGGTCTCAACCCGCACGGTCGCCTCGGACGACGAAAGGGCCGTCACGAGCTACGACATCTATATTTTCGACGTTACGGCCAATGCCCTGCAATACTACAAGCAGGGAATCGTCCCCATGGAACCCGAAAAAATCGCCGGGACACACAACTACCGCATCGGCAACGAGCAGATCGTACTTCCGACCTCCGGACAGAAGCATGTCTTCGTGCTGGGCAATGCCGGCAGCAGCGTCACGCTTCCGCCACTCGTCACGCTCGACGAAGCGACCGAAAGTACTCCGGCCACGGCGCTCGACGACTTCCGCAACGGTGTCGTCGTGACCCCCCAGGGTGCCAAGACCCCGGCAGCCCCCTTCGTCATGGCCGGCACGACCTTCATCGCCAGCGCCGGCAATGCCCATGTGCCGGTATGCCTGGCCCGTACCGTCACCAAGATATCGCTTCGCAACATGCACCCCGGGCAGATCGTCCTCTCGGATGTCTCCGTCTCGGGAGCCTCGGCGAGCGTCTATCCTTTTGTCAAGACCATTTCGGTCGACCTGCCGACCGTCGACTATCCCGCAGCAGCCGACCTCATCCCCGGCGAGGAGGCCGGAGCTTTCTACCTGCTGCCGGCAACAGCCAACCAAACGGCCGTCACGGTGAAAGGCACCCTCTCGGGAACCGATTTTACATGCAAAACCACGCTTGCCAGCACCCTTTACGCCGACTACGACTACAAACTGACGCTCCGTAACCGGGACGGGGAGGTGACGGCCGTGCTGTCGCCCGATTTCAGCGGTGCGGCCGAAGTGGATGCCATCCAGATCACGGGCGAATGGCTTTCGGACAAGAATACCGTGACGCTGCCCTTTACGCCCGAGCCGAACTACGGGTTCACGATAGGCTACATTCTCAACGTCGACGGCTCGGCCGAGGTCGAAAAAGGATCGGAGGATTGGTACGACGCCGTCATCGTCAAGGAGGGGACAATCCGTATCCGCACGCTCAAAGAGAATCTCGGAGAAGACCGGACAGCCTCTTTCGCCGTCAATGCCGGGGGTGCTACCTGCAACGTCAAGGTCATCCAGCAGGGTCTCGCAGGCGTCAAGACGATCAAATTCGGCAACCTGGAGTGGATGGATCGTTCGATCGGCGCCACGCTCAGGGCCTCGCAGGCCTTTGCCAACGACGTACGCAGCTTCGGGTACCTCTACCAGTGGGGCCGCACGGTACCGTTCCCCGCAACAGGCGACGTAGAGACCGTATCGGAGCAGATGACCCCCTCGGAGGCTCTTGCCAGCCCGGCATTCATCGCCTATACGGGCGAAACGCAGGATTGGAACTCGCAGGGCGTCGAAGGCTCCTTCGACCAATATTGGGAATCCGTCACGAAGAATCCCTGCCCTGAGGGCTGGCGACTGCCGACCTATGAAGAGATGGCCGACGTCATGCTCTATCGCAACAACGCCCTGGTTTTCGCAAACGGCCAGCAAAAAGCAGCCGAAGTGCTTCCGAACGGAGTGACGCATTCCTATGTAGGTTTCGGATCGGGAGCCATCGCCACAGATACGGAAACCATGTTCCACTCCGGCATCAAACACAAGGGTACGGCCGACGCCTGGTATGTCCGCTACCTGTGGATCAACAAAGGCGGTACGCAAACCACAACGCCGCCCTCCTACTCCAAGACCCATGAGAAGGACACGCAGAACCACATGACCGGCGGCGAGAACATCCTGCGCATCGACCGGCTCAAAGCCGACGCTTCGGCCGACTTCCCCAAAGCAGCAGATGCCCGGAATTTCTGGCCAGAGCATGAAACCGACCCGGCAGTAGAGACGCTGGTCTTCCCCTGCGGCGGACGCCGCGACGCTACCGGCACCGTCGTGGAGTCGAACAACGCCGCGTTCTACTGGTCGCGCTCGATGTTCACGGGCGGGGACAACCAATATTCGAAGACGGCCACGACCTATGCTTCGGGACTGCTCTATTTCCGTCCGGCAGGTCGTTACATGTTCCTGTATGCCCCGGCTATCGGTACGGCCCAAGTCCATGCCGACACCGAAGATCTCGGCTATCGTAACCAGGCTATGCAGATCCGTTGCGTGAAAGACAAATAAAACGACCCGGATCAGTCGGGGGAGGGTGCCCCAGGTACCTTTCCCCGGCTCTTTCCGTTCACAGAAAATAAAAATGAAAAAACTGCTCTTATTCACCGCACTCTGCGCCGCTTGGTGTGCGCAGGCGCAGAAGCCCAACATCGTGGGCCGGGTTACCTGTAAAGGGAAACCCGTCGCCGGGGTCGTTGTTTCAGACGGCGAACAGGTCGTACGGACAAACTCCGACGGACATTACGAAATGCACTCCTCGAAACCCTGCGGATATGTATTCATGTCCATCCCCGGGGGTTACGAAACAGCCACCGACGGTCTGATTCCGCGTTTTTTCGGTTACACGACCCACTGCGACCTCGATGTGGTCGATTTCCAACTCGAAAAACGCCCTAACGACAACTTCACGCTCTTCATTTCGACGGACACACACCTCCGGGGCGACCCCGAGGAGCTCGACCTGCCGCAGTTCCGCAAATGGTACCTGCCCGACATCTCACGAGAGATCGAGCATACCAAAGGCCCGGTCTACTCGCTCCACCTGGGTGACATGACCACCGACATCATGTGGCACAAAAACGACTTCGCGCTGCGTAAATACCTCGATGTGATGAAAACCTACCCCTCGCCGATCTTCCACATCCCGGGCAACCATGACAACGAGCGGTTCGTCGACCCGGCAGTCCCCGATGCGCAATGGGACAGCATCGCACAGCGCCCTTACCGGCAGATCATCGGCCCGAACTACTACTCGTTCAACCTCGGGAAGGTGCATTTCGTCATGCTCGACAATATCATCGTGCGCAAAGGGGCGCTCAAAAACGGCAGGCGCCCGTCCCGCAACGACTACCAACTCGACGAGCGCCAGCTCCGCTGGCTGGGCCGCGACCTGGAAACCGTCGACAGCAGCACTCCGCTCGTCGTCTGCATGCACGTACCTGTCGCCGACTGGACAGGCATGGGTAGTGACGGCACCCCTGAATTCGCGGCCAAAGAGGGCCAACGGGTCATGTACGACCAGATCATGCCGCTACTGGCACGGTTCGACGACGTGCGCTTCCTGACAGGCCACAACCACCGGTTCATCAACATCCCGCTGACCGACCGCATTTTCCAGCACACGCTCGTTTCGGCATCGGCCGTGTCGTGGAAGATCAACGGCCCCGAAAGCCGGCTGGTGAGCGAAGACGGTTCCCCCGGCGGTTATCTGATCCTGCGTTACCGCGGCAACAGGGCCAGCTGGCAATTCAAGCCCAACGGCTACCGGGCCGACTGCAACCAGTTCCGCGTCTACGACCTGAACCGGGTACCCGAGGAGTTCGGAGGACAGCCGGGCAGCAACCGTTGTCTGATCAACGTCTACAACTGGGACAGCCAATGGACGGTGCAGGTGCGCGAAAAAGGCCGCGACCTGAAAGTCGAGCAGGTTTGGGCAAAAGACCCGCTTTACATCCTGATCCGCCGGGATGCGCTGCCCACACGTCCCACGGCTTTCCGCGCCGTCGCCAATCCGCACATGTTCTCGGTCGAAGCCTCGGCCCCGGACACGCCGCTCGAAGTGGTCGTCACGGATCGTTTCGGCCGCAAATACCATCAAACGGTCGAACGCCCAAAAAAATTCGATTGGCAGACGGAATGACACACCTGATTTGTCCGAATAATTTGACATAACAAAAAAAAATAATTCGTATCTTTACAAAAAATTACCACAGATGGAGGTTCTGAAACTGGACAACCGCAATACCACGCTCGTCGACAGTGTCGAAGAGAGTCTGATCCGCTTCTTCAAGGAGAAGGGCCTGCGCCCCGGCAGCAGCATTCCCAACGAGATAGAACTGGCCGCATCGCTGGGTGTCGGGCGTCCGGTTCTGCGCGAAGCGCTGAGCCGTTTCAAGATGACCGGCATGATCGTCTCCCGCACCAAGAAAGGCATGATCCTGGGAGAACCTTCGCTGCTCGGCGGCATGAAGCGCTGCATAAATCCGCTGTTGATGAACGAGGCGACGCTACGCGACATACTCGAATTCCGCATAGCGCTCGAAATCGGTATCAGCAACAACATTTTCAGCAACCTCACCCCGCAGGACATCGAAGAGCTGGAACAGATCGTCGAGATGAGCCAGGTGATCGGCAACAACAAATACGCCCCCATCAGCGAGCACCGCTTCCATACGAAACTCTATGAAATCACGGGCAACCGCATCATCTCAGAATTTCAGGATATCATCTACCCGGTACTGGATTTCGTAAAGGAGAAATACCGCGACTTCTTCGAACCCATCGAGCAGGAACTTATCCAGAACTGCGAGCTGGTCACCCACCGCCATCTGCTGGAATACATCAAACGCGGCGATCTCGAAGGTTACAAACATGCCATCGTCGAGCATTTCAAACTCTACACGATCTACCTCGAACGCCACAAGCAGTAACCCGCCACACATACCAATTACCATGAAACAGACTTTGCGAAGCCTTGCCGGGGGAATTATGCTCCTCGGCATAATGCTGACCGCAGAAGCGGCAGCGGCATCTACCGCCGCAGGCAAGCCCGTCCGTGACTCCGCCGCCCCCGCCGTCGGCGAAGCGGTCACAGTCTATACCGAGGGGGAGGCCGGCTATGCAGGATTCCGCATCCCGGTTATCATCCGCACGGGCGACGGTACATTGATAGCCTTCGCTGAGGCGCGTCGGCACGACAAACGCGACAGCGGCGACATCGACCTGGTGATGCGCCGATCAGAAGATGACGGACACACATGGGGCCCGATCACGACGGTCTGGGATGACGGCAGCAACACCTGCGGCAACCCGGCACCCGCGATCCTCAGCGACGGACGGATCGTCATGCTCGCAACCTGGAACCACGGCTGCGACCGCGAACGGCAGATCGAAAACCACACAAGCGTCGATACCCGGCGCGTTTTCGTGCTCCGCTCCGAAGACCACGGACGAACCTGGAGCCATCCCGAAGAGATCACCTCCGAGGTCAAGGCCCCGGAGTGGACATGGTACGCTACCGGCCCGTGCCACGCCATCGTCAAGCGCCGCACACCCCACAAAGGGCGTATCGTCGTGCCGGCCAACCACAAACGGCTGGGAAACGACGGACGGGTCGAATCCTACTCGCAACTGCTCTTCTCTGATGACGAAGGTCTCACATGGCAGTTGGGAGCCGTTTCACAGCGAGGCGGGAACGAAAGCACGGTCGCCGAACTCGCAGACGGCTCGCTGCTGCTGAACATGCGTCACTACGAACGCGGAGACAGCCTTCGGCTTTACGCCGTAAGCCGCGACGGCGGGACGAGTTGGTGCTGCCAGGGAGAGCATCCCGAATTGGTCGAACCGCGATGCCAGGGGAGTTTGCTGAACCTTACACGCGGCGAACGCCCCACCCGACACCTACTCTTCTGCAACCCACACGACCCGCGCCGCCGCCATAACCTCTCGCTGTGCGAGAGCCGCGACAACGGCCGTACATGGATCCATCTGACAACCGTCTGCCCCGGCCCTGCGGCCTATTCCGACCTGGTACGGCTCGACCGCAACCGCATAGGCGTGCTCTATGAAAACGGCGACGAAGACGACCTCTACCGCCGCATCTCATTCACTATCGTCACGCTCCGGCCATGAATCCCCGAATCCTTTTTCTCCCGGTCGTGTTGACCGCTGCCGGCACGGCATCGGCCCGGCACATTCAGACGCCGCCCAACATTGTCGTCATCCTGGCCGATGACCTCGGTTTTTCCGATCCGGGATGCTTCGGGGGCGAGATCGAAACGCCCGTACTGGATCGGCTGGCGGCCGAAGGCCTGCGGCTCACACAACTCTACAATTCGGGTCGCAGTTGCCCCTCGCGAGCCTGCCTTCTGACAGGACTCTATCCCCATCGGGTCGGTATCGGCGAAATGGTGCGCGAACATCGGGAAGCATGGCCCGAAGCTTACCGGGGCTATCGCCAGGACAACAACCTCACCATCGCCGAAGCGCTCCGCGCAGCAGGTTATCATACCGCCATGGCGGGCAAATGGCACATGGGAAAGGCGTATACCCCCGTCGATTGCGGCTTCGACGACTTTTACGGATTCCTCAACGGCGCCATGACCTACTGGAATCCAGAACGTTATGTCCGACTACCCAAAACGGCACCCCAGCGGGATTATGCCCGGGATGAATTTTACGCCACGGATGCCATTACCGACTACGCCATAGATTTCGCGGCACAAGCCCGCGAACGGAACAAACCGCTCTTCCTGCATGTGGCGTACAACGCCCCGCATTTCCCGCTACAAGCTCCCCGCGAACGCATCGATCATTACATGGCGGTCTATCTGAAAGGCTGGGATGCAATCCGAGAAGAACGCGAGGTGCGTTTGCGCCAGCTGGGATTGTTGTCCGACGAAGAGCGAGCCGCAGGCCGGGGCGAAGTGTCGGCAAGCCAGTTTATCGACCGCACCCGCCCGATTCCGGCGTGGGACACGCTTTCGGAAGAACAGCAACACGACTTAGCACGCCGTATGGCTATTTATGCAGCCATGGTCGACATCATGGATCGCAATATCGGCCGCCTTATCGAAGCACTGCGCGACAACGGGCAATTGGAAAACACACTTATACTCTTTCTCTCGGACAACGGAGCCTGCGCTGAATGGCATGAGTTCGGATTCGACGGCCGCAGCGGCACGAACTACCACATCCACACCGCCGATGAACTTGCCGGCATGGGACAGCCCGGTACCTACCACCACTACGGCACCGGCTGGGCCAATGTCTGCTGCACCCCGTTTCGCCTCTACAAGCATTTCGCACATGAAGGCGGAATATCATCTCCGAGCATTCTATGGTGGGGCGACCGGGTGAAGCACCCGGGCGGCATCGACCATCAGCCCTGCCATCTCATCGACATCATGGCGACCTGCCTCGATGCCGCAGTAATAGCATATCCCGAGCAGTACGAACAACGCCGGCTGGCACCTACGGAAGGGATCTCGCTCCTGCCCCTTGCTCAGGGGCGGTCGCTTCCCGACCGTCCGATCTTCGCCGAACACGAGGGTAACCGCATGGTACGCCTCGGACGATGGAAACTCGTGGCTTCCTACTACAACGGACAGCAGTGGGAACTCTACGACATCGCGCACGACCGTACCGAACAGCACAACCTATCGGCCCGGCATCCCCGCAGGGTCAATCGGATGGCGCAGCTCTATTTCCGATGGGCCGACGCAAACGGCGTACTACCTTATCCGCAGTTGATGAACGAATACGGCGGACTGGAAATGAAGATTTACAACAAGCGATAAAAAGGTACTACTGCGTAGCCCGCAGCGCAGCGATAAACCCGGGCCACAATACCCACAGGTTCTCGGTCTGC